>Ga0187864_10000921_pt1 | contig 30706 bp, 28 predicted proteins | sample June2016WEW_11_4_FD_132985 | JGI IMG/M metagenome (GOLD analysis project Ga0187864, IMG submission 132985) | Peatland microbial communities from SPRUCE experiment site at the Marcell Experimental Forest, Minnesota, USA - June2016WEW_11_40 | ecosystem: Environmental > Terrestrial > Soil >...
AGTTCTTCTGGCAGCTTGGTGGTTCACATGCATTCTTTGAATCGTCCCACCCATAGTTCTTCTGGCAGCTTGGTGGTTCACATGCATTCTTTGAATCGTCCCAAGCATAGTTCTGCGGGCAGCTCTTGCTTGGTGGATTCGGCTTGTTATTGTTTTGGGACGCCTGTCCCCTCGCTGAACCGGCGGCCACAAAGGTCATAGCCGTCATTACGATGAGCACATACATGTAACGCATGGTGCCTCCCTTCAATTAACGCGTGTCAGCCTCAATGTGTCGACGGCTAGACTCCGCTTTTCTATAGAGACTACAGTTTGGATCAACTTGTTGTCTCGTAAGCCTCAGTAATATCAATGAATCGAAACCACGTCAGGCATTTCTACCCTGGTCACGTTCGGGTGTCCAAGCCGCTCCCGTGCACGCATCGTGCTTTCCCGCGGCCCAACAGCTACCGCTACGCCAGCAATCCACGCCAGAAGCATCGCATTCGCGGGAATGTATAAATTGAAATCCTCCAAACTATGGACCGCAATCGCGGACAGAGCACCTACACATGCCACCGCGAAATACCGCGCCTCCGGGTCTGAGGACTTCACGGCGCCACGCAAAGCCATTCTCACGACAGAAAACGCCAGAGCGGCCCCAATCGCGAACCCTACTAGCCCCAACTCGGCCAGCAATTGGACGTAGTCGTTGTGCACGAAATCCACCGTCAGGAGTATCCCGGATATCTTGAACTGTGAAAATGCAGTCATGTACTCGCCAAGCCCGCAGCCGAAGACCAGATACGCTCTGATCAAAGGAATTGTCTCGGCCGAAAGATCTGTGCGCAGTCCGAAGTTCAGGCCATCGGTCGAAACAAATTCTCCGAATCGCTGGATCAGCCTCTCAGGAGGCAGGAATACAAAACCGGCCAAGACCAGCGCAGCGACCATCCCAACTCCTACCCAACGGCGCCTTCGGAACCCTGTCACCCAGCCCACCTGCGTCGTCCCGAGCACCAATGCACCCATCACAAAAAGAGAAGAAAGTGTCGCGATGAATCCCATCCGTGAGAAGGAAAGAATAATCCCGGCAAACATCAATGTGGCCAGAGCCGACACACCCGAAGCCGCAAGCGCGGGGGCAACCAACGAATGCCATCTGGAGTGTGCGCGGTGCAACACGGCCACCGGGTACATCACGGCAAACGGCAGCGCCATCTCCAGGAAACCAGCGTAGTGGTTGTGGTTGGCGTAAGTGCCATATCGACCTTGGTCCCCGGTTCCCCCGAAATACTGCCAGAGTCCCAGCCCCGATTCGAGTGCAGCAATGCCGAGAATCGGGCAAATCACCAGCCAGCGCCTATCCCGAAAACGCCACGTCACTGTGCAAACCAGAAAAAAGATCGCCATGTAACCACAGACCAGCAGGAAGTACTGGAAAGTGCCAGCGGGGAGAACGCTCAACGAAGTAAAGTTCGTCTTTGCTCCCACAGGCCCCAGTGCGTCCATCGCCTCAGCCCGCGCTGGCGACAGCACGCGCAGTACTGCCACTGGCAATGGGACTACCTGCAGCAGCACATACGCTGGCAGGAGCACTGCTGCCCATCGCAGCACACGGCCAGGAAGTGGCGACCACTCGTCCGGTGAACGACTGAGACTCAACAACATCGCCAGCAGACCCAAGGCCAGAAGATATTGATACCGACCAGTTCGCACCACCCCGCCCCACTGGAACGTTGTGTAAGCAAGAACGCCGGCCAGCACCAACAGCACAAGGACTGCCTGCCGATTCAACCGCTCTTTAGTGATCACTGCCCCGCCGCTGCTGCTAGCGCCCGCGATCTTTTCTCCTCTCGCGGGCCCTGTTCTGCCAAGGCGCGCTTGAGCACATGCGAGCTTGGATTGTATTCGGGCACGATCTCCTTCAGTTGCAGGATGAGTTGCGTCACGTCGCGCACGGCGCAAATCTGCCGCAGCGTCTTAAGAGGCCCTGCCATCTCACCGTAGGCGAGTGATGGCCCCGCAAAAATCTTGACCTTCTCATGCCGGGTTGGCAGTGTTGATTCTTCGAAGGTGCGCAGCTCTTCATAGAGCTTCTCTCCCGGACGGATTCCCGTGAACTCAATTCGGATATCCTCGTCCGGCCGCAGGCCGGAGAGCAGGATTAGGTTCCTTGCCAAGTCCATGATTTTCACCGGTTCGCCCATGTCCAACACGAAGATTTCCCCGCCTCCTCCCATAGTCGAGGCCTGCAACACGAGCTGGGAAGCCTCCGGGATCGTCATGAAGTACCGCTGCATTCCCGGATGCGTGACCGTCACCGGGCCACCCGCCGCGATCTGCTTCTTGAATAGCGGGATCACACTCCCATTGCTTCCCAACACGTTGCCGAAGCGAACGGACACGAAGCGGGTCCCACCGTTCTGTAATGAATTTACCGCGAGTTCCGCCAGTCTCTTTGTCACCCCCATGATGCTTGTTGGGCGAACCGCCTTATCCGTCGAAATCATCACGAAATCTTCGAGTCCATGCTCTGCCGCCGCGAGGGCCGTGTTGTACGTGCCGAATACGTTGTTCTCGAGCGCCTCAAACATATGGGCCTCCATCATCGGCACGTGCTTATAGGCGGCCGCATGGTAGAGGATCGACGGATGATAGCGATCCAGCACTTCAGCCAGCCGCTCCGATCTCTGGACGCTTCCAATCTCCGGGTGGAAGGCCACAGCCGGAAAATGCTCCTTCATTTCCAGGTCCAGATGGAACAAGGCATTCTCAGAGATCTCGTAACCGACAATCGTCTTCGGGTGGAAGCGCGCGATCTGCCGGCACAGCTCCGACCCGATGGAGCCTCCGGCTCCCGTCACCACTATCACCTTGCCATTTAGCTTTCCGGAGATCTCCTTCTCTTCCAGCCGCGCCGGGTTGCGCCCCAACAGGTCCTCCACTGCGACGTCCCGAATCTGTTTCGACAGGCTGTTCGCTGTGATTATCTCGCCGAGTCCGGGAACCGTCTTGTACGACACGCCTGCTTCTTGGCAGCGGCGCAGAATCCGAGTCATCTGCTCGCCAGAGGCAGAAGGGATGGCGATCAGGACCGTATCGACTCGATGCTTTCGCACAGTTGCAGCTAGTCTCTCTCCGTTGCCGAGAACCTTCACTCCGCGCACCACTAGTTCCGCTTTCTTCGGATTGTCGTCAACAAAGCCGACCACGTGGTAAGGCAGGCTCGAGTTATGCCGGATTTCCGCAAGCATGGACACCCCCGCCTCGCCCGTACCATATATGAGCGTGCGTTTCTTCTCGTCCGGTGCATCGAAGTTCGAGACTTCGACGAAGATCCTCGCCGCCAATCGTACGCCGACGGTCAGTAGTGAGCAGACGAGCAGATCGAGAACGTAGATGGATCTCGGGAAACCACGCGGCGCGATCCACAGGATCACAAAGGTGCCGAGGGAGGAACCGAGCAGATTTCCTATGGCGAGGCGCGGCAGGTCATCCAAGGAAACAAACCTCCACCAACCGCGGTCCAGCCGTGCAATCCGAAATACGATGATCTTCACCACGATCCAGACAGGCAGGGCGTAAACTAGGTGGGCCACTTCTTTCGGCGGAAAGCTCAGGTCGAACCGGAGGAGGAAAGCGGTGATTCCCGAGACAGCGAAGATGACTGTCTGCACAGCCCAAATCACCGGCCGACTTATCGTTCCCAACCTTTCAACTATGTGCTTCGGATTCACTGGTTGCCCTCTTTGACTCTGCAACGTAGCCTCTTCACTTGCTACTAGCTTCCGACCAATGTCTCTGCGTCCTACGCACCACTGTGGCGAATACAACTTTCCGACCGCTCAGCCCGCGGAAGAAGTCCTGGCGCGCTGTACAGAACTCGTTTCCCCCCAGACAGGACGGGATTCGATGTTCGCGGGCATCAAGTGTTTTGATCAGCTCGTCTATCTTGTAGGCCCTCACGAAACGCCTGACCGAGGTGATCCTTCGATTGCCGCCAAAGGTAGAGGTAACACGGGTCTTGTCCGCATTGACAACCATGAAACGAAACTTGATCATCTCGAGGGCCCCTCCGCCTCGGGCCGCACGGGCTGCAATGTAGAAAGCGGAGCGGAAATCCTAACGCCAGATGGCGATCATGACTGGGATTGGTACCTGCGGAGTGACAACCAGCCCGAACAACGCCGCGGTAACGTCCAATAGCCGCTTCATCGGGCAATATATTCAGAAAGCCACAGCTCTCTCGACAACAGTTTCTGCTCCACTACGGCCACAATGGCCGGAGGGTCCATGCCGTAAACCTTCCGGAGGTACTTCTGCGTGCCCACGATGGAAGAGAAACCCGCACGCAGACCAATCCGGTGGAAACACTTTGGTATGCAGCCCATTTCCAGGAGAATCTCAGCGACCGCACCTCCGAGGCCGCCGTCCACGGTGTGTTCTTCGACGGTTACGATGCCCCCTGTTTCGTCAACTGCTCGTACAAGGCTCTCGACATCGAGAGGCTTAATGGTCGCCATGCTCAGCACTCGGCATTGAATGCCCCGTTGGGCAAGCATGTCTGCTGCACTGAGCACTTCCTCCATGATTCCTCCGGCTGCAACGAGGGCGATGTCCGCACCGTCGCGGAGCTGGCGGGCCCGCCCAAGCTGGAACTTCTCGCCTGGGTGCACGATCGAGGCAGCGGCCGACTTGTCAATTCGTAGCAGGGCCGGCCCAGTGGTTCCAGCCAAGGCACGGGTTGCTTCTTTCACTTCCCACAAGTCGCACGGCGCCACGACGGTCATGTTGGGGAGCGCCCGGAGGATGGCCAGATCCTCCGTAGCATGATGCGATATGCCGAGCGGTCCATAGCTGAAACCGCCGCCAATCGAAACAATCTTCACATTGGCGTCGTGGTAGCAGACGTCATTGCGAACCTGCTCCAGGCAACGCAATGTGGGGAAGTTCGCGATCGAGTACGTGAATATAATCCGCCCTTCCAGAGCCAGCCCCGTGGCAAGGCCTGCGAGATTCTGCTCGGCAACCCCGACGTTCAGATACTGTCGAGGAAATCGTTCCGCGAAGCGGTTAAGCACTCCAAACCCCAGGTCACCGGTAAGGAGCATGATTCCGGCGTTGTGCTCGGCCAGAGCCGTCAGGGTTTCAACGAAGGCGTCTCTCACTTAGATCCCTCCAGTTCTCCCAAGGCCGCCTCGTACTCTTCCCCTCTCGCGATTCGATAGTGCCAGAGAACGGTATTCTCCATGAAGGAGACTCCCTTGCCCTTGAGGGTATGGGCGATCAAACAGCTTGGTTGGCCCGCAGCGAAAGGAATCGTCGCAAGTGCGCCCAAAAGGGCCTCGTGATCGTGTCCATCGACCTCGCGGAGTGCCCAGCCGAAGCTCGTCCATTTGTCAGCAAACGGTTCCAGGCCGAGCGTCTCAGCCACCGGAGCCAGGCTTTGTATCTTGTTGTAATCCAAAATGGCGACAAGGTTGTCCAGCTTGTGGTGAGACGCAAACAGGGCTGACTCCCAGGTCGAGCCTTCATCACACTCCCCATCGCTCAAAAGTACAACGACGCGGTTGGTGGCTCCGTCGAGTTTGCCGGCGTAAGCCATCCCGGCCCCTATCGACAATCCGTGGCCGAGAGATCCCGTCGAGACCTCGACACCGGGAATTCGCTTGTGCGAAACATGGCCGCTAAGATCCGATCCGTCCTGGTAATGAGTCAGAAGCTTCTCCACGGGAAAGAAACCTCGCTCGGCCAGCACAGCATAGACGGCGCAGCCAGCGTGGCCTTTGCTAAGAATAAAGCGGTCACGGTCTGGCCATTTGGGCCGCAATGGGTCGACGCGCAGAATGCGGCCGTAGAGGACGGCAAGGAGGTCCGCGCAGGACAATGCAGCTCCGATATGCGAACTGCCGCCGCTGCTGGTCATACGGAGCGCATGGAGGCGGATCTGCCGTGCAAGTTTACGTGTTTCTGTTTCGGACTCAGACGGAGCTTGTCTCATAGATTGTTTGGGGAGGATCGGATTCGACGAAAACCGAGAGCGCCCCTGCATACGTTCTGGAGGGCATTGCGGCAGACGGCACGCGTTTGCCAGGCGGAATCAACCAAATGACTTCGCCACCGCGTCGACGGGAGTCTCAGCGCGGACGGATTCGTCTATAGACACGCCAATTGAAATGCCTTAGGGTGCCAGTCCGCCACCGCGGTGTTTTCTTCGACCTGGGCCGACGTTCTTCCGCCAACAACGATCGAGGTGACACCCGGCACGTCCAACGTCCACCTAAGCGCCACCTGAGCTGGTGTTCTGCCAGCTTGGCAAGCGACCTCGCACAGCCGTTCCAGAATTATCATGAACTTGGGTCGCTGATCCGACTGAAAGTGCTTCAGGCGGTGCCGCCGATCCGAACAATCGAACACTGAGTCCTCGCCGTACTTGCCTGTGAGAAATCCCTGGGCGAGAGGGCCGTACGCGAATACGCTCACGCCGAGCTCCTGGCAAGTGGGAACAATTGCTTGAGCCGCTTCCCGATCGATCAGACTTAGGGATACCTCAGCGGCAGCCAACGGGATGATTGCGTTAGCCTGGGATATCTGGGAGGCCGAGAAATTAGAGATGCCGACGGAGCGTATCTTGCCGGCCTGCTGGCATCTCCGCAACGCCTCCATTGTGTCCTCGATCGGAGTGTTCGAGTCGGGCCAGTGGATCAGACACAGCGGCAAACAGTCCACGCGAAGCCGACGCAGGCTAGCTTCGACGGCCCCAATCACGTACTGGGGCCGGCTATCGATGAAAGTGCGCGCACGCCTGCCGGGGTCGGAAACCGCCCACCTAACGCCGACTTTAGTGCAAATTACGACCTCATGCCGGCGCTTCCCGAGAGCCGAAGCCAATATCTCCTCCGACCTCCCCAATCCGTAGACGTCCGCCGTGTCGAACAGCGTGATGCCCAACTCGCAAGCGACCGCCACGGCGCGTGCCGCTTCACGCAGATCAACCTTCCCCCAGTCGGTCCCTCCCAGGACTTCACACCCAAGACCGATCCGTGAGACGACCAGATCGCAATTCGTCAGTTTCAGATACTCCATATCTAATTTGGGGACCTGCGGCGCTTAAGAAGAGACTAACCGCCTGAGGGTGAGTAGCAAAATACGGCAATCAGTGCGCAGGCTCCGTTCTTGCACGTAACGAATTCGCAGCGCATTCTTAGCAGGTCGAATCTGTTGTTCGTATACGCGGTCCGCGCTGTCCCGTCCTAAGACCTCGCTGAGCTGGCAGTACTCGATTGACGCGTAGTCGGTAATGCCCGGTTTGACTGAAAGTATTAGCTTCTCCGCACCTTCATACAGGTCGGTGTACTTGGGCAACTCCGGCCGGGGGCCCACTAGACTCATTTCTCCAGTCAACACGTTGATGAACTGAGGCAGCTCGTCCAGCTTGTATTTGCGCAGAATCGCGCCGAGCCGCGTGACTCGCGGATCATCTTTGGCCGTCGATCCGCCACCCAATTTCTCGGCGTCGACCACCATAGTCCGGAATTTCCAGATGCGAAATGGCTTCCCGCCTCTGCCGGTCCGCACTCCGCGGTAAAACACGCCGCCCGGTGACTCCAGCCATACAAGTACACCAATAATCACCATAAGCGGCCAAGCTACCAGCAGACCAGCGACTGCCCCGCACACGTCAATGATTCGCTTCATCGCTTCTCGGTGACGCTTCCTGTAAGCCGCTGAAAATGGAGGACGCCGCCCCGCCCGCCCGGGCCCAGCCGAACGGCAAGCCCGCGCGTTGCGAGAAAGTCGCCCAGGGCCTTCTGAACGCCGAAGCAGCAGTCAAGCAGTTCTAACTTGTGAGCTCGATGCAGTATTTTCCCTGACTACGCTAGGATTGCATTACCCGATTAATTACCTAATTATCCTATCCCCCAGCTCCATCAACTTCGCTCATGCTGACTTGCGGGTTCTTACCGGCGCTGAAGCTGGCCTTTTGTTTTCCATCGATTAGTTCCTCGGAACGGACTAGGAGTTGGCTCTCTACTATCCTGAGTTCTGCCTGGTCCAGCCACGCTTAAACCACGCTCACAACACAAATTGTGATAAAACGATTCCAGGTTCGTATTAACTCGTTCAATCGACCATTCTTCCTCCACTCGTCGGCGAGCCGCCTGACCCATTCTCTTAACTAATTCCTTGTCGGTCAGCAACGTAAGAAGATTTGTTGCTAGCGGTCCTGGCTCACCAACCGGAGAAAGCAACCCCGTGACACCATCAACCACGGCATCTATCACCCCTGTCGCACGTGTGGCAGCGACAGGCTTCCCTGCGGCGGCGGCTTCCAAGATTACGTTTGGAAATCCCTCTCTGTAACTTGGGAAAGCCAACACATCTATTACGTGAAAGTAGTCGCTAGTGTCGTCAACGAATCCCACGCAGTGAATACGCGGATTTGAAGCGATTTTCTGTCGGATGTTGCCAGGAACGGGATCAACCTCATCATACCAACCGACGAGGAGAAGCCGTGCATCCGGCAATTGATGGGATACGATTTCAAAAGCTTCCACTAACTCCACAATGCCCTTGTCTCTCGTGAGTCGGCCAATGAAGCCTATGACAGGCGCACTGATCGCCAGCTTGAGGAAGCGACGCAACTCTGCGGCTTTGTTCTCTCTCTCCTGAGTCCATTCGAAATGGCTGACATCCACTCCGCCGCTGCTGCCACTTCCGATGACCACCAGCTTTCCGGCACCAGACAATCTCAACTGCAGCGCCTTTTGTCGCACGCTTTCGCTAACGCAAACTACCTTGTGCGCGAAGCGACAAGCCAGCTTCTCCGTAAGCGTGAGCAAAACTCGCTTGACACCCTCTGTGGTTTCCAGCCTTACGCCGCGTAGACAGTACACTCGAACCGGAACTCCCGTGACTCGAGACGCGAGCATACCCAGCAATCCTGCTTTCGTAGTACCGGCGTTCACAATTGCAGGTCGAAGCTTCGATAGCATTCTGATCAGCCGCCACAAGGTGGCAACGTCGCTCAACGGAGAGATCTCCCGCTTCATCCTAACGAAGCAAACCTGCACCGCGCCAGAAGCAGCGGGGTTGGGACCTTCGCCTCCGTAAATAGCAGCCACCTTCCACCCATGGTCAGCAAACCACGCTAGTTGACGGCCCAGGGTGACTTTGGTGTAGGTTACGGTGACGACGTAAACTAAGCGGTTTGCGTCTTGTTCCATCTAAGCCAGAGTTCTAGAACAAGCAGGGCGTAGCAAATGTATGCCCAGTTCCTGTCCCTTAAAGTACGCTCCTCACACACGGCTCGAACAAAGTGCGGATCTAAGTAGTCACCGACTCGTGATTGGTTTGACAGAAGCGCTTCATGAATCAGTTCCCGCCACTCTGTCCGAAGCCACAAGGCCAAAGGTATTTCGAATCCCCTCTTGGGGGCACGGATCACTTCCTTGGGAAGCACTCCGTCGTACGCTCGCCGGAGTAGCCGCTTCGGTGTCACGGCACCCACCAAAAATTCATCCGGGAGTGTAACTACAAATTCAGCAAGCCGGTGGTCCAGCAGAGGCGACCTAGCCTCTAATGAAGCGGACATCGTAGCCATATCCATCTTTACTAGGAGGTCGCTCAAGAGATTAATGTGGATGTCACCATACATTTGCGTTGATAAACCAGAACCATTACCCTCGCTGAGTATGTTTGAAACCCAACTCTCCGTGGCAACCATCGGACTTCCACGCCAGTAGTTACACTTCTCGGCCTCCATCAACATATCTGAAGTCCACGCGAGATACCGCTCAGCCGGTGTCAGGGGAAGCCCGCGCAGAAACCTGCTTGTTAGACCGGCGGCACTCCTTCGGATCTTGCTCTTCCCAACCCTCCCAGCGACTCGACAAATGGGTTCCGGAAGCCACCTGAATGCTCGCAACCAATTGGCCGCTACATGTCTGCGGTATCCCGCAAACATCTCGTCGCCTCCATCACCAGTAAGAACTACCGTCACGTGCTTTCGGGCCGCCCGCGAAACGGCCATGCTCGGTAGGGCGCTTGAGTCAGCATACGGCTGGTCATACAACCGGACCATGTCATGCAGTAGGTCGGTAGGTGCCATGTCGAGCGGAAGGACGGTGTTCTCGACTCCAAGCGCCTGGGCGGTCCTTTGGGCAATTGGAGATTCGTCTAAGGACGTTCCGGGCACCGAAATCGTAAACGTCTTCAAGCTGCCACCGACAATTTTCGAAGCCTCGTACGCAACGACCGATGAGTCGATCCCACCGGAGAGAAACACCCCCAGCGGGACGTCACTGCGCAGCCGAAGCCGGACGGCTTCAGAAATCAACGTCCGCACCTCGGATTGCGCATCAGAAAAGGACAACAAGCTCTTTGGACGACGTACCAGACTCCAGTACTTCTCAATGGACAGATGACGCCCGTCGAATTCCAGGCTTTCTCCCGCACCAAGCGCGAACACATTCTCGTAAATGGTCGCGGGTTGCGGCACAACGCCGAGCGAGAGGTAGTCGTATACCGATTGTTGCCGAATGCTCCAATCTTCACCGAAGGCTTTTGCAAGTATCCGCAACGCCTTCAGTTCTGACGCAAACAGGAAGTCCCCCGACAGCGTCCGAGTATAGTAAAGTGGCTTTTTCCCGAACCGATCGCGGGAGAGGAGAAGTTTTCGCTTGACGCGATCCCAAATCGCAAATGCATACATTCCTCTTAATTGCGTGCTGACCATCGGACCCGCATTCTCATATGCGTGCACTAGCACTTCAGTATCGGATGCGCAGGAGAAATGATGGCCAAGGGCTACAAGTTCTTCGCGCAGCTCAAGATAATTGTAGATCTCGCCGTTACAAACGGTCGCCACAGTCCGATCTTCATTCCAAATCGGTTGCCTGCCCCCCTCAAGATCTATTATTGACAAGCGCGTCATTCCAATTGAAACGGGCGTGTCAACAAGGACTCCGCAGTCGTCGGGACCTCGGTGGTGCATCGAACCGAGGGCGGTACTTAGCAATTGCTTGTCAAACGGCCGAGGCGTCCAGCACCCGAGAATTCCGCACATTACAGTCTTACCATCCTTAATGATCCACTGGGCTACCCGGACTACAATCGCAGTGCTTGTGACCCTATATCTACGGCGGCAAAACACCCTTGCCGGGCCCACATTCACAGACGCCGATCCCCTTTGCGCAACACACGGTTCAAAACGTCGTAGTGGCCAACACTTCCGTAAGGAAAACCGTAGGATGTCTGCGACTTCCGCCATTGCTCGACATGGTTGCGCTGAAAGATTCTCGATGGAAGACGTCGCTTTACGTTTCTGGCAAGCACGACGGCAAGTAAGAACGGCAATATCTGCACTCGCTCCCGTGAAATAGTTCCCGCGTTGCGAAACGGGCTCAAGATCATGAGGAGACAGACTGCCGTGAACGTACAGAACAGGAGATATCTGTTCGCGCGAACCGATGACCATACATGTCTGGCGCTTCCCAACGCACAGGCTAGAAGCCAAAAGATGAGGATATTCTCAGCCGCAGCGAGAGCGACATTCGGGTTGTGTGCCTCCCACGGATAGGGTCTGGCGAGCAAATTCCACATCCCGATGGGGATGTGTGCAAGACTCCTATCGCTGCTGCTATCCTGGTCAAACGCGGAGCCTCCAGAGCTCGTCTTGTCCCCGAACTCGAACTGGCGTTCCACGGCGCTTGCGGCCGTGAGCTCTCTGAGCCCAACAAAGCTTGCTGTGATAGGAACTAAGATCGATATCATGCCAATTAACAGCGCAGCCATGCCGCGCCGGCTCTTCCTCTGGGAACCTATTTGCGGCCAAAGCGCTGCTGCAGCCGCAGCGACGATCAATACCAGAGCTATGTGAATCCGTATAGCGGCAACGAGTGTGAGGCCACAACAAAGGGGTAATAAACCGCGAACGAGTCCGTTCTTGAACGCTGTGGCTACTCCATATGCGATCAGCGCTATGCCGAATGCGACGATGGAGTCTTTACCAGGAGTGCTCGTCCACATAGCGATGGATGGCAGGAATAGAATGTAATAGTAATAGCGACTACCAGAAACCGTGTCGTACGACTTCGCAAATGCTTTGATGATAATGACAGCTGACAGGAGACTGAGAGCTGAACAGAAGAACAGCATCCCATAAATATCCCCGCCAAACGGAGTGTAGAGAATCGCTGTAATTACCGGAACGGCTGCGGTTCCCAATCCCAAGCTGACTTCCTCAAAGTGGCCAGCACGAATTGCATTGGCAAGCCGGATACCTTCATGATGATACCCGTAGGCATCGAGGCCAGTCTGAGCGGCGTAGAACGGAAGGACCCATAAGGAAAGGAATAGGAAAACGATCAAGTGCCACAGGACCGCTGAAGGCAACAATCTCCGAAGTCCTTGCACCTTTGAGCCCAAAGCTACACAAGCGGTGAAAACACCGGTCGCGTAAACTATTAGGGCAATACATGCGACTGCTCCGTCAGATTGCCAATTTAGTGTCAATGGCATGCGTGGAATTCTCTACGGCAACTACGATCTACTACTGTCATGAACACTTTTATTCTGCAAAGGTTAGATGACGTCTGCGTTCTATCCTCTGCTGTTTAAGGAGTCGGTCGTAAGTCTCCACAAGTGTGGTGACCGATGTCCTAATGTCGAAGGGGCCGCCTAACATAGCAGCAAATCCGGGCCTGTGAGGCCTCAGACGGTTGAGCGCTTTCACCACAGCCTCGCACCATGCATCATGGTCTTGCAAGCTGACGATATCGACGGTGCTTCGGTCAAGAATCGCCTCTGCTGCGACTCGATCAGAAATGACGCACTGCAGGCCGGCCGCTTGAGCCTCTAGAAGAGCGACGGGCAGCCCTTCGTAAAAAGATGGCAGCGCAAACGCGTCGAAGATATCAATCATTTTTCGCGGTACGTCATCTACGCCCCCCGTAAAGATCACTCGATCTTGCAGATTAAGGTCTCTAGCTTTCTGTCGAACCGATTCTCGCAAAGGGCCATCACCAACTAGACACAACCTAGCGTCAGGACAGCGTGTGATGACCTTTGCAAGTATCTCAACTAAGTGGACATGGTTCTTCACGGGGTCAAATCTGGCGACGTTCCCCAAGACCTTCCAGCCGTCTGCTATACCGAGTGCAGCACGCGCGGAAGCGCGCCTCGCGGTGTCTGCGAACGGCGCAAGATCAATGCCACAATGAAGTATTTTCACACGCCCCGTCCGCTTCCACTTATGGCCGAATAGATACTCAGCGGCAACTTCAGAGCATGCGAGACCACCAGTAGTTGAGATACGCACAAGCATTCGGTTGAAGCACTTAAAAAGGTAATCAGCAGCCCACCACTCAAATATGCGAGGGTCGGAACTATTGTGGCAATGTGCTATGCGGATCGGGACCCTACCCACCAAGGAGATAAACAGGACAAGACCTACCACGACTGTGCCGTGGCAGTGTACGACATCAACTTTTTCCTGGCGGAGGAACTTGAATAACGCGCGGCCAAAAGTAAACACACCCATGGCCTTATTCTCCAAAGGTATATGAGTAATACGAATGCCCGCAGCGCGCAGTTCTTTTGCGTACGCTCCATCTGGGAGGCGATAGGTGCATATAGAGTGCTCAAATCTGTCAGTCGAACGTTGTCGCAGGACATTTGTAAGCCATGTCTCTATGCCACCACGATCGAGACAGGCAGTAATATGGAGGATCCGATGCACGGTTCTCTGGCTCATGCTGTGCCGTTCAACGGCACAGCCGTCGTGTGCTGCAATCATGTTGGCCTGCCCAGACATTAGAAAATCGTCATTTTCTTAAGTAACGGCTTGCTGTGGAATGCCATTCCCGGCCGAGGGAGGCACCGGATACACTCGGGCCACACCGCAACGTGGAATATAGGCTTTCAAAAGCCATCTTAATGCGTATTGTTCAACCAATGCGCATAGTCTCTTTCATGTCGCGAGAGTCCCTGACCCTCACTCAGTCCAGGCATGCACATCGCGCTCGTATTCAGGCCGGGGCGATCCGGTCAGCTCGATCCGATATCCAAGTTCCGCGAGGAACCGACAGCATTTCGAGTGGAGCGAGGAGAATTCGGCCCCGAGGAAATCATGGGTATCCAGGAAGATCTCCGGATGACGCTGTGACAGAATTGTCCCCCAACTGCTGAAACCCCGCGCATGCCGCTCGGCCCTGTGCTTGCGGACCCCAGATTCGAAGCCGGTCCGGGAAATAAGCTGGAGAATCTGTGAGAAAATGCTGCATCCTCTATTCAAGGCTGAGTCCTCCTCTGACTCGTTGCTTGTCGCACACCCAACTTATCAGAGACTCAGCCTTTGCCTTAACCGGGGGCCCTCAGATTCCCAAAAGCTAATTTAGACAAGAATGAGTGCAATCGAAAAACGCTGGGCCATCGAAATCGGATACGGCTGCCTCGACGGCTACCACGTTCTTCAGCTCATGCATGGCGATGTGCCCCCTCAGGTAACGGATATTTCGCGGCGCTGGCTCGAAGGCGTAGACCCCTCCGCGCGAGCCGACCAGATGTGCGGCCAACAGCGTGAGATAGCCGGCCTTCGCGCCGATGTCGAACAACACGCAACCCTCCCGCACCCTCCTTTTCATGAGCAAGCACTTCCGAAACTCGTAGCTGCCGAGCCAGCAGCCGTGGTTGCTTGAGCCGACAATCCACATCTTCCCCTTAAGCGCGGCCCCTGCAAGATCGGCAGCGCCAGGCCGGTGGGGATGAGCTTGAGCGGCAGCCGCAAAGCGCGGCCATACCAAGTGCGATAGGGAACAGCGGAGAAGTTAATGGGACGCATGGCCACTTCCTCTCTCTAGAGAGCGTTCCTCCGGTAGATAGGGCACCGCGTGGCGGAGCCACGTCTCAATGCCGCCGCGGTTCAAGCTTCCGACAACGTGAAGGATCTTGATTGGGCGTGACGCCCACGTCATTCTCAGAGGGCATTCAGCACTTCCCTGTATCGGGCAGCCATGCGCACTGCCGAATGTTTGGTCTCCACGCACTGTCGAGCGTTGGCACCCATGCGACGAGCGAACTCCGCGTCGCCCAGAATGCGTTCGATGGCCCGCGCCATCTCTGCCGGTTGGTCCGGCGGCACCAGCAACCCGCACTCGCCACCTGCCAGGATCTCGCGGACACCCGGGGCATCCGTCGCCACTACCGGAAGTCCGCAAGCCATCGCTTCAAGGATCGCCAAGGGCATACCCTCTCCCTTAGACCCGAAGGTGAAGACGGCAGCCTCCCGATACAGGCGCAAAAGCTGTTCTCGCCCCACGTTTCCTAGGAATGTGATCCGTTCGCGGATTCCGAGTTCCTCCGCAAGCCGCTCCAGTTGCTGTCGCAGAATTCCATCACCGGCAAGCACAAGCTGTATCGAATGTCTCTGCGCCAGGAGCGCAAAGGCACGAATGAGAGTCACGTGATCTTTGGTGGGGGATAATGTCCCCACCATCAGCACAGAGCCGGGGCAGCGGGCACTCCCGTTCGGCGCGAAGAACTTCGTGTCAATACCAGTCGGAATCGCCCAGAGAGGCTTGGACCGCAGAAAAGCGGGAAACGCGGACTTCAGGCGTTCAGCCAGCCGTTCGGAGACGGCGATCACGGCTTCGGCACACGAGATGCTAATCGCGTGGCGAACGAACCCTTCAAAACGTAAGCAAGCGGACTCCGGCCCGTGCTCCACTAGCACCATTCGGCTACGAACGCCCATCAAACGAAGCAGGGGCCAGTGCCACGCGGTCCCGCCCCCATGCATGACAACGAGGTCGGCGTTGAATTCCCGTATTGTCCGAGATAGGGCATAGAGCGAATACACATCGATGCCAGGCCGCTTACTGACCATAGAGTAGGCGATACCGGCACTCACAAGCTGCCGCTGGTAATCGCCATAGAGCGGTTCGACTCCGTACAAGACAACCCGGCAAGTATCACAGTAATCTTTGCGCAAACGCGGGCATAGGCCAGAGACGAATGAACCCGTACCTCCGACGCCGCTGTATGCCACGTGTACCACCATTAGAGATGATCGTTGGGAGTGTCTATTCATCAATCACGGGTCGCTGCCAGAAGCGGTGCGCCGGGCGAAGCGTCACTCCGATGGATGGACAATTGGCACCCCACTTTCCGTCGGCAAGGTCCGCATGTGCTGCGTGGGCTTCACAGACCTAAGTATGTCTCCGTAGGCCCATTTCAAGTACGCGCTCGTGAGCGCCATGCCCCTTTCAAACGTGAACTTCGGCCGGTAACCTAGTTTGATTTCTGCTTTCCGATTACTGGCAGCGGCCCGGAAACTGTACCGCGATAGCGTCAGACTGTCGGGTAGGAAAGTTTGGCCGGCGCGCTTGGCTCCCCTGGCATAGTAGTAATTCATGAGTACACTCCGTATTGCTCCCGGAAGTGCATCGGCGCTGGCTTGCAAAGCTTGCCGAGTCGGGCCCCAATTGGCAATCATTCTGATGAAGCGTCGAGGGTCTGCAAGTATTGCACGGACATTACGGCTGATACTACGATTCGCTTGGACGATCTTCGCGCGCGGCCAATAGTCGGGCGGGTTTACTCCGAGTGCATCAGCAAAACCATTGAAAAAGCTTGCCCAAGAGACTGTCTCTGGCCCAGACAAGATAAATCGCTCTCCAACTGCTTCACCAGAAGCTGCCGCTAGGATAAGTCCGTCAATTAGATCATCGATATACACCGCGTTGCAGAGGCCCTCTCCGCCGTCAGGGAGGACAACGTTGCGGTAAATTAACATTTCCGCCAGCGCGTTCGTCCAAAACTTGCCGAAGGGGCCATAAACAATGGATGGCTGCACAATCGTTGCTGGTACTTGCCGCTCGAGCGCCATTTCGAAGACAATCTTTTCAAGATCGAGCTTCGTCTTAACATAAACCATTGATCGATCGCCATCTCGCGTTTCTTCAGTTAGGGGGCCATCCGGGAACGGCTCGTAAACCGCGAACGTGCTCACGTGAACAAGGCGGCGCATAGAATGGGATGCGCACGCGTCAATCAGATTACGAAGGTAATCTACATTCTGGGATTGCGACCGTGCCTCATACGCGCAGTGGAACACGTATTCCACGCCGTCCAGCGCCCGATTGACATCGGCAGAATTGCCGAGATCAATCTGCGCGATCTCTACAGGAAGCCGGGCCACGCGTGTTGCTCGACCTACACTGCGGATCGCGCAGCGGACATGCGCACCATCGTGAACAAGTCGTTCAACAAGCCGACCGCCGATGAATCCCGAAGCCCCTGTAACCAAGACTCTGCTGCCAGACGGCAATGCCGGCGATTGCAAACTCGAAATTGGCGAATCATCTGAGATATTACTAAGCCACGGAGATAGGAGCGACCGGCGTGCACGGTAGCAGCGCTCGATGAGTTCAACTGATTTGGTACCTTCCTTACCCGAAACGCCGACTCGTTCCCCTCGCAAGGCGCTATGTCGGAAGTCCCGCAATTCGGCGTCAAAGAGTTCGGGGAAAAACTGGGGTTTGAGATCGGTTGCGCTAATTCCATCGTGCGTGAACGCGAGCGCATTCGGTGACCCGTCAAATACCTCATTCTTATAAAGATGTACCTCGACAAAGCCTTCCGTGCCTTCGATGCGGATTGAATTGCGCAAATCCCGTGCGCGGCTTAGCACTACGCGACCGCTGCCTCCCGATGCTAGCCGGCATTCGACGACACAGTCGGCTTCAACACCGCCCTCGCTATCATCGCGATATTGTAAAGACTCAACATCGCCCAACCACCAGACCACCAGGTCGAGAGTATGGGCCCCGGTATCAATGAGGACGCCCCCGCCGGCCATATCCGGTCGAAGCAGTGCGTCGGTGCTTGGGTCGATATTGAAGACAAAGCCCTCATGAGCCTCGAAATATTTCACTTCACCTAGGATTCCTGATTCTAGCAGCGCCTTTGTCCAACGCGCGATCCGCAAATAACGGCGACACAAACCTACAGACAGCGCGGTACCCCCCATCTCGGCAGCAGTCGTCATCACGCGACATTGATCTGCGGTGGTTGCCAGCGGCTTCTCCATGAACACATGTTTTCTGGCTTTGAGAAGGGCTGCTCCGATCGGGCCGTGTAAAGCGTGCGGCAACGCAACGATTGCTGCGTCGAACTCACCTGAAACAGACTCCCAGGTGGAAGCTCTAATGACACTCTTTCCCTGACGCCCTATCTTTCTCGCGATCACTTCAAGACGTCGTGGCGACGTATCGATCAACACTACTGGTAGCCATCCGATCCGACGCAACGCCGGTACCGTTTGATTTTCGACTATGGCTCCGCAACCGACTATTGCTAGGCGAGGTGGTTTGTCTCCAAGCATCGCGCTATTCTCCTTGGGCCCTATGGGGCTCTTCATTTCTACCGACAAAGACCTATAGATGGGGAGCTCATTGAAACCTCATAAGTTAGCAACGGAGGCGGGCCGGAGTTGCCATCAGCCTAAAAGAGTTACGCTAATTAGGCGCTTATAGTTGTCGATGTTCAGGCGACCAGCCCCAGCTCCTGAAAAACGCCTCGCGCGGAAGCGCAACGTGCTACTTCCCGCATATAGATACCAGAAGGAACCAAAACCGGAAGTTGGCTTTCTTTAAAAGAGACCGAGAAAAAAGAGGTAGTCGAGAGCACGACGAATGGGTACCCGTCCACGAGGGCAGATCCAATGCCTCGAAAGCGGTTCGACGCCCTGTTTCGCCTGGGATTCGTCTTCAGTCATAACCAGTGTGATTCGGTGGCTCCACCATACACTGTCCTAGCTCGCAAAGAATCTGCGTCGAGCTTCCACTGCACTCCAGAACAATCGCCTCAGGCAGTTGCGACTCAAGGCATAACAAAAAACCGGTCGCGGCAGGAGGATGGAGAGCCGCCAAAACCACCTAGCAGCGAGGCCAAGCGTGAGGAAGCTTTCGGCCCGCACCAGGTCTCGATAGGCGGGAAGCGCGCCGCCCCATGTCTGCAGCCGTGCTTGTGTATAGACATTGTGCAAGGTTCCCTGCCACTCATCGAACGATGGAATAGCCTCGACCAAGATAGGGTCCACTTTCCCCAGGTATTCTCGCAAGACTTCCCACACCATCGAGCCGATATGCCGCCAACGCTCCAGAGATTCCGAGCTAACATGGGGTGAGTTTATTAAATTCCTTCCATGATATCGGTATTCCGTCAGTGGGGCCGGTATCCCGATGACGGGCGTCATCAAAGGCGCAAGGGCCATTACCACTCCGTCTGCGCAGCTCCTGAAGCTCTCCGGAAGAGGAAAGATTAAGTTGCTAGTCTCTCTCCTCAGGCACAGCGCTGAACCTAAAGCTAGGCCAGGGAGGCAAGGTCCATAGCGAAATACGAACGGACCGTACCAGCCGGAAGGAGGATCGGTGATCGAAGTAACACCATCTCGGCATCCAACTGCATCGATGCGGAACATCCGGTCCCCGGCAAATCCGCTATCCGGATGAGACAGAAAGGCTTGGACGACCCTCTCGAGCTTCTCCGGTAAGTAGCGATCGTCTGCGTCGAGGAAGCAAACGATCTCGCCCCTGCACTCGCGATAGGCGGCATTCCAAGCAGAGGCTTGCCCGCCATTTTGCTTTGTCACGAGCCGGACCCGCGGATCGCGCTGCACGTAACGTTCGACCACCTCGCAAGAATCGTCTGTCGAGCCGTCGTCGCACACAATCATTTCAAAGTTTGTGTAGGTCTGACCTAGGACGCTGTCGATTGCTTCACCGAGGTAACGCGCATAGTTGAAGTTTCCAGTCAGCACGGAGACTAGAGGATTCTCACACAGAGGAGCAAGTGCGATGGGCTTGAGCAGTTGCGCGATTTCTTCCAGGTTTTGTTTCGCCATGACTCTCCATTGCTTTGGTGGGTGCGCAGGACCTGACGGTCGTCGCGAGTGAGACTGATGCCGCCCGCAATGAGTACGGGTTTGGCACAAGTTACCATCGCTGAGACCGATGCTGAGAGCCACTCCGGAGCGATTTTCAGGCTTGCGAGGAGCGCGACGTCATATGAAGCATCGCATTGTTCCGCAAATGCGTGGTCAAAGAGGCATTCTTGCGGGCGGAATCCATTCACTTCCCAGAACACAGCGCTTGCGTTCCCGTTCGGTTCTATCGCGCTCACCCGGAATCCGCGCTTTGTTGCGACGTGCGAGAACGTCCCATTGCCAGCGCCCACATCGAGAAAGCTCCGGCCTTTGGCCAGTCTAACGCACCTACTAATTCGGAAAAAGTTTTTCTCTGGAAGTCAGCAACTGCGTTCCATGTGTGAATTCCCTTTCGCCTAAACATTTTGATGGGGCCGACGATAGCTTTTTTGTATAATATAGATGTTGGCGGCTCGATTCCGCGCGAGGATGCCTTCGTTGCCAACCGTATTTCTGTAGCTCTGTTGACCGAAGTGGTGGATATAAGAGTTGCGGATCCACACGATACGATAACCATCCTCCGTGATACGGCTGCACAACTCAAGTTCATTGCCGTAATCCGGAAGCTTTTGGTCGAATCCGCCGAGTTGCTCCCACAGACTACGTCTGATGAAGAAGGCGAAACCCGAAACCCAAGCCATATCCATAAGGACGGGTTCCCCGCACTGGGTCAACAAATGCTTTGCGAAAGAGCATATTTGGTTCTCATTCCAGTAAGAGCTTAGAACAGTTGCTAACGCAAGAGTCTGGAGATTTTGAGAATTACTCGTGGAAGGCCCAGCCACGCCGATTTTCTGATCATGCTCGAACACTTCTTTGACCTGCCGCCAGCACCAAGGCGTGACAATAGTGTCAGAGTTTAAAAGGCAAAGATATGGCCGCGTGGCAAAATTAGCCCCTTCCCGGCAAGCCTCGCTATGTCCAAGAGATTTCTCATGACGAACAACTTTCCATTTGTCCCGGATGCTAAAGTGCCGAATCACTTCCAACGTCTCGGTGAGGCTGGACGCATCGTCCACAAGGATAATCTCCGATTCCGGGGCGTATTTTTCCAAGCTGGCTAGACAGCGGCGCGTGACTATCGGAGCATCGTGAATTGCTACAACGATGGACATGCAGGCGCTTGCCTGACTGTCGCCCGGCGACTGCTCGAACTCTATATCGCGTGGGAAGTGGGGGGGTAGGACCCTCCCTGTCCATTTAAGCTCGCTCAGGCTTCGCATAACAAGCCGCGGCAACAATCGTCTGAGGAAGTGCGGGATGTGCCAATTTGCCATCCACGGCGCTTCTTCGGGAAGACGATTAGGGTCTAATGCAGGATTACTGTGACTGGCAGTTTTAGACATTTTATTTATCTCAATTGAAGCCCTACATTTCCAGCAGGCCGATTCCATAACCTTGTTGTTTTGGATCGGCGATGATTTCCTGCCGTCTGAACGATGGGCTTAGTTCGTTCCACAGTTGCCGGACCCCGTACTCTTCGCTGGGAGCGGTGGGCGCGATATCATGGAAACCGACGAGGCCGCCCTTGGCGACCAGGGGCGAGTAGAGCTGAAAGTCCCGCTTCACACCCTCGTAGGTATGGTCGGCGTCGATAAAAAGGAAGTCGATAGCTCTTCCCGAGAGGACGGATACCACCCTCTGAAACATGGCGTCGGAGTGGGAGTCTCCCTGAAGCAGATGGAGCTTCTGTGATTTGCCGGCGAAATCAAGGTAAAGCGGGATGTTCCAGGCCGAGTACCCGCCGCCGAACTTTCCCCCTGGAAGATCAATGCTGGCAACCGTAGCGTCCTTTTCAGCCACACAGCAGAGTAAGAGCAGAGTGCCACCGTGCGCGGTCCCAATCTCTACAACCGTGCGCGGTTTCCTCTTTTGTACCGCTTCAAGCATCTGAGTCAACTCGGAGCGAATCTGGAACGGGGAAATACCGTCGCACCCACAAACAAAGTCAACCAGTTCCTCAATACTCGCGTTGCGCTTCAACGCTCTCAGCTGGCGGCGACAACGTGTGCTCTTGACGAAGTTTTCCGGACCCCGGGACAATTTGCCGATAAGAGAGCCGATCCCCTCCTCCCGGAACACGCTCAATGAGCGGCTGACGTGGCCCCGCATGACCTCGATAGTTGTGTTCATAAAACGCAAATCCCCCGGAATATGCTGAGGCTGGCACCGACGCATTTCAGGCAGCCCTCAAGATTCGTCATTCTCTGCGCCAGTACACGCCGGTCCCGTCAATCTCTTCGATGGGCTCTCTTATTTCATGCCGCGCGCGGAATTCATCGATCGCCCTCTTGCACGTCGGCCAGGCGTGGTAGTCGTCAACGATGATGAAGCCCCCATGCGAGACTTTGCCGTACAAGTTCGTGAGAACGTCTATAGTTGATTCGTACATATCACCGTCGAGGCGTAGAAGGGCAAGCTCTTCAATCGGCGCCGATGGCAGCGTGTCTTTGAACCAACCCTTGAGAAATTTCACCTGGCTGTCCAGTAGCCCGAAGCGCCTGAAATTCTCCTCAACTTCCTCAAGGGATGCCGAGGTGTACGGATGGCCAGCCAAATCATAGGCGGGCGTTATCCGCACAAGCTCCCTGTCCGGTTCCGCCGTGGCACTTGGCAGCCCTTCAAAGCTATCGGCAACCCACACTGTCCTTTCGGAATCGCAGGCTCGCAAAATTGCCCGCATGAAGATGCAGGCCCCGCCCCGCCACGCTCCCGTCTCGATGACATCGCCAAGGACGTTTTCCCGCAGCACCGTCTCCATGCATTCCTGAAGATTGGAAAGCCGCTTGAGCCCGATCATCGAATAGCCAAAGCTGGGCCAATCCAGTCCTCGCTCCCGCTTCTCCGCATTGAATGGATTCACATGATAGAGTCTGTAGTTGACTCTTCCGAGCATCTGCACGAGGGCGCGACGCACAAAGTCAGAAGGGCGAGATCCGGGCCGTGCGTACATGGGGAAATGGCTGCTTTCTGGGTAGAGCGATGCCGTTAGGCATTTCTTCAGCAGGTCAAAATACTCGCTACGTAAAGACTCGTAGCCAGGTGTTATTAGTGTTGTGTTCATAAAAGCGCAAATCGTCTAGGAATCTAGCGGGGCCCCAAGAAGGGGAGCCCTTTGGCCCTACACACGTACACGAGCAAGGTCCTGCGAAATCATTCCTCCCGCTTCCTGGAAGCAGCGGAAGCGCGTGCAAAGTCCATGTATCAAAGCGACGGCCAAAGCGGTGAACAATCCTCTGCAAGCAAGCGTAAAGAACGTGCCTCCTAACGAATCCGGCAGAAGGGATGTGATCGCGTAACCCCCAACGAGCGCAGGGATCACTGGCCACAATTGCGCTGCGAGATCTCCGAAGCTGATGGAGAATTCCCGGCTCAAGAAAGGCAATAAAACTATCGCCGCGCTCACATAGGCGACGAGCACGGCAGCCGCAACCAGTTCAATCCTGCCCGTTCGCAATACCAGCAAAATCAGAACCAACTCAACCGCTCCGACTAAACCGGTGGCGTACAACAGCATCTTGGTTCGTCCGCGCGCCACGATGCAATTGGCGATCGGTTCGGTTATCGCTCGTATGATTCCGTAAACGCAGAGAATCTTAAGAGCCGTTGCCGCCGGAAGCCACTTGTCCGTGTCTTTGCCCAGGAAGGTCACCAGAAAGAAGTGCACGTTTGCCAGTAGCGCGGTGTTGACCACCACCGCCACAAATCCCACCATGTCCACGGTCTTCAAATACCATCGCCGCATCGCGGCAGTGTCATCCTGAATCGCGGAAAATGCCGGGAACATCGCATAATTTACCGTGCTGCCAAGAAGTCCGGAAATGAAGCTCCCCCACGTAAACGCCAGAGCGTAGTAGCCCAGCTTGGCGCTTCCCATCTTGGCCCCAACCAGAAAGTTATCCATATTGAATACCAGAAAGACCAGGATCCCGCTTCCCAGCAAAGGCACGCCGAACCACAAATATTCCCGCGCAACCGTCCAATCGAATTGAAGACGGATGGGCATTTTTCTGACGGCTTGGATGGCAATGCAGCCGGCCAGGTTTGCGCCGACGTCTGCGAAAACGACCGCCCAGTACTTCCACCCGCACAGGATTAGCGCAACCGTGAGGATGCACCGGGCGACTGCGCCCGCAACCCCTGGGATGACCAAAGCCCTGAAATTCTGCTCCCTCGTTAAACTCACGAGCGACATGAACCCGATCGTGCTCACCAGAAAGTCCAGGGCCAGAACACGAATCACATTGGCCGTTGCCGGGTGCTCGAAAAAGTGGTGCGCGAACGGAGCGATCAGGAAAGCCGCGACGAATGCGCCGCAACTCAGGATGATTTTCAGAGTGAAGGCGGTCCGCAGGCTGCTCTGATCGAGTGTGGGGCGGCGAATCGCGGCGCTGCCCACACCTACATCGCCGAACTGGGCTAGGAAAGCAATAATGATGCCTGCAAATCCAACGACTCCATAATCCGAGGGACCAAGGTTCCTGGCCACAACCGAGATGGTCAGGGCTATGCAAACCAGCGTGGCGCCCTTGGTAAGGCTGGTGTACATGACATTGCGAAATGTCTTGGCCTTGGAAATGATCATCAACGTCTGAGTCCCAATTCCGAAGTTGAATGCGGTTTCATAGGGATTTCTTGATTGATTTTGGATTCAGGTCGCGGGTTCAGGGTTCAGCTTCGGCGAAGCGCTGGTTGGCTGCAAGAAAAGTTGTGGCGCAACGAGAGGGACGAAGGTGCTACACGGGAATCCATGTTCAGTTTCGTCTGGGTCTCAATCCGCTGCATTAGCCGGGTGAATGGGTTGGCCACTGTGGGGATGCACTCCTCCACGAGAACAGGAAGGATAGTCTTCACGAGAAACAACCAAAAGAAAACCCGCTGACGTACATGGTAGGATTTGAAAGTTGTTCAAACCGAGCCGCTGGCAGGTTTGCTCTAGCTGCCGCCGGGTATAGAAGTAAACTGGGCAGCCCCGCACCGCATATCGAAGCTTCCGGAGCGGAGCGCGAATGAGCGAACGTCTCGGAAAACACACGATCAGCTCATATCTTGCAGCCGCCCAGATCCGATGAAGTGCGCTCTCGGCATCCTGTATATAATCAAACACCCCAAGAGCGACAACCGCATCGAATTGTTGATCGAAGTGATGAGTCATGAAATCGCCCTTAATGAACTGACATTTCGCAGCTACTCCACGCTTACGGCTGAATTCACGAGCGATCTCCAACATTCGTTCAGAGAAGTCGATGCCCACTATGCGTGCCGCTCCCGCATTTGCGAAGGCCACACTATTCCTTCCCGAACCGCAACCGACATCCAGCACGGTGAATTCTTCCCAGCCACGAAACTCTTTCAGGGTCAGGGCGACCCTCTCATAAATAGCCTTACGCAGAATTCGGTTCACGCGATAATAGAATGGTCGGTCTTCATCGTACAGAGCGTCAAATGAGTCAGCTCGCAATTGAAAGTAGTTTTCTACTGTCATGCAGATTTGCCTCCTCAAGATAGGTTCGACACGTCGTGAACCGGAAACATTTGAGAAACTGCGAAAGCTTGGAGCGCATGGTACGGTGACCGATGTTCTGATGAATATTGAAAATCAAGCCGCGCAAATATTCTTTGCAACCACTGGTAGCTTCTAAGTCAAAGACATTCAGGCGTTGCTTCTCGAATTCGGCAGGATGAAAATAGGTCACGATCGGCTGCAATGTGCGGACATTTCTCCGTAAAGCGAAGCGCAGAATCGGGAATGGCGTTAGCCGAACGTATCCACCTCCGGCAATGGGTAGTCTTACTCTCCAAAATGGAAACGTAGTCAGCGGGAACTCCACAATCTGAGCCCCGCTCTGAGTATCGTAGCGTGCCACCTCGGGAGAAAATCCGGGAATACCATATCTCCGGTGGTAGATGGGAAAAATGCTCGAATCGTATTTGAACCCCAGTTCTGCTAATACACTTAAAGCCCAGAGGGACTTGGTACGGATGGAGAATTCTGGTGCTCGATAACCCTCAACCGGCAAACCAATGATGTCCTCCAACAGTAATTTTGACTTTAAGGTATCTTGAGTGAATCCGTCTCTAGACAATTGCTTCACCAGGAGGTGGGCATAGCCATGGGAGGCAATTTCATGCCCTTGATTGGCAATCAGCCTTACCAGATCCGGATGTTTCTCCGCGACAATTCCAAGAACGAAAAAGGTCGCCTTAGTCCCTCCGTGATCTGCCAAAACTTGCAGCAAGAAATCCAACTGCCGAAAAAGAGCGGTGCCCGGTTCGCGCAGCCGGCCGGTAAGACGCTGGTATGCCACTTGATGCCAGTCTTCAACATCAAAGCTAAGAATGTTTATCATGCGAGCTTCTACCAGCTGCAAATTCAACTGGATTTGAGCGTAAAAATTCCGAAGTCGTCCGACTACAACCTCACGATCGAAATTCCTGAGTATGTGGCAGCGTCACTCTTGACCTAGCTCAATCCGCCAGTTTTTATCCGGAGGCCAAATTCTCAATCGCAGCGACGTCATCCACGAACGTTGTAGCTGTAGCCGTAACTATAATTGTTCGTTTCCCGCGGATCCCATTGATTCAGAATAGTCCCGAGGACCTGCGTTCCGTCTTCCGTTAGCCGCTGTTTGGCACCTACCGCTGCGGATCTCATCGTCTCAGCCGAACGCACGACCAAGATGACACCATCTGCAAGGCGCCCCAGGACCCGCGCGTCCGGCATATTCAGCATCGGGGGCGTGTCGATGATTACGGTATGGAACTCCTCCCGCATGCGGCTCAAGAACGCGACCGCCCGTGGTGAATGAAGCAGAACTGCAGTGTTAGCAGTCGCCAGCCCAGAAGGTAACAGATTCAAGTTTCTGAAGCCCGTCTTGGAAACAATCCCCTCGCAGCCATTGGGTGGCTCCTTCCCATTGAGTATGTCAGCTAGGCCCCACCGGTTGGGCACGCCAAAGATTTCGTGGAGCCGCGGCCTGCGCAGGTCGCCGTCGATCAGAAGGACGGACTGCATAAGGACAGACGGGCCGATCTCAGCCAACGCCAGTGCCAAGTTACACGCTACCGTTGTCTTTCCGTCTCCAGGGTTGGCGCTGGTGATCACAATGATGCGTGGTCTGTCGCCGTTCTCCCCAGAGTACAGAATCGAGGTGAGCGTTGCACGAAATGCGTCTGCCAAGACGGACGGTTTTCTGTTGGAAGTGACCAGTTCCACTCCCCACGGTTCGCCGCTCTCCAACTTCCTAGTTTTGAGGCCCTTTCCGTTCTGGTAGTAAGCGGAGAGCCGGCTCCGTTCCGCCTTTGCTGAAGGGATCGCGCCCAACTCCGGCACGTCAAGGTATATCGTGGCCTCACCGGGGCCATGGATGGTTCGGTCGGCACGTTCTTGTACAACGACGAAGACAACGCCGAAAAAAGCTCCAGCAAGAAGGCCAAGCGCCGAATTCAAAACGACGCTCGGCTTGTAGGGACTTGTGGGCGGTTTAGCGGAATCAACCACGCGGATATTGCTCGCGCCTAGAGCGGAGCTCATACCGGCTTCCTGGACGTTCTGAAGCATGGAGTCGTAAAGCTGGCGGTTCGTATCCGCTTCGCCCTTGAGGATGTTGTAATGCGTCACCTTGGCGGCCTGCTCGGACATCAAACGGGCTTGGGAAGCGTAGTTCGCAGCAAGCAGATTCTCGCGGCGCTGGGCGGACTCAAATTCGTTACGGATTCGCTGGATGACGTTGGCGCGTTCCTTATCAAGGGCCGATTCTATACTTGTCACCTGAGCTTGGACCTTTTTCACTGCAGGGTTGGCCGGGGTCAGGGAAGTTGAAAGCTCGGCAAGCTGGCGGCGAAGGTCGGTGAGCTTGACCTGGTAATCCATAAGGGTTTTATCGTCGAGCACTTCAGGGAGGGACTCGGGAGACGCTGTGGACGCCAACTCGTATTTCGATTGGCTGGCGACGCGGTCCGCTTGAGCCTTGGACAGTTCATCCTGAAGCTCGCGGAGCTTCTCCTCGGCGACATTGTCTTTCTCAGACGTAAACAACAGGCCAGAAGCTTGGGCATAGCTCTGTAGCTGATCTTCGGATTTCTCGAGCTTGATCCGGACGTCTTCCATCTGGCGAGTGAGCCACTCGCCCGTTTGCTGGGTGGTCTTCCAGTGGGACTCGATGTTCTGCTGGATGAACTCGGCGGTTAGGGTGTTTACGAATTTGGCAGCCAGCTGCGGGTCGGTAGAATCGTAGCGGATTTCGACGAGCCGCGTGTTGGCTACAGTGCTAATTTTCAGGTTCTTGGCAACCGAGGCCAGGATCTTTTCGCGCGTTGATGCCTGCCTCCCCTGGCGCAAACCCAAGGCCTTGCGCCAGGCCGAGACGCGGCCACTTCCCTCTGCTGGAGACATTTCTTTTTCGAGATCCAGCTTTGCCGCCACCCGTTCGAGTAGGGATTCGCTCTGGAGAATGCTGGCCTGCGTCTGAATGTCAGATCCGGGCGCGCCCGAGTTTCCATCATCTGCGGTGGGGCTCACGTTCCGCATGTTCAGGAAATTCTGATTGAGGTTCTGGATCTCGACGGATGCCCGAGCCTGGTAAATCGGTGTCTGCGGAAGCGTGAGCAGCAAGGAAGTCAGGAGGCCCAGGAAAACAATCAGAATCAGCGTACCTTTGCGACGCCGGAAGATTTGCAAATACTCGTGCAGCTGGCCGGGGCCCGGTTCCTCGAATACTTCGGGATACGCCACTTCCGCGTACTGCGGCCGCGATGGTAGGAGATTGTTCTTAGCACCGTTCCGCGAGTGTGAGCCGTTGCGGGGATCGTCCAATAGTGGTTTGTTTTCCATATTAACCTCAGTAATGGTAGACCGCAGCGCCCACGAAGGTCTGGAGAGTGCCGGGTAGAAAGCCAGTTGTGAATACTTTTCGGCTGCTCGTGGGTACGACTAGGACGTCATCGGGCCCCAGTTCGACGTCTTCCGCCTTTCCCGAAAGCAACTGCGGAATGTTCACAGCGATCTCCCTGGGCTTCGGCTCTCCTGGCATCTGGCGAAGGACCCTCGCCTTGTCCGCCTTGGCCGTGCGTCCAAGTCCCCCGGCCAGAGACAATGCTCTGAGGACAGAAACATTCCGTTGCCCCCCCAGCGTGAAGCCCCCTGCGTGCCCAACATCGCCGACGACGTAGATCATGTTGGAACTCCCCTCGGAGACGGAGATGATGTCATTCGGTTTGATCTCGATGTTCGCCGACGGGTTCTTTCCCTCGAGAATCTCCTGCACGTTCAATTCGGCGCTGCTGAACTGTCCAGTAGGATCTAACTTCGCACCGGGTAGCGGAATGTCGCCGTTCTGCCGAGGGCGGGTTACCGTGAGAATGGAGCCCGCATCCTCGCGAGGCCCGCCAGCCATGGACAGAACTTGGTAGAGCGTTTGCTGACCCCTGAGTTGGACTACACCGGGTTTATTGACTGCGCCGAAGACCGATACCGGCTGACTCCCGAACTCGGTCACGGTCACTGAAACCTGGGGCTCTTGGATGAACGCCTTGAGTCGGGTGGTCAATTCCACTTCGAGTTGCTCGACGGTCAGGCCGCCCGCCTTGACTCGTCCGACCATCGGCAGTGTGATGTCGCCGTTCGTGCCGATGAGGACCGGCTTGTCGGAAATGTCGGGGGCGTCTATCACACGAATTACAATCTCGTCATCCGGCCCGAGAACATAGCCAGATACCGTTTGCGTAGCGGTGACCGCTGGCTGCTGGGCTGCGGCGTAGACAACAGCAAGAGTCAGCATGACGAACACAGCTACTGAAGTCTGCACAATGCTTTTCATGATTCTTCTCCCAAGGGAGGATCCAATATTCGGGTTCGAGGAACTCAGTCTCGCGGGGTCCGCTGAAGGGGTCAATGTTCGGCAGCGTATAATGGATGCTATTCTGAGCGCAGTATCCGCCGTTTCGAATACTGCAGGTAAAGCTCGGGCTTCCATTTCCAGCAGATACACTTTATGTTGCGAAATCCCCGGGCCGATGAGGCACAGATCCAACCCTTCAATTAGCAGTTCAATTTATGGGTCCAGCGATTGTGGTCCCCACGCGTGTGGATGGCGCTCTGTGTCCAACGCCGTAATCACCTGGTGGCTTGCCGTTCAGGCGCTCGACCAAGAATGCGTCAATTTCTACGGCGGCTGCTTTCCCCAACATTTCCACGGAAAGCACGAGTTTATAAAGGCTCTTCTTCCGTGCCAGGATTCCCTGGATTCCCGCCAAGGGGCCACACTTTACTCTTACCCACTCGCCGCATTTCAAGAAGGGATGTGGCTCAATCGGCACACCGCTTTCTACAGCCCTGCGAATGGCCTCGATCTCGGCGGTCGGAATAGCGGCGGGCTCACCGGCGTTTGAAACCAAAGCAAATATCCCAGGCGTCGTCATCACGTCCAGCCGGCGCTCAAGGCCTCCCTTGAGAAAGACGTAGCACGGGAAAAGTGGCAGAGAAAGCAGTTGAGTTCGGTCCTTCCACCGATGGGCCGTTTGGTAGAGTGGGAGCAAGGTCTCAAATCCCTTTATCGTGAGAATATGGGCAACCGTTTTCTCGTGATGGTACTTTGTATACAGTGCGTACCAGGCAGAAGGAACCAAATCAAATCTGTCGCGCTCAAAAAGCATGCAGCTCCGCCCTGTGACTTACAGACACCTTTTCTGTAAGTCCCGTTAAATCATGAGCTTCTTACCTGAAAAGCCGATTTAGCC
>Ga0187864_10000922_pt1 | contig 30699 bp, 34 predicted proteins | sample June2016WEW_11_4_FD_132985 | JGI IMG/M metagenome (GOLD analysis project Ga0187864, IMG submission 132985) | Peatland microbial communities from SPRUCE experiment site at the Marcell Experimental Forest, Minnesota, USA - June2016WEW_11_40 | ecosystem: Environmental > Terrestrial > Soil >...
CAGGAGTGCATCGATAAGAGTTCCGATGGTCCCTTGTTCGTTATAGGTTGGGGCAAAAACGAGCGTATTTTCTTGTGCCATTCAAACAGCCTGCAGTTGGAACCCTCATCGTCATGATTTTGCGCTCTTTAACTGCTCGAGATCCTGATCGACCATTGTGCGTATGAGTTCTTCGAAGGACATTCCGGGATCCCAACCGAGTTTCTTCTGATAATTCCATGCACTTCATAGCCACGGCTCAATAAAAGTTCGGCCGGGCATGAACCGTCTTGACCGGTTATACCTGTGATGAGTGCCGGCTTCATAATGTATCCTTAGCCGCAATAATGCATCGAGTTGCGCGCTATGCATCCCGAACCGCATTTTCGGGTCGGATTCTTTCTGAAAAAGCTCTTGGGACACACGAAAGACACATCGAATCATCCAATATCCTGCTGGAAAAGGCAAGAGGAAGGTCACCGCGAGCGCTTTGGTCAGTTTCAGGCCACCCGTTGCCGCCTTGACCAGAATAGTGGTTGCCGGGGAAAGAAACGATCGAGCAGTGGTGAAGCAGCGGGGCCAGCGAAAAAAGTGCCGCAAAAGAGTTGCCAATACGAGGGGAAAGTTTTATATGGAGCGGACATTTTTTTATCGAGAAAAGGAGCAAACGTGAAGATCATCTGCCCATCATGTCATTACGTCGGGGAAAGCAAGGGAATTGCCAAAGGCTCTCGAAAAATCGAACTTACTCTCTGGTGCTGTTTTATTTTACCCGGCATGCTGTATACCATGTGGCGACAATCGAAGGACGGCCAATACCAGGGGTGTCCACAGTGCCACGAAGCGAACGTTCGGCTGATGAAAAGAAAAGAGTGGCAAGCATATGAACGAAACGGAAAGTTGCCTACCGAATAATTTTCCAACAAGCAAACCTTGAATTCTACGATTCCCAGGGAAGAAACAACTTAGGCAAGTGCATTGTCGATTCTCTTTTGGACCGAGTCTTTCAGTCGCGGTGAGCTGGTGGTCGGGTGGCCTGCTGTGTCAAGTCGACAGGCATTCTGGACAGGACTTCTTCCAGTCTGAGCGCCTCCTCCAGAATTACCTTGGCATACTTGCCCGGTTGGGAACCGGGGTCCAGGGAAACGGCCAATCTCCTGGCGAAGCCGCCTACAGCCGTGAGGGGATTTCGTATCTCGTGCGCAACCGCCTGGAGAGTGTCGGTCACCATTTTTTCCTTCTGGTCGATGGACGCGAAGGAAGGCAGTTTTTCCTGAAGCTGCTCTGCCGAGAACTGCGAAATTTTCTGGGAAATCCGCACCAATGCACGGTTGGCTTTTTCCATGACCCCCATGAGGTCCTTGTCTTTGTCTATCTCCAGCTTCAGGCCCTGGGCAATGGCCTCAACCTCGGAGAATGTTTCGATAACGATTTCATGGATGTCTTCCTGGCTGAGCCCGAGGATTCTCCCTGCCTCCGCGTAAAAGGTGTGAAATGCTCCCGGCGCCCTGAGAAGGACCGTCGAAAAGAGTCTCGCCAAATCGCACAGGGTGCACAGAACCGGGATGCCCGGCAGGCGCGCCGCCTCGCCATGAAGCCGCTGGCACGCAACGATGTGATCGGGAAACCTCCAGTGCCTCAATGCGGCCGCACCAACCTGCCGGTGGTCGATGCCATAGGCGGCCCTCTCGTTTGCCAGGAGTTCGCCGAGTGGTTCCAGGTCCAGTTCGAACCGGCCGGGCCGACCTTTGATGAACAGATCGAAGAGAATGGGCAGCCCTATTTCCAGGGTCATCGCACTCAGGAAAGCCTCTTCGGGGTGAACGGCCCCGGAGCGCCGGGCAAGCGCTTTAGCGAACAATCCCCGGTACAGGGAGACGCGCCAGAACATTTCATAGTCGAACTGCTCGACCCTGCCCATGGGAAAGGCCCCTCGAAGCGAAATGGACAGGGCCATTAGTTTTATCTGGTTGCCGCCAAGCCTCATAACAGCATGGGACAATGTTGCTGCGGGACGGCCGGTCCCAAAGGCTGAGCTGTTTGCAAGATTCAAGAGGCGGACGGCCAGCGATGGGTCTTTTTCGATCAGCATGACCATCTGTTCGATAGTGGCGTCATCATCGGATGCAAGTTCCAGGAGCTTGACGGCGAGCGCCGACAAAGGGGGCAGTGCGTAGCCTGATTCAAGCTGCCGGATGATTTTTTGTTCAGTGTCGTCTATGCTCATAAGACCGCATTCGCACAGTTCTGCAGGCGATTGGTTGGAAGTCGGCCCCCACACACCTCTTGCGAGTATTTCTAACAGCGATACCGGGAAACGGGTCGAAATACCGCGTCATGCCATAGGATAGATCGGCATATAGCAGGTGTTGCGTTAATTTAAACCAGATTGTGGTCGAAAAGGCAAAGAAAAGGTGCGAAGTGCGCCACGGCTCTCAGCGCGAAATGCATGGGACCGGCAGACCGGGCGGTGGGACCGCCTCGCGGAGCGTCGAGATCTTGCCACTCACCCGTGAGGAGGGCGGCACAGGCAGGATGTCCACGCTCCGCAAGGTAATCTCTCGATTTCCTTGCCGGAACTAAAAATTCCCTTTTTCAGGTCGTAAAATCCGAACAGAAACCGCGCGGGGCGTAGAGTTCTCATCCGGTGTTTTCGGCTGTACACTATCTAGTTATATTTAACTGAATTGAGGCAACCAAAATTCCCCCGCACAACAGTCCGTTTTTATCTGCAAAGCCTCAGCAATATTGAGGAGACGCGGTGATGATTTTCATTTTGCGGCGGTAACGATGACGCAAGGCGGATGCACACTTCCAAGCTTTTCTTTACCAGCTCTATCGCAATCCTTAAAATATTACTTCCTCATTTCATATCCCCTGTTTGATATGGCAAAAATGACGCCATAGCTTCTGTTGTTTGGGTTGGGCATTCTTCGTGTGGATTATGGCCACAGTTTGGAATAACGACCAGTTTTGAATGAGGAATGTTTTCCGCTAGTTTTCTACCAATGTGCAATGGTACGATGGTGTCCTTTTCGCCCCATATGAGAAGCGCAGGTATTGTGATACTCTTGTATCGCTCTGAAATCTCATCAAGGTTAGGTGGCAATATCTGTTGTGCTGTCTTGATTAGTGTACGAGATGCACCTGGAAGGGAAAGGTATGCAGCATATGTTGCGACCATATCATCTGTGATTTGTGTATGGTCAAAGAAACATTGCTTTAGTACCATTCTCGCTCTAAAGTTACTGCTGGTAATATAATGTCAAAGCACATTGACTATTGGCACTCTGAGGATAGATATAAACTTAGGAGGACGTTGCTTATAGCAGGCAGCACCGATGAGTACCAGTTTTGAGATATGGGTAGTACTATTATCACACTGCATTAGGTATGTAATGATGGAGACTGCACCTCCTATAGAGTGTCCTGCCAGAATGACATTATCTAAGCTATGTACTCTGATAAACTCGGAAATAATGTAACTTTGGTCCGATACGGAATAGTTATTGTCCTTTGGCTTATCGGATAAGCCAAATCCTTTTAAGTCAATAGCTATTACTCTATATGCTTTGGAAAAGTGAGGCAAAACGTATCTCCATGTGTAGGTTGAGGCACCAAATCCATGCAGGAGGATGAGAGGTTGACCATGGCCGTGATCTTCATAGTTAATTGAAAATCCTTTGTATTCGAAACTGGATTCTTTTGGCTCCATAGTAGTTTCTCCTCTGAACCTACAGGCGCAGGCTTGCTACTTTTTGCATATATTATCACGGTGTATAAACCGCAGTGTCGTGATCAAATCAGATATTTCCGGATCATCTATGAGCCAGTGATGTAAAGAAGCCAGCAATAGGGCGGCGTAAGGGCTGCTGCTCCCATCGGCCAGATAGTAGTTCACCCACGGGCCATCTTTTCGCGAAGTGACAAGTCCTGCCTCTTCGAGGTTTTTCAGGTGACTAGAGGCTGTTAGCTCTGAGACGCCCAGGGCAGCCTGAATTTCACATGCACACAGACTCCGTTGTTGGAGCATTTTGATGATTTTCACGCGGTTGCTGTCCGAGAGCGATTTCATGACGCGAATGAATTGGTCCATGCGATTCCGTCCTGTGTGTGTTGGGGCGCCAACCAAACAGAAAAACAACCCGTAGATTACACAGATAACGCAGATAAAATAAAGAGCTAAAAGAAAATCTTCCCAAAATTTCAAGAAACACGATGTTAGCTACGCAGAGATCCCCGGATCTGGTCCGGGGCAGGCTTTAAGGAAATGTTTTTCAACTTTCATCTCCTCCGCCTCCTCTAAGCTTGTCCTGAGCCCTTCGACAGGCTCAGGGCAAGCTCTGTTGAAGGGTCTCCGCGGTACAAAGTCTTTTCTTCTCGTGTCCCCGTGTCCCCCCTCTCGCGCCAGTCTTTCCACGTACTGCTCTCACGACCGGCCTTTCAATCTCCATCCCATTTATGAAAACATCGTTTTTTCCGCTTCCCTGCCCTGCCTCGTTTTTGTTGCCGCTTCTTTTTACCGTTTCTGGTTGCCGTTTCTGGTTGCCGTTTCTGGTTGCCGTTTTGCATGGCAAAATCGCTCGGTGGTATCCTGCTTAAACCTGATTAAGACTGGGAATTAAGACTGTGAGACACGGCTGATAAAACTGACGCGGAGACACGGAAACGCCGGGACAAGACCCAGGAGGCTAGGCTCTCACCGCGTCACTCGAAGCATCGGGGAATCAGGGGAAATGAAGTGCGAGCACTGCGGCATGGAGCTGGATTTAGTGGAGGTTTTGGAGAGGGAGCGAGTCTGGGAGTGCTGTGAATGTGCCTATACTCTCACGCTCAAAAAAGGATTCTCGCCAAAGATTCTCTACGATGGTCCGCCGCCGCTTGACTATTACTACCACGACTAAGGCGATTGAGAAATTCAAACTAATTTATGGATTCAGGAATTAATTGCTCAATTCCTCAATTCCTCAATTCGTTTCTAATCCTTCAATCCCATTTTGCTGGAGTGTCGATATTGAGAACCCGGGACTCGAAGCTGCAAACTCGCAACTCGAAAGCCCACAGGCAACTGACGGCCGATCTGGCCGGATACGTTTTCGACCCGTATGGATGGGTGTTCTACGCCTTTCCCTGGGGCGAGGGGGAGCAGGCCCGCACACCGGAATCTCAGCAGCCCGCCTGCCTGCCAGCGAGGCACGCGCCGCCGCGAAAGGTTTGAGTGGCGAATCTGGCTGGCGGTCCGACTGCCCCACCGCGATCATCCGCGAGGCGACGGCCTCGGGGCATGGCATTGGAAAGTCCGCATTGGTCGCATAGCTCATCCTTTGGGCCATCTCGACCTTTCGGGACACAAAGGGCTTAGTAACGGCGAATACCGAGACGCAGCTCAAAACCAAGACCTGGTCGGAGCTTGCCAAGTGGTTCCGGCTCTGCTGGCACGGTCGCGAAATGTTTGAGCTCACCACTACGGCAATCTACGCCAAGGCTCCCGAACACGAAAAGACATGGCGGATAGATCAGGTCCCGTGGAACGAAAGAAACTCCGAAGCCTTCGCAGGGCTTGACAACAAAGGGAAGCGCACCCTTCTAATCTTCGACTAAGCGAGCGCGATCCCGGACCCTATCCGGGAGAAGTATGAGGGGGCGATGACCGGCCAAGGCACGGAGATTATCTGGTCGTATTCGGAAACCCCACGCGGAACACGGGCCGCTTCAAAGAGTGCTTTACCGGCAAGCTACGCCACAGGTGGAATTCAGAACAGATCGACTCCCGCACCTGTGCGCTTACGAACAAGGAACTGATTCGGCAGTGGGCAGACGATTACGGGGAGGACTCCGACTTTTTCAAGGTCCGCGTGCGGGGGATGTTTCCTTCGATGTCGGCCAAGCAGTTCATATCGTTTGCTGATGTGGACGCGGCATACGGCCGGCACCTCAGAATAGATCAGTACAGTTTTGCTCCGAAAATCCTTTCGGTGGATCCCGCCTGGAAGGAGACGACGAGCTTGTAATCAGGCTCAGACAGGGCCAGGCTCTCAAGATTTTGCTCACTATACCCAAAAACGACAACGACATTCAGGTGGCAAATATCATTGCCAGCCTGGAGGACTCGGAAGGCGCGGATGCGGTGTTTATCGATGCTGGTTACGGCACGGGGATAGTTTCCGCCGGCCGAACTCTCGGGCGAAGCCGGCAACTGGTATGGTTTGCGGGTGAATCGGCCGATCCGGGCTGTCTCAACAAACGGGCCGAGATCTCGAAGCCCATGCGCGACCGCCTTAAGCCGGTGGCGCAATCCCTAAGGATACGATGCTCTATAACGATCTGATCGGCCCTGAGACTGTGTCCCGATTGGACGGGAAAATACAGATCAAAGCCAAGGACCACATGGAAGAGCGGGCACTCAAATCCCCAAACCGGGCGGACGCAATTGCGATATCGTTTGCCTTTCCAGTGTCGAAGCTCATCGGACGGAAAGCTTCACCGGCAATGCGTGTGACCGAGTACGATCCGTTTCCAGGGGCCGAACGCCTCGGGGGCTGTCGAGATTGGGATTACGATCCACCGGCTTCGGGGCGGTAGGACCGCCGTGCCTCGCGGAGCGTCGAGATCGACCCTTCCGCGCCGCCGACCGCATCAGTGTTTGATGCAGATTTTTCCGAAATGCTTGCCGCTAGCCAAAAAGTCGAGGGCAGGGCGCAATTCCTCGAAAGCAAACACCCGGCTGATCACCGGGTGAACCTTGTTCCGGGCGATTGCCGCGGCCATTTGGGCAAAATCATCGCCGCTGCCGACAGTGATTCCCTGAAGCCGGACGTGCCGGGTCACGATTTGCCCGAGCTGCACGTTCAAGGTTGCGCCCGAAAGCACGCCTATCACACTTATTGTCCCCCCCGGCCGAACGGCTCGAAGCGATTGCGCCATAGTGCCCTGACCACCCACTTCAACCACATGGTCAACGCCTTCTCCACCCGCAATTTCACGTGCGTATTTGCCCCATTCGGGAACAGCATTATAGTTGATCGTTTCGTCAGCGCCCATAGCCCGGGCTCGCGCCAGCTTCTCATCGCTCGACGAAATGATGATCACAGTTGCGCCCAGCATCTTTGCGAACTGGAGGGCGAAGAGCGAAACACCACCGGTGCCCTGGACCAATACACTGTCCCCCGGCTTGGATCGGCCTTCTGTAACCAATGCCCGCCAGGCGGTCACTGCGACAGCGGGAAGCGAGGCAGCTTCAACATCGTCGAGATGCGCGGGGGCAAGAGCAACGCCTTCCTCGGAAAGCACCATGAACTCGGCCATCGTACCATCAAGCTCGCAACCCAGGCTCAGTGAAAGTCTCTGCTGATTCGGCGCTCCGCTCATCCAGCTCTGAAAGAAAAGCGGGCACACCCGATCTCCCGGCTTTAGGCGCGTCACGCCCTCTCCCAATGAGTCAACCACTCCGAGGCCGTCGCCGAGCATTATCAGCGGCAGGTGTTTCATTCTCGACCCGTAGCCGCGGGCGGGCACGAGAAGATCACGGAAATTCAGGGCCGATGCTTTCATCCTGATCCGCACCTGGTGGGCTCCGGGTTGTGGATCGGGCCGGGTGCCTATGCGCAAGCTGTCCATAGACCAGGCATCCTCGACTTGAAAGACTCTCATTTGCGACCTCCTGTTTGAAAGGACCTAATCCGTAACGGGTTGTATCCAGAAATCGTCCGTAGGCTCGGCAATGTCCCCGGGCAGGTTTTTCCCGGCCCCGGGCGGCTAAGAGCGGCCACAGCGCCTGCCCCGGACCACGGATCGATCCCCCGGATTAGGCCGGGGACCCCGTTGGACAGGCTCTCATCCGAGTCATGGAGAACTTAACCCTTCCTCCTGCCTCAGATATATAGTCTCTCATGTTCATTTATAAATGGACACTCTTTTAGAGTCTGTTAATCCTGTAAATCCCATCAAAGGTCTTTTTGCCAATCTGTGCTCTCTGCGCATGGTAGTGAGAACTTACCCGTCCGTGCATTTTGCCGTTTCTATTGCCGTTTCTATTGCCGCTTCTGGTTGCCGCTTCCGGTTGCCGTTTTGCAGGGCTAAATCACAACGTGGCATGATACTGCCGGATTAAAACGAATTCAGGAAGTAAAGGATTGAGGGATTCAGGGATTAAGGATTAATTCCCCAATTACTTAATTCCGGATTTCCCAACATCCCTTAATTGGGGGTTTTAAGCCCTTCCGGCTAAACGCCTCTGGTCATGGACTGGCCAGGGAGAGCTTAGAGAAAGGAATGAAAACAGATTATGTGCTTCGGATCGCCTTCAGTTCCAGCTCCTCCACCGGCTCCTCCTCCTCCGCCGAGCCTTCCCGACCAAGGCGTGCAGAATGCGGGGCAGAACCAGCGTAACCTGGCTGCCATGGCGTATGGGGCGAGCCAGACGATTTTGACGGGTCCGCAGGGATTGCAGACGCCGGCGGGGACAACGGCCAACAGCGGAAAGACGTTGTTGGGAGGCTGAAGGAGAGGAGCAGGCTGAAGGTAATTAGGCTGTTAGGCTGAAGGTAATTAGGCTGTTAGGCAGTACCTGAGAGCCTTCAGTCTCTCTTTTGCTTCAGCCTGCGCTTCGCCTTCAGCCTAATAGCCTATAAAGGAGCTTTCTTTGGGAGACGTTTTGCCCAGGGCGCGTACAAGCGAGGACCTCAAAATCCCACTCGTAAGTCAGATCGACAAGATTCCGCAGATCCGGGATTTGCGGAGATATGTGGACAGGCGGCTTGTGGGGCTGCGGGTTGACCGGTGGAGCTACTGGCAGCACTGGAGGCAGCTCAGCGATTTTATCCTGCCGCGGCGCGGCCGGTATCTCATGACCCCCAACCAGGCGACCAGGGGCGACCCGGTCGGATCGAGGATGATCAATGAGACCCCCATATTTGCATTAAGGACTTTGGCGGCTGGACTAATGGCGGGGCTTACGAGTCCGGCCAGGCCGTGGTTTCGGTTGTCGATCAGGGACATGGACGTATCCGACAACACACCGGTCAGGCTTTGGCTTGACGAGGTGACCAAGCGCATGCTGACGGTGCTTTCCCAGAGCAACGCCTACAACGCGCTCCACGTGATCTACGAGGAGCTGGGGTGCTTCGGGACCGGACTGGTGCTGATAGAGGAGGATTATAACGATGTCATCAGGTGTCAGACCCTTACCGCGGGCGAATACTATCTCGCGTCAAGCGGCAATAATCAGATTGATACTCTTTACCGGGAATACGTACTCGCAACAGGTCAGGTTGTGGAGCGCTTTGGACTTGAGAATTGCAGTCCCCAGGTCAAAAGCCTTTGGGCCAGTGGACAGCTCGATAAGGAAGTAAACGTCGCGCAGGCGATCGAGCCAAACGACGACCGGGCCCCGCAAGTGCCGGGGCTTAAAGGGCGGAAGTTTCGGAGCGTGATCTGGGAGTGGGGGCAGAGTCAGAACCTGGTGCTCGACCTTCGGGGCTACCATGAGCAGCCCTTCTGCGCGCCCAGGTGGCATGTGATCGGAAACGATTCCTACGGCAGGTCCCCCGGGATGGAGGCGCTGGCAAGCTCGAAGATGCTCCAGCAGTTGGAGAAGCGGACGGCCCAGGCGATAGACAAGGTGCTCAATCCTCCGATGGTGGCCGGCGTCGAGATGAAAAACGAGCCGGCGAGTCTTCTTCCGGGAGGAATTACCTATGTGACACGGATGGGACCCGATGGGGGATTTAAGCCCGCATACGAGGTGCCTCCGGATATCCGCGGGGCAGAGGAGAAGATCGCAAAGGCCGAAGAGAGGATCAACAGGGCCTTCTTTGCGGACCTGTTTTTGATGATAAGTCAAATGGATACAGTCAGGACGGCAACCGAGATCATCGAGCGAAAGCAGGAAAAGATGCTGATGCTGGGGCCGTTCCTCGAGCGCAGCCAGTTCGAGCTGATAAACCCGATGATCGAGCGCGTGTTTGCCATGATGTTTCGCGCGGGGTTGATTCCCCCGGCGCCGCCTGAGATTAGGGGCCGAGCGTTTGATATCGAAACGATCTCGACCCTTGCCGATGCGCAGAAAAGCACGGCGACCACGGGGATCGAGCGGCTTGTGGCGTTTGTGGGAAATCTGGCGGCCGCCAAACCGGAGGTCCTGGACAATGTGGACATGGACGAGACGGTAAGGGAATACGCGGATTTGATCGGGGTTACACAGAAATTGATTGTGGAGCAGGAGAAGCGGGACGCCATAAGGAAGCAGAGGATTCAGCAGGTGCAGATGCAGCAGGCGGCTCAAATGAGCATGGCCGGGGTGCAGGGGGCGAAGACTTTGAGTGAGACGGACGTTGGCGGCGGGCAGAATGCGCTGCAGAAAATGATGGGAACAGCAGTAGGCTGAAGGCTATTAGACTGTTAGGCTGAAGACTGAAGGCTGTTAGGTTTTAAGACCTTCAGCCTATCGTTTGCTTCAGCCTGCGCTTCGCCTTCAGCCTAATAGCCTTCAGCCTAATAGCCTAAAAAGGAATTTAAAATGTTGAGACTTACTCAGGGAATTGACGGGATGGGGTTTCCGATCGTCGCCGGAATGCAGCAAAGCGATACGATCTATGTGAACGTCATGGTTGCGAATACGGCCCAGTATGTGACGGTGCCCAGCGGGGCGAATTTCGTGCTCTTTGCAGCTTCGGGAAACAGCGACTTCTATATGCTGCTCAATGTGACGACCGGGCTTACCGTCCCTAATGCGACAGCAACGGAGGCTGCCGGGGCCTTGAGCATCCCGGAACTGAATCCGCTTTTGCGGCAGTTGAACGGGGCAAGCAAGATCGGGCTTATCAGCCCGACGGCGTGCGTGATCACGCTCGCGTTTTACAGTTAGGGCGTCGAAATGTCAGCAACGGTAAATTATCTCATTGTGGCCGGAGGCGGCGCCGGAGGCACTAACCTTGGCGGCGGCGGCGGCGCCGGGGGAATGCTTGCGAGCACTGCCAGCGTATCTTCCGGGACGGCCTACACGGTCACAGTCGGTGCCGGCGGCACTTCCAGCGCCCATAGCGGCGGGAATTCATCGGTAAACTTCGACAGTGGAACGATTGCTGCCACTGGCGGCGGATATGGCGCCTATTATAATTCCGCTGGAGTCAGCGGAGGATCGGGCGGCGGCGGGCAAGGCGACGGAGGCAGCTACCCTACTGGAGCTTCGGGCACTGCTGGGCAGGGATATGCCGGGGGAAATGGAAATTCCTCGACCTATATCTCTGGAGGCGGCGGAGGTGCTTCACAGGTTGGCTATAACGCTTCGGGCAGTGCAGGCGGCGCAGGCGGCAATGGTTCCTCTTCATCGATTTCCGGAACTGCCGTTACTTATGCAGGGGGTGGCGGAGGCGCTGGATACACACCAGGAAGCACCACGGCGGGAGCGGGCGGTTCAGGCGGCGGCGGCGGCGGCGCGGCAGCTTCCGGGGCTGCCGGCACGGCAGGATCAGCCAATACCGGAGGGGGCGGGGGCGGCGGAGCAGGCAACTCAGGCGCAGGCGGAGCGGGCGGTTCGGGCATCGTCATTATTTCCGCCACAATAGGAGTCATATCGAGCGCCACAGGCGGTTCGCATTCACAGTCAGGCGGCAACGATATTTGGACTTTCACTGCGAGCGGGACCTGGACGCCAACCCTCAGTTCGCCTGTTACGGTTTCTATATCCCACGGGGCCCTTACCCTTAGCGGCGAGCCTTCGCACGCAAACGAGGTGGACGGGATAGCTCATGGGGCATTGACCTTTGCGGCCAAAGCCCTGCATGTCAACCAGGCCATTGCAGTAGCGCATACTGCGCTCAGCCTGGCGGGTCAGGCCCTGCATATCAACGAGGCGCTTGTTATTGCTCATGGCGCCCTTACGCTGGCAGGGAAAGCGCTGCACGTAAATGAAGCCATTGTAATTGCTCACGTCGCTCTCAGCCTGGCGGGCAAGGCGCTGCACGTAAATGAGGCGATAGCTATTGCGCACGCGGTCCTTTCATTTTCCGCGAAAAGCCTCACCACGATAGTGGGGACAATGGTTGCAATTGGTTACGCGGCCCTGAGCTTTGCGGGTCAGGCTACCCATGTGAATGAGGTTATAGCGGTTGGCCATGCGGCTTTGACGATGGCCGGCAAGTCCCTGGTTGTGCTCGGCGCGACTGTAGTTTCAATCGCCTGCGGGGCGATGAGTTTTACCGGAAAGAGCCTTACAGGCGGGTTGAGAGCGATCAAGGCAGTGTATCTCAATGTCTGGTCGATGTGGATGGGGAGCCCGCGGTCGCGGGGATATTGAGCCATGGCAAATACAACGGTGGTCATTGCGGCGGGATCGATCGGCTTTACCGGCAACACGCTCTGGATAATCATGGGCCCGGTAAAAGCGATATATCTTGGAATTTGCTCGATGTGGGGCGGCAGCCCTAAAGCCAGGAGGGAGTGATATGGGGTTTTTTGACCGATTCAAACAGAAGCCGACGATGGGAATCCAGGGCCAGCCGCTCGAGGTTGTCTCCGGTCCGGGGGATTACGACGCCGAAAGAAACTCGGCTCGGATAGAGCAGCTTCGCGAGAGCATAAAACAGTTCGAGGATAACGGCCACGGCGATCACCCAAGGGTTGCCGAGCACAAGACCGAACTCGCAAAACATCTAAAAATAAGAGAGCTTTTCCACTCGGAAGAGGAGGCTTAAAATGGCATGGGTAGTCTACGATAAATTCAAACAGCAGGCCCTGGGGATCTCCGCCCAGACCACGATCAATCTTGCAACCGATACGATCAAGTGTCTCCTGGTGACCGCGAGCTATACGCCTACACTGGCTTCAGATGCAAGCCTGAACACGAGCGGCGTCTATTCAAACCAGGTGCCGACCGGGACCGCTTATGTGGACAGAGGGCCAGCCCTGCCAAGTCCGACCGTGAGCGCTCCGGCGAGCGACATAATCACGTTTTCAGGGAGCAACATTGTTATTGCCCAGGACGCCGGGGGCGGCTTCACCACTGCCAGGTATGCGATTCTCTACAAGGATACCGGGACGAACTCGACCAGTTTTCTTATCTGCTATGCGGACCTGGGGGGAAACAAGAGCAACACGGGAGGGTCGTTGACGCTCCAGATAGATGCGGCGGGGATCTTCACGCTGACGTAACGGAGGACGGAAGACGGATAACGGAAGACGGATGACGGAAGACGGAAGACGGAGGACGGTCTTCCGGCTAAAGCCGGTAAGAGGAATGACCAGATTATGACGGAGGAGAATACCCCATACAACGCGGGCGATCCTCAGCATGTAGCCAGGCGCGAAAGGGGCTGGAAGACGCGGGACCTGCTAAAGAAAGCGGCGCTGCGGGGCCTGATGGGCGCGCCCGAGGGTCGGATGTGGATGTGGGACCTGCTTACCATGTGCGGGGTGTATCACAGTTCGTTTTCGGTCGAGGCGCTCGCAATGGCGTTTAATGAAGGCAGGAGGACCGTTGGGAACTTTCTAATAGGCGAGATCAACCGGTTGAGCCCGGAGCTTTATATGAAGATGGCGGTGGAGAACGAGGAGAGAACTCGTGAATCATGAATCGTGAATCGTGAGTAGAAAAAAATAAAGAACAAATGGGTTCTTTGCCAGTCACGATTCACGATTCACGATTCACGATTCACGGCTCTTAGACGGGGTCCGCTTTAGCCCGGCCAGGCGAGAGCGGCGAATAGAACAGAAAGGCGCAATCGGGTGCCCGATCACTCGATATGCGCCTTTTTTGTTGCCCCCGCGACACTATGCAACATGATACAACAGGACGAAACACGATGCAACGACATCTTAAACTTATTCACGACCTCTTCAAGGGCAAGCCGGCCCATCTTCGCAGTCCGCAGTGGCATAGGGTCGAAAAAGAACACCTGGAGAAGGAGCCTGAATGTCAGTGGTGCGGGGGGACTGTGAGGGTGCAGGTGCACCACATAGCGCCGTTTCATCTTGCGCCGGCATTGGAGCTGGACCCGAAGAACCTCATCGCGCTGTGTGAGGAAGGGGGATACCTCAACTGCCATCTCTTTCACGGGCACAACGGGGATTGGAAGAGCTTTAACGATAAGGTGCGGGAGGAATGCACGGAGCATCAGAAATCACCGGACAGGCAGGTTCTGGACGTTATCAGGAAAGAGGACCCAGACCTGTTTGAATTCGTAACGAGAGCCAGACTTAAAAAGAAGCTTGAAAGGAAGCAAGATGCCTGAAGAGACCACAAGCGCGATCAACAGCGCCGCCGTGGAAGACGGCGCTACCAAGACGGCCGAGCAGACGGCTCAGACGAATATCCTGGGCGATGCTGCCGACAAGACCGCAGAGACAAAGCCGGGGAAGACGGAGGACGGCGGACAGAAGACGGGGGACGGAGAAAAGAAGCCGGAGGAAAAGCCGGAAGAGAAGCCCGAGGAGAAAAAGCCCGAGGCCAAAGCGCCCGAGGAGTACGCGGAGTTCACGGTCCCTGAGGGGACAACGCTCGATGAGAAAACCGGGGCTGAGTTCAAGGTGATAGCCAAAGAGCTGGACCTGACTCAGGAGCAGGCGCAAAAGCTGCTCGATTTCGGAGGGGAAAAACTCCGGGCGCAGATCGAGGCCCCCTACAAGCTGTGGGCTGAGACCCAGGCGAAGTGGCAGGCCGAGGTGAAAGCGGACAATGAGATAGGCGGTACGAAGTTCGAGCAGAGCATAAAAGATGCCGCTCAGGTCTTTGTGCCGGGTGAAAGTAACCCGTTCGTCAAAACCGACGCAGAGGCCAAGGCCTTGCGTGAGGCGCTAAACATGACGGGCGCGGGGAACAATCCCGCAATGGTGAAGTTTTTCGTCAAGATTGGGAAGGTTCTTGCCGAACCGGGATCTCTTTCCGGAGGACCGGTGCGAGACAAGAAAGACACCCTTCTTGCGCAAATGTATCCGACGATGAATGAAGAAGGTAAGGGGTAAGGGGTAAGGGGTAAGGGGTAAGGGGTAAGGGGTAGAGATGACCCAGAACCCAGGCGCCGCCTCTGACCCATAACCCATAACCCATAACCTTTGACCTTAAAAAGGAGTTTCAACATGCCTGGCGGCGGTGGAGCAACCATAGGCCCTGTGGCCTTGACACTGGCGGATTGGGCCAAGCGGATAGATGATGACGGAAAGATTGCCGAGATCATCAATCTTTTGTCCCAAACCAATGAAATCTTAGACGACATGCTCTGGGTGGAGGGAAATCTTCCGACCGGGCATAAAACGACAATCAGGACGGGACTCCCGAGCGCTTACTGGCGCCTGCTTAATCAGGGCGTTCCGAGGGGCAAATCGACCACAGCTCAGATTATTGAGAGCTGCGGGATGCTCGAAACTTACAGCGACATCGATGTGGACCTGGTGGCATTGTCCGGAAACGACCGCGCCTTCAGGCTGTCCGAAGAGCTGGCGTTTCTTGAGGGCATGAACCAGCAGATGGCCGGCACGATCTTCTACAACAACATCACCTCGACGCCTGCGGCTTTCATGGGTCTTTCGCCGAGATATCCGAGCATATCTACGGCAACTTCCCAGACGGCGAACAATGTGCTGAATGCCGGCGGAACAAGTTCCACGTGCACGAGCGTGTGGCTTGTACATTGGGGGCCGATGTCGGTACACGGGATTTTCCCCAAGGGTCAGAAGGCGGGTTTCCGGCAGGAGGACATGGGCAAAACGCCTGTGTACGATTCAAACTCCAATCCGTACTACGCCTGGCGGACCCATTACAAATGGGACGCGGGGCTTGTGGTGAAGGACTGGAGGTATGCGGTCCGGATCGCCAACATCGATGTCAGCACGCTTTCGGGCGGGACGCCTCCCAACCTCATAAACCTCATGATCCGCGCGATTCACAGGCTGCCGACCCAGCCGGCCCGGGCCGGAAACGTGCAGACGAGCGACGCTCCAAGGCTCACCCTTGGGCAGGCGGGCTTTTACTGCAACCGCGCGATTTCCACCTGGCTGGATATTCAGGCGGTAAACAAGACGAACGTGCTGCTTCGGATGGAGGAGTTCGACGGAAAGCCCGTGACCACATTCAGGGGCATTCCGATCAGGACCTGCGACCAACTACTCAACACGGAGACGGCACTCACGTAAAAAGCAGGCTGAAGGTAGATAGGCTGAAGGCTTTTAGGTACTGCCTAACAGCCTAACAGCCTTCAGTCTTCAGCCTAAAAGGAGTTTGAGATGATAATGGACGGACTTTTGATTTTGGACGGGACCGTGTCCGCAACGGGCGTGTTTTCCGGGACTTCGGTTAATTCCGGGACCACGTTTGTAAGCGGCGGCGGCGGGACCACATCTTACAACATCATCGATGTCAGCCAGCTTGGGGCATCGGCCAAAGGGTACGGCCGAGACCTCGGTATTGGCGAGCCCCTGGAGCTTGTCGTAATGGCGACCGTGAGCTTTACCGGATCAAGCTCAACACTGACGGTGAACCTGCAGTACGCGCCTGACAACAATGGAGTACCCGGATCGTGGGTCACGGTAGCCTCAAGCGTTGCATTCACGCTCACCCAGCTTACCCTGCCCGCAACCGGTATGGGGGTCGAGTTGATGAGGATCAAGCTCCCGCCCATGACGCCTTCGCCGGCCACGGGCAGCGCGATGGTGAAGTACATTCAGATGCTGTACCAGGTGAGCGCGGCCAACATGACGGCCGGCGCGATCGCGGCTTTCATCGTGCTCGACAAGACGGCCCTGGGTCCGGGACTGGGATACCAGAGCGGGTATTCGAACCTGTATCTTTAGGAGACGGGTAATGGGTACGGGGTAAGGGGTAAGGGGTAAACCCATAACCCATAACCCCTGACCCCTGACCTGCATGGAGCGAAGCGGAATGGCCAAGTACAAACTTTTGGAAAGGGCGTTCATCCATCAGCGGCTGTGGGAGGAAGGCGAGATTGTCGAAGTGGATGACAACCTCATGCCGGGGCCGCATATGGTTCCTCAGGATTCGGCGGCCAGGGCGGCGATGAAAAAGTACGGCGTCGTAAACGGGCCGCTTCCGAACCCTGTGGATGAACTCACGCGAGATGTGAGGAACTTTGGCGCTGCGCCGCAGGAAGTGAAATCCGGGATGGCGTCGAGCGCGTAAACAGAAGTCGGAAGACGGAGGTAGGAAATCCGCCATCTGTCCTCTGATCTCCGATTTCCGTAAAAGGAGTGAGCAAATGCCTTCAATACCGATAAATTTTCAGAATAATGTGATCCCGCCCATGAGCAATCTGGATGCCACCGGACGGGTGCTGGTCACGACCGAGGGCAACAAAAACACTTACCGCTATGCGAGCGTGGGCAACACGCTCTACAGCACGGCGGCTGCGGTCCTCGTTGAAATCCAGGGATCGGCCACAATGACCGTTCGCGTGAAGCGCATCTCCATCTGGTCCATCGTTGCCGCGACCGCAATTGAAGCGGACCTGACGCTGCTCAGATGTACGGCGATCTCTGCATCCGGGAGCGCAACGGCGATTACGGCCGGGAAGCATGACAAAAGCGATCCCGGGGCCACAGCCTTGGTAAATACCTACGCGGCGGCGGCTCTTGCCGGGACCGGTCATGCGATCATCGGGGCGGCGCCTTTGTCCCTCGGTGTGCTGGCCTGTTCGGCGACCGTGTGGGATTTCTGCCGGAGCTGCGACAAGCCGTTGATCCTGCGCGGGACCGGGGATGTTATCCAGGTCTACAACAACACCCTGACGCTCGGGACTGCGACCTACGGCTTCGAGATCGAGACAGAGGAAGACAATTCGTAGGCTGGTGAATCGTGAATCGTGAATGGTAGCTCGTGATTCGTGAATCGTGAATCGTGAATTGGAAAGACAAACAACTCGTGACTCGTGAGTCGTGACTCGTGATTGGTTTTCACCATTCACCATTCACCATTCACCAGTCACGGCGAAAGGAGTGAGCAATGAGCGAACTGTCGGTACTCATCAACGATGTAAAGGCGGAAATCGCGAAAGTCGAGGCCTGGTTTAAAGGCGTCAACTGGAATGAGGTCCTCACCTACTACAACGATTTCATCAAAGGCCTGGAGCAATCCGTTCTGCCCGTGATCGAAGAACTGTTTCCCGGGACCACTTCAACGATTGGCAATCTTGTGACCCCGCTGCTCAACAATGCCACTACGGCCGTAACGGCCCTTACGACGGCGGCGAGCGCTTATGCGGCCGGGACGCTCAGTTCGTCAGACCTGACAACGGCGGCCCACGTCGTGCAGAGCGCGGTCGAGGCGGCAAGCGTTGTCGTCGGTGCGGCCGTGGCGGGAACAAGCAAGGCCGTGGCTGCGGCTTCGACAGCGAAGACAGCAGTCCCTGCCAGTTCGGTAAATCCGGCTGCGCTGGCTTAGGGGCAGGACTGAGAACTGAGAAGCAAGGACTGAGGACTGAGGACTGAGCAACTACTCAAAACTCGAAAGTCCTCAAAAAATGGCTCACTCCGTGAGGAAGTTGCGAGTTGGCGAGTTGCGAGTTGGCCCCTTCGGGAGTTGCGAGTTGCGAGTTGGCGCGTTGCGAGTTTCTTCAACCCGTAACCCGAAACCCGGAACCCATTAACACCGGACGCAAACCCGTAACCCGGAACCCGGAACTCCTATGAGGGGGATATCATGATGCGATGGACGGCCCTTGTCTTTACGGCCTTTATACTGGCCGGCTGCGCCGCTAATTATCAGCCGGAAGTGAAGTACTTCGATCTCACGCCCAAAACAGTCGGCGCGGCCGTCTACTGGAAATCGACCGACAGCCTGGGCTTCGGAATCACCCATAAGGGCACCTACCTCTATCAGATCGACCATGAGGGAAATGCTACGGCCATAGGGCACGATACGGCGAGTGCGCCGGGCCCCGTACAGGGGATAGTCCAGACGGGGGAGACTGCGGGGGCCACTACAGCCGTGGCCGGGGCGATACTCCCAATGTTGATCCCTCCGGCGAGCACGACAGTCAAAACGAGCAAATGAGGAGAAAAACGGTGATGGAATACCTGAAATGGTTCGTTAATGTCGCCTTTTACTACGAAAAGGACAAGGCAAGCGGCAAGCCCTACTGGCAGGACCCGGCTTTCGTGGGCCTGGTGGTGAGCATCGCCTCGGTCGAAGCGCTCAAGTATCTGGGGGCAAACATCGATTCCGGCTTGCAGCTCAAAATCGTAGGCGTCATCACCGGGATCGGCGCGATCCTGTCGCCTCAGACGGGGATTGTGGAGAAGAAGCCGGAGCCGAAACCATGGCATGCGCAAGGGGAACCGGCTGATGCCAGTAGGGATCAACACAACCTGAGCTCGCTTAGTTAAAGATCCACCACAGAGCCACGGAGGACACAGAGAAGTACTATGCTACGCAAAAACCGCAACCTGCGCAAATTTGCAAGTTTGGTAGGGTTTTACAGTAGACATCTCTTTTCTCTGTGATCTCTGTGCCTCTGTGGTGAAAAGGATTTTGGACATGGCCGATTACCCTGAGGATTTCCAAAAAGCCGTAGACGACCTCATCGACAACTGGGAGGGCGGCTACGTGAACGATCCCGACGACCCGGGGGGCGAGACGAAGTTCGGGATCTCGAAGCGGAGCTACCCGACTGTCAACATCGCCGCCCTTACGCGCGACCAGGCCATCGCAATCTACTACCGGGATTTCTGGCAGAAGTACAAGCTCGATGGGATCCAGGATGCGCCGATGAGGGTCAAGGTTTTCAACATGGGCGTGCTCATGGGAATGAAGACGGCGCTGATGCTGGCCATTGGCTGCCACAATATCGATGAATACCGCCAGGTGTGCGAGAAGCACTTCCAGGCGATTTGCATCAAGCACCCGGAGTGCAACAAATATCTCCATGGATGGACAAGAAGGGCATTGGCGTAGCGGAGGACGGAGGACGGGGGACGGAAGACGGAGTAAAGAGGAAAGAATTGGTATGACGCGCGAAGATACGCGGGACTGGTTATCGAAATACGGGATGTTCGTCCTGAATCTCGTGGTCATATTCATCATGCTGGGCGGCCATGCGGTTTATACGGCCTTTATCATCGGGTCGATAAAAACCTTGAGCAGCGCCACGTGCGACAGGGTAACCGTGCTCGAGGTCGCCGTTGCGAAGCTGCCCGAACGATTCACGAGCCTGCAGGCCCACGAGGATTTCAAGGAGAAGGTGGCGATGCTCACGGCAAAAAGGGACGCCAGCGAAAAGGACCTCAAGGAAACCCTTGTCCGCAGCACCGATGAACTGAAAACGGACATACGGGATTTGTCACGCAAGGTTGATGCGCACATGGAGCAGACACGGAGAAAAAGGGACTGAGGACTGATAAAGCGATGGGAACAATCGAGGGACCAAAGACAGACAAGGAGTGGCAGGCTCATGACGATGCGCACACGCTCGCCAGGGCCAAAGAGGTCATGGCCGATGAGAAGCGCCTGAAGGCAGCAACGGAAGCGGCGGAAAAGATAGCGAAGAACCTGGCGGAGGAAGCCGAACGCATGAAGGGGTCAAAGGATTTGCTCGATAAGATGTATCCGAAAATGGATACGGATAAGGACGGGAAATAATGGGCAAACGCTACCTCGACATGGGGGACCGGATCGAGCTCGCGAAGGCCGCGATGGAGTTTGCCGACAAGTACCAGTTGAAGCCCGTGCAGCTCTATCACGCAATGGTAGAGGCCGTGACCGAGGAGCCGGAAAAGGAGGGAAAAGAAGATGAGTAAAGCATCCAAATCATCTTCGAGTTCGAAGAGCAGCAAGTCGAGCATTCATATAAATCCGGCCCACAAAGGCGAGTTTACGCGGAAAGCGAACGCTGCCGGCAAATCCGTGCAGGAATACGCCAATGAGGTCCTCGCACCCGGCAGCAAGGCAAGCGGCTCGACGAAGAAGCAGGCTAATTTCGCCAGAAATGCGAAGAAATTTAAGCACTAAAGATGATCCGCCTTCAGAAGGGGAAAATTAAATGCCGGCTCAGGTAGACATTTGCAATAGAGCTTTGAGCGTCATCGGGACCCGCTCGAGCATCGCTTCGATGACTGAGGCGAATCCGGAGGCGGAGGCCTGCACGACCCACTTCGAGGCGGCGACAAGGGCGCTCCTGAGGCTCGCGCCATGGAGCTTCGCCAGGTACCAGGCAAACCTTGCGCTCATCGCGGCGGCGGGAAACACTCCTGAAAATCCGAACAACACGCCTCCGTTTCCGCCTGTGCCCTGGACATACGAATACGCCTGGCCGCAAGACTGCGTGAGGCTTCGCCAGGTAAAGCCGCCCTATTATCCTCCGGGAGAAACGCCTGAAAACTCAGGGCTTGTCCTGATGCCGGGCTTTTATCAGGCGCCGATGAACATGCCGTTTGGCTTCAACAACCGGCCAAGCTACCAGATCGGCCTGGACTACGATGCAAACGGCAATCAGATAAAAGTGATAATGAGCTACATCGAGGACGCCATAATCATCTACACGGCCCTGGTCGATAATCCGAACCTCTGGGACGACGAGTTCTCGGAAGCGATGGTTTTCATGCTCGCGTCTCACCTGGTGGGGGCGCTCATCGGCGACAAGCAGATGGACAAGGCGCTCTACGAGAAGGCAGCTCAGGCGGCGATCGTAGCGCGGGCCGTTGACGGAAACGAGCAGCCGGTCAGTCCGAGCCATACGCCGGACTGGATCAAGGTTCGAGGGTACTATCCGATACCGGGGGATTTGCCTTATCCGACCGATGATGATTTCGGGGATTCGGGCGGCTGGGGCAACTGGATATGGTAAAAGCATTCACCACAGAGACACAGAGAACACAGAGGAAAGCATGACTAAGCTGAAAAACCAAAAGCCTTTGCTCTTTGCCTTTTACCCAAATTATATTTCTCTGTGATCTCTGTGCCTCTGTGGTGAGATGCTTTTCGCCTCTGTGGTGGAAAGGATTTTAAGTGCTGACGACAACGCAAAGCACGGTGACATATCTGGGCAATGGGGCAACGACCCAGTTTGCCTATAATTTCCTTGTGCCGGCCCAGAGCCAGATGGTCGTTACGCTCACCAATAACAACGTGAGCCCGGCCGTCGTGACGACGTTGAGCACGAGCCAGTACAGCGTGAGCGGGATCGGGAACGCGACGGGGGGGATCGTAACTTATACGGTGTCGGGCAGCCCGCTTGCCTCCGGGTGGTCGATCACGATTCAGCGCGTTGTGCCCTACCAGCAAAATACCTCGCTTACGAACCAGGGCGCATTTTATCCGCAGGTGGTCGAAGCGGCGCTCGATTACCTGACGATGCAGTGTCAGCAGCTTGCGGCGCAGATAGCGGGGCTGTCCTCCACTGAAACAACTGAGACAATGGTCCAGGCAGGCTCGACCGTTTTGCTCGATACGAGCAACGGTCATACCTATCAGCTCGTCTGCACGAATGGAATCCTGGGATTGGAGGAAATATCATGAGCGGATTCACCGGGACAACCGTCTATTTCCAGACCAGCCTCGGATGGGTGACGCCTGAGCAGTACGGATGTATTGGAAACAGCAATGGAACGACGGGCAATGGGACTGACAATACTGCCAATTTTCAGACCATGCTAAGTTCCGTGCCTGCGGGAACGACTGTCGTCACTGCGCCGGGCGCAATATATCGTTTGACTGAAGCGGTTCATCTTTCTCAAAACAACATAACGATCACCGGCGGCGGCACGCTTTTCTTTGACGCAACGAGCTTTACGGCATGGATAGACGCTTATCCTGCCGCCCTCACCATCAGCTCAGGAACAGCCACGGTAGCAAGTCAAAGCGGGTCCATCGCACTTTCCAGGGGTGGCACGATTCTCGACCGGTTTACTATGCGCGGCATAAAGATAACGAGCCTCGCCACAGCCGCCGCCGGGGTTCAGATAAACCACAAGTGCCTATACCCCAAGGGAATAAATCAGCTCGTGATCGAGCACTGCGCGTTCGAGGGATTTGGCGCTGAGGTCATTACTCCCGCCGGCGTGGACGAAGCCTGGATCGAGAACAACAGATTCTACAATTGCGCCTTTAATGCCTTTGGCGCGTTTGCATCGAGGGCGATTCATTTTAAAAATAACATCCTCGATACTGTCGGCCAGTTGGTCGAAACAGATGGCGATCTTGTCGAAATAACGGGGAATATCGCATTGAATAGCGGAGGTCCCTCTTATGCCGGAAATGTTATGGCAGGGATTATCGTCTATCCCAGTTCATTCGATGAGCCCGCGAAAATAATCGTCGAGGGCAACTACATTCATTCAAACCCATCTTATGACGCTGAACTTGGCTCAGCGATTAAGATAGGGGGAGCGCCCTCTTACAGCTCTGATTCGCTCATCCAGACTCTGTCGGTTCGCAACAACACCATCGACGGCGGATGGTGTTACGGGATCGGCGTATTTGCCCCTCCCTCGCCTACCGGGATGGAGGTTATCGAAAATAATACGATTCGCATGAATTCTTCGACTAACACTCCAAATTTGCCGGAGGCGGCCATCTATGTTTATTGGAACAGCAGCGGATACAGCGCGAAAGCCTTCACGGAAGTCTATAACAACACGATTTCCCATGCAAACTCGTACACAAACCTCTCCATAGATATAAGCGGGGCCGGGCTGACTGTGCCGCCGAGCGTGAAGCTGCTTGGAAACAAAATCACGACAGCGGCTGCCCTGACCAGCGAAGACGACAACAGTGTTCTTAAGTATGGGGGCGTTATCTACATAGGCTATAACGTAGGAAACCAGATCATCCGGGACAACTACGTCAATGGAACCAGGGTGGGCGTAAGGTCCGTTTTCGGAGCGGCGGCAGGGACGATCAACGGCTCGACGGCAGGCTATGCCAAAACCGCAGACGCGATTAAGTATCAGCTCGATTCCCACACCTATTCAAAGGGGGCCGCCGACAACCTGTGGAACCTGACGGGAGTTAGCACCTCAAACACGCAATATCTGAAAGTGCTTCTTTGCCTTGATTCGGGGGGCAACGGGCAGATTATCGCCGGGACTCCGGCAGCGTCACAGGCGGCGGCGCAGATACCGAAAGCCGGTCTCTGGCAGGACTGGGTCTCCGTGGGGGTTGTGGAAATACCGAATAGCTATTCAGGCGGCAGCCTGTCCGGGTTTGCTTTCTATGACATCATCGGGGAGTTTTAAGGGCAGTGAGGAGTGAAGAGTGAGCAGTGAGCAGCAAGAAGCAAAAATAACTCCTCTTGGTTCTATCGCTACGCGAGGAGCAGTGAGTAGTCATTGGGAACTGCCTTTTCTATTCACTGTTCACTGTTCACTGTTCACTATTCACGGAGTTTAAATGAGTCCGGTTAATTTCATTCAGCCTTCATTTGCCGCAGGCGAGATCAGTCCGAACCTTTGGGCCCGGGTGGACCTGGCCAAGTACCATATCGCGGCGAAGCTGCTCCGGAATTTTTTTACATGGCCGTCCGGGGGAGTGTCTAACCGCGCCGGTACGATGTTTGTCGGGAGATGCAGGAATTCGACCTGGCCCGTTCACCTGATACCCTTCCAGTTTAATCTCATCCAGAACTATATGCTGGAGTTCGGCCATCTTTACATGCGCGTCATAATGAACGGCGGGTATGTGCTGGAGCCCTACTTTCCCATCCAGTCGATCAGCAACGCCAATCCGGGAGTCATCACGGCCGGGGGCAATAACTACAATGACGGGGACCAGGTCTTCATCGCCGGCACGGGCACGCAGCTCGACTCGACACCGGGGAAACAATATCTCGTCGCCAATGTGAATTCCGGCGCCGGGACTTTCACCCTGACCGACCTTGATGGAAACGTGGTAAACACGGCCGGCTATACGGCCTATGGAGGGGCGGCAACCGGGGGGACGGTCGCGAGGGTATTTACGCTTGCGACTCCCTATCTTGGATACGTGCCCGAGAGCGCTTTTTCGGTGGACGGTTTCTACCAGTTGAATCCGCTTGAAATCACCGTGCCAAGTCCGGGAACAAATGGAGGCTGGAAGGCCGGAGATCAGATCGTCATTTCGGGAACAGGGACCCCGCTCGATTCGACAACGCCATACCTTATTTCGGGCATAACGAGCGGAAACATCGTGAGCATCATGACTCTTGCCGGAAGCCCGATCGACGCGACGAGCTGGCCCACCTACACCGGCTACGGTGGATCGGCGGCTAAGATAAACCAGGCTGCGGGGTCCGAGGTGCAGCAGATCAAATGGACGCAGAGCGCGGATACACTCACCTTGTGCCATCCGAACCATCCTCCCCAGGACCTGACGCGCACGCAGCACTGGATCTGGACCTTGACCGAGATCGATTTCGCCCCCCAGGTGGCAGCTCCGACAGGCGTCGCGTTCACCAATCAGGCGGGGACGAGCGGCTATACGGACACGAAGTGGAATTATTCATACCTCGTTACGGCCGTATCCGACACGCCTCCCGATGAATCCTATCCATCGGCGGCCGTGACCGGGACAGGCGTGCAGTTGAATTCCGATTCAGGGGCTTACAACATCATCACGTGGAAAGGCTTGACGGCGGCCCAGTATTACCGGGTGTACAAGGCGAACGCAACGTACAACCTTGCCATCGACCCTACGGTCGCCATGTACGGATACATCGGGACGGCGAAGGGGACCAGCTTTACCGATACCGAAATCGCTCCCGATTTTACGCAGGCGCCTCCCCAGGGGACAAATCCTTTTCAGATCGGGCCGATCACCGAGGTGGACGTTCTGACATCGAGCGCGGATTTTTCTTCGGACATCGAGCTCGAGGTAACCGACATCACGGGCACGGGCGCGGTGCTCACTCCTGTTCTGACAGGGACTTCGCCGAACTGCACCATCACAGGTGTGACCGTGACAAACGGCGGACAGAACTACACGGCGCCGGTCGTAACGGTGGCAAATCAGGGGTCGGGATTTGCGGGCCACATAAACGTCATACCAACGTGGGGCTTGGACGTTATCACGGCGACGGTCACAAACGGGGGGACGGGATACTTCGGGAAAGTCACGATAGCTCCATCGGGCGGCGCGGGCTGCACGTTCACGCCTCACATTACAAACGGGGTCATAAAGAGCATCACGGTGACAGGGACCCCGACTTCATCCTACACGAACAACGCAACCCTTACGGCAACTCAGAGCGCCGGCACGAGCGCGACATTCAAGCCCACGGTCACACCGAGCGGCAACTACCCGTCGTGCGCGACCTATTTCCAGCAAAGGAAGGTTTTCGCCGGCAGCAACGCGAATCCTCAGACAATCTGGATGACGAGGCCCGCCGATTACAAGAACATGGACGTGAGCAATCCGAGCCAGGCATCGGACGCCATTGTAATGACGATTGCGGCGAACCAGGTGAACGCGGTCAAATGGCTCGTGCCGATGAACAACCTCGTGATCCTCTCCTCGGGGGGCGCATGGCTTCTGGTGGGTGGCGCGATCACGAGTCCGGTGGCAGTCACCCCGTCGAACACGGTCGTTGTGCCTCAAAATTACGTGGGAGCAGCCGACCTTCCTCCGATAGTCATAAATTACGATATCCTGTACGTGCAGGTGAAAGGTTCGATTGTCCGCGATCTCGCCTATAACTTCTGGGTGAACGTCTACACCGGAACGGACATGAGCGTTTTGGCGCAGCACCTTTTCTTCGGACACAACATGGAAAGATGGGCCTACGCCGAACAGCCTTTTTACCAGGTGTGGATCGTGCGCGACGACGGGGTGCTCCTTTCATTTACGTATCTCAAAGAGCAGGACGTTTACGCGTGGGCGCATCATGATTCTTTCGGCAGTTCGGGGACGGACCGGTTCATAAGCGTCGCATCCATTCCCGAGCAGCAAATCCCTCCGATCAATATGGATTCGGTTTACTTTGTGGTGCAAAGGACCATTCCGGGGATAAACGGCGGAAATCCCGTGAAATACGTCGAACGGATGGACGGCCGGAATTTCCTCACGAACAATTCGGCCGATGTGACAAAGGCGTGGTTCGTTGACTGCGGGCTTCAATATTTTGGATCGCCGGCAACGGTGATTTCCGGTCTCGATCATTTGAACGGCGCAACGGTTTCCATCCTGGCCGATGGGAGCGTACAGCCCCAGCAGGTGGTCGTGAACGGGAGCATCACGCTGCAAAACGCGGCCTCGCGAGTGACCGTGGGGCTTGCCTACCAGGCGCAGCTCCAGACGCTTTGCATGGAACCTGAAGGCATGGTGATGCAGGTGCAGGACTACCGGAAGAAAATCGCCGCTGTGGCTGTGAGGGTGAAGGATACTCGAGGACTTAAAGTCGGACCGAATTTTAACGACCTGACCGAGATAAAGGAAAGATCGAGCGCGGTTTCGATGGGGACTGCGATCCCGCTTTTTACGGGGGACCAGAGGCTTGTGATCGACAACCAATATCTTGTGGATGACGACGTATGCATACAGCAGGATAACCCGCTGCCGTGCACGATTTTGGGGGTGATACCGGAGGTGAGCATTGGGGATTCGCCGGGATAAAGATCGACGCGGGGACTGATCATAGACAGGTCATGGAGAGACACGGAGACGCGGTGAAAGGAATCAGGAATGCCCTGGACGCCGGCGGGATTTAAGATCAAAAATGCGCATCATCTGAGCCGCGAGCAAAGTAAAGTTGCGGCGCAGGTGGCAAACGAGGTGCTGGAGAAAACGGGCGATGAAGGACGCGCTGTCAGGGAAGGGATTGTCGCTGGCGAGAAGGCAAAGAAGAAGTGAAAAACGGAAAATCCATATCTCCATATTTATTCTTCGCGGCTTCGCGGCTTCGCGTGAGAGGTTTTTGATGGCCCGAATCGTAGTCCCCGCGCATAGCGATCACCTATTTTGGCTCGCTAATAACATGAGTCAGGCGGACCGGGAGGAGGTGGCCGCCGCCGTGGGGATGGGGCCGTACAGGGCGCTCAAAGATTCGCTCGAGCGGTCGGCCGTGGCGTGGACGGGGCTGATGAACGACGAGCCGGTGTGCATGTGGGGAGTTACGCCCCTGGATATTCTGGGCGGGATCGGATCTCCGTGGCTGCTCGGGACGGACCAGGTGCAAAAATATGGATTCACGTTTCTGCGGGAGTGCAAGCGGCGGCTGCCGGCGATGCTGGAGCTTTTTCCGGTGCTTGCAAATTACGTGGACGCGCGGCACGGGCGGGCTATCAGGTGGCTCAAATGGCTTGGATTTAAATTCGATCCGGAGCCGGCGCCTTATGGGATTTGGAATATGCCGTTTTTTCGGTTTGAGATGAGGAGATAAAGGTGGGCGCAGCAGCTCCAGTTCTAGCGATAGGCAGCATTATTGCGAGCCTCGGCGGCGCGGTTATGCAGGGCATCTCGGGATATGAATCGGCAAATTATAATGCTCAGGTTGCCCGGAACAACCAGATCGTCGCCAACCAAAACGCAAAGCTCGCGCTCGAGCAGGGTCAGGCCCAGGAGGAAGCCAAGCGTATCCAGACAGGCGAGATGATGGGCGGGATCGTCGCGAACCAGGCGGCGAGCGGTGTGAACCCGAATGAGGGTTCGGCCTTAGACGTCAGATCCTCAGCCGCTGAGATGGGCGAACTTGCCGCCGATACGATTAGATCTAATTTTAATCTTCAGGCGCGAAACCTCCAATACCAGGGGGCACAATACGGCGCACAGGCGCAGCTTTACAGTTCGGCGGCAAACTGGGACATCGGAAACTCGATACTTGGCGGGGCATCGACCGTATCAAATAGGTGGCTGACATACGGCATGACGGGTGTGCCCGGCTTCAGTTTTAGCAATACGCCAGCTAATCCGATGGCTATGGGATACCAACTCTATGGTCCGGGAGGGGTCTAAATGCCGGTAGTTCCAGGAGAGGCTTTTGTTCCAGCATTTGATGCACGACAGGAAATTCCGCAGGGTCAAGTGATCTACAACACAATCGATAAGGCCACCCCTGAATCATTCGGCGGCCAAGTCGGGCAGACCCTTCAGCAGGCAGCGGACAAGCAAGAGCAGTCTGCCCTTGCCTACCAGCATTTAATTAACGAAACCTCCATAAACGATATTTATGCAAATCAATTTTCGCCCGCTTTTCGTGACTTATACGGTCAGTTCTATCAGCTTCGCGGGAAGGATGCTGCAGCGCAATTTCCGGCCTTTCAACAGCAAATGCTGGATTTGCGCAACCAGGTGCGCGATCAGCTTCCAAACTCGATGCAGCAAAAAATGTTCGATGCGTTATCGCAACGACGAATCAACATTGAACTTGATGGCATGCAAAGACACGCCTCAGAACAGGTAATGGCATGGAACACGGAGACCAGCAATAACATACTCGGTGCTTATGTCCAGAATGGAATTGATAAGTATAATGATCCGCAGCAACTCCAGCGAAACGAAAACAGCATTCTCGTTGAGACTGCCGCTTATGGCGCCGGAGGCCGGAATCCTGACGGCACACTAGATTATGGTCCTACCGGAGCGGGGCAATCAGCCGTAGCGATAAATATGAGGGCACAGCATTACATCGATCAGATGTACAAAGGCGCCATCGAAAGACAAATGATAACCGATCCTCAAGCTGGAATTGCGCTTTACGATCAGTACAAAAACAAGCTCTCCGGGCCTATGCAAGCTGAACTCGAAAGGGTTATCAAGCCGGTTCAGGAACTTGGACAGGCTCAGGCAGCCTATGGCAAGGTTACGGGTGGCGCAACGGCGGCAGCGATAGCGCAGGAAGCACAGCGCCAGGGAGTTGACCCGGGTACGGCTCTGACGATCTGGAGCGCTGAGGGTGGCGTTACGAACCCACTCACGCCAAACGCCAAGGGCTCACCAGCTCTCGGGATCTTTCAGTTCATGCCGGACACGTGGGCCGGCATGGGCGGGACGGATCGGAACAGGACGGATATCAATCGTCAGATCCAGCTCGGAATAGCCCTTACAAAGCAAAACAGCGATGCTCTCAAAGAAGACCTTGGACGGCAGCCGCAGCCATGGGAGGTCTATCTTGCTCACCAGCAGGGGATTGACGGGGCAACGGCGCTCATTCATGCAGATCCCAACGCCAACGCCGGTGATATCGTAGGAAATCCAAAAGCGATTAGCCAGAACGGCGGTACTCCGGACATGACCGTCAGCCGGTTTACCAACTACATCAAGGGTTACGTGGACAGGCATTCGATGATGTATGCGGCAAATGGTGTTCCCACCGCTCAGAATCTTACGGAGAATTACGAAACCGGTCTTCAGGCCGTGAGCGATCTTGCGCGCCAGGAACACCCGGGAGACCCACAGACCGAAGAACGATATCGAAGCCACTTTATTCAGCAGACGGGTCAGGCGCTCAATGCAGAGCGGGTGACGCAGCAGGCGAACGCCGGACTTATAAATAATGCTCTGACAGGGCCTGGACCTCTTAAATCCTGGCAGGAATTCATGTCTGATCCTGGAAGGGTGGATGCCTATAACAGTCTCTTCAAAACGGATCGCTCGATCTATGATAAGGTTGATAAGGCGATCACGACAAACGCCACGAGCGCGTGGGACCCTGCCGCTTCGGCCTCGACCGATCGACTTTACAACCAGCTTTACGGAATGTCGGTAACGGACAGGGACGGTTTCTCCAAACTCGATCTCATGCAGTATTACGGCGGGATGCCGGTATCTCAATTTAAGGACTTGAGAAATATTCAGCAAAAAATTCAGGAAAA
>Ga0187864_10000925_pt1 | contig 30669 bp, 30 predicted proteins | sample June2016WEW_11_4_FD_132985 | JGI IMG/M metagenome (GOLD analysis project Ga0187864, IMG submission 132985) | Peatland microbial communities from SPRUCE experiment site at the Marcell Experimental Forest, Minnesota, USA - June2016WEW_11_40 | ecosystem: Environmental > Terrestrial > Soil >...
CGTGGCGGAGACCGGTTCCATCGCGAGCGCGGCTGCCGCGACGGATTCATCGCTGAGAGACCTTCGGCATCTGCTGTGGGCGTCAATCGACAACGATGATTCGCTCGACCTCGATCAGCTTTCCGTCGCGGAGCAACTCCCGGGTGGTCCAGCGAAGATTTTCGTCGCGGTGGCGGACGTCGACGCGATCGTAAAGAAGGGCTCGGCTATCGATGAGCACGCACGGACAAACACCACCTCGGTCTATACCGCCGCCGAAATTTTCCCGATGCTTCCAGAGAGGCTCTCGACCGACCTCACTTCGCTTGCCGACGGCAAGGAACGGCTGGCCATCGTGATCGAGATGGAGGTTGGCTCCGACGGCGCGGTAGGGAAATCCGACATCTATCGGGCCATGGTGGTGAATCGCGCGAAGCTCGCCTATAACGCGGTCGCCGCATGGCTGGATGGAACAGCGCCTGCGCCGGCGCCGATATCCGCCGTACCGGGCCTTGACCAGAATCTCCGCCTCCAGGATCGGGTGGCGCAGGCGATGAAAACACGGAGGCATCTTCATGGTGCGTTGACGCTGGAGACGATCGAGCCCCGCCCCGTCGTCTTGTCGCGAACTGTCCGTTCGCGGCGCTGCTGCTGGGTGCGCTCCCATAGCGCTCTATCCAGTATCGCTTCGTGCTGGTCCGGGTGGCGGAGTTCCTTGTGACGGATTTCCCCGATGTAAATCGGATTCGAGAGCAGGGCGTATAGCGGCTCCTCGCGAAAACGGCCGACCCCCCGATTGGATGCCGCGCGCCGACGTGCGGCTCTTCGAGACGATACCCGGCGTTTACAGCACACGTTGTGTGCTACAAAAGGATCGACTAAGACCCTTTGGTCTAGTTTTCTTGTACGGGGAGGTTAATCGCCATGAAGCAGCCTGGTCTCGATCAGCGGCACCGCGATAAGAATGGTGAAATCGACAGGAAACACGGCAACACGCTCATCTCGACTCTGCGTCAGACCTATGGCCCCGACTTCGCACCCGGGATAGCAGGCGACAAGAAATTGAGTGACGCGCTGCACATCCTGGACGAGCCTTCGCTCAGCCAGTTAGTCCGGGATGTCCATGGGTCAGGGTCCTGAAGTGCCGACGAAACAGAACAAGTCCATTCAACTAAAATGATAACCTATCCCATCCGCTTCGGTATCCAGACGCCACAGCAGCACGCCACTTGGCCGGAGCTCCTGGCGCTCTGGCAGGAGATCGATACGCTGGGCTACGACACCGCCTGGGGGTTCGATCATTTCCTGGCCATCTTCTCCGATCCTACGGGGCCGTGTCTCGAGGGCTGGACCGCGCTCGCCGCTCTGGCGATGGCGACCCGGCGGGTCCGCCTGGGCCTGATGGTAACCGGCAACACCTACCGCCATCCGGCGGTGCTGGCCAAGATGGCGACGACGGTGGATATCATCAGCGGCGGCCGGCTGATTCTCGGGCTGGGCGCGGGATGGTTCGAGCTCGAGCATCGGGAGTACGGCGTCCCATTTCATACGACGGGTGGTCGGCTAAGTCGGCTCGACGAGGCGCTCCAGATGATCAAGCTGCTGTGGACTCAGGAGCGCGCGAATTTCAACGGCAAGCATTTCAAACTGGAGAATGCGAGCTTCAATCCCAAACCAATACAAAAACCGCATCCGCCGATACTGATCGGCGCGAGTGGCGAGAATGTCGCGCTGGGCATCGTCGCGCAATACGCGCAGATGTGGAATTCGTTCGGCACGCCCGAAGTCTTCCGCACCAAGATCGCGCAGCTCGAGGAGCACTGCCGGCGCGTCGGACGCGACCCGGCGACGATCGAGAAATCGGTCCTGGTGAGCGGCATGTTCGCGCTCGACGACGCGCGCCGGCAGATCGACGCTTACGTCGCCGCCGGCGTGACCCACATCGTCTTTTCGATCGGCCCCGCCGACCGCGCCTGGGTGCGCAGCTTCGCGGAGGAAATCGTCCCCAACTACCGGGCGTAACCCGGAAGACGCACCTTCGTAGATTGCTCTAAGTGAGCGAGTAGCAAAACGTTGAGGCCGTGCGACGCATCTACCAATTTACCCAATAGCGGCAAATAATTCTGAAAGTGACACTGTGCCCCCATCGGTGCGGTCGCATCCGTGATGCCAGACGAAAATGTGGAGATGGCCTTTGCGGACGGTCTGAATGTTCATCCGCCAGCCGCTGCCTCTGACCAACAACACACCTACATTTGGCGACCGCGTCGATCTATCTAGCGGACACTATCTGTCAGACTCCGCTTCGGCTTTTTTACAGCAACTCCGCAAAACTCTTATACGCGTGGTTCCTGCGCGATGCCACTGCCGGTGAAGCGATTACGCGAACCGAACGAAGCATATGTCGCTGCGCCGAGAGGTGTCCGGCGAATGGAAATGGCGAAAAATGCAACGGACCCTAATGCAAGTGGAGAACGTATGGGCGCTGAAAGGACTAAAATGAAGCCAGACCCGACCATTACCTCGGAACCTTGCCGAGGGATGCCGTTTGGTCTACAAGGCGATCGACATCGGAGCGTCAAAGGGGAAATCTCAGGTGATAATGACCAAGAGCACGGCAGGTTTCATTTGCTACGTCGTAGCATCGTCAATCGTTTTGGCCAGTCTTTGCCTGATCGGTTTCCTTTCAGGTTGCTCCAGCTCCTATCCTGCTAGCCCGGCAGGCGGCATAGCCAATCTGTCTACAGCGCAGCCCTCGGCTTCATCCGCCCCTGAATCCATGTCCGGTGGATCTACCCAAATGACTACCCCGCCGTCACCTGCTACCGGAACTCTGCCTGCTCAGGAACATCTCGTGGGCATCGGTTCGGCGACGGTGGTTACGATTCACGGGAAGATCATTACAGTGAACCGGTCCAAAAAGCTGGTAACGCTCGAAGGTCCCCAGGGTAAGCTGGTCACGCTGCACGTATATAACCCCTACAACCTCGCGGCGGCTAAAGCGGGCGAGCCGTTCGTGGCCAAGTTCTACGAAATCGTGACTGTTCGGAAAAAGCTGCCAGGCGAGTCCAAACCAGTCGCGTCCGTGGCCGAAGGCATTGTGAGTGCGATGCCGGGACAGGTGCCTGGGGCCGTCGCCGGCACTCGCCGGGAAATAGTCGTAACCGTCGACGCGATCGACATCGACAAAGAGACCGTGGCCGTGAAAGGTCCTGATGGCAGTGTTGAAACGATCACTGTCGCCAATCCGACAAATCTCAAGTATCTGAAGGTCGGAGACCAAATCGTGCTCACATTATCGAACGTGGTCGCAATCGCGCTTGAAAAGGAATCCGGATCCTAACCACTCTTTTCAGGATACAAAGTGAGTAAACGCCGAACACCTGCGATCGGTCCGCGAAGTTACATCTGATTCGGACAATACGGCTCAACCTGCAAGAATTCACTTAAATCTGCGATTCGGCACAGATGCATCCCAAGCTTTGCGGGACTGCTCGCGGATCGATGGATTGCAGAGCCAATGAGGTCTGGAGTTAAGTGAAAACTGAAACCATCGAATATCAAGATGGCAATCTAGCCCTGCGCGGGTATCTCGCTTACGACGAGACCAACCCCGAACGACGGCTCGGAGTGCTCGTGATGCCGGGTGGATTTGGATTCGGTGCCAATGCCAAGTCGCGCTGCGAGATGCTCGCCCGGATGGGCGACGTCGCCTTCGCGGGTGACCCCTATGGTGGCGGAGGCGAATTTGACGACATCAAGGAAGTGTTCAACCTTGTGACCACCTTGCGCGCGGATACGGCAGGATTCCGTCGACGCGGGCGGTTTGCGCTCGACAAGCTGATCTCGTTACCGTGGGTCGATCCGAATCGCGTCGCCGCGATTGGCTATTCTCTCGGCGGGACATTCGTTCTTGAACTGGCGCGTGACGGCGCGCCGCTGACGGGTGTCGTGACCTTCCACGGCGGGCTTGAAACAAAGAGTCCGGCGACGCCGGGGGCGGTCAAGTCGAAGCTGCTGATACTCACTGGCGCGAACGATCCGACCGTCCTGGTCGCGCATGTCAACGCGTTCGCAGCGGAGATGACCAAGGCGGGCGCGGACTGGCAGATAGTCACTTATAGCGGAACGAAGCACGGCTTCACGTATCCCGATGCGGCGTCACGGACCATCGACTAGATCGAGTACAAGAAGTTGAGCGACGAGCGTTCGTGGGAGGCCATGCAGTCGTTCTTCGAGGAGATTTTCGGCGCTCGCTAAGCAACGAGTGCCACAGAAGATTTTGGGTGTCGCCTTCCTTGATTCGCCGCGGCTTCACGACTAAACCTCGTGCCTGGAGACACTATGGAATTTGAACGTGCAAAACTCGATATCGATGGACAGATTGCCACCATCAAGCTCAACCATCCGGAGGTGATGAACGCCGTCTCCCCCGAAATGGTCGGCGGGCTTATGAAAGCGCTGGACGAGGTCGATCGGCACCGCGATGAAGTGCGCTGCGTGATCATCACCGGCGAAGGTCGGGGCTTCTGTGCGGGAGCAAATTTGCAGCCTGCGTCAGGAGAGCGCACCGATGCCGGGATGCTCCTGGAGACAGTTTTTCATCCGTTCCTCCGCCGCTTGCGCGAGCTCGCGGTCCCACTGGTTACAGCGGTCAATGGCGCGGCGGCTGGCGTCGGGATGAGTTTTGCGCTGATGGGCGACCTCGTGCTGTGCGCCCGCTCGGCCTACTTCCTGCAAGCCTTTCGCCGCATAGGTCTGGTGCCGGATGGCGGTTCGACCTGGATTCTACCCCGATTGATTGGCAAGGCGCGCGCCAGCGAACTTTCCCTGCTGGGCGAAAGATTGCCCGCTGACAAGGCGCTTGAATGGGGTCTCGTGAATCGGGTTTTTGCGGACGATGAGTTGATGGAAAAGGCGCATGAGATTGGACGCGAGTTGGCTGCCGGGCCAACTATCGCGCTGGGACTCATTCGACGGCTCTATTGGGAAAGTCTCGACAATACGTACGAAGAGCAATTGAACCTGGAACGCCAGATGCAGCGCAAGGCGGGTGCCTCAGAGGACTTCAAGGAGGGCGTGCGGGCCTTCCTGCAAAAGCGCCCGGCCAATTTCAAAGGCGCGTAGTTCCGATCTGGGAAATCCAGGTTCAACACGAAGCCGGGAATTCGATGCACCCATGCGGGGGGGCCTACCCGCCCAATTCATCAAGCAAGGCCTTGGCGTCTATCAGGTCGGCAGTGTCGAAGCCCTCGGTGAACCAGTTGTAGATCTCCGCGAGCCTCGCGCGAGCTTCGTCGCGGCGGCCTCGTTGCGCGAGTAGCCGTGCAAGGCTCATCGTCGCGCGCAGCTCCCAGGCCTTGGCGCTTTCTCCGATGCGCTACGGGCGTTATGAACGCCGCCTTCCGCGCGGAGTTCTAGCTTATCTCCAAATTGAGGGTAACATCTACAGACTGTGTGGCGGAGCAAAGTGGATTTGAACTCCCAGACCGATTCTGGAACTTCCAGACGACAGCCCCGAGCCTCGCTGATCACTACCGAGGTAACGGTTGCCGATGAGTGCTGACCTGCTGTGCTCCGCTACAGCGGCTGCCAAAAGCCGGACTCGCAATGATTTCTGCTGCCGCAACACCGTGATAGACTATATGATAAGCGTGCTTGAGATTCTGTTATTATTTATTCTTTAGCCATTCGCGGACCCCGTTAGACTGCGGCCTGCCGCCAGGCTGAGATTGTTGCCGGACCTGGAAAGCTTTACTTCGCCGATTGAACCCCTCCACGTCGTTGTGCCGGGCCGCACACGGTTTAACGTGCACGGCTTATACCATGCAATAGTACAGCTCATCCTCGCCGAACACCTTGTCGCATTCTCGCCAGGCCGCCACCATCGGCCATCCGAGTATGTCTTCGTAGAATTTCCGCGTTTGCTCCAGATCACGGCACACGTATGCCGCATGATGTAGCTTTACTGCGATGTGGGCGGCGCTTCTCAAATTCGCCGATTCTGCTAAACAACGCTTGATAGCTCTTAGGATGCGCACGCCAGACTTTGCGATAGAGCCGGCGGCAAAGGAGAACGGTCGATGGACTTCGGAATCTTTTACGAAATCCAGGTAGCGAGCCCACTGAAGCATCGCGAGCGCGAGTACCAGGCATTTCATGACGTGATGAACCAGGTCGTGCGCGCCGAGGAGATGGGCTTTACCCATTTCTGGACCGTCGAGCATCATTTCCAGGTCGGCTTCGCGCACTGTTCGGCGCCCGAAGTGCTTTACGGCGCAATCTCGCAACGCACCAGCAAAATCCGCATTGGTCACGCCGTCGTGCTGCTGCCTTTTCCGTACAACCATCCGATTCGCATCGCTGAACGGGTCGCGACGCTCGACATTCTGAGCAATGGGCGGGTCGAAGTCGGTACCGGGCGATCGATTACGCAGGTCGAGCTGGGCGGCTTCGGGATCCCCTACAAGGAGACTCGCGCGCGCTGGGAAGAGGCCCTCGACATCATCACCACCATCTGGAAAAGCAAGGACGTCACCTTCTCGTACAAGGGCAGGTATTTCGATATTCCGGAACGGACGGTGGTACCGATGCCTTCAAAAGCCACACCCGCCGCTGTGGGTCGCGTGCACCAGCGAGGATACGCATGCACTCGCTGGCAAGCTCGGATTGGGCCTGCTCTCGTTCACCCTGCTGGTCACGCCCGAGCATCTGGGACGGCGGGTCCGCGCCTACCGCGAAGCGATCAAAACGGCGAAGCCCTACGGCGCATTTGCCAATAATCGCGCCGGCGCGTTTTCGATGACGCATGTTGCCGATACGGACAAACAGGCGCGCGCGGAAGCCGAACAGGCGTTTATGTCCTACGTCCGAACCACGCTCGTCGCCAACGCTCCCGTGTTGGAGGCCAAAAAAACCGGAGTCGATCCGACCGAGACCGGCCGACTGAACACGGCGCTGCCCAACGAGTACGAAGGACTCGACCCGAGCAAGGTCACGCTCGATTCGCTGATCGACAACGGCATGTGCATCTGCGGCAGCCCCGACACCGTGGTCAGGCAGATCGAGCGGCTGCAAAAGGAAGCGCAGCTCGATCAGTTGCTGGCCATGATGCAGTTCTGGGCGATCCCACACGAAAAGACCATGCACGCGATCGACCTTTTCGGCAAATACGTCATCCCGCATTTCCGCAACGGATCGCCGTCGCAATCCGAGGCCGCGGGAGCGTCCTTCAGAACTTGAAGTCGGGAGGCCGGTGCTCTTCCCAGGTCACGGTAAGCGTGTACTTGGGGATCTCCCAGCCGTCGTCGGTCCGGACCAGGTTATAGTTGTAGTCGCCGACGATGTCCCAAGTCGGCTGGGCCCTGGTTAAAGTGCTGCGCCTGCATGTAGCTCATACAGACCGCATCGTTCCCGTTCACCTCGATGTGATAGTCAGAGAGAAAATGTTGGGTGACGGCGAAACGGCTGATGACGCGCGTGACCTGCTCCGTGAACTTGTCGGCGCGAACGGTTCTCAGGTTGAGCGGGCGGTCGGGGGCCCCAGGTAGACCTGGATTTCATCGGTAAAGATCGACGCCGCATTTTACAAGTACTGGACCGAAGTGCACGGTCCATTTGGGGGCGACGATCAAGCAGATGCGGCAATACGTGCAGAGCCATGTGCGGCCTTCCGCGTATTGCGACGGGCGCAACCCATTTATCGCGGGGTGGCGCAGGTCTGGTTCGACGACACCAACGCGATGCGCGAGTCGGCAAAAACGACGGAATACGCAGCCGTGCGCGCCAACGAGGCAAACTTCATCGAAGTGTCGCGGCTGTCGTTCATCATCACGCAGGAACGAATCATCATCGGCCGAACCGATGATCCGAAGGGGCGTGTGGCGCAACGAAAGAGGGAACGCCGTGAACAGGTCTTCTTGCTTACGCCCTCGTGCGCGTCCGCGCAGTGTTCATCTGTCCAACTTTATTCCTGTGCGAGTCGCCCCGGTGAAACTGCTTCCTGCATGACACCCAGATCCCCGAGGTCGGCCGGTACCCCCCTGCCGCCGACCAGGCTCGCGCACAGGCGTCCCATCGCAGGCGACGTCTCGATGCCATAGCCACCCTGGCCCGCGAGCCAGAAGAAACCGCTGCGGTCCGGATCGAATCCGACCACCGGACATCCATCGCGCACAAATGACCGCAGGCCGGCCCATTTGCGGATGATGTGCAACACTCGGATTCGCGCCGCATCCTGGATGCGCTCGACTGCCCGTGCGACGTCAAGGTCGTCGGGATGAACGTCGCAGGGTTCCATCGGAGTTTCGTCAGCTGGCGACGCGAGAATCTTTCCCGCATCCGGTTTGAAGTAGAACGTCTCGCTGACGTCGTGGACGACTGGCCAGTGGTCGATTGTAATTCCGGCCGGTGGGTCGAAGATGAAGGCGGTGCGGCGCTTCGGAACGAGTCCGACCGGTCGAGCATTGGCCATCGCAGCGACTTTATCGCACCATGCTCCCGCCGCGTTCACGACGACTGGCGCAGCGAATGTTCCGGCCCGCGTCGTCACCGTCCACGAACCACCTGCATACTGCAGGCCCAACAATTCCGCGTCGGTCACGGTCTTGCCGCCGCGTGCTCGCATTCCCCGCAGAAAGCCGTGATGGACCGAATGCACGTCGATATCCATTGCTTCCGGGTCGAACACCGCTCCCGCGAGGCGATCTTCGCGCAGCACCGGAACCATCGCGGAGGTTTCACGCGCGTCGAGACGGCGCACGCCGCTGATAAATCGTGCGCATTCGTTGGCGGTACGATCCAGTTCGGCAATCTGATCGTGGCGTCCAATGAACAACATTCCGCGCGGCTTCAGCATCGGATACTCGGTGAATCCAGCCTGTGGATGCAAAAAGAACGGCTTGCTCGCGATCGCCAGCGCGCGAATAACGTCAGGGCCGTGCGTCTGCAGAAAGACCGCCGCTGATCTTCCGGTTGAGTGAAAGCCAAATTGGCTCTCGCGCTCGATTAGCAGCACCTTCGCCTTATCCGCGAGCGCGAATCCCGCCGAAGCGCCCGCGATGCCGCCACCCACGATGATGACGTCGTATCTCTCCATGCTGCTTACCTCACTGCCGACAGCTAACGGTACGGCGATGTTCCGAAGCGTACAGGAATGTTATGTCTGCTGGCGGCGCCTACACTACCTGAAGAGTCCAATTGAAAGCCGCGGCTTGCGCGAAACGTCAGGCGGACGCGGGCTCGGTGATCGCCGCGAGCGGCGCGGACTCCGGCGCATACGCCTTGCATCCGAGGGCCGCAATCGCGCCGAGCAGATTGATCGCGATACATAAATCGAAAGCGGCCGCATAGCCGTTGGTTAGATCGAAGATCCGGCCCGCAACCAGCGGACCGATCGCTGCGCCGAAGGTTTGCGTCAAGCCGGTCAGACCCGAAATAAATCCGAAGCGCTTTAATCCCAATGACTCCGCCGTCAGCAGCGGTAACAGCATCAGGGGGGCGGCCACCGTAAGTCCGTAAACCGCGACGAAGATTGGAGCCACAACGGCTCCCAGCTCGCGTCGTTCGGCTTGAGACTGGGAATCTCCACCTCACCCGGCGCGCCCGCCGTATGCTTCCAATTGAAGGTGGTGAAGTCCGCCCCTTTTTGCCAAACCTCGTTGCTCCAAGAATCCGGTGCGTCTTTTCCCAACGTCAAATCACTATTGCGAAGAATATTCTCCTGGGCATAAGCGCGAGCCGGTTCAACCGTAGCGAGCAGACACACAGCAACAGCGGTAAGAGAGCGTGGAACCATTATGTAGTGCACGCCGGCGCCCTCAATGCATGGGCGAAGCGGTTGTCCAAAACTGAGTTACTCCTGCGCATGCGGCGAAAAAGCAGAGAGTTTCACACGATGCTCTATGCCGGAGCCGATCGGAAGCGCGACACGGGTGCCGCAAGCCTACAGCTTGTTGGAAAAGATTGCTCCATTAAAAATGACGCCCGCGCTTACTGCAATCGGTGGGAGATCAGCCGCGCAAAGAAAGAAGTCGCGCAGGAACTATTCGGTTCGTCTTATTTCTCAACTTCCGGCTTGGGTCGTGGCTTGCGGTATGCGTTTCGCGCCTCCGTGCCGGTGACGGTGGCTGACCGCTGTCGCCGGCACAGTCATTGAAACACAGCGCCGAGCAGTCCGATTCACTTGCCCTTTGTGTTGGGCGGCGATACACATGCCTTCATCCGGAACGTCCAGGCGATAGCCCCTCCCGACCGCCGAGGATTGCCGAGAATCCTTTCTTGCCCGCTCGGGAACGTATGCTGACCAAGCGGGCATTCGCCTCGAGGCGCGGAACTCTCGACTTGGCATAGAGGAGGAATCAACATGCCTACACCGTCATCGTCCGATCCCAGGGAAAAAGTTCGCGCGGTAGTTCCGAAGCTCATCGACCTCACGGAGAAGGTTCTCTTTGGTGACGTTTGGGAACGTCCCGGACTCTCCAAGCGCGACCGCAGCCTTATTACTGTCGCGACCCTGATAGCTCTGTACCGCCCTGAGCAACTCCGCGGCCATCTCGGACGCGCGCTGGCCAACGGCGTGACAAAGGACGAGATCAGCGAAATCATCACTCACCTGGCCTTCTACTCCGGATGGCCGACGGCGATGTCGGCGGCCGGCATAGCAAAGGCCGTTTTCGAAGAGCAGAAATAGCACCGGCCGGCAGCGACCCTGCTTGGCCCATATCTGGAGGCTAACATGCAGGTAGGCTTCATCGGCCTGGGTACGATGGGCGGCAAGATGGCCGCGAGCCTTCAGAGGGCCGGCTACAGCCTCATGGGCTACGATACGAGGCGCGAGGCAGCGGTCCCGCATCTCGCCGCGGGCGCGGTTTGGGCCGACTCGCCCCGAAAGGTTGCTGAGGCTTGCGCGGTGGTGTTCACGTCACTACCCGGTCCGGCCGAGGTGGAAGAGGTAGCATTGGGCGAGGACGGCGTTCTCGGCGGGATGCGTCCAGGCGGAGCATATTTCGACCTGTCGACCAATTCGCCGACTGTCGTGCGCCGAATTAATGCTGCTTTCGCCGAGCGAGGCGTCCATATGCTGGACGCGCCAGTCAGCGGCGGCCCGCGTGGAGCCGCAACCGGCAAGCTCGCGATCTGGGTCGGCGGAGAGCAGAAGATCTTCGACCAGTACAAGCCCGTGCTAGACGCTATCGGCGATCAGGCGCGCTACGTCGGTCCGATCGGCGCGGCCACTGTGGCGAAGCTCGTGCATAATTGCGCGGGGTACATGCTTCAGCGCGCGCTGTCCGAAGTATTCACGATGGGCGTCAAGGCGGGCGTCGAGCCGTTGGCTCTATGGGAAGCCGTCCGTCAAGGCGCACTCGGGCGGGCGCGAACCTTCGATGGACTGGCCGCCCATTTCCTTCCAGGAGTCTACGACCCGCCGGACTTCGCCCTGCGCCTCGCGCACAAGGACGTAACGCTCGCCATCGCACTCGGCCGCGAGGTGGACGTGCCGATGCCGATGGCGAACCTCGCCCTCGATGAGTTGACCCAGGCGCTTAACCGCGGCTGGGGCGAACGCGATTCCCGGGTGGCGATGCTGCTGCAAGAGGAACGTGCCGGCGTGAATATCGCGGTCGACCAGAGTCGAATCCGCGAAGTGCAGGATCGCGATCGTGATTCCAGGAAGCGCGATCCGAAGGCCTCATGATCGCCTTGTCTTCGAGCGAGGGACTGACATGACTGAGAAGCTGCCCAAGTACAAAATCTTCGCAATCAAGTATGCGACCCGTGATGCGCGGCGGTCCGACCATTTCATTGGCGGTGACCCTCACGACGGTCCCATGCCGATGGACTACTTCACCTGGGCCGTCGTTGGTCCGGACCGGGTCTTCCTGGTCGACACCGGCTTTGCCGAGGAAGTAGGCACTCGCCGCGGCCGCAAGTTTCTGCGTTGTCCTATCGAGAGCATGAAGCTCCTCGATATCGATCCGGATTCGGTTACCGACTGCGTCATCACGCATCTGCACTACGATCACGTCGGCAACTTCAGCAAGCTTCGCCATGCGCGCTTCCATATCCAGGAGCGTGAGATGGCCTTCGCTACCGGCCGCTTCGTGCGCTACGCGTATTTCGGTCACGGCTTCGAGGAGGAAGATGTGGTCGGTATGGTGCGTATGAACTTCAAGCACAGGCTCGAGATGTATGACGGCGACGTGGAACTCGCACCGGGTTTTAGTTTGCATTTCGCGCCTGGCCATACGGCTGGCCTTCAGGTCGCGCGAGTGCACACGCAACGGGGTTACGTCGTCCTCGCTTCCGATTCGAGCCATTACTACGAAAACATCCAGAGAAGCCGCCCGTTCATAGCGGTTGTGAACATCGCTGATACGCTCGACTCTTTTCGCAAGGTCGAGCGCCTCGCCGACTCGCGGCGTCACATCATCCCCGGTCATGACCCGCTGGTCATGAAGCGTTATCCGGCGGCGTCTTCAGCGTTGAAGGATGTCGTCGTGCGTCTCGACGTCGATCCAGCGGAATGACTTGTCGCGGAGTGACTTGTGGCAGTGGCGAGCGCGAAGCAGAACTGGCACGAAGTTCAACCCGGCAATACCCCGTGTCGGAAACTCTGCGCGAAATTTCGGTGTCAGGCTAGTCATAGTTTAGCCGCTACTATTCCCGCGCTATTAGGGACGACGGTCCGAATCCTAAATAGTCAATCCTTCGGTCTATGTCTCTTTCGATCTCTGCCACAAACGCTGATGCTTTGGCGCTCATCGAATTATGCCTTCTGCAATCTACGCCGCTCTCCTCGGCAAGACCCTGCTGCTCTCGGCCGAGCGGGCCCGTCGGCTGCTGGATTGCACCGACCCGGCGGCAGGGTCGGCTTAAACGGCTGCAAGCCAGGTATCAATGCTTTCATGTCGTTTTCGAGGGTTCGTAGACGGCCATCGCGGAGCGCTTCGTCTACGTTGTGGTGATTCTCGACGCCTGGTCGCGGCGGGTGGTCGGCTACGCCATCGGCCGCTGGATTGACACGTGTCTGACGTTAGCGGCATTACGGGCCCGCGCTGGCGACCGACGGTCCGCCGCCAGGTTGTATCCCCCACTCAGATCGCGGGGGCCAGCACGCCTGCTTGTTGGTCTCGTTCCGAATATTCGAGTGCCAGTGCTACTTGCAGCATTGGTGGCGAGGCCGTGGCGGAGCCACATCCATCGCGGGATTTTGCTCGAAGAAACCGACCGGTTTGAGCATAAAGCCGGCATATGCAACGGGCATCACCGGCCAGTCCTCCGGCCGTGGAATATGGTGCACGCCGAATGAGTACCATGCGACTAGATCCGTATTCTCGAGCGGGCGATCACGTTTGATCCATTGATCAAGGCCGTCAGGCGCAGGGTTTTGATTGATATACTCGCCGGACGCATAGCGCTGCGCCGGATCGTAGGCGGTGACCCATAGGTTGTGACGAATGAATCCGGCGCGTCTCAGCATGCTTGATCCTTCGTGCGCGAAAGGCCGAGCCACGTCCGCTCCGGGCATGATTTTGTAGCCGGTCGGCTGACCCACGGCGTTGCGGTGCGATGGATTCACGACCAGCCAGGCGCGCCCGACCGCGGGGTCCGCATCGCGAGCTGCTTCCAACTGGTTGCTGATGAGCGTGTATCGCGGACGGTACGAGCCGTTATACGGATTGCCGGGCCCGGGCGGGTCGGCGATGGTGTCGACCTCGTAGACCGAGTTGCCCGGCCCGTCGACATCCATATCGAGTCTGAAATTGAAGTAATGTTGATGAATCGGCGCGTAAAGCTGCGGAGCGACCAATACGCCATGAGTCGGTTGCATGCCTGGCGGATAGGCACCGACCGACAGGCATCCAGTTAGCTTGACCTCGACTTGTATTTCGCCGCTTTGATACAGGTACCAGAAAAACCCGTAATCATAATTCCCGACGGTGGCGAAAAAGGAGATCACCAAGCGACGTGAGCGCCGAACCTCACAATGATTGGTACGCCAGTCGGTGTGCTTCCACAGCGTGCCGTAATCCTCCTCATGCATGCAGACGGCGTTCCCGATGGTTTCGACCTCGCCCGCCATGTTGACCATATGCGCGTCGAAGTAGTGGATCGTGCCTACGCAATCACATCCAAGCTTGAGGCTGTTAGCCATGCGGCCGATGCCGTATTCTCCCACGTCAAATGCATTCTTTTTGTTGTGCGTTCGAGTGGGATCGCCATACGGAACTTGCATCTCCGATAACGACGCCCGGTACAGAATTGGACGAATACGGTTCTTATCCTCGTATCCGAGTTGATGAAGTACGAGGCCCTCGCGTGACGTAAAGCCGACACGGAAGCGCCATTTCTGCCAGCGCACCTCATAGCCGTCCACGGTAAAGCTCGGACCTTCGGGCTGCGATATCTCCAGTGGCTTCAGGTCCTGCCGCAAAGGTCCCAGACTTTCCGCGGCATAAGTGCCGGTCAAAGGCGGAAGCGGCACCTCGACATCATCGATTACCTCAAGCACCTCCATCTTCTCGAGGTCGACGAAGGTAATTAATCCCTCAACCGGACGGCCATAGCCGACGTCAGCATCGCTGCCGCGAATCCACGTAAGGCCCTGGGCAAGCCGGCGATCGGGAAAACGTTCATCGCCGTAGGCACCCGCCGACCACGGATCGACGATGGCCTTATCGAATTCGGTGATACCCCGGCGCGAGAGCGCGGCACGCCATCGAGGGTCGGCTTTGACTGCGTTTTCACACAGGATGAACTCTTCGACGATGATGCCGGGCTGGACGCCACGGCGCTCTTCGCATGAGAGCAGGGTTTCGTCACGCAGGCTGACGAGCGCCTCCAGCACGCGTCGAGCAGCCAGATCAATCACGATCACGAAGGCGCGCCGATCCAGAGTGATGCCGGTGCTCATACCTTCGAGTTCGGCCTTGGCCGGTTCGTGCAGGTTGATCGAAACGAAGCGCCATTCATCACTGGTAGGGCCATGGGTGCGCAGAGTGCGGACGGCTGTCTCGACATCTTTCGCGCTCAATGGATCCAGCGGATGACGTCGAGCTGCCTCTTTCGCTAGCTGGGAGTCTTCCATTGTCGATCTCCTGTTGTCACTCAAGGCCGTAACGCTTCATGGTTGCAGGCTCTGCCGGGCCACAATGTAAAATGATGTAGCGCCTTTAGTTCGTGGGCCGAAGCCGCTCAAACCTCAGAAGCGGCAGATTAATGCGCGCTGACGTGCGGACTGATGATGATACAGTTCTGTTGCGCGACAACCAGCCAAACCGGCTAGACACAACGATGGGCATCGCTCCGGGTAGGCAGCGGTGCGAACCAGATTGGAAATGCCAGCAGAACGAGTTCGCTAGAGTCTTTGCTACGCGCAGATCGGTGGTCGGCGGTCTTTCCACGGTCGTGCCTGCTCGAGTTGTGAAGACACCTGGATCAGCAGGTCCTCGCGCCCGAAGCCGGCGACCAGATGAGTCCCGATCGGCAGACCTGCGGCATTCCAATGCAGCGGCAGCGAGATCGCCGGCTGGCCGGTGGCGTTGTACGGAGGCGTGAACTGGATCACCTCCATCAGCCGCTCCCATCCCGCCGTGGGATCTTCCCGCGTTGTGACTAGCTCGCCCAGCGGAGGTGGTGGCTCGGCGATGGTCGGCGTCAGCAGGAGATCGAACTTCTCGTCGGACCACCATTTGGCGATCCGCCGCGTCCAGACCTGCAACCAATGTATCGCAGCCAAGTATTCACCCGCGGACACGCTCAGCCCTCGCTCGGCCATCGTCCACGTCCACAGTTCGACGTCGTCGCGGCCAATCTTTTTGCCGACCATCGCGCCGATCTGTTCGAGCGCCAGCACGGTGTGACAGTTCACCACGACGCCGAAGTGGTGGATCTGTTCATGCTCGTCGAGGGCCGCCGGATGCGATTCCTCCACCGAATGGCCCAGCGACTGAAGTAGCTTTGCGACGTCCTCAACGGCGGCCACGCAGTCGGGGTGCAACGGAGTGCCGCCCTTTGGCGATCGCTTCATCAGGCCGATCCGAAGCCGGCCCGGGCTGGCGCCGGCCTCCTGTATGAATGGCCGGCGCTGCGGCGGCGCCGAATACGGGTCTCCTGGCATGTTGCCGGAGATAGCGTCGAGCACCGCCGCGCTGTCGCGCACTGAGCGGGCCACGACGTGCTCGATGGCCAGTCCGTGCCAGGCATCGCCCATGTCGGGCCCGAGTGATACGCGGCCGCGCGACGGCTTGAGCCCGACCAAGCCGCATTCGCTGGCCGGGATGCGAATCGAGCCGCCGCCGTCGTTGGCGTGGGCGACCGCCACCATCCGCGACGCCACCGCGGCGGCGGAACCGCCGCTGGAGCCTCCGGTCGATCGGGTCGGATTCCACGGATTGCACGAAGGGCCGAACGCTTCGGGCTCGGTTGTACCATTGAGCCCCAACTCAGGAGTGTTGGTTTTCCCGAGGCAAATGAATCCGGCGGCCCGGAATTTTGCCGCCAGATAAGTGTCGTACGGCGCCACAAAGCGGGCGTCGCGCAACAAGCGCATGCCGTCGTAGATCGGATCGCCGCCGGTGGCGCAGACCAGGTCCTTCAGCAGGAACGGGACTCCCCTGAACGGGCCGTCGGGAAGCGAACTGCCGCGTGCCTCCCGGGCCTGCGCACGCGCCTTGTCGAACAGCGGCGTGATGACGGCGTTGAGTTGCGGGTTAACTCTTTCAATGCGGGTGATCGCCGCGTCGACGAGTTCGAGCGGCGACACCTCCTTGCGGCGGACGAGGTCGGCCTGTTCGGTGGCATCAAGGTTCGCGAGTTCGCCCTTCATATTCGCCTCCGATGCAACACGCTGCTGCGGGACGTGACGCTCTCTTGCCGAAGGCTTGCACACTCCTGTCGCGCGCCGCAAACGCCGTCCGCAGTCCGGCGCCATGGCGGTCCGGCGCTCCTGCTGGCATTGAGCCCCGCGCTGGCTTGACCCACACCTAGAGCGGCCATGATCCCGTTGCGCCGACTGCGGGTCTGCTCGCGTCGGCCTCTCGTTCAATCCGGGATTTCCGTTTCGACTCTCCGATTCCGTCGCCGTGCAGACCTAACGACCTTCCTCGGCAACGTTTTAGCTCGGACGGTCCTTTCTGACTCAAGCCCGTAATACGAAATGCAGACGCCGTATCGGCTGCGGTTAGCTGGCGGGACGACGAAGTATAACCGGGTCAATCTTGCGCGGCACCAGGTGTCCATCGCCGAGCTTGCCCAACAACTGGCCATTTTCCACGATGACCTTGCCGCGCAAGATCGTCGTGGTCGGCCATCCCTCAACCGGCCATCCCTCCCACGGGCTATAATCGCTAACGTGGAAATCGTCGCGAGTGAGCATCTTTTTGATCGAGGGATCGATCAACACGATATCCGCATCACTGCCGGCAGCGATGACCCCCTTGCGCGGATACAGACCGAGAATCCGGGCCGCGTTCGTCGAGGTCACTTCGGCGAAGCGCGGTAGTGACATGCGGCGCCTCACCACGCCTTCGGTATAGGTTATGCCCATCCGCGCCTCGGCGCCGAGGTTTCCACCCGTTACATTGTCGATTCTCTTGCCCAGTAGCTTATGCTCGAGCGTCGTGGGAAATTCATCGGTTGCCATGGTTGATACCCCGTCGTCGACCAGCCCCTGCCACAGCGCCTTGTGATCGTCGGGATACTTCAGCGATGGGTAGGTATGGTGGCAAAAACCACGAGGCTTCTTGTAGTCGTCGGCACTAAACAATGCGTATTGATGAAGGGTTTCGGCGTAAATCGGCCGGCCATGTCCGCGGGCCTCGACCACCGCCTCGACGCCTTCGCGCGCAGAAGTATGCACGAAGTAAACCGCCGCGTCGCTCGCCCTGGCGAGTCGAATGATTCGCTCAAAGGCGAGTTCCTCTGAGAGCTTGGTGTGCACCAGGTGCAAATTGTGTCCTTCGGTGCGGCCCTCGGCGGCGAACCTTTGGTAGTTGAACTGGACGAGCTCGTCGTCCTCGGCATGCACCACCATGATGCCGTCGTTCCTCGCTACTTTCTCCATCGCAAGCTGGATGCGTCCCATATCGAGCCGGACCGAGATTCGCTTGGGATGAGGCGGTAGAACGTCGGTGGTGAACACCTTGAAACTGGGAAAGCCCTGTTTGATAACATCTGCGAGCTGGTCAAACGTCTTAAGCGGCACCGCGCCCATCAGTCCGACGTGAAATGAGTAATCAACATATGAATTGCCTCGCCACCGCGCGCAGCGTTCCTCGATCGCCTTGGTGATCTCCATCGAGGGTTCTACGAAACAGAAATCCAGGTGCATCGTGGTTCCGCCAAAAGCCATCCCGCGCGTGTCTTCTTCGGGTCCCAACGTGGACTTGCCGCTGTCGGGATTGGTGAGATCGAAAATGTCGAGATGAGCATGCGGCTCGATGCCGCCGGGAACGACGATCTTTCCCGCGGCATCGACCGTTCGGCCAGCCTGCATGGAGGGGTCGTCCATACCGACGTATGCGATCTGCTCACCCTTAACGCCCACCGTCCATCGCCCGACTCCCTGAGGCGTGACGACCTCGCCGTGGCGGATCAGTAAATCCAACATCTGCTATACCCTCCCTATTTGAAGTTGTGGCGTCCGCCGATACACACCGCGTCACACCGTGTATGTATTTCTTTAAATCTAGCGCGAGGGCTTGCGACTCTTTCTCCTCTGACCGGTGTTTATCAAGCTGGAGAGTGCCGAGGAACTTCAGAATCTTCTCAAGTAAGGCGAAAGCTCAAGTGCAAATTTCATCAAATCATCGCAGAGAACTCCGGGCATCTTCGGACGAGGACCGTAACCTTCGGCGGGGGGCTCAGCGATACTCATCGCCGCAGTCGCCGATTAACGCAAACAGGTCGCGTGATTTCGATAGAACCGCCTCGATCTCGGCCTCATCTTGCGCGTCAAGCGTGAAGGTGAAGACTCGCGCGTTGTCATCGAGATGCTGCGCGACGCCGAGGCGTGCTCCGACGATGACTCCGGCGACGGCCGGGCGATTCAGGATGTAGCGGACCCCAACGTTCGCGATGCTCACTCGATGCTTCTTGGCAATTTGTTCGAGCGCGGCGAGCAATTGCTGGAATAGCGTCCAGCCACCCCACGCATCGATCATGTTCTTGTACTTTTGCAGTGACGCGGTCGTGAGCTCACTGCGGCGCGGCTCCGGTCGGCCCAGGTATCTCTCCGACAACAGGCCTCCGAGAACTGTCCCGTAGGTCAACATCGTGATTCCGTGAGCTGCACAAAACGCTGCCATTCGTAATTCGGGTCGCCGATCAATCAGGGAGTACTGCACCTGGTTCGAGACAATCCGGATTCCCCGTTCAGTGATAAGGCGCAGATGGTCGGTGTCGAAATTGGTCAACGCGAGATGCTTGATGCGACCTTCTTGCTGAAGGTCGGCCAGGTGCTTGAGGGCGTCCAGGTAGGCGTCGTCGCGATAGTCCCACCAGTGGAATTGCAATAGGTCGAGAGACTCCACGCGCATTCGCCTGAGCGAAATCTCGATCGCGTCTTCGACCACGCGGCGTGTCATAGGACCTGGAGCCGGCACCCATTTCGTGAATGCATGAATCTCGGCGAGACTCTCACGGCCTTTGCGCTGGGCACATTCGCTGCGGAACTCGCCGATGAAATCCTCTGCCGGTCCGTAGTGGTCGGCCAGATCCCACGTGGTAAACCCGGCACTGTGATAGGTGAACATCTCGGCGATGGCGGACCTCGGCTCGATGCGACCGTGGGCTCCGGATACCTGCCACATACCGTTGAGCAGTCGGCAAATCGTGAGGCCGGAAGCCAATTCGAACTTACTCGTTTCGGGTAAGGACACTCGCATCTCCTGCGCCGCAACGCGCTACCGCCTATTGGTTGGGGATCGGATTGTGCTCGAAGTGATTCCGTTCGGGCAAACGGTGCCCGGCTCCGCCTCCGTCTCCCGCCCGCCAAACCGAGTTGCCGCGCATCCAGCTTCCACAAGCGTCTACAGTTAGTTGACGAGCCGCGCGCTTTCGGCAGTTTTGCTCTTGAAAAACGTATCCGGATCCGAGAGCACCATGCGCCGTCCTAGCGGTCGGCGTGATACAACACTCCAGCCGTCACGAGTTCCTTCACGCGCGAGGCCGAATAGCCCAGGAATTTTTCGAGTACCTCGTGATTGTGCTCGCCCAGAAACGGCGCCTCGAGCGTCAACTCGTCAGGGAACTCCGAAAAGCGTAGAGGAAATCCGGGCACCTGGAATTCGCCGAGGATACGATCGTGAATGCTGCGTATCGTACGGCGCGCACGCAGTTGCGGATGATTCACCGCCTGCTCGACGCTCAGGACTGGCGCGTTCGGCACCCGATTCTCGTCGAGACGCCGCAGCGCCTCCGCATCGCTGCTCTGCGCCTGAAGCCAATCCTCGATTATTTTGATCACGGTCGTAGCGTTTTTTGCGCGCGCCGGATTGGTATTGAACCGCGCGTCATCGATCAATTCGGGCCGACCCATCGTGCGGCACAGGTCGGGCCATTGATGATCGAGGGCAACCACAAAAATATAACCTTCGCGGCTTTTGAAGATGCCACCTGGGGTAATCATGTAATGATGCCCACCGCTGCGGCGCGGTTTGATCGCGCCCCCGCTCAGGCTCAACGCCTGCGCGCTCAAGTCATGGTAATGGAAGTAGGTATCGACCAACGACACATCGACCCATTGGCCTTTGCCGCTGCGCTCACGATACAGCAGCGCGGCAAGCACCGCGCTCAGGCCGTGAACCCCGGTACTGATATCGCCGATGCCCATCGTGTTTAGGAGCGGCGGACCGTCAGCCTCGCCGGTCATATCGAGCACGCCGGCCAGCGACGCGCCGATATGGTCGAAGCCGGGCTTGAACGCCGACGGACCGGCTTGACCGCACAGTGAAATCGAACACATCACCAGCCGCGGGTTGAGCGCGCTCACCGTTTCAAAGCCCAGGCCGTGCCGCGCGATCACGCCAGGCGCGAAGTTCTCGACCATCACATCGACCGCCTTCACCAGGTCGCGAACGATCGCGTGACCGGCTGGATTCTTGAGGTCGACGCAGACGCTCTTTTTGCCACGGTTTTGCTGAACGAAGTAGCCGCTCCGGCCGTCGCGAAGGTAGGGGAGGTGGCGAGAGCGGTCGCCACCGGGCGGCAATTCGATCTTGATTACCTCTGCGCCCATCTCCGCCATCAATCGAGTCACCGTCGGCCCGGCCAGCACCTGTGAGAAGTCGATCACTTTGTACCCGTCGAGAATATGTGTGGGTTTTGCTGGCATCATGAACTCCCGCGAAAATACCGCAGTTACGTGCTGACTCGAGCGTCCCGGAGCGAAACCTCTTTCCGGCGACCCGCGAGCGTAGCTATCAACCCGGCGTCAACCAGCGGGCAATATGACACATCGCCGGTTAGATGGGAGAACTCTGCTCATCTCGGGAACTGATTAACTGAGCGATTGCGCGAAGCGGCTGTTGATCAGCCGGAGGGTTGCCTGAGCCTGCGGCAGCCGAACAGATGCGAGCGATAAGCGCCAGCCGACTTCATCGGCGCCGAATAGCGCGGGGCGTCAAGCCGATGACGCGGCACTGCGCGGAAAGAAAACCAGCGCGCGAACTTCGATACTCTGGCGTGACTGCGCCCGGGCCGGCACCGTGGGGATGTCGAACGCACTGTGTGCGGTGAAACGCGCGCGGCCATCTTTGATTGAATCAAAACACTTGAGGAGCAGCACGTCGCTCGTAGTCATTGCGGAAAAATAGTACCAGCGATGGTTGCGGCTGAAGTTGAATGGGTACACTTCGTGTTTGACGCCCTCTTCGGTCGGTATCAGGTCCTCTTCAGCCAGGGTCTGCGCATCGCAGACGGCCAGCGGCGTATCGAGCACCGGGCCTTTGATCGGCCGCCATACATTGATCACGGCAAAGCGCTCTTTCAGCAGAGCTTCGGCCTCTTGAGGCAGATACAATCGCACTCGCTCGGGGGCTGACTTCTCGGTGTAGTCGTCATGCACCACCTTCACGGCCTGGCGTGCGCCAGTCGCTTCGCGCTCGGCGGTCGAGGCGCACCGCACGTCATGTTCGAAGGCCACCGCTTTTGCGGCTCCAGTAGCCTCCCGGAGGAGTTGTTCGACCTCCGGGTAGTAAATCGAACTCACTTCTGCCTGGTCATAAAAACTCGATACGGCGGTTTCATGACGCCGCAAGACGAATCCCTGCCGGTCCAACGTCATCTGATCGAGGACGGCGCGTCCGCGTCAGCTCGCCCTGCGTGAGTCCGCCGTAGAGCTCTTAAGAAATGCGATAGTATACGCGACAGTTTCCCTTCGCATCTCTGATTGCATAGGAATCGGGGCTGGTCGGCCAGGCAAGTTCCTCGCCGGGATTGACTGCAAGTCCGAGGGCGCGTGCTTGTTCCGGGAGCCATCCCCAGCCGAACAGATCCTCTTCAATACGACGGACAAGGTGAACGAGAACGGGAAATAATATTCCGTCGGCTGAATAGGGCACAGGCTCGTTGAGGAGGTCTCCGGCGAAATAGGTAGCAGGACGCGCGAGCCGACATTCAAGGTCAGCGATTTCGAGCATCAAGGAATCCCAGTCGTTAGTGTTAATCATGATTTTATCGCGGCGAATAATTTCCCTTGCCGCGATTCGCCTCATCCGGGTCCCCCGACCCTCGACGACTTCGCCGATAATCTCAATCAAACGATTCCTCAGTATCTTTGGATGATGGATTGCGACGTCATGCATGATGTTGTACGCCTCCACTTCGAGATCAAATTGACACACGGTCCTCTCTCTTTTCAAAACGGAATCCACTTGAGCAAGAACGCGCGCGTGGTTAGTAGCTCTCTGGTATTTAGATTCGGTCAGCAAGCCACACCGCTCGACCAATACGCTTTGGCCAATTTCGGGTCTTTGGAGTGTAAATCTCATCTGAATATTTCGGGTTGTCGCATCGAACGATCATATTTCCGTCCAGCCTGTACAGTAGCCGCCGAAGCAAGTACCGGGTTGGCACACTCTCCGAACGCTCCGACGGGGGGGTGGGTACAACGAGGTAAATTCCGTCGTAAATTGAACCTGCGTCGGCTGGCGTTTCCTTTGTCATCCCAAACGACCGATCGATCAAAACCAGAGCACCCCTCCTTATCGTCGGCTCCATCGAATCGTCAGGGACATTGAGCAGCAGCGGCGGGAGCATATCGCCGAGAACGATCGTGTTCGAATCGCCATGACCGTACAGAAACCCAAACAGCCAAGGTTCGCGAAAGGCGATCGGAGATTGGTCGGAGCTACTTTGAGGCGCCACGTATTCGGGCGCCCCATAGTCCGCGAGACGCGCGTGGCGAATTGCCTGGCGGCGCCCCATGGGTGCTTGGCCAGTAATTAGCCAAGCCAGGCTCACGTTCAGTGCTTCTGCAAGTTCGCTCAGCTTGGCTACACCCGGATCGAACTTCGCGCTCATCCATCGGTAGAATGTCACCGGGGTCACGCCGACCTTGGTGGCTAACTCTCCCACATCGCGATTTTCAGCAGCTTCACGCAAACGCTCTGCGAGCGCTGACATGACCAGGTCTTCGGGGTTTCCCTTCCGGTTTCTCAGATTTCGCGTCATCGATCGAGCCTCGCTGGAAGCTTGGATCTGCCTTGTTTCGATTTGCGTAGAATGATAAAATTCTATCATTCCAAGATGTAACTTTACAATTGATTAGCAGTGCGCGCGGCAGTGCGGGCCGCGGCGCGGGTTTGCCATTGAATCACCATCCGCCCTTGAAGCGCGAAAATCTTGAGGGATTCGTGTAGCGCACTCCGGAATCGATCCGCCGCTCATACTCTAATTCCTCGGCCCTTGGGTCTCGCGGTCCGCTGCTGATAACCCGGGGTCGGTACAGAGCGGCTAGCGAAGCAGCTAGACTTTCATACGGCTTACAAAGGGCAAGCATGAGAGCGTCAGCGCGGTCCGGTGAAACAATGCCTCGTTCACGTGCTTTCTCCTTGGACTCGATCTTCATCCGACCCTGAGAATCAAATTCGTAAAGTAGCCCTGCAAGCTGGCCGATGGTGGTCTCGTCGAGCAGCCCCTCGACTTGGTCGCGTTCGAAGGCATCGGCGAGTTCTTGGTAAAAGCAGGCCCTCAAGTTTAAAAAGCGTCGCGCCGGATCCCTCTCTCCCGATCGGGGTTTGCTCTCGCACGGCATCGCGACATTTACCAACTCGACCGGGAAGCGGCAGTCGCGCAGATGGAGCCCGAAATTATATCCGACGCCGATCGAATCAACCCTGACCAGGGCGAGACGCGAACGGTACTGGTTGAGGAAATTGACGACCTGCCCTCGGGTGTCCTCTCCGCGCCACGCCCCCGTGGCGATTATCCTGCGCCGATCGTGATAGCACGCGCAGACGAACACCACCGTTTCGGCCGCGCCCCCTCCGCTGACGTCTACTCCAGCGATCAGCCGGCCAGATTCGGCATCGCTGATCGGAGCAAGTGCGCGCCGTTTTGCCCGCTCCAGCCAAGCCATCTTGATCAGCGCAAATTCTGACTGATTGGGAAACTGCGCCATAACGCGGGACATCCATTTAGGGGAGCCGCCTTCGCTGCCGTGCCACCAGGCGAGGTACTGTTCGTAGACCCAGCGTTTGGTCACCAGGTACGGAAACGGATTTTGATCGAGCGGACCACCCTCGGCTGGATCTAAAGCCAGAAGCTGCTCGAGTTCGAGTCCCTTCAAGTTCGGCGAATCGAAAGCGCCGACCGTGATGCAGTTCCAGATGCGTCGCTCCGTCGAGAACGCGTCGAAAAAGGGTCCCGAAGGGATGGTTGGATTCCCGGCCATCACGACATGAACGTTGCCGCCAGCCATGATGCCCGCAATTGCGTCGAAGATACCTGGCTCGATTCCCGGCGCCTCGTCACCAATGATCAAGACCTGCTTGCCGTGATAGCCCTGGAAATTTTCGCCTTGGTTGGTCGAGAAGCCCATCGCGAAGTTATTGTCACCCCTGAATTTGAGCTCGGTTGTCTTGAGTTTCGGAAAGGGCACTTTTGCAATTTTGACCAAGCGATGGATTTCCGCCCACAGCTGGGTCCTCACCTGGCGCTGCGTCGGGGAGGTCGTCAGCACGATACCTTCAGGATGACGCGCCAGCCACCACAAGGTAGCGATCGCAATAGTGAAGGTCTTGCCCACATCGTGGCAGGCCCTCACCGCGGTTCGGCGCTGCTTTTTGATTGACCGCAAGATCTCGACTTCGCGCTCCCACAGACTGACACCAAGGATTTGCTCCGCGAATAGAACTGGATCTTTCAGCGCCCTTCGAATCCGATACTTTTGAAGCAACGTCAGGTCGCCGTTATCTTGTTTCTTCATCTTCTCCCCCATCTAAGGGTCCTACCGCTTCGATAAGCTGAACGAGCGTCAGCGGCTTGCCGTCCTTGCCGGTCAGTTCGTGTCGTTGTGGGGCTGCGTACCCGTTGATTCTCGCACTGTGATCGAGCAGCTTGATGCCGGCCTCGACCGCTCGCTCCTTGCCTTTGCGGATAGCCGGCTGCAGGTTGAAAAACATTTCCTCGGACCGCGCGGTGTCGAGTTTGCGCATCTCTTCGAGTTCCAACGCCGGCTCACGAGCGAGGGCTTTGCGGAAAGCCTTATGACAGGCTTGCTTTGTAATCCTGTACTCAGCCGGGAACTTCACGCCCTCGGGAACAGCGACCAAAGGAGCTGCTTGCCCCAGTCCTACGCGGGTGATCTGCTCCGCTATCGCGTCGAAGGACAGCGCCATCTGCTTGAGGCGGATGGTCTCGGCTTCGATCCACCGCGCGCGGAGCGTGGCTTCGGACGCGACCATCGATTGGGGTTCCGCCACCTCCCATCGGGGTGCCTTGTCATTTTCGAACCAACTCGGGCTTTAGGCCCAGCATCGAAAGTCGCTCGAGTTCGACCGCCAAATACTCAGGGTCGATTTCGCATCCATAACCGATTCTCCCAAGCTGATGGGCGGCAACGATGGTCGAACCGGAGCCGCAAAATGGATCGTAAATGAGTTCGCCGGGCAAACTGCTGTTGGCGACCATCCGGGCGATCAACTCGACCGGCTTGCAGGTCGGGTGATCGGGGCTCGACGTCGGTCGATCTATTTCGAATACTGAACTCTGCGTTCGATCGTTAATGAAATAATGCGGGCCGTTATCGAGCCAGCCGTAGAGAATCGGTTCGTGCTGGTAATGGTAATCGCCGCGCCCGAGAACGAATGTTTGTTTTACCCAGATCAGACAATGCCGATAACTAAAGCCCCCGTCCTCGAGGCCCTGAATGAAGTATTTGAGAAAGACGCTCGGCACCGTGGCATAGATGACCGCCCCGAGCATGCAGTATTCGCGTGCAATATCGAGCGCGGCAGCGAACAATTTTCGTAGCTCGTCGGGCGGCAGGGAGTCGTTCTTGATTGGACGTCTACCGCGTCCATGTCCATGCCGATGGTTGGAGATGGTCTTCTCGCCATAACCGACGCCATAGGGCGCGTCGGTCCATATCATTCGTGCTGGCGGACTATCGTCAGCCCAGAGACGTTCCACCACGACCGGATCCGTAGAGTCTCCGCAGATCACTCGATGCTGCTCGATACGCCAAAGCTGGTAGACCTCGGTGCCCCATTTGTTTCTGAGCTCGTCGGCTCTTTCGAGAGGGACTTCGGCTTCGTTAACTTCATCGGGATGAACGCTTTCCCACAGGCGCTCGCCTGCTACCCGTCTGAGCAAATCTACGACCGCTTCGTTGTCACTCTGCACCGTCTCAATTAACCACTGGATTTTCTTTGAGTCTGATTCCGCCATCGCCGCGAGTGGATCGAGCGTCAGCAGGAGTTTGTTGGCCTCCTCTTCGGTGACATCGAGTACTAAGACCGGCACCTCTTGGTCGGGGGTCGTCGCCGCGCGCAAATGTCCGTCGATCAGCTGGAGCTGACCGTCAGGGAGTTCGCGGGCGATCAAAGCATCGGCGTAACCGATTTCCTGAAGAAGCCCGTACAACGCTTCGGCCTGAGCCTTAGGGTGTCTGCGCCAATTCCTGGGATTGGGGAGCAAGCTTTTTGCCGGTACCCGGCGCAGCTCTCTTATCCGATCTCGAATTCGAAGCGCACCGACCGCGCGATCGGTATCAGGCTCGGGCATGGTTGCAACCTTCGTACGCTGTGCTGCTTCTGAGTCCCTTGGAAATTGAGACGAGTCGCGGGCTGGCCATTCCCGGTTCCTCCTGTTACGCTTTAATTGTAATTTGATCTGCGGACATTTGTGCCAATGATAACGAGAAAGACGAAGTCTGGTAAGGGTCAGAGGCGATCTCCTTCCAAACAGATCGTCTCTCAAGATCGAACACAAAGTGTTACACAGGCGATAGATGACAGGATCGAACTTCCGCGAAAGGCTCAACAGCGCCTCGGACCATGGATTGAGTTTGCCAACCTTCTCCCGCCGCCGCCTTCGCGTGATCAACTGCGATTTTTGGACCCAGAGCCGCTCGAGCGGTGGCGGGCGGACTGTCGCACCGTACCGTTGGACGAATTTGTGCACCGTTTCGAGCGCTCCCGGTTGGCGCAAGCGCTCGGCATCACCGACACCCTGGATTTACAACTCCTGCGAGAGGATTCCGATCATGCCCGCCGATTTCTCGATCTGGTGGGCGAGATTGCGGCCGCACTTCATACGCTCGTTACGGCGGTAACTCCTGAGGTTCTTAAAGCGGTCGGAGAAGAGCCACTGTTCATCAAACGACTCTACGAGACTCCTGGGGCCTCGCGGGGCGAAATCTGCATACGCAATGGCACTGTCACTACGAAGTGGGTCGATCCCTTCAAAGATTTCTTAGCCGCGCTCGATGGCGTCGAAGCCGTTCGTGTGCGGCAATGCCCAGTATGCGGCCGCTTCTTTTATGCCTTTCGCAAAGATCAGAAAGCTTGTTCCAAGCGATGCAATTCGTCCCGCCGCGTGCGTGACTGGCGGGCGAATCAAGCCAGTCACGAATACCAACGCAAATTAAGATCAGCAGGACTTTTGGCAGGAAAAAGTAGAAAATAAAACGTTGTTCTTGTAGAAGCCATCCACGGCCGCATCGTGCGTCAACCGCCGCTTGTCAACCGCCGTATGGGTGTCAACCATTTTTGCGGTTGACGGAGACTGGTTCCCATCAGACTGCGTCATCCGCCAAGCAGTCCTCTGTTTTCGCGTTCTCTGCAGAAAACTCGAAAATAGCGCGCATGTTCGCGGAGTTTGTTCGACTTAAGGGCACCGGAGAAGCACAGTTTCAGCCTGCAGCAGCCGATACGTTCCAGATTCTCTCTGTCTGAAACCGAGCCGGTGCCCTTTCGCGCCATGGTCTGCCAAAAAACGCAATCGCCAGGACATCGCCTCTTCGACTGAAATGGTGGACGACGGCGGCCTGACGCGCGATAACCCTGTCAGCTCCTCCGTTTAGCGTTCAGATAAAGGCGTGCACGAGTGTGCAAAGGCCGGCGGCGTTTCCTCAGGCTGTGCGCTCAGCCCCTCCTGCAGCAGGCCAAGGGCTGCGAGTGGATCGTCGGCAAAGCTGAACAGTTTGAGATCTTCGGGGCTGATCATGCCGTGCCGCACCAGCGCGTCGAAGTTGATGATCTCTTTCCAGTATTGCGAGCCGTAGAGAAGCACAATGATCGGGCGATCCAGTTTCTGCGTTTGCTTCAGCGTCAAAATCTCCGTCATTTCGTCGAGCGTGCCGAAACCTCCGGGAAAAACCACCAGCGCCCGCGCAAGATGCGCGAACCACAGCTTGCGCATGAAGAAGTAATGAAACTCGAAGGACAGCCCGTGTGTGATGTAGGGATTGGGCCGCTGCTCATGCGGCAACCCGATGTTCAGCCCGATATTCCTTCCACCGGCTTCGGAGGCGCCGCGGTTGGCCGCCTCCATGATTCCGGAACCGCCTCCCGAGCAGATCACGTATCGATGAGCGTGCGACCGAAGACTCTTCGACCAGATCGTGATCAGGCGCGCCAGCTCGCGGGCTTCCTGGTAGTAGCGTCCGAGCGGACCGTCGGGAGTAATCCTCGCAGAGCCGAAAAACACGATTGTCTCGTGTACCCGCTCGCGGCAAAGGATCCGAAGCGGCTCGAGATATTCGGCAAGAATCCGTACTGGACGGGCTTCATCACTGTCGAGAAACTTCTCGTCTTTGTAGGCGAGCGGTGGATTGGTCGGCGGCGGATCCAGCTTGCGCGATTTCATGATTTTTTCGCTCGCGCAAAATCGACGAAGCCGCGCTCGACGTCAGTGTCGACCAGCTCGACGACGACATGATCTCCAACATCAAGGCCCTGGTACCCTCGCACGACTTTTCCCTCCGCCGCCGGATGGTCGATTCGTACCCATGTTCCCTTCGACGAAGCTCCCGTCACGATCCCGTCAAACCGCTCGCCCACGCGCGATTCGAGCAGCAGTGCGGCAGCCGACTTTCGCACCCTCCGCTCTACCTTGGTCGCGTTGTCCTCCTGCTCCGTGCAGTGCCGCGCCAATTCGCCAAGCTCGTCGTCGCGGTACGGCGTCGGCGCCCCGGAAAGCGCTGCCTTCAGCAGGCGCTGCGTGAGCAAATCCGGGAAGCGCCGGTTCGGCGCCGTCGAATGAGTGTAATCCCTCACGGCGAGCCCAAAGTGCCCCGCCACCCGCCGGCCGGGAAGCTCGAGCAGGTACTCGCCGCGGCCCAGCAACTTGACTACTGAAAGCGACAGGTCCGGAAAGCGCTCGGGTTCAGCCTGCCGGCGCTTCTCAAGGAACTTCTGGAGTGCCTCGCAATCGGGACGCGGCGGCAGACGCTCGCCCAAGTCCTTTGCCAGCTCGACGATTCGCGCCCAACGCTCGGGCGAGCGCAGGACCCGTCGCAGTGACGGAAAGTTCTTCTCCTCCAGGTATCTCGACGTCACGCCGTTCGCCCCTATCATGAAGTCTTCGATTAGCTCGGTAGCGCGATTCTTCCGGTCGGCTTGCAGATCGCTCAGCGAATCGCCATCGAACACGGGGCGGGGCTCGATAGTCTCCAGCGTCAACGCACCATGATGATGCCTCCGTGTTTTCATCGCCTGCGCCACCCGATCCTGGAGGCGGAGATTCTGGTCGAGGCCCGGTACGGCGGATATCGGCGCCGGCGCGGGCGCTGTTCCATCCAGCCATGCGGCGACCCCGTTATAGGCGAGCTTCGCGCGATTCACCACCACGGCCCGATAGATGTCGGATTTCCCTACCGCGCCGTCGGAGCCAACCTCCATCTCGATCACGATGGCCAGCCGTTCCTTACCGTCGGCAAGCGAAGTGAGGTCGGTCGAGAGCCTCTCTGGAAGCATCGGGAAGATTTCGGCGGCGGTATAAACCGAGGTGGTGTTTGTCCGCGCATGGTCATCTATGGCGGAGCCTTTTTTTACGATCGCGTCGACGTCCGCCACCGCGACGAAAATCTTCGCTGGACCACCCGGGAGTTGTTCCGCGACCGAAAGCTGATCGAGGTCGAGCGAATCATCGTTGTCGATTGACGCCCACAGCAGATGCCGAAGGTCTCTCAGCGATGAATCCGTCGCGGCAGCCGCGCTCGCGATGGAACCGGTCTCCGCCACG
>Ga0187864_10000929_pt1 | contig 30550 bp, 28 predicted proteins | sample June2016WEW_11_4_FD_132985 | JGI IMG/M metagenome (GOLD analysis project Ga0187864, IMG submission 132985) | Peatland microbial communities from SPRUCE experiment site at the Marcell Experimental Forest, Minnesota, USA - June2016WEW_11_40 | ecosystem: Environmental > Terrestrial > Soil >...
CCCATGCTGGGAATGATCAGGTAAGAGGCGATATAGGTCAGCCCGATCGAAACCAGAGAGGTAATCCAAACCAGCGTCGTCAGTGGCGTCTCGAAGTTAAACTTCGCCACATTCCCGAACCGGGCCTTGGTGATGGCGCCGTTAATGAAATAGGCCGCCGCGGCGGCCACCAGCATGATCGTGCGGATCACGAAGATCCATACCAGCAATTGCACCTGAATCATCGGGTCCTTCACACCCAGCAGGATGAAGGTGATGAGCGCCACGCCTGTAACGCCGTAGGTCTCAAAACCGTCGGCGGTCGGTCCCACCGAATCGCCCGCGTTGTCGCCCGTGCAGTCGGCGATCACGCCCGGGTTGCGCGCGTCGTCTTCCTTGATTTTGAAGACGATCTTCATCAAGTCTGAGCCGATGTCCGCAATCTTGGTGAAGATGCCCCCGGCGATACGCAGGGCGGCCGCTCCCAGCGACTCGCCGATGGCGAAGCCGATGAAGCACGGTCCCGCATAGTCTCCCGGAACGAAGAGCAGGATAATGAGCATCATCAGAAGTTCCACCGAGATCAGCATCATGCCGACGCTCATTCCGGACATGAGGGGAATCTGAAGGACGGGATAGGGCTTGCCCCGAAGGCTGGCAAACGCCGTTCGCGAATTGGCGAAGGTGTTGACGCGAATGCCGAACCACGCGACCCCGTAGCTGCCGCAAATCCCGATCACGCTAAATGCCAGGATGACGACCACACGCAGGGCTTCATATTTCAGCAGCACGCCGAAGTACAGCAGAATGATGATGGCGATGAAAGCCCAAAGCAGCAGCAGGAACTTACCCTGCTGGATGATGTAGGTCTTGCACGTTTCCCAAATCAACTCGGACATCTCTCCCATCGCCCGGTGCACGGGCAGGTTTTTCAAGCGGCTGTAACTGACCAAGCCAAAGAGCAGCCCGAAGATACAGAACAGAATTCCGATCATCAGCAGATTGTGGCCATTGACGCCCAGGAATTGGACCTGATGCAGGTCCGGAAGCTTCAAACTAGCTTCGCCGGCGGGAGCCGCCTCCTGGGGGCCCGCAAAAGCCCCCACGGACCCGATCAGCATCAATGCCAAAGCGGCCGCGATTGTCTTGGCCCTTCGAATACTCATAAGTACGCCATGAAACATCGATTTCCTCCGTCGATCTGCTTGCATTTTTTATCATGTGCGAGGGTGGGACAGTATTTCCCCGTGGCATTTCTTCAGGTGAACTTCAGGTAAGGGAAGCCTACAGTCCACTTGCAAGAGCCACCCATTGTACCATCGGCAGAAATAGGGTCAAGGAGAGAACAACCGTCGAAATTCTTCGGAGGCCTTGCGGAGTTCCAGCCAGTCAAGAAACAGGTCGGGGGTTTCGAGCCAGATGCGGAACCACATAGCTATCTCGGCCTTTTCCGCGCGCTTTTGCGGGTTCACGCGGGGATTTGCCGCCAGGCTCGAGGCGCGAAGTTTCCCTTTCTGAAGCAGAGTGCGCACCCATCGCGTGCCGGCGCGGTCAGAGGCGTCGCGGTATTCGCGATAAATCTCGCCGAGTTTTCGGAGCGAAGCCTCAGCGCTCGCGAGGTCGTGGAACTCGAGGAGGTCGCGAAGGCGGCTGGCGTAGGGCTCCTCGATCGGCGGGTCTGTGAAGCGATCGTAATACTCGACATTCTTCCCCGCCGCGCGTAGAACCCCGGCAATGTAGGAAGGAGAAGTCTTCGCTCCCAGCCGCGCCCGCAGCTCATTCTCGAGGGCGCGAATTTCCTCGCGGCCGATCCGCTCCCACGCCTTCGCCCGGCAATACTCAAGGATGATTTGCTTTTTGGTTTCCGGCACGGTTCTTCGCCCCGGCAGCGCGGCGCTTTGTCCCCGGCGCCGGCTTGGAATTCTTACCCGCAGTCTCCGCTTCTTTGCGGTGCGACGCCGCTACTTCGCGACGATATCGCGCCACGTTGCGTTGATGTTCTTCAAGAGTCCGGGCGAAGACGTGCCCGCCTTGGTTGTTGGCGACAAAATAGAGCGTGTCCCCGGCGGGATAAAGCGCCGCGCGGATGGAGGCTTCTCCCGGGTTCGCAATGGGTCCGGGGGGCAGCCCCGCGTGGCGGTAGGTGTTGTAAGGGGAATTGAGTTGGAGATCGGTTTGGGTAATTGGTCCCATCGGGCGGTCCTCGAGTTGTGCCGCGTAGACCACCGTGGGATCGCACTGCAAAGGCATCCCCAGCGCCAGCCGCCTCTCGAAAACTCCCGCGACAAGTGGGCGTTCGGAAGCTTCCGGCGTCTCCTTCTCAACCAGCGAAGCCAGGGTGATGACGTCGTGCCAGCCCGTCAGCCCGCCCTGATGTAGGGGCGCCCCTCGTGGGCGCCCCTGGGCGACCACAAGGGTCGCCCCTACGTCAGCAAACCGCGTGGCCACAATGTGCCGGAACCGCGCCAGCATGGTCGTGACCACGGTTGCGGCACTCACCCCACGCGGGAACCGGTACGTGTCCGGGAAGAGGTAGCCCTCGAGCGACGGCGCCTTGGGATCCAGATCATGGATTTGCATGGTTTGCCGCGTTACGCGCAGGAACAGCCCGGGGTCAATGCCCAACCGCTGGTTGAGGATCCGTGCGATGTCAAACCGGTCTGAGCCTTCCGGGATGACCACAGGATGAAGGTAGACCTCACCCAAGACCAGTTTCCGGTAAACGTCAATGGGGCGGAGTGGCCGGTCAAACATGTACTCGCCGGCCCGCAAGGTGCGGCGAGGACGCCCAATCAGGTAGCGCAGCAAAAACGGCCAGCGATGCCTCAGAACTCCGCGTGCCGCCAGTGAATCCGCGATCTGGGAGGCGCGTGATCCGGGTGCGATTTCGAGTATTACGTTGCCGGCATACCCGCGATAGGGCGAGAGCAGGTCGAAAACCACCCAGGCCAGCCCCAGTGCGGCTGCGGCCAGCAGCAAAACCAGCAGCCGCTTCTTCATGGCGCCGACCTGGCGTCACGGCTTCGCTCGTTCGAGAGGTAGTCGAGGTAACCTTGCAAGAGCAGTGTTGCAGCCACGCGATCCACGGCTTGCTGGCGTTTGCCCAGGGTGAGCCCGGTCTCACGCAAGGCGCGGTTGGCTTCCACGGAGGTCAAGCGTTCGTCCCAGAGCTGCACCGGGCAGGTTAGATGCCGGCGCAGCTTTTCTGCAAACTCCGCCGCCTTGCGCGACATGGCCGTTTCCCCTCCGCCATGACCGAGAGGATTGCCCACCAGCACACGCTCGGTTGCGTACTCTTCCGTCAATTGCCGGATCTTTTCGAGATCATCATCCAGGCGGGTGCGCTGAAGTGTGCGAAGTCCCTGAGCGGTAATGCCCAGGGCATCCGACACCGCCAAGCCCATCCGCTTCATGCCAAAGTCGATTGCCAACACTCGCAACGGCGTTTCCAGTCACCTCGGGGCCACTCATGCGGTGCTTGGCGCAGTGGCTCAAGTCAGAAATGGATTCACGGCACGGACGGTGCCATAAAGCCGGTTATGCTCGAAGTCTTCGGAAAACAATTCGGAAAGCCCGTAGTATTCGGCGTAAGCCCACAAATGAGCGTCGTACCAGGCTAACCGATACGCTGCGGCGCCACGCAGGGCGGTTCGAACCAGGGCTTCGTTGGGGTAGAGAACCTCGAACGTGGCCAGCAACTCCTCGGCTTCGCGGGTGGCGGCTTCCGGCGTCAGGAGCGGTAACCTCGGGCTGCCACCCCGCGCGCGAGGACGGGTGGTGGCAGCCACAAATTCCACGATTGCCTGGTGAGGGATTTTCACCGAGTCGTCCTGCAGGCCCCGGTCGAGAAGTTCCGCCGCAATCCGCTGTTTGCGCGGGTCTCCCGGGTCGAACACGTACACGAGAACATTCGTGTCAATCAGAGCGGCCACGTGCGTAAAGGTCCTCACGTCTCCAGCCGCGCGCGATTTCGTGGGGCTTGGCTGGACGCTTACGATGAGCCTCCGCCTTGGGCGGATGGGCCTCCCGCTGCCGCTGACGCTCCAGCATTTGCCGGAATAGTTTCAAGCGCTCTTCTACGCTCCGCAGCGGAGCTCGGCTGCGCCGGGAATTCACAGGAATCACCCGGATGGCATCCCCGGCGGGAACCCACTCGAGCTGATCCCCGGCTTTGATAGCATACTGGTCGGCGATGAGCTTGGGGACGGTGAGTTGCCGTTTGCTAGTAACTTTGGCCATTACCTTACTATAGCAAGGATGGAATCCTTGTCAAGCAATGGTGCCAAGGATGGGATTTCGAGTCATCGGCGCGATGGGTAAATTCCCGCCGGAACCCAAGCCTTCCCGAATTCGGGCACGGTATCGCGCTTCACAAGGCGCTGATGCGCACGCTTCCGCCGTTGGTGTGGACTCGCAGGGTTTCTCCGCCCGAACCCAGTGTGCCGTGGAGCCGCGACGAGGAAATCTCTCCCGTCACCGACAGATGGGGAAGATTCGAGGTCACTTCACCGCTCGAGGTCGACGCATCCAGGCTCAGGTTTATGGCCGGATCCAGCCGCAGTTCGATGTCGCCGCCGGAGGTCTCGATTTCTCCCCCTTTAGCATTCCCGCGCGCCAACGATGCCGTTACATCTCCACCCGAGGTGCGGGCCTCAACACGCCCGTGCACGTTTTCCAGGGTAATATCTCCTCCGGAGGTTTTAATCGAGATGTCTCCCGTGAGGTCACGCAACTCCATGTCTCCGCCGGAAGTCCGTGCATTCAGGTTGCCCTTGAGCTCCGACGCTTTGACATCTCCACCCGAAGTCTCGAGGTTGGTTTCGCCTTCCAGATGGTTGACCTTTACGTCTCCCCCTCCCGTACGAATATCCAGATTCGTCCGGGTTGGGACTTCCACCTCCATGCGCACTTGCAGGTGCTTCGGCCAAAGCTGCAGGCTGTGTTTGTGCATCTCGATGCGGACCGCCCCCGGTTCCTCGCTGAAATGTAAGGTGAATAGTTCCTCCAGGTCATCTCGATTGGAGGTCACCACCACATGGGCGCCCGAGGCTGACCGGCCGGTCACAAACACATCGCTTGCCCCGGCATCAACCACTAATCTGCCGCCGGGTTCGAGTTTTAGATCCTTCTCGATGCGTGACGCGGAAAAGGCGAGAGTCCCTGCGGTGAGCAGGAATACCAGTGTGCATAAACCCAGACCAATCTTGCGGCTCATCTTGTCCTCCCTGAATTCGAGCGTGTTTTCTCTCCCTATTAGACGAGGATGGGGTAGTTTGGTAACTAAAGCAAGCGGCTATGCGGCGGCCCTCTCGACCTGGATCGACAGCCCTCCCCCCAACGAGGACTGACAGCCCTCCCCCTTGGGGAGAGGACTTTGCAGTCACTGAGGGAGAGGGCTTTAAACCTAGGGGTGAGCGACGCCTGCCCATTGCAGTGAAGACACGTTAGGCGTATCTTGCCAGTTTACCGGAGAAGGCGACGAAAGCTTCCGGTCAACACAGATCAGGAATCGCGAGTCTACAATTTCAGGAGCCCATCGATCATGCGAATCAAACCCGCCGTCGTTACATTTTCATTGCTGGCGCTGGTCTCGACCGCCGCGGCGCAATGGAATCCCCTGAACCCCGTCAAGAGCCAAGAGAAGCAGACCGATGGCGTGCTCTTGAGGATGCAAACTGGTTTGTTGCGGCTTCAGGTCTGCTCCGATTCCATCGTCCGCATTCTCTACACGCCCACGTCCTCGTTCCCGAAGGTGAAGCAGTACGCGGTGATCAAGACGAGTTGGCCCGCGACGCGCTTCTCCCTGGAATCCACCGGTAAGGATGTGACGCTGAACACCTCGCAGCTTAAGGTCACGGTGGCGCGCAAGGACGGAGCGATCGTCTTCATGGACTCGGCGGGAAACAAGCTGATGCAGTCGAGCGACCGGAGGATGAGCCCGGTCGTGGTGAATGGCGAGCGGACTTACCGCGCCGAAGAGTTCATCACCACGTGGGGCTCGCCGGAGGGCTTCTTCGGCCTCGGCCAGCATCAGGCAGGCGTCTGGAACTACCGGGGAGAGTCCGTGGACATCTCCCAGGACAACTCGAACATTTCCATCCCCATGCTGCTTTCGACCAACGGCTACGGCCTTTTCTGGGACAACCCTTCCCGCAGCCGTTTCAACAACCGCTTCATGCAGTCGCTTTACATCAGCTCGGAAGTGGCCGACCAGATTGATTACTACTTCATTTACGGCCCTGAATTCGACAAGATCATCGGCGCTTACCGCGAGCTGACCGGCGCCGCTCCCCTCTTCGGCAAATGGGCCTACGGCTTCTGGCAATGCAAGAACCGCTACCCGTCGCAGCAGGAGCTGCTGGAAGTGGCGCACAAATACCGCGAGCTGCACATCCCTGTTGACAACATCGTGCAGGACTGGTTCTGGTGGAAGATCATGGGAGATTTTGAATTCAACAGCCACTATCCCGACCCCAAAGGCATGATCGACGATCTGCACGACAACCATTTTCACCTCATGATCTCGGTGTGGCCCTACTTCGATCCCGGCTCCGAGGTCTACCGGGAGATGGACAAGCTCGGCTATTTTATTGACCGCACCAAGACTGCCGCGTTTCATCCCGCGCGCATGGCTCTCTACGACGCTTTCAGCCCCGCCGCCCGCAAGTATTACTGGGGCTTGATGGAGAACGCGCTCTTCAACCTCGGCGCCGACGCCTGGTGGCTCGACACCACCGAACCGGAAACCGAGGGACGCGAAACCAACCTCCTGGCCACGAGCAAGGTGGCCATCGGCAACGGCGCCCGCTACGCCAATCTCTTTCCCCTGATGACCACGCAGGCTGTCTACGACGGCCAGCGCGCCGCCACCAGCCACGCGCGCGTGTTCATCCTCTCCCGCTCCGCCTACGCGGGCATTCAGCGCCACGCCACGGCGGCCTGGTCCGGCGACATCAATTCCGATTGGGAAACATTCAAGCGGCAGATTCCCGCCGGATTGAACCTGATGGTCTCCGGCGTCCCCTACTGGACAACCGATATCGGCGGGTTCACGGACGGCAATCCGGACGATCCCGCTTATCGCGAGCTCTTCATCCGCTGGTTCCAGTACGGAGCGTTCTGCCCCATCTTCCGCGTGCACGGCACCCGCGCCACCGGCCAGAACGAGTTGTGGTCTTACGGGGCCGAGGCGCAGGAGATCCTGACCCGCTACGACACGCTCCGCTACCGGCTGATGCCGTACATTTACTCGCTGGCGTGGCAGGTGACGAACGCCGGCTACACCTTCATGCGCCCCCTGGTGATGGATTATCGCGACGACGTAACCGCCCGGAACATCGGCGACCAGTTCATGTTCGGGCCGGCGCTGCTGGTCAGCCCCGTCACCGATCCCGGCGAGGTCCAAAGACGGGTCTACCTGCCGAATACCAACTGGACAAACTTCTGGACCGGTGAAAGCCAGCCCGGGGACCGGTTCGTCATGGCGGCGGCGCCGCGTGAAACCTTGCCGCTGTTCGTGCGCGCCGGTTCGATTGTGCCCATGGGGCCGGCGATGGAATACGCGAGCCAAAGCGCTGCGAACCCCATCGAACTGCGCGTCTACCCAGGTGCGGATGCGGAATTCACCCTCTACGAAGACGATGGGCTCACCTACGATTACGAGAAGGGGGATTATTCGACCATTCCTATTCGCTGGGATGATGCTGGACAGACGCTGACCCTCGGCGCGCGTCATGGAAGTTTTACGGGAATGCTCGCGACCCGCACTTTTGATATCGTCTGGGTCGGCCCCGACCACGGCGTGGGCGTGAATCCGTCCGGGACCGTCGATAAGACGATATCCTACGACGGCACCGCGGTCACCATCCAGCGCTGAACGGACTTTCTGCCTCTGGAATCTCGAACTTTGAATCTGGATCGCCGTCGAAGACCGCGCCTCAGCCCTACTGTCCGGTTGCAGCCGAGCAGAATTTGCTGAGCAGAATTTGCTTGACAAGCCGCCCTCGAAATGCTAGCCTACTAATGAGGGTTTTGCGCCATGAAACGCGGGACCGCACAAGTGGCCTCCGGTTCCTTTTCCCCAGATCGACAATATGCCTTTCACCTTCCCATGCGATGACCGAGCCGACTCTGAGAAACGAAGGAACAAAGCGAGAATGTCTATGAAAACAAACAGTCGAGGAGTTGAGGAGTCGAGGAGTTGTGGGGCCAATTCAAGAGGTCGGGTCGGATGGTGACGGTTTGTCACTCCTCAACCCTCGACTCTCGACTTCTCGACTTGAATTCGACGGAACAAAGCGAGAATGTCTATGAAAACAAAGGACCGCTGTGGGAAACCCTTCCCGGAAGGTGTGTAGGGGCGGTTCGCGAACCGCCCCTACGCTTGCGGGCCGTTGCACTCAACAGCGCGAGGATGAACCAGGAACAACGGACCACGGACGACGGACAACGGACAAGCTTTGTCGGACACTTTGCCCATGAGTGACCGTTCGCTGATGATCGTAGCCGGTGAGCGCTCCGGGGATATTCTCGGGGCGGAACTCGCCCGAGCCTTACACGAGCGGCTGGCGGACTTGAAACTGTTCGGCTGCGGGGGCGACGCGATGCGCCAGGCCGGGGTGGACACGGTCGTGGACGCCCACCGGCTAACCATGATGGGCATCACGGAAGTGATCAGCGGGCTGCCGAGAGCCTACCGAGCCCTTCAGACGTTAGTGGCGGAAGTGGATCGGCGCCGGCCACAGCTTGCGGTACTCATCGATTTTCCCGACTTCAACCTTCGCCTGGCCAAGCGGCTCAAGCAGCGAGGAGTCCGGGTCGTCTATTTTGTGAGCCCACAGGTCTGGGCGTGGCGGAGGGGCCGTCTGCGCCAGCTCAAAGCTCGTATCGAAAAGATGCTCTGCATTTTCGATTTCGAGGAGGCCATTTATCGCCAGGCCGGGATTCCCGTCGAGTACGTTGGGCACCCAATGGTGGACCTGGTGCGGCCGAATCTGACACGGGAAGAGTTCTTTGCCCGCATCGGGCTGGACCCCGCCCGGACGACGGTGGCGCTGCTGCCGGGCAGTCGCGCGAAAGAAGTGAGCCAGATCCTGCCCACCATGCTTGCGGCTGCCGGGCGGATTTCGCTGAATCGCAGGGTGCAGTTTGTGGTCGCCATGGCGCCGACGCTCGATGCCGATTGGGTGGAAAGGACGCTGCTCGAGCCATTTGCCGGCAGGTTGACGATCCGCGTCGCGACCCAGGCCACCTACGACGCCCTCCGGCATTGCGATGTGGCCATCGTAGCCAGCGGCACTGCCACCCTCGAGGCGGCACTCTGCGAGCGCCCGATGGTGGTGGTTTACCGGGTATCGCGGCTCACGTACTGGATCGGGCGACTGCTGGTGAAAGTTCCCTTTTACAGTATGGTCAATATCCTTGCCGGCAAGCAGGTGGTCCCAGAGTTGATTCAGAGTGATTTCACGCCTGCTCGCGTTGCCGGTCAGGTAGAATACTTACTTGATCATTCCCAGGCACGCGAGGAGATGGCGGCGAACCTGCGAGCCCTGAAGACGCGTCTGGGGCCCGGGGGCGCTGTCGGGCGGGCCGCCGAAGCGGTGGCAAAGCTAGGATTCAGAATTCAGGATTCAGGATTCAGAGCGGCCGGGACCTGAATTCTATCCGCCATGCAACTTGTTGGTTTCGGCAGCAATCCAATCCAGTAGGATTCTGGATTCAGGATTCGGATTCAGGGGATATCATGCAAGAGCATCAGGAGCTGGTCGGATGGCAAAGGGCCATGGACCTCAGCGTAGCTGCTCTGCATGCCAGCAAGCGGATCGCAAGGCTGGAGCCTTATCGGCCGGCGGGAGACTTTCGCCGAGTAGCCGTATCGGTTCCGCCTGAGATTGCTGGGGTCATGGGCAATTCAAGGTACAGCGGAGGCCTGAATCCTGAATCCTGAATCCTCCATTGCGGGGAGCTGTTTATGAACTATCTACGTGCCGGGGGCGGGGCCGAATTTCGGCCGGCTCGACTCCGGACGCTGCTGGTGAATGCGCTGCCATGGTTTCTGACGCTGGGCCTCGTCCCGGTCGTCACTTTCGCCCAGTCAAATGCACCTCGATTTACGGTAACGAATTACGCTATCACCGCAGAGCTCTTTCCTTCCCAGCACCTGCTTTCGGCCTCGGTGCGGATTGATTTTCTCCCTCAAGCCGACCTCACCACCATGAGCTTCGAGCTCCAAAACGGCTTGCGAGTTTCCAGCGTGAAGGACGCCACCGGCAAGGACTGCAATTTTCGACAGGAAGGGCTCATCCTCTCCATCGACTTCCTGAATCCCGTGCCTCAGGATAAGCCCGCTTCCATCACGGTGAGGTACGGCGGTCTGCTTTCTTCGGCGGAAGGCAGTCCGGTGGAAAACCTGAAGCTGGCTTACGTCGGGAATGAGGGAAGTTACCTTCTCTACGTGGGACGCTGGTTCCCCGTGAGTCAGTACGGCGTGAGCCGCTTTGCAGCCAGCCTGAGCATCACGGTGCCTTCCGATGAAATGGTAATTGCCTCGGGAAAGGCTTCCGCTCCCGTGCGCGAGGCGGGAAAAGTGACGTACGCGTTCCAATATGACCGGTCCTCCTTCCCCGGCACAGTGATTGCCGGGCGATACGTGGTGCAGCCGGCAACCGCGGTGGGCGCAGACATCTCCTTATACATGAAGCCGGGCCACGAAAGCTTCGCCGCGAATTACGGCGAAGCCGCCGCCAAGATCATGGGTTTCTATTCCGACAAGTTCGGTTCCTTGCCCAATGGCCATCTCGACATCGCGGAAATCGAGGACGGCACGGTGAACGGATATAGCTCCCCCGGCTTGGTCGCGCTCGCCTCACGCATCTTCTCCACACAAGTGAAGATCCAGCAACTGGCGCAGCAGATCGCCTATCAATGGTGGGGAGAATCGGTGAGTCCGGCCTCGCGCAACGACTTTTTCCTTGAAGACGGGCTCGCCACCTACTCCGCAGGGCTCTACCTGCAGGATGCCGAGGGTGACACCGCCTTTGAGAACCTGATGCAGGAGACCGAAATCGGCGCGCTCACGCACGAGGATGTTGCGTCCATCGGCCAATCCGCACAGTTGCACGAGTACACGCCCGAGTACCAGTCGATCGTGTTTCAGAAGGGCGCCATGGTGCTCCACATGCTGCGCTGGGTGATCGGCGACGAGGCGTTTTTCAAAACCCTCCAGGCCATGTATCAGCAATACGCCGGGAAGTCCATTTCCACGGACCAGTTTCAAAAGCTCGCGGAAACCGCTTCCAAGCAGGAGCTGACGTACTTTTTCGCGCAATGGGTGACCTCCACCGGTGTTCCCCAGTTTACGCGGGTGTGGTCGGTCTACAGAACCGCGAAAGGCTATCAAGTGGTGGGGAAGATCACCCAGGATTTGGACCTGTTTCGCATGCCCGTCGAGGTCCGGGTGATTACCGAGGGAAGCAGGCCGGTCACCGACCGTGTGCCGATGGTGGGTACCACGGCCAGCTTCACCGTGAACGTGCGCACGAGGCCGACGCATGTGCTCGTTGATCCCGCCAGCCGCATCCTTAAATTCGACGAAAAAATCAAATTCAAGGTCGAAATGGCGCGCGCCGACCAACTGGCCCAGGAACAGGCTTACCTGGAGGCGGTCAAGCAGTATAATGCGGTCCTGGAACTCAGCAAAAACAGCTCGATGGCTCACTACCGGCTAGGCGATATCTACTTCAAGCTGCGGAACTACAACGCCGCGATGGAGGAGTTCCGGCGCGCCCTGGATGGGGACCTGGACCCGAAATGGACCGAGGTCTGGAGCCACGTGATGCTGGGAATGATCTTCGACACGACGGGGCAGCGCGATCGCGCCCTGAATGAGTACCAGCGCGCTCTGCAGACCAACGACAACACCCAGGGCGCCCTGGACAAGGCGAACGAGTACGTGAAGAAGGCGTACGCGGGGGAGAACAAGCAGACAAGTTAAGTAGCCTATTAACAAGTGAGTGGGCTGTCATCCTGAGCGTAGCGAAGGATCTCCGCAGTTTGTGCGGGTGCGCCTTATCTCTGCGTATGAAGAGCGAACTGCGGAGATCCTTCGCTACGCTCAGGATGACAAGCCACTATTCATCCCCGGATGCTCCCGTACTTCAGCCCCGTCAAACTGGGCGACTCGATCCCTCGATGCTGAATCAGCACCTTGAAAACGTTCCCCATTCCTTCCGGATGAATCAGCCGCTTTAGTTTCAGCCTGGCCTGGAGATTCTCGATCTCGTTAGCGCCCGGCTCGTAAAGGTCCGCGAACTGGTTGGCTTCACCCAGCGCCAGCAGGAATCGCTCCTGGCTGGTGAAGCCGGTCAGTCGCAGCCCCGCGTCCTCGCCTGCGTCGATCAAGGCGCTGAAGTTGACGTGCGCGGTAAGGTCGACCTGGCCGGGGGCGCTGAGGGCGTCTTCGAGCGGCAGGTGATGGTGGTAGGCAAGCAAGGTGCCTTGCGGCCGGTCCTCGGTGTAGAGACGCCGGGCGAGGTCGCCGTAGTCGATGGTGATGACAAAGCCCCGGTCGAGCTTCCCGGCCAGAGAGCGCATCCACTGGGTTGCCACCAGGCTCACCTCCACGCGGCAGCCTTCCTCGAGCCGATTGGCGTAACGAGCCACCGCCGCAGCCACCAGCGGGTTGCGGATGCGGCCGGTTTTCTGGCGAAGTTCGTCACCTTCTGCCGTAACGGAGATCTCTCTCAGATGCCCTCCGGCTCGGGTGACGACAGCCACCGGGAAAGCATCAACCAACTCGTTCGAGAAGAAGCAGCCGGTGACGGGTGTGAGCTGCTCGAGGTTTTCGAGCAAGTGGACTTCTCCGGCTAGGCCCTTTTCCGCCAGCCGCTCTCTCAGGAACGCACCTTGTTTGGGGCTTGGCTCGATGGCCACGTATTCGAGCGCACCCGCAAAATCCGGCAGGGCGCTCTTCACCCAGGAGAGGAAATCCTGCGCAAAGAGCCCGCTCCCTGCGCCCATCTCAACCCAGCGGAAGGGCGAGGGACGGCCGAGCAATTCCCACATCTCGACGGCCTGGCGCGCCACCAGGCGAGCGAATATGGGATGGAGGTCCGGACTGGTGAAGTAGTCGCCGCCAGCGCCGGTGCGGCGCCGCCCTTGGGTGTAATAGCCGTACTCGGGATGATACAGGCACAACCCCATGTAGAGTTCAAACGTGACGGGCCCAGACCGCCTGATCCTTTCGAGGAGGAACGTCTTGAGGGGTATTTGATCCACGATGACTTGGCGGGCGCTACGCCGCGCTGGCCTGCGGGCGCGCCGTCAACTTTTGGAACGCCTCTTCGAACGTCTTGAGCGCCGCATCGTCGTAAAGCACGAAGTGGATTTTCTCCAGGCTGGTGCGAATCCTGATATGCTCGAGGACCGCCTTGAGCATAATCTGCGCGCAATCCTCGACCGGAAACCCCGCCGCGCCGGTCCCGAGGGCAGGCAGAGCGAGGCTCTTGATCGTCTTCTCTTCGGCGCGAAACAGGATCTGCCTGGTCGCCAGCTTGATCGCTTCCGCCGTGGCCTTCTCGCCGGGCCGGCTCGCGGCGGCGTGAATCACGAAGAGCGCTTTGAGGTTGCCGGCGGTGGTGACCGCCGTGGCGCCGAGCCGGAGGGGAGCCAGGCGTTCGCACTCCTCCTGGATCCGCTCGCCGCCCTTGCGCCGGATGGCGGCCGAGACTCCGGAATCCATGAGGAGATCCGTGTTGGCCGGATTGACGATCGCCTCAACCGGCATGTCCGTGATATCGCCTTTGGAGATGTAGATTTTTGTTGGCATTTTGAACCCTTCTAAGGCCAGACAACCCCTGGAAAAACTCACGCCCTCTCAGGATGACAGGTTCAACGGTGCTTGGCCAGCTCGCGGCACTTGGCCACGAAGTTCTCAAAGAGCTTGCGCGCTTCGGGCCGGTCGACCATCTCTTCCGGGTGCCACTGCACGCCCACCAGGAAAGGGTAGGCATCGGCGGATTCCACGGCCTCGACCAGTCCGTCTTCGGAATGTGCGGTCACCCTCAGTCCTCGGCCCAGGCGCTTGACGGCCTGTCGGTGCAGGCTATTTACCCGGCAACTGCCCTGGAACGTTTCCGCAAGCGCTGAATCCGGGTCTGTCAGCGTGACGGCGTGGGTTGCCTCGGGGCGCGCCGCGGACTGATTGTGTTCGGGCCGAACCGGAGCTTCCGCGCTGAACTCCTGCTTTAAGTCTTGGTAGAGCGATCCACCGAATTTTACGTTGATCATCTGGACGCCCCGGCAAATGCCCAGAATCGCCACCCGGCAACGGTGCGCACGCTCGAACAGCTCAAACTCAAAGGCGTCCCGTTGCTCGTCGACCTCAACGAGGCCGGGGTATTTGAGCGCTTCCTGATAATGCTTGGGGTTGATATCTTTGCCGCCGGTGAAGACCACGCCGTCGTAGTCTCTCATATTGGGGATGGAATGCTGAGAGGGCGAGACCAGTTCGATTTCCTCGGATTTCACCCCAACGGCCAGAAGCGCCTGGTAATAGGGAGATTGGTCGCCCTTGGTTTTTTCCTTGTCGGAAACAGAGATCACAATCTTCATCGCGGCGCCTCCTTTCAGTCGCGGGCAGGATTCTGAAAAACCGCCTCGCAGCGGCCAGCCGAACTGGCTCCTCAGCCTGTCTGAACAATTTACATCAGGATGCCCGCCGGTGGAAGGGTCGAGATTGCGCTTGACTTTCGCTTTTTATTCGCCTATGCTGGAAGCCGCTGGGTGGTTGCTCGCCCGGCCCTTCTGCGCGCGGCGGGTAGGGTAAGCCAGACCCGAACATTTTTCGAGGGGCGGCTTGCGCCCCCAGAAGGGAGAGGCTCGAACCTGGAGGTTGCCAATGGCAGAGGGAGGATCGGTATCTTTGGAATCGCAGGGCGGCCTGTTCCGCCCGGGGCAGGACTTCGCCGCCGCAGGGGCGCGACCGGAACGCACCCGCGTTCGAGCTCTGCACTATGAGCCCGTCGAATTCAGCAACCGCACCGTGAAGTCAAACCTGGCGCAGGGAGAAATAAAATCCCCGCCTCACAGTCCGTGGACTCTTCCGGCGCGCGGCTTGGCACTCTTCCACGGCGATCACGACGCGGCGCGGCTCAGCCACTATTTCTTTCCGCGCCTGCTGCTCGAGGGGAAGCGAATCCTGATGCTGGACGGCGCCAACTGTGCTGATCCGCGCCTCCTGGAACGCCTGGCTCGCCAGCGTCGCGTGTCCTTCGAACAGTTCTGCCGGCAGATCCAGATTGCTCGCGCCTTCACCTGCTTCCAACTTACCGAGTTGACTGCGCGCCTGCCGCGGTTCTTGGCGGACTTTCCCGCCCAGGTCGTGATCGTCACAGCATTTCCTGAACTCTACTACGACGAAGATGTGCGCGATTGGACCGCGCAGGTAGCGTTTGAGCAAGCGCTCGCGAATCTGCAGCGGTTAGCGGGTAGCGGCGACGTCACCCGTACGGCCATGCCATGGCGTTGTACGGGCGCGCCATGGCGTGCCCCTACCGTGGCGGTGTTTTCCTCGGCCAGCACATTTACACCCTCTCCGGCACGCAGACGATTTTTTGTAAAGCTCTGCGCAGCAGGATCGGAAGTCTGGCAGTTCACGCAGAACCGTGAGAGGAAGCTCGGGCTGGTGTGCAGGAGCCATATGCCGGAACTCCCTGTTTCCGCGACCCCCTCACCCGGCCCGCGATGGCTGATGAAAGCGCCATCGTGGGCCACCCTCTCCCCCGGGGAGAGGGCTTGAAGTATCAACAGAATTGCCGTTATCAATCGGCAATCGACAATCGAAGAATCGTCAATCAGGTGCATTATGGGTCGAACTGTATCAACGTTTCGGGATTTGATCGAGCAGGAGCTCCGGAATTGGGAGCGGGTGTTTGGCCGGGCGTTGCGGCGCGAGGAGCGCGTGCACTTCGAAGCGATGTTCAACCGCGTGCGCCTTTACATCCAGGCCTGCACTTACGAATTCCCGGTTCACGCCATGGATGCGATCCACGTGGCCGTAGGGCTTGACCATGAGATTCGGCTGCGCGCGCTCGAAGCGCGCCTGGGGATTAACCTCGATGCTCAGTGGATGGATTCTCGATCTCTACCCTTGCCCGGAGGGGATGGTGTTGTGGCTGATCGGGGCGGAGGGAAGACGTCATCGGCTGGTTGACCTGTCGTTCGTGCCCTGTTTCTATGTGGATGGCCCCGAGCCGCGCCTCACCTCTCTCGCCCGGGACTTGGCGGCGCGCGCTGCTGTGAAGTGCGCATGGGCGGCGAAGACCAACATCTGGGATGGCAGGGAACTGCGCGTGCTCGAAGTTGCCGTGCGCCACCCCACGCAATCTGCCGCCCTGGTGCGCTTCGTGCATCGCTACGATTCCGGCCTGCGGCTTTACAACTCCGACTTGATGCTGGCGCCGATGTATTGCTGGCAGAAGGGCATCTTTCCGCTGGCCAGGGTGGAGGTGGAAGAACAAGGGGCTAGGGACTGGGGGCTAGGGGCTGGGAACCCGCGATCGGCGGGCGCTTTCCCCGGCCGAGACCGGGCGGGCACGAGGCCCGCCCCTACGGTTCGCGCGATCAGGTGTTGTGATGACGAATGGGCGGTCAACTATGCGCTGCCTCCGCTGCGCATCATGCGCGCGCGCATGGAAGGCCTTTCCAATGTGGACCCGCAGCACGGCCGGCGTGGCGCGCTGGAAGTGGAAATCGACGGCGAGTGGCAAGTACTGGATGATGCCGAGGAGCCGGTGGCGCTGGGTCTCGAGCGCCTGCTGCGCGTCCACGACCCGGACATGATCTTGAGCGAGTGGGGTGATGCGACGTTGTTTCCGGCGCTGCTTCGGCAGGCCCGGAAACTGGGCCTGACCCTCTCGCTCAACCGCGACGCGCATCCCGCGGAGCGCCGCCGCGCGCGCAGTTACATGAGCTATGGGCGCATCCTCTTCAAGGGCAGCACCACTACCTTGTTCGGGCGCCTGCACGTCGACACGCAAAATTCCTTCATTGCCGATCAGTGCGACCTGGAGGGTTTGTGGGAGCTCACGCGCGTGACCAAGCTGCCCGTGCAGTACTGCGCTCGCACCTCCACGGGAACCGGCATCTCCTACATGCAGATGGAACTCGCTTACGGCGACGGCGTGCTGATCCCCGAGCAGAAGGCGGAGCCCGAAACCCCCAAGCATCCGGATGAACTCCTCAAGGCGGATCGTGGCGGATTGGTCTTTCTGCCTCGCCTGGGATTTTTCACCAACGTGGGCGAACTCGATTTCGTCAGCGAGTTCCCCAGCATCATGGCGCGCTTCAACATTTCGCCGGAGACCGTCAATTGCGGCTGTTGCCCGGAAGCGCCCCGCATCCTGGAACTGGGTTATCGCGTCTGCCAGCGGCGGCGCGGCATTACCAGCCGCGTGGTCGAGCGCCTGATCCGGAAGCGGCAGGAATACAAGCGCCAGATGGCGGGTGATACGAAGGGGGAAATCGCAAACCCCCAAGAACAGGGGCCTGCGCCAGTCGGCCCCCAAGCTGTCATTCTGAGCGAAGCGAAGAATCTCGCCCTGACTGTTTTCAAGACAGTGCAAGATCCTTCGTCGTCCCGCGGATGCGTGCCTCCTCAGGATGACAGCTCGAGAGATTCCGCGGCCTGTAAAACCCCGCCCTGCCATGGCGTGGCAGATTCCCCCGCCGCGGTTCTTGAGCGCCGTCACGCTGCCAAAGAGCGCCGCGCCGCGCTGAAGTGGCTGCTGGTGTGTTGCTTCGGCTACACCGGCTATAAGAACGCCCGCTTCGGCAAGATCGAGGCCCACGAAGCCATCAATGCCGTGGCGCGGGAGAAGTTGCTGGTCGCCAAGGAGACGGCGGAGGCGCGGGGCTATCGCGTTTTGCACGCCCTGGTGGACTCACTCTACGCGCAGAGAGACGACGCGACAAGAGAGGACTACGAGAACCTGTCGCAGGAGATCGAGCGGCGCACGGGCCTGCCTATGGCGGTCGAGGCCGTTTATCGCTACGTCGTCTTCCTGCCCTCGAAGCAGTCGCCGGAGATTCCCGTCCCCAACCGTTTCTTCTGCGTGCCGGAGGAAGGCGAAGTCAAGGTGCGTGGCCTGGAATGCCGAAAGCACGATACTCCGCCCTTGGTGGCGCGCATGCAGCGCGAAGCGCTGGAGGTCCTGGCCGAGGCGCACGACTTCCAGAGCTATGGCTGCAAGCTGGAAGAGGCCCGCGAAGTGCTCGCGCGATATCTGGCCCAACTCGAGACCGGAAACGTCAACCTGGAACAACTCGTCGTCAACCGCCGCCTGACTCGTTCTCCCGGCGATTACAGGCAGGCGAGCGCCACGGCCATCGCGGCCAAACAACTCGAGCGGTCGGGCGTCAAGCTGCGTCCCGGAGAAAACCTGCAATACATCATCACCGACGCGGAGGCCGAATTGCCGGACGACCGCGTCCGAGCCTGGACGCTCTGGGAAGGGTGGCACGGCTATGACGTGAAGAACTATCAGAAAGCGCTGCGGGATGCTTTCGAGGCCTTCGAACACTTCGCCCTAGTACGTTAGTACAGTCACGGTGGCTTGACTTTCAATCATTCACTTCCTTACACTTCCCCCGTGAGCACAAGAATTCTCACCGTTGTGATCGCATGGCTTGTCCTTCCCGTGGCGTTGGCGCTGGGCCAACAAACGCCGGTGGCATCTCCTCTTCCTGCCGCCACGCAAAGCCAGGCCGATTGCACAGGGTTTATCAGGGCAAGTGACGTGCCCGCGAATATTACCGTGCTCAGCGGCGAAGATAATGACTTGGAGTCGTCGATCCGGCAATACGCGGTGGGCGATTCACTCTACCTTCACAGCCGCGGCGATGCCCGATTCTCAGTGGGCCAGCAATTCTCACTGATCAGGCCGGCGAAGGAACTTTTCCGCACGACACGCTACAGCGGCGAACATCGGGCTCTCCGCAAACTCGGGAAACCCTACGAGGACACCGGCAGAGTTCAGGTGACGCAAGTAACGCCCCAGGGAGCCGTCGCCGAGGTGAGGTTCGCGTGCGGGCCCATTATTCCCGGCGATATCGCTGTGCCGTATCAACCCCGCATTGTCCCCGACTATGTACCCAGGGAGTTGGACCGCTTCGCCTTGGCCAACAGCAAAATGCAGGGGGCCATCGTGGCGGCCCGCGACAACTTCGCATCGCTCGCGAGCGGGGACATCGTCTACCTTGACCTCGGAAAAAGGAACGGCGCAAAGGCCGGTCAATTGTATCGGGTCTACTACCGCCCGCCACGTCCAGGACTCTGGACGATTACCGCTCATCCCCCCATGCCCCGCGAAACTGTGGCGGAGATTGTGGTCCTCTCCGCTCAGGAAAAGTCTACTGTGGGGATTATTGTGAACTCCAGGCGCGACGTCTACATCGGCTACGGCGTAGAACTGGAATAAGTTCTTCGGCGGAAATTGTAGGGGCGGCCCTTGTGGCCGCCCTGGGCGCCCGCAGGGCGCACGTGCAGGCGTCCGGGCACCCACAAGGGGTGCCCCTACTCTTGGCGTCGACGCGGGGTGCTGCAATCTACGCGGCCGGCGATGAGGAACGAGCCAGCGTGGGCGGCTCTTTCAAGATTTGTGCTGTGAACGCTTGGATTCTTGCGCCATGCCGCCAGGCGTCGGCGGGCAAGCCGGCTTTCAGGCACGTCTCTTGAAGAAACTGTTCGCTGTTCCAGTTCCATTCCTCGGCCACCTGCGGCAGGAGGAGCCCGCGGCGTCCGCCGCGCGAAATCAGCAATCCATACCGTCCCACTTCGACCTGCTGGGGAGCAACATCCACCAGCGGGGAAAGTATGGAAATCTCGATCTGCAGGGAGGAAAGTTCGGCGGGCGTAACCGGGTCGAAGCGGGGGTCGTCAAGAGCCGCGGCGCGGGCGCATTCGCGCACGGTAAAGTAGAGAGGTCTGACCGCTTCAATGTGACCGATGCATCCTCGCAAGCGCCCTCGCTCGGTGAGCGTGACGAAGGCCGCGCAGGGAGTTTGCAGGGCCTCTGCGGACTCCGTCACCTCCGACACTTTCCCAAAGCGCACGGCCTCTTCGAGGGCTGTTCTCGCCAGCTCGAGCAGCCGGTCCTTCTGAGCGTCACTGAGCTGCAACATCTTTCTCTTCCTGTTCCTTCTCGCCTGTCCTGAGAACTGCCCGGTGATTTAAGCCACGGCGCTTGATGCGATTGTCCAATCTCTTCCAAAAGGAAATGAAATACTGTCCCGCAGACGCCAGCGCGAAGAGAACCACCATCCATAACAGGACACTGCCCGGGAGGCGGAGCAGAGGCAGCCGCCGCTCCAGCGAGACCACGGTGATCGCCACAACCTGAAAGACCATCTTTGTCTTTCCCAGTTCGGACACTTTCAGAGAGAAACCTTCCGCCGAGGCTATGGCTCGCAGACCCGACACGGCGAATTCCCTGCCAATAATTATCACTGCCATCCAAGCAGAGATTAAATGCAGATAGACGAGAGAAATGAAGGCGGCCGAGGTGAGGAGCTTGTCGGCAATCGGGTCCAGCAGGATGCCCAGCGAAGTCACCTGGCCGCGCTTCCGCGCCAGATAACCATCCAAAAGGTCAGTGGTCGCGGCGAGGAGAAACACCACCACCGCCCACAGGTCCATGTTGCGACCCGAAGTCAGTAATAGCACTACCACCAGGGGCACGAAAAAGATGCGGAGCAAGGTTAGCGAAATGGGGAGATTCATGCGCCTTTGAGATCTGCCCTAGCGGAGGAGCGGACGGGATCGACACCCTAACCGCGAGCGCCGTAATGCAGCGTCAGGACAGCTACCCTGTCCCACCTAACTATATCGGACCGCCAGGGAGGTGTCAACGGATTGACGATTGCCGATTGTTGATTGTCGATTGGAAGCGCGCCCTACGAACCATGGATTCGAGCCTGCGGCTTCATTTCGAGCGGAGCGAGGAATATCGCTTTGCTTCAAGGCGAATCGCTGACGAATGTATCACGGCAGGCTTCCTCGCTCCGCTGGGAATCACACCGGCGCTGATCTCCTCGGGGCACTGCCAGCCCGAATCCCCCATCCATCGACCATCGTCAATCGACCATCGTCCATCAATCACCCATCGAGCCTAGGTCCAAATTAGCCTGATTTAATGCGGATAAGCAGGAAGTTCGGGGCTAGGTAATTTCCCCTGGATTGCCTTATCTTTGTGCAAAACTCTCTCGTTTACAGGTGCCTTAAGCGCCGGACATAATGCGAATATTGAAGGTTCGTTTACGGCCCTTGCGATTCGTAAGTTATTGAAAACACGGTATTAAAAATCCACATCTGCATGGGAGCCGCATTCTTGGCGGGTGCGCGCGGGCTGGAGAAGGGCCGAATCTGAGTGGATTTTCCACAGTTTTTTCCACAACCTGTTTGGGCCTGAAAATGCCTGCTTTAAGAGCCGGAAGCCACTGGCTCTTCGCGTCTTTTCAGCCGTTGCCAAAGCGAGGCGCGCAGTCGCGCCCGGACCTTGACTCGCTCGGCGTCGTAGTGTGTGGAGAGCACGACGCCAGAGCGATGAAGAAGGGCCAAACTCTCGCCGTCGGCAGGCGAGAGGTCGAGTTCGGCCTCGATCACGGGGTCTGCGGTCAATCCTTCATCGATTCGTTGGCGGAGGGTGTCAAGGCCCTCGCCGCGGCTCGCCGAAACCCAGACATCGCGCGGCCCTGAGGGAAGCCGGTTCCTTCCGGTTGCGTCCACAAGATCGATCTTGTTCCAGACATGAAGCCGCGGCGTGGTCCCCACGCTGAGGGTTTCCAGCAAGCCTTCGACGGCGCTGTCCTGGGATTCGTACCGCAGATCGGAGGCGTCGGTGACATGCAGCAGAAGGCTGGCATCCTCCAACTCTTCCAGGGTAGCGCGGAACGCGGCGACGAGGTGAGGCGGCAATTTTTGGATAAATCCCACGGTATCGGATATCAGAACAGGCCTTCGCGATGGCAGGGGCAAGGCGCGCACGGTGGGGTCGAGAGTGGCGAAGAGGCGTGAAGAGGTGAGCACGGTCGAGGAAGTCAAGGCGTTGAAGAGAGTGGATTTCCCTGCATTGGTATAGCCCACCAGCGCGACCGTGAGGAATTGACGGTCCCGCCTCCGGGCGCGATGCAAAGCGCGTTGCGACCGGACCTTTTCGATCGCCTCGCGCAGCGAGCGAATGCGGGTGCGAATGCGCCGGCGGTCATATTCCAACTGCTGCTCGCCGGGGCCGCGGGTACCGATGCCGCCGCCCAGTCGGGAGAGTTCAGTGCCGCGTCCCCCCAATCGTGGCAGCAGGTAGTTCAACTGGGCCAATTCGACTTGCAACTGGCCTTCACGGCTGCGAGCGCGGCCCGCAAAAATATCCAGAATCAGTTGAGTCCGGTCGATCACCCTCAGGTCCAACTCGCGCTCCAGGTTGCGCAGTTGAGAGGGCGTGAGGTCGTGATCGAGGATGACCAAGTCGGCGGCAGCGGCGTGGGCGGAACTGCGGACTTCGGTCAGCTTGCCTTTCCCCAGCAGGGTTGCGGGGTCAGGTTGGGGGGACCTTTGAAGGAGAGAGCCCACGATGCGCGCCCCGGCTCCCACCGCCAACTCGCGAAGTTCCAGAAGCGAGTCCTCCGCCTCCGGCCTGCCTGGCATCCGTCCCCAATGATGCGTAGGTTCCCAGCCGGCCAGGAAAACTCTCTCGGATGTTTGTGCGCGGCGAATCCTCTTAGCCCTCCGCCGGCGCCGGCGCCGGAGCACTTCCGGCGCGCGGCAGCACCACGGTAGCAACGGCGTGCTTGAAAACCAACTGTTCCTGGCTGTTGCTCTCCAGGATCAAGGAATACTTATCAAAACTGCGGATGCGTCCGGTAAGTTTGACACCACTTAACAGATACACTGTGACCACAAGTTTTTCCTTGCGCACAGTGTTCAAAAATCCGTCTTGGATATTTTGCGGTGGCTTGTCCATCCTTTCTCTCTTTTCTGGCACAGGTCCGCTCATCCCTTGTCCAGGTCTGGAAACAGAATGTTGAACGCCGGAATCTGGCATACGATTCATCTCCTTGGTGCGGCCCACCGGACAGGCGCAAAGGCAACTCGTGTGGTTGCCCGAGGGCGGCCACAAGGGCTGCCCCTATGCGGATCGTGTAAAGAACTTCCGTGTACGGGCACGCCATCGCGTGCCCCTACGAATCGGCGGCGACGCTTGATTCGCGCAGAGCGTCGATGACTTGATCCTGGATTCTCGGGTCATCGCCGAATCCGCTAAACCAGGTGATTCCCGCCTCGTGTCTAAACCAGGTCATCTGCCGTTTGGCATATCGCCGGGTAGCCGCCTGAGTTTGAGAGACGGCGTCCGGCAAACTCATCTGCCCGTGAGCGAATGCGCTGGCTTGGCGGTAGCCCAGCGCCCCGAGGGCCTTCAGCGGGCTTGAGTCCTTGCGCGCCAGCAGGGAACGAGTTTCCTCGACCAAGCCGTGCGCGAACATCCACTCCACGCGCTTGTCAATGCGCCGGCAGAGCTCCGTTCTTTCGGGATGCAATCCCACTTTCAGGACCCGATACCCTTCCAATCCGCTCCGGCCGCGCGCCTGCATCGCGGAGATCGGAGTTCGGGCCAGGATGCACACCTCCAGGGAGCGCACGGCTTTCTGCGCATCCCGGGGCTGAATTCGAGCCGCTGCCCCCGGATCAAGCCGCTCGAGGAGCCGGTGGAGAAACTCGCGTCCTCTTCTCTCCACTAGGGCACGCAACCGGCTCCTCAATTCTTCCGAGCGGGGCGGGCCATCGAACAGCCCCATGAAGAGTGCGCGAAGATAGAGTCCGGTGCCGCCGACAAATACCGGTAATTTACCTCGCTCTTTGACTTCCGCCAACACGCGCAGTGCCTCCCGGCGGTAGTCTCCTGCCGTGAACTCTTCTTGGGCCTCGAGGCAGTCCAGGAGGTGGTGGGGAATGCCCTGGCGCTCCTGGGAGGCGAGTTTTCCCGACCCGATATCGAATCCTCTGTAAAGCTGCACCGAGTCGTAGTTAATGATCTCCCCGTTCAGCGACCCAGCTACCGCAACCGCCAGGGCCGACTTTCCAGCCGCCGTTGGACCGACAATGGCAACCAGGGGAGCGCCCTGCACTATCGGGACCACCATACCAGACGCAACGCGCGTAACAGGAGGATTGCTAGAACCACCGCGAGCAGAAGAAAACAACCCAGGAGTTGAGTTCGAGAAAGGCGGAGCATTACCAGCTTCCTCTATCAAGGGTTTCATGCCGGGGCCAAAGCTCGGTGAAAATGAAAGTGAAGTGTGTACACTCACCTCCCGTTGGTGCCACTCCTCAAGCTGTGATTCTAACATACCAACCAGTGCTTTTCCGACACGCTTGAGGCACATCGAGTCGACGTACTGCCCTGATCCGTCCATAACGGGCCGGTGTCGGGGCGAGGCGCCGCCTAGCCCCGCCTGGTGAAACCGGATGCGGCGAAGGGTCCATGGCCGTGCGCCCCAGCCAGTCTCGCTCGTCGCTATCGACGGGTTACTGGCCAGGCGAAAGGTTGTAGAGGAAAATAAACTGCAATACCAAGTGGTTGCCGGTGAACTCTTCGGGCAAGGGCGGGAAGGGAACAGAGGCACGGATGCCGGTGAGGGCCGCGCGGTCGAGCGGGTCGGAGCCGGAGGAGGCCACCAGTCGCACTTGCGGCACGGAGCCGTCCTTGAGGATCTCGAAGACAATGCCCACCCGTCCTTTCTCGCCCAAGCGCGCTGATTCCGGGATCACCGAATACCAATTCCGTCGCACGGCGAAAACCACCCGCGCCAAATACGGGCCAAAATCCACGCCGCGTGTATCGGAAAGGATGAGCGGCCCTTCCGTGGAGAAGTTCGGTTCGAGGTTCTGAAACTGCCCGTTGCCTTCTCCATATCCTGAGCTGTTGCCCACTCCACCGCCAGTCGAACGCCCGCGCGCTGCTGATTGCAGTGACTGCTGGATAGCTTGGCCTGGGGTAAGGTTCGGGAGGTTTAGGCCCTGGCCGCTGCCCCCAGAGGGCGGCTTAGCGTCTTCCAGGCGCAGACCATCGTTCTGGGCTACCCGGTTTTGGGGCTCGGGGTTGGGCGACTGATTAGCTGGCGCGCCGGGAGCGGCAGGAGCGGCGTTACCGCCCGCCGCAGGAGGCGGAGTGGGAGGAGGAGCGGCGGGAGGCCGCCCGCCGGCAATCTCCGGCAAGGGCGTGTTGCCGCGAGAGTAGGGCATGGGAAGCCCCCTGGGGTTGATAACGGGAGAACGGCCTTGCGCCTTGCGGTCTCGATCGGAGAGTGGGGAATTCTCCGGCGGCGGCTCGGTCAGTTTGCGTAGGACCTCCGGCGGGAGTAGAAGATACGAATACTGTTTATTGGGCGCCACTTGAACGGGCAGTCCGATCAACATCCTTCCTCGCCGCAGCAAGTCCGGTGAGAAGAGGAGAAGCAGCAGCAGGAAGAAGTGCAGGATCAGCGAGGACAGGTACATCGTCCGGCGCCGCCACTTTACGGCCTCCGGATCGGCGACCAGCACGACGTGATAATCCTGCCACCCCGCCGGGAGATTGAGGGGCTTTGACTCTACCGGGTAGGCGGTCTCGGGACTCGCGAAAAGATTGAGCTGGTTCGGGTCTTCCGGAACCAAGGGCGGGACTTCTGTCGGCGGCAAGGTGACATGCCCCGGCTTGATCGGACCCGGAGTCTTTGGTTCGTGGACCCCCGCTACAAGCTGGCGGAAGAGAGATACGGGCGGAAGCGTGCGTTCCACGAACGTGGCATGGAACTCACCCCCGGAGACGACGGAATTCCCTGCCGACCCGGCATCCGCGCCACGCCTGTAATACTCGCTCTGAAGAGGGACTTTCGGTTCGCGAAACCTCTGTCGAATTTGTCGGAAAAGTGAAATCGGTGGAAGGGTCGTATCCACGAACGTCGCGTGGAATTCAGCGCCGGGCACGGGAGAAGCCTGGCTAGGTGGGTATGCCTTTGGAACTGGTGTCTTCGGTTGACGCAGCCTGTCTCGAATCTGGCGGAAAAGCGAGACCGGGGGCAGCGCGGTATCCACAAAGGTAACGTGGAACTCAGGCTCGGGTGCAGAGGGACTCGCGGCCGGCACGGATTCGGCGCGGAGCTTCTCGTCCTTGGTATCGACAACCGCCATAATACAAATTCGAAACTAGAAATCAGAGCTTAGAAAATTGGGCGCATCATTACATCTCGCCGCTTTGGCCTACCGGCCGGCCCAGGCGCACGTCCACCTTGCCAGCATGTTCTTCGATGCAATTCATGACGCGTTCGGCTAAGGCGAGGGCTCGGCGTCCCTCCAGTCCGCCCACCAGCGGGGCAGAGCGGGTTCGGACCGATTCGAGAAAGGCTTCGAGCTCCGACTGCAACGGGTCTGCGGGCTTGGTCTCGAGCTTCTGAAAAGTGATGCGGGGAGTGGGGCCGCTGTTATCGACCCGCAAAAGCGTTGCATCGCGTCGCGTAAAGTCAATGGAAACATATTCGTAGGGTTGAAAATAACGGAACTTTCGAATCGGTTCCGTGCTGGCGCGGCTGGCCGTGATGTTCGCCACCGCACCGCATTCAAACTCTACCCGCGCGTTGGCAATATCCACTTTGTCCGAAAGCACCGGCAGCCCCACCGCTCGAACTTCGCACGGTTCGGAGTCGAGCATCCACAGCAGAAGATCGAGGTCGTGAATCATCAGGTCGAAAACCACGTCAACATCCAGGCTGCGCGGGCTGAACGCGCACATGCGGTGAATCTCAAAAAACAGCGGCCGCCGAGTTATGGCTTTGGCGGCCACTACCCCGGGGTTGAACCGCTCGAGATGTCCGACCTGTAAGATGCGGCCCCGGCATTGGGCTAGGGCCGTCACCTCTTCCGCTTCCTCCACGGTGCGCGTAATCGGCTTCTCGAGAAGCACATCCACATCGTGGGCGAAAGCCTCGCGCGCCACGTCCGCGTGGCTGGTGGGGGGAATAACCACACTCACGGCGCGAACTGTCTTCCATGCCTCGTCCAGGCTCGCGAACGCCCGAACTCCCAATTCCGCCGCCATTTCCCTGGCTTTTTCCGGCCGCCGGTCGTAGACCCCCACGAGCTCAGCTCCCGCGAGCTGTTTCAATGCTCGGGCGTGCTTCTTGCCGTGCTCACCGACTCCGATGACTGCTACGGCAACTCGATCGCTCACCTCAGTCCTTTTGGAAACTGGAAAATGGAAATTGGAAAATGGAAAACGGGAAATCGAAGCTGGGACGTCTATCCTGCAAGGCCAGTTTCCGTTTTCCGTTTTTCCTTTCTGCTTGCTCAGTCTTTCATGCCCAGGATGGCGATGCCGGCCTCGTCAGCTTCTTTGATCAGGGCCGAGCGTTCAAATAACAGGGTCTTGCCCGCATCCACCGCGAGCACGCGGGCGTTTGACCGCCGCATCACCTGGATCGTCTTCAGCCCCACCACGGGGACATCAAAGCGCATGTCCTGACAGGGCTTACTTACTTTGACGACTACCAGCGCCCGTCCGTTACTGAGGCCGGCGGCCCGTTCGATGACGGCGTCGGTCCCTTCCATTGCCTCGACGGCCACGCAAGCCCGGCCGGACACTACAATAGTTTGGCCAAGATCGAGGCCGGCAATCTTCTTGGCAATCTCGCGGCCATACTCGATATCGGATTCTTCCTCCGCATCCGGCGCACGGCGCGTGAGCGGACCGGCATCCGGAAGCAGCGGCTTCAGAAATAGCGTCGAATCCACCACCTGGATGCCGCGGCTTTCGACCATCCGCACGAATATTCCAATCAGCGAGTCCGTATTCTTGCGCGGCAGGCTTTTGAGGACGCGGCTCACCAAGCCGTCCGGCTTGATGGAACTGAAGAGTTGCGCGTGCTTCACCTGGCCGGCCAGGACCAATCTGCCGATGCGCTCAGCCACCAGCAAATCCAGAAGCTTTGAGACTTCACCCAGGCTCAGCCAGTGGATGGCACTCGCCACGGAGGCGAGTTCCGGCGAGGCTTCTTCCTTGATGCCCACCACCAGCGGGTCAATGCCCTGGTCCCGCGCCGCTTCGAGCACCAGGAAAGGGAAGTGGCCGTTACCCGCGATAATGGCGTACCGATCATTCATGACCGAAACTCGAAAACCGAAACTCGAAAACCGAAACTGGAAATTGGAAACTTGAAAATGGAAACTCAAAGATCTAAGGCTATAGTTCAGCTTTGTTACGGTCACCCCCGAGTTACGAACGGTAATTTCGAGTTTCCAGTTTCCAATTTCCAGTTTCGATTTTCGAATTTTGGCTACTTGGCCACGCCGCGCTCAGAGGTCCGGATGAATTCCACGAGGGCGCGGACGTGGTCAGACTTGAAACCGGCGGCATCGATCGCCTCGAGCGCCTGGGTGGTATTGAGCTTGGATCTCGACAGCAGGCGGAAGGTTCGCTCCAGCTCCTTCAGGTCGTCGGCGCTCAAGCCGCGCCGCTCGAGCCCCAAGCGGTTGGCGCCCAGAACGTTCAGCGGGCGGGGGGCGGAAGTTTTCGAGTAGGGGAGGATATCCTGGTTTACCACGCTGTAACTTCCCAGGAAACTATAAGCGCCGATGCGGCAGAACTGGTGAATGCCGCAAAATGCACCCACCGAGGCATAATCCTGTATCTCGACGTGGCCGGCCAGCGAGGCCCCGTTGGCCATGATGATATGGCTTCCCAAGTGGCAGTTGTGCGCGATGTGGACGTAGGCCATGAGGAGGTTATGGCTGCCGATTCGCGTGACCCCGTCTCCCGTCTCGGTGGCGCGGTGAATGGTGATGAATTCGCGAAGCGTGTTGTCGTCACCGATCTCGACCCGGGTCGCCTCTCCATGGTACTTCAAATCCTGAGGCACCAGTCCAATCGAGGCCCAGGGGAAAATCCGGTTGCCCTTGCCGAAGCGCGTGTTTCCTTCCAACACACAATGCGACATAACCTCGCACTCTTCTCCCAGTTCGACGTTTTCCCCGATCAGGGAATATGGCCCCACCGTCACGCTGCAGGCGAGCTGGGCGTTGGGATGGATGATTGCCGTGGGATGGGCCTTCATTGACGTGATTGGCCGAGCAGACCTGGACTTGCCGGGCCGGATTGGCCAGGACGGTCCGAGATGGCAAAGGCCACCGTCGCTTCCGCCGCCAACTTCCCTTCTACGGTCGCTTGACCGTGCATTTTGCCAAAGTTGTTGCGCCGGTTAAGCAACTGCATTTCCACCCGGAGTTGGTCGCCCGGCAGCACGGGGCGACGGAACTTGGCGTTTTCAATGCCGGTGAAATAGATTAGTTTCTTATCCTTATCCGGCATGTCGCGGTAGATCATGACCCCTGCCACCTGGGCCATACTCTCGATGATCAACACCCCAGGCATGACCGGCGCACCGGGAAAATGTCCTTGAAAAAAGGGCTCGTTGATGGTCACGTTCTTGAGCCCCACAATGCGCTTGTCACCCTCGATTTCCACAATGCGGTCAACCAGCAGGAACGGATATCGGTGGGGAAGAATGCTCATGATATCCATGATGTTGTAGACAAAGCCCTTTTCCGTACTGGCGAGTGTCGGAAGATCAGCCACGCTTCACCATCCGTTTCGATTTCGGCGCTTCAAAACGCCCGGCACACCAGCCGCCAGCCTGGGAGTGATGCCACCGGTCTTCATCCGGCGGCAACTGGCAGCGCTGTAAGCGGCCGTCTGGTCATTATAAACGAAACCCTCTCGCCTTCCAATCTTGGAGTGCGCTGGGAGAGGACACTACCCCAATTCCAGCGGATTTGACAGGATACTGTTGTCAAAGATAAGATGAACCAAAACTTAGCACGGGTGTTGCATCTGTCCCTGATCTGGTCCAGGCGGGACCCCGACAGGTCGGGGCAGGCTGCCCGCAGCGCGAGACGGCTCCTCAGGCCCACGGGACCTTCGGCAGCCTGCTAAGGAGAGGCGTTGCAACTAGAGGACAAAATATTCCAGCGGCCCGTCGACGCAGGTGGAGCAAGTGCGCCTCGGCCTTTGACCTTCCCGCTTCGCCGCCGGGCTTTTAATTACCCCTTGCACGCTGCCCGAATCTTACTTGTGGCGGCTCTGTTTGGAGCGCCCTTAGCCTTTGGCGCCGTGATCCCGGTGGCCTGGGTCGCCCTGGGCTTGATCGCCAGCGTGGCGCTGTTTTTGTGGGCCCTGGGAAGCGTTCAGCTCGGTCAAATCAAACCGCTATGGTCGCCGCTCTACATACCGCTGGGCCTCTTCTTTCTCCTGGCAGCGGCTCAATCTGCGGCTCGCCTTACGCTCGACACGTCGGAAACTCGCCAAGCGCTGGTTCTGCTGACCACGGATTTGATTTTCTATTTCCTCGCGGTGCAACTTTTTGGCGGCGCGCGCGGCTTCGCTCTCCAGCCCTTCGGCATGGCGGCGCTGATTTTTGCCGGGTGCCTGGGACTCTTCGCCATTCTCGAATCCGCTTCCGGCGCGCAACGCATTTATGGCCTCTTCGAGACACC
>Ga0187864_10000930_pt1 | contig 30547 bp, 27 predicted proteins | sample June2016WEW_11_4_FD_132985 | JGI IMG/M metagenome (GOLD analysis project Ga0187864, IMG submission 132985) | Peatland microbial communities from SPRUCE experiment site at the Marcell Experimental Forest, Minnesota, USA - June2016WEW_11_40 | ecosystem: Environmental > Terrestrial > Soil >...
CGTAGGCAAACTGGTTGCACCGCCGGAATAGCCGGACTGGCTACTCCAGTCGATCCATTGGTCGCTGGTGTCACTCGTCCAAGTACCGATGACCACCGATCCATGAGCAGGGGTAGAAGAAAAGATCCCCGCCGCTGCCATCAAACCCGCTACCGTTGCAATGCGACGATTTTTTGACATGACCAGCCTCCGCTCTCCGTTGAATTGATATGACCCATCCCATGTGCCAACGCCAAGACATGCAGAATTCTTTCTTGGCACGCGTAAACGGTTACGCAACGATATCAAATCTACCAAAAGAGCTGTCAAAATCAACATAAAAATGGAGCGGCCGCCCATTTTTTAGATGGCAAATCAACAGCAGCCATTCCCTCAATTTGCTCACTTAACCACTTGTTTGCCAAATGCTTTTGAACGCGCTTCGAAGTGATCTTCCCAAGCCGATGAAGGCCGCCCGACTCAAAAGCCGTCAAATTCAACCCAAATGCCTAGTCCAAAAACGCGACATTCAATTATTAAATCGAGACGACGCACAATTCGATGCCCAGCGGCGAAATCCGGCTGCATGAGGGCACGGAAAGGGCCGTAAGCCGTTGCGCATCCATTGGCCGCGATAGCATCCGATCAAACAAGGCATCCCTGGCCAGCGACGCTCTTCCCCTTTCCCCCGCGGCCAAAGCCAAGTTCAGCAATTTATTGCCAAATGTTGCGCGCAACGTCTGTCGCAAATCCAATTGCATCGCCGATCAACGATAAGGTTCTTCAGGAGAGCCAATTACGATGAAGATCAAAGCTAGCATACACTAATCAAATTTGAAAAAGCGCAACATGTGTAACATCGCACCTCAAGCCCGCTGATGGCCTTGATTTGGTATTCGTGAAATCCGCCCCTCCATCCACGAGCCATCGTCACGCGATTGTCTTCTCCACCTCATCAAACCCCGCGGCCCCCTCGGCGATCAGGCGGTAGCCGCTGTCTTCCAATGTGATGTAGTTCTCGGCAGACAGGGCATGGCGGCAACCTTCGATGGTCGGACTCTTGAGTAGCGCGTCGCGGAGCTTGGGGGTGGCGACGAGAATCTCGAAAACGCCGCGGCGGCCGAAATGGCCGGTGCCGAAACATCTCTTGCAACCCTTGGGTTGGAAAACCTGTTTGACGCCGGTGAGGCCCATGGCGGCAAGTCTTTTGAGCTGGTCGGCAGTGGGGGGCTTGGCGACTTTGCAATGGCGGCAGAGTTGGCGAACCAGACGCTGGGCGAGGATGACGTGGAGTCCGGATGCGACGACGTATGGCTCGACGCCCAGATCAAGCAGGCGGAACATGCCGCTGATCGCGTCGCGCGCGTGAACGGTGCTGAAGACGAGGTGTCCGGTCATGCCGGCCTGAACGGCCACGCGGGCGGTTTCGGCGTCGCGGATCTCGCCGACCAGGATCACATCCGGGTCTTGCCGCAGAACGCTCCGCAGCAGGGCCGAGAAAGAGTTGCCCTGGGCGTCGTTGACCGGGATTTGCGTGACGCCGTCGAGTTGGATTTCGACCGGGTCCTCGATGGTGACGACGTTGCGCTGGGTGATGTCGATGTCGCGGAGAATGGCGTACAGCGTCGTGGTCTTGCCGGACCCGGTCGGGCCGCAGACGAGGATCATGCCGGCATCCTGCTCGCCGGTCCTGCGGATGATTTCGCGGGCCTTGGCTGGAAGTTGCAAGTCGTCTATGTGCAGCGGAGCGTTGGCGGTGTCGAGGACGCGGATGACGAGCTTCTGGCCGTGCATGGCCGGTGCGAAGCTGACGCGATAGTCCACGCGGCGCTCGACCATTTCGCCCTTTTTCTTGTTCGGGACGCGGGCGCTGAAATGGCCTTCCTGCACGATATTCCGCTGGGCAATGTCGATGTCGCTGATCACCTTGACGGCCGACAGGAGCTTGACGCCCAGTTCCTTGCTGAGCCGAACGATGTCCAACATGGCTCCATCGATGCGGATGCGAACGTGGACATCATCCGTTTTGGGTTCGATGTGTATGTCCGTAGCGCGGCTGCGGAAGCAGACGAGCATGATAAGCCGGAGAATGTTGATGGCTTCGCCGACATCCTTTTTGACGTCGGCGGGATAAGCGACTTTGCCGCGCGCATTGATCAGGGCAATCTGGCGATCGTTGAAGGGCTTGTCCGCCAGGGATTCGGCGCGCTCGCGGAGCTGGCGTTCGTATTCGCTGGCGGCGACGACGGGCTGCGCGGGAGCGTCCTTGTCGTCCTCGGACTCGTCCTCGTCGCTGACGAGGTGGGCGAGTTCGGCAATGGCTGTGTCGGCGGGCAGCTTGGAGTTCTGACCGCCGGTGGAGCTGATCGCGGGGACCACCAGCTTCATCTCGGTTTTGCCGATGGCCACGACGTCGCCGTTAACGATCAGGGATTGGTGGACTGGCTGGCCGTTGAGCAGGGTGCCGTTGCGAGATTCCAGATCGCGGAGGTGAAACCCATCGGACGCCCGTTCGATGATACAGTGGAAGCGGCTGGCCATCGGCTCATCGATGACCAGGAGATTGGTGAAATTTCGGCCGACGGTCAGCGGCCCGCTGTCGAGCGGAACTTGCCGCGGACCCTTGGCATCCTTGATTTCCAAATAGGCCGTTTGCATCAAGATCAAGCCTCGAGCCTCACACCACCCCTGCCCTTTATGAGATTATATTACCGCAAGTTGCGGGGTTTGTCAGAGGCGGGGAGTTGAAATCCGAAACCAGAAACCAGAATACCGAATCAAATCCGAAACCCGAAATCCCAATCGGCCTTCGCTTCGGATTTCGAGCTTGATTCGTCATTCTGGTTTCGGATTTCGGATTTCCGCCTTGGCCTTCCACTTCGGGCATTGGCCGAAGAATCTGCAGGGGTTGTTGTAGAAAATCTCGGCGGCGTCTTGCTCGGCGTGTCCGCGGCGGCGGTATTCGAGCAGGGTGTCGATGAGCGTGTGAGGGCCGGATTCGCCCCAGTCGCTGGCGCTGTTGACGCAGAGTCTATCCGGGCCGAATTGCTCGAGGATGTCCACGCCGCGCTCGGGCGTCAGCTTGCTCTGGGGGTAGATCGTCAGTCCGCACCAGAAACCGGCCTCACGGGCCATGCGAATGGTGTGCTCCTCGCAATGATCGATCAGAATCCGCTGGGGATCGATTCGCCTGTCGTTCTTCAAAATGTTGACGATGATCGCGGTCCCCTTGTGCTTGTCCTGGAGATGGGGCGTGTGGATGAGGATCAACTGATCGTGATCGGCTGCCAGGTCAACCTGTTCCTCAAAGATCATGATCTCATTGGCGGTATTTTTGTTCAGGCCGATCTCGCCAATGCCCAGCACGCGAGGGTGATCGAGCAAAGGGGGAATCAGGCGGATGACCTCGCGAGCCAGGGGGACGTTTTCGGCTTCCTTGGCGTTGATGCAGAGCCAGGAGTAATGCTGGATGCCGTAATGGGCTGCACGGGCGGGTTCGACGTCGGTCAGATGACGAAAATAATCGGCGAAGCTGGAGGCGGAACTGCGGTCGAAGCCTGCCCAGAAGGCCGGCTCGGAGACCGCCACCACGCCGCATCGAGCCATGAATTGGTAATCATCCGTCGTTCGGCTTATGCAGTGAATGTGAGGGTCGATCAGTTTCATTTTTTCCCGTGCGGCGGTGGGGGAGTCTTGTCGGAGAAAATCAATAGGATGCGTTCGACCCGGTTGGGGGTGGATTCCAACAAGACGGCGAGGGCGTCGCGGATTTGCCGGAGGCGGGGGTCGGATCCGTTTTTGCCGGCGCGGTCGAGACGATCGAGGTCGGCGGCGAGGGAAAGGCATCGACGGCGCATTTCCAGGAGAGTTTGATCGAGCATTTCCTTTGAATCGGGCATGAAGCAATTGTACCCGGCCAGGGTTTGAATTTACGCGTTTGGAAAGATAATATTGCATCGCCGTGATGGGGCTGCAAGGCAGCAGCCATCGCGGGGGTCGCTTGCCGACGTACTCCTCGGCGGCGGTCGTGTTCCCGGAAAGGCGTTTCCGGGATTGAGAGCCCGGCGGCGGGCCAGTACAAGGGCGGATGGGAAGCCTCATCCGCATAGCTAAGGCCGGTGTCCCAGGACGGTTGTGAAATCGTTCCCAAACCGAGCCGACAGTCGCCTTGGAAGAGCGTCCGCGACGGCTTGGCAAAACCATTGAGCGCCGCGATCAAGCGTGCGTCTCTGCAAGAACAGGAGGTGATCCGTGACCAATTCTGACTGTAGGTGGGCTGCTATAGACAGCTTTCGCGGGTGAGATTCCCGCGATCCACGCAGCTGCCTAGGCAGCTCAGCAGTTCAATTCGCGAAGCTCCGGGATATGTAACCCGGGGCTTCTTTTTATTGTCAGGAAACGCAACATCCGTAGCGAAGCGCCAAAGGATTTCGTCCATAACCACTTCAAACCGCTATGCCTTGGGCGGCTCCTTGGCCTTCAGCCACGGCATCATCTTGCGCAATCGGCGGCCGGTGACTTCAACCGGATGGTTGTTGTCCTGCTCGTAGAGACGCTTGAAGTTCTTCATGCCGCCTTCGTATTCGGCGCGCCATTCCTTGGCGAACTGGCCGCTGGTGATTTCCGCCAGAATCTTCTTCATTTCGGCTTTAACCGCTGGCGTTATGATGCGCGGGCCGCGGGTGAGATCGCCGTATTCGGCGGTGTTGCTAATGGAATACCGCATGTAGTCCAGGCCGCCCTGATAGATGAGATCGACGATGAGCTTCACCTCGTGGGCGCATTCGAAGTAGGCCATTTCGGGGGGATAGCCGGCTTCGGTGAGCGTTTCAAAGCCGGCCTTGATGAGCGCGGAAAGCCCGCCGCAAAGGACGGCCTGCTCGCCGAACAGATCGGTTTCGCATTCGTCCTTGAAGGTGGTTTCGATGATCCCGCAGCGCGCGCCACCGATTCCGCGAGCCCAGGCGAGGCCGATGTCGCGCGCCTTTCCGGTGGGGTTTTGATGGACGGCCAGGAGGCAGGGGACGCCGCCGCCGCGCTCGAATTCGCTGCGGACCAGGTGTCCGGGTCCTTTGGGCGCGACCATCACCGCGTCAACGTCTTTCGGTGGGACGATGGTTTTGAAATGCACGTTGAAACCGTGGGTGGCGCCCAACGCCTTGCCCGATTTGAGGTGCGGGCCGATGCTCTTGGCGTACACGCCGGGCTGAACCTCGTCGGGAAGCGTGAGGACGATGAGATCGCCCGCCTTCACCGCATCCTCCACGCCGACCGGGTCGAATCCATGTTGAATAGCCAGCTTGTAGTTAAAGGTGTCTTTGAGTTCGGCGACGACGACTTTGATGCCGCTGTCGCGGAGGTTCAGGCTGTGGGCGTGTCCCTGCGAGCCGAAGCCAAGGATTGCGACCGTCTTACCGTTCAGCGCGTCGAGCGGGGCGTCATTTTCGTAGATCATTTTGAGCGGCTGTGGCATTGAAACTCCTCGGAAATTTGGGTGACGGATAGTAATGGGCAAAGCCCCGGATAGCAATCCGCGGCTTCAAGGGCGCTGAGCGTCGCGTCGAAACGTCAGCGGGATTGCCGGTTGTTTTTCTTCGAGGTCTTGGCCGGCAAACCTTCAGCCTCGCCGAGCATCTTGACCAGTTCGGCAACGATTTCCTTGGGCTCGGTCATGCGGCCGAGGCCGACGTTGCGGCAGGCAAGCCAGCCCGGCTCGGGGCCGATGAATCGGTAGCCAAGACTCTTCAGCTTGGCGACGTTTTCCTGGGCGATGGGGTGTTCCCACATGCGATGGTTCATGGCGGGGGCGAAAACCACCGGGCAGGCGGCGGCGCAGACCATGAGGCTGACCAGATCATCCGTCAGCCCCGCGGCGATCTTGGCGATGGTGTGATTCGTGGCCGGGGCGACGAGCAGGAGATCGGCGCGCTCGGTGAGGGCAATGTGCTGGGGATCGGAACTGTCGGATAGCTCGAAGATGCTGGTGCGCACGGGTCGGGCGGAAAGGGCTTGGAAGGTGAGGGGAGCGACGAACTTCTGGGCCTCGGGCGTCATGGCGACGGTGACGCCCGCCCCGAGTTGCACGAGCGTGCTGACGACATCCGCCACCTTGTACGCGGCGATGCCACCGCAGACGGCGACAATGATCTCGCGGCCTTTGAGCTTTGGAGATGGATCGTCGCCGCTCGGCATGGGTCAGCCCTGAGGCGGTCTCAGACCGCTGGCTTCGTAATCAATGGCGATCTTGTCCTGGAGGACTTCCTGGATGGCGACCTCAAGGTCGGTCATGTTGCCGCGCTCGACGAGGGGACGAGCCCCGTCCATCAGCTCGAGCATGCGCTTTTGGATGAGGGCGGTCAGTTTGAAACGGCCGCCGACCTTGGCCACGATTTCGTCGCTCTTCAATGCTTCGATCATAGATCAGATGCCTCCACTATGTTTGTGTTTGATGATTTTGATGACTTCCTCAACCGCGCGGTGAAGATCGTCGTTAATCACCATATAGTCAAATGTCCGGCTTCCCTTGGCCATGTGAATTTCCCGCTTGGCGGCGCGGAAGCGTTTGGCGATTTCGTCCGCGCTATCCCGTCCGCGGGACTCGAGCCGGTGCAGAAGTGTAGGCTCATCGGGCGGAAGAATGAAGATCGCCAGGCACTGCGGGTACTGAAAACGGACCTGGAGTGCGCCCTGAACATCGATTTCCAGCAGAATATCCTTGCCCGCGGCGAGCAAATCCAGCGCGGGATGCTTGGGCGTTCCGTAATAATCGTCGTAATTCTGGGCATATTCCAGGAATTCGTTCGCCTCGAGGCGGCGGAAGAATTCCTCTTTTGAAATGTGCTGATATTGCTTGCCCTTGTCATCGCCCTCGCGCTTCGGGCGAGTGGTGGCGCTGACGATGTAACTGACGGAGTATCTCTCGGAAAGGTCGCGAGAGATGGTGCTCTTGCCAACGCCGGATGGGCCGCACAGCACGATCAAGAGGCCGGAGTTTTTGGGTGCGATAGCCATTGGCGCTAGCGATTTACTCGACGTTCTGCACCTGTTCCTTGAGGCGGTCGATGGCTCCCTTGATCTCAACGATGTGCCGGGCAATCGCGGCGTCGTTGGCCTTGCTGGCGATGGTGTTGGCTTCGCGGAGCATTTCCTGGGCGATGAAATCCAGCTTTCGGCCGGCGTGTTCATCGGTCCGGCAGGCCTGTTCGAAAGATTCCAGATGGCTGGTGAGGCGCTGGATTTCTTCACTGATGTCGGCGCGCTCGGCGAAGACGGCGATTTCCTTTAGCAGGGCATCCTGGCTGACCTGAAGCTCGGCCTTGCTCAGGAGCAAATTCACGCGCTGGGAGAGCTTACGATGGTAGTCGTCGATGACGCTGGGAGCGCGGGTCTGGATCTGCGATAGAAGAGATGCGATCACCTTCGTGTGCTTGAGCAGATCGGCCTGAAGGGCCTTGCCTTCGTGGGCGCGCATAGCCGCCAGCTTGGCGATCGCGGCGCGCATGAGCTGGCGAATGACATCGCCGTGGCGTTCGATCTCGTCGGTTTCATCGCGGGGTTCCTGACATACGCCGGGAAGCTGCACCAGGCTGGCCAGATCGATCTGGACCATTTTTTCCAGGCCCTTAATCTGCTGGAGCTGCTGGAGATAGGCCGTTAGGGCGGGGATGTTGATGTGGTATGCGGCCTCGGCGCTGTTGGTGCGCATCTTGAGGATGCAGGTGATGGAGCCTCTGCCCAGGCCCTCGCGGAGGGCGATTTCGATTTCCGGCTCCAGGCCGCTGACGTTGTCCGGGAGCTTAATGCTGGACTTGAAGAAACGGTTGTTGAGGGAGCGGATTTCGATGGAATAGTGGGTTCCGTCGCGCTCGGCGGTGGCGTCTCCAAATCCGGTCATGCTGACGATCATGCGCTGGGTGTCCGTGAAAGGATTACAGCCCTATTGGCCGGGAGTCGGTGAAGACGGCGAAACCGGCGCTTGTTGCGTCTGTTGCGTTGGCTGCGGACGACTGCCGATGCGGTCGCAGACCAGATTGAGGATCACGGCCATCGCCACGAAGAGGGCGAAGACGATGCTGGTGGCCCAGGTGAGGACGTCGCCGGTTTTCGCGCCGAAGGCGGTGTTTCCGCCGGAGCCGCCGAAGGCGCTCGACAGGCCGCCGCCGCGACCTTTCTGAATCAGCACCAGCAGGATCATGATGAAAGACAAAAACAGGAACAACGGCATGATGATCCAATATAGAACGAGCATGGGGTCTCCGTATCAACAAGGGCCCACGTAGGCGCGGGCGATCTGTCATCGAGCGGCCGCGGCGATCGCCAGGAATCCGTCGGCTTTCAAGGATGCGCCGCCGATCAGCCCGCCATCGATGTCCGGCTGGGCGAGCAAGCCGCGGGCGTTTTCCGGCTTCATGCTGCCGCCGTATTGAATCCGCACGCGATCGGCGAAATCTTTGTTCCAACGCCCGGCAATCGACTGGCGAATATAAGCATGGACCTCCTGCGCCTGGCCGTCGGTGGCGTTGCGGCCGGTGCCGATCGCCCAAACCGGCTCGTAGGCGATCACTAGTCGGTTGGGATCCTGCATCGCGACGCTCAACTCCTCGAGTTGGCGCTGAACGACGTCGAAGGTTTGGCCGGCATCGCGCTGCTCGATTTTTTCGCCGACGCACAGCACGAGAGTTAGACCACCGCCGTAAATCGCGTGGGCTTTTTTGGCAACCAGGGCTGAATTTTCGCCGAGGACGTGTCGGCGTTCGCTGTGGCCGGCGAGGGCGAAGGTTACGCCGAGATCTTTGAGCATTTCCACCGAGATTTCGCCCGTGAAGGCGCCGTTTTTTTCGAAATAGGCATCCTGTGCGCCTAGGAGCAACGGCGACCCGGCGATCGCCTGCGCGACCGCATCAAGATAAACAAACGGCGGGGCAATGCCGACTTGAACCCCCCCGGGGACGCCTTTGGCCACGGCCTTGGCCAACTCAACAGCTCCGGCCTTGGCGGTGTTCATTTTCCAATTGCCAGCTACGAAGGGGATACGATTCATGACTGCTTTACTCCGTCAAATCAAACCACCAGAGGGAAATCCGAAACCAGAAATCCGAATGACGAATCAAGCCCCAATGCCTGAAATCCGAAGCAAAAGCCGTTTCGTCATTCTGATTTCGGATTTGATTCGTCATTCTGGTTTCGGATTTCGCACTTTTTCACATTATGCCCGCGCCGGTTCGCTCGCTTCAACGAATTCCTTGTTGAAGATGGCGGCGATTTTCCGCAGTTGCTGCATCAATTCCTTGAAGGTTTCAGGCAGCAGGGCCTGGGGTCCGTCGCATTGGGCGTCGCTGGGACAGTAGTGGACCTCGACGATCAGGCCGTGAGCGCCCGCAGCCATTCCGGCGGCGGCGATGGATGGAACGTAATCGCGCTTCCCGGCGGCATGGCTTGGATCGATGATCACAGGCAGGTGTGTCGATGCCTGCAACACGGGAATGCTGGTGATATCGAGTGTGTAACGCACGCTGTCTTCGAATGTCCTGATGCCCCTCTCGCAGAGAATCACCCCGCGATTGCCTTGGCTTAGAACGTATTCGGCGGAGAGCAGCCAGTCCTTGACGCTGGCGGCTAAACCACGCTTGAGCAGAACCGGTTTTTTTGCCTTGCCGACCTCGCGAAGGAGGTCGAAATTCTGCATGTTGCGTGCGCCGATCTGGAAGCAATCGACGTATTTTTCCATTTGCTCGACCTGGCGCGTGTCCATGACCTCGACGCAAATGGGCATGCCAAGTTCGTCGCCGCACTCGCGCATCCAGCGGAGACCCGGTTCGCCGAGTCCCTGGAAGGAGTAGGGGCTGGTGCGAGGCTTGTAAACGCCGCCGCGAAGCATGGTTGCGCCGCCCTCGCGGACTTCGCGGGCGATGCGGTTGAGCATGGCCTGGTTTTCAACGGCGCACGGTCCGGCGATGCAAACGGCATAGTTGGCGCCGATCTTCACCTTCGGAACCGATCCGCCGCCGATTTCGACGATGGAATCATCCTCATGAAACTCGCGGCTGGCGAGTTTGTAAGGCTTCATTATGGGGACGACTTTTTCGACGCCATCGAGGGAGGCCAAATGGTTCTGGTCAATGAGGCCCTCTTCACCGACAGCGCCGATAACGGTGCGGAATCGACCCTGGCTGAGATGCGACTGGCACCCCATGCGTTGGATTTCGCTGACCACGCGGTCGATGGCCGCCTGGGGCGCGTGCGAATTCATGACGATGATCAAGTCAAATCTCCTGGATAACCGGCGTTTAGGCGCACCGGCGGGAAAGCAGGCTATTTTAGAAGGGGAAGCGGGGTTGCACAAGTGCGGCGGATCGCCGACATGGCGCTGCCCGGCTCTGTTTAGCTGAGGCTATCGCAAAAACAGGTCCTGCAGGACCGATTTGTAACCATAGGAGTATTTGCCGTAGTTGCCGGCACGGAGTTCGCCGGCGATCGGCCGAAGGCGGCGGAGCCAAGACCTGGGCATGTGGTGGCGAAGGCGAGAGTGGAAAATCTTGTCGGTAAGAACAGCGGATTTGTGGTCGAAGCCGGGATCCCCAACTGCGAATTGGCGAAGGCGATTGAGGGCCGCCTCGTGCAGGTCCGCGGCGTATTGGAAAGCGCCGCTGCTGATCTGCCAGCGGGCCATTCTGATTTGGCTCAAAAGGTTGTGGTTTTGCATTCCGACCATGTTGGCGGAATGGAGGCGGTGACGGACGAGGTTTTTGTCCAGCGGGCAAATGCGCGCGACGCAGGCAATCAGAAGGGTAATCCAAATGTCGTGGGAGTGAGTGAAATCGGGAATCGGCAGTATGAGGGGAAGATGGCTGGCGCGGAACGCGAGGGTCGATCCGGCGGCAATCGCGTGGCGAAGCAAAACGGGCAGCGCATCGCCCGACCGGACGCGCTGCTGCTCCGCGGCATCGAACCAGATGGACTGCCAAAGGCTGTAGCCGGCGGCGGAAAGATCGTCCTTGACGACCTCGGCGTTGGAAAATGCCAGGCCGACGGCGGGATCGGCAAAGCAGGCGATGAGGCTCGCGACTTTGTCCTGGCGCCAGACGTCGTCCTGATCGGAGAGGAAAATGATCTGACTCGTGCAAAGGGAGATGGCTTTTTCGAAATTCCGCGTCACGCCGAGACGCGTGGGGTTCATCTCGAATCGCACGGGGATGCTGGAGGCGGCGGCGAAATCGCGGACGATCCGCGGCGTCGCGTCGGTGGAACCGTCGTCGCAGATGACAATCTCCTGCACCGCGGTGGTTTGAGCGGCAATGGAATCAAGCTGAGCGCGGAGAAACTTCTCGCCATTCCACGTGCACAAGGCAACGGAGGGACGAGCGCCCGGCGGAGTCGGAGATTCAGGGTTCATAGAAAGAGATCTTGCGCAAAGCTTTTCCATCCGAGCGAATAGCGCCGATAGCGCAGTGTGAGCAGTTCCACAATGCTGGGCGCCAGCCGGCTGCGCTGGCGAAGTCGCATGGCTGAGCGGATGCGGCAATGGCGGATTTTTCCCTCCAGCATCGGCAACAGGTTGCTCTGCCGCGGGGGTTGTTCATGCCAGGATTCCAAACGCGCCAGGGCGGCCTGATACATCCGGGCATGATCCGCAAAGATATGGCGATCCATTTTTTTAGCGGCCTGGTACTGCTGATAGAGCGTTCGCTGCAAGGCGCCGACGGATTGAGCGGGATGCTGGCGGTAGCGGATCAGGGATTGCCCAATGACCCGAGCGGGGGCGAAAGCGGAGATAAGCAGGGCGATCCATCCATCGTGGAACCAGAGCGAGTCGATGGGCAGAACGAGCGATTTGAATCGCGAGGCAAAGGCCATAGTGGCGCCCGTCACGATATTGTTCCGCAGGATCAGTTCAAATGCCTGGGCATCGTTCGGCTCGATTGAGCGCGCCGCAGTCAGCCGCCGCTGGAGGCGGGGAGTAAAGCCCACGGATTGCCAAAGCGTGTAACCGAGGGGCCTGCCGATTTCGTTGCAGATCTCGGCATCGGTGAAGACGAAGCCGAGGTCTTTGTCGCGCACGAATTCCGCTTCGACGAGCTGCAATTTCTCTGGCATCCAGACATCATCCTGATCGCAAAGGGCGATGATGTCGCCCCCGCACGCCGCGACGGCACGCTGGAAATTCTCCGTAGCGCCGATGTTGCGCGGATTGACATTCAGGCGAACGGGGAAGGGCGCGGATTCGGCAAATCGGCTCACGATGTCGGCCGAGCCGTCGCGGGAAGCGTCGTCAAAGACGATCAGCTCGTCGGGCCGACGGGTTTGGCTCGAGAGGGATTGCAACTGCTCCGGCAGATGCTTGACGCCATTGCAGGTGCATAGGGCGATGGAGATTCGCAGAGGCGTGACCATCGTGAGTGCCGGGATGACGGGATGATAGAATACCGACTGCCGGTTGCCAAATGCCGAATTGCTGTAATACCCATTCGGCTATTGGCGTTCGGCCATCTTGTTGAGTTGGCACCTACAATCGATAATATTCGCAGGCGGTTTCCATGGCGATGAAAGCAGTCATTTTAGCGGGCGGCCTCGGCACGCGAATTTCCGAAGAGACTCAAGTCAAACCCAAGCCGATGATCGAGATCGGCGGCAAGCCGATCCTCTGGCACATTATGAAGCTATACAGCGCCTACGGCATTCATGACTTCGTCATCTGCCTTGGATACAAGGGGTATCTGATCAAGGAATACTTCGCCAACTATTGGCTGCATACTTCGGACGTTACGATCGACATGCAGCGGAACACGACGGAGGTGCATCAGCGCAACAGCGAGCCATGGCGGGTAACGCTGGTGGATACTGGAGAGCAAACGCAGACCGGGGGCCGGGTGAAGGCGATTGCCAGCTATGTTCACAGCGATGAGGCATTTTGCCTCACGTATGGCGATGGCGTGGGAAACATCGACATCGCCAAGCTCATCGCATTCCATCACTCGCACGGCAAACTGGCGACGGTGACGGCGGTGCAGCCTCCCGGACGATTCGGCTCGATCGAACTTTCCGGCTCGCGCGTGGCTCGATTCGTGGAAAAGCCGCGTGGCGACGGCGGGCGGATCAACGGTGGGTTCTTCGTGCTCTCGCCTAAGACGACTGAGTATATCCAAGGCCCTTCGACTACTTGGGAAAGAGAGCCGATGCATCGTCTGGCGCAGGAGGGCCAGCTTATGGCGTATCAGCACGATGACTTCTGGCTGCCGATGGATACGCTGCGGGACAAGAACCATCTTGAAGAGTTGTGGGTCAGCGGTCGGGCGCCCTGGCGCGTCTGGGATTGATGTCGTGCAGGTCATGAACGGTTCCTGGTGGAAATCCAGAAAGGTGTTTGTCACCGGCCATACCGGCTTCAAAGGGGCGTGGCTTTGCCTGTTGCTGAATCGCCTGGAGGCTGAAATTCACGGGTATTCACTGCCCGCGCCGACGGACCCCAATCTTTATGGCCTGGCGGGCGTGCACGGGTGGGTGCGAAGCACGCAGGGGGATGTTCGAGACCTTCCCCGCCTGTCGGCGGCGATTCGCGAAGCGGATGCCGAGATCGTGATTCACATGGCTGCTCAGCCGCTCGTGCGCGACAGCTATCAGGACCCGGTCGGGACGTACGCGACCAACGTGATGGGAACGGTCCATCTTCTAGAGGCGGTGCGGTCGGCTGGCGGGGGTGTTTCGGCGGTCGTGGTCGTTACCAGCGACAAGTGTTATGAAAATCGCGAGCGCGCGGAGGGATATCGGGAGAACGAGGCGATGGGGGGGTACGATCCATATTCCAGTTCCAAGGGATGCGCTGAACTGGTCACCAGCGCTTTTCGCCGCTCCTATTTCCGCGACACCCAAACGGCCGTTGCGTCGGCCCGGGCCGGGAACGTCATCGGTGGCGGCGATTGGGCGAAGGATCGGCTCATTCCCGACATGATCCGGGCGCTTGCCCAAAACAGCCCGGCAATAATCCGCAATCCTGATGCAATTCGCCCGTGGCAGCATGTTCTGGAACCGCTTGGGGGATATCTGACGTTGGCTGAGCATCTGGTCGAAAAGGGTCAGCGTTTCTCGGAAGGTTGGAATTTCGGGCCGCGCGAAGATGACAGCTGGCCGGTGGGTTGGATTGCCGGGCGCGTGGTGGAACTATGGGGCGACAAAGCGCGATGGGAACGGTCCGAGCAGCAGCACCTTCACGAAGCATTTTCGCTGAAGCTCGATGTCAGCAAGGCGCGAACTCAACTCGGTTGGAACCCCAGGATGGATCTGCCCGCGGCACTCGAGTGGACTGTAAGGTGGTACAAGGCCTGGAACGACGGCCAGGACATGCGGAAGTTTTCTTTGCGGCAAATTGAACAGTTTTTGGCGGGAGCGGATTGATGCCTGACGGCTGCTGCCGGTTTTGTGGAACGAAGCTCTCCGAGACATTCGCCGACCTGGGGATGTCGCCGCCGAGCAACGCGTTTTTGAAGGCCCAGCAGCTCCGCGCGATGGAGCGATTCTATCCGCTGCATGCCTGGGTCTGCGGAAACTGCAAGCTCGTGCAGTTGGAGGAGTTTGAAAGCCCACGCGAGATTTTCAGCGAGTACGCGTATTTTTCGAGCTATTCCGAGAGCTGGCTGAAACACGCGCAGGCGTACGTCGAGATGATGATCCGGCGTTTTGCCCTTGGCCCGCGGTCGCGGGTGGTGGAGATCGCCAGCAATGACGGTTACCTCCTGCAATATTTCAAGCAGCGAAATGTCCCGGTGCTGGGTGTTGAGCCGGCGGCGAACGTGGCAAAAGTTGCAATGGAAAAGCGCGGCATTGAATCGCGGGTGGAGTTCTTTGGAACGGATTCGGCCAGGAAAATGGCGGCCGAGGACATCCGCACCGACCTGCTGCTGGGCAACAATGTTTTGGCGCACGTGCCGGATATCAACGATTTCGTCGCCGGCATGAAGATTGTGCTGAAGTCGGACGGCATCATCACCATGGAATTCCCGCACCTCTTGCGGCTGATGGAGCGGAATCAGTTCGACACGATTTACCACGAGCATTTTTCGTATCTGAGCTTCGGCACGGCAGAGCAAGTCTTCGCGAAGCACGGGCTGAAAATATTCGATGTGGAGGAGTTATCGACGCACGGCGGGTCGATCCGTGTCTTTGCTTCCCACGCCGAATCCGCGCGCCCGGTGGAAGATCGCGTGGCAGCGATGCGGAGATTCGAGCGGGAACGCGGGCTGGAGGACTTGCCGGTATACCGGGCATTTGAGCAGCGCGTGAAGGAAACCAAGCGGGGTTTCCTGGAATTTCTCATTCAAGCCAAGCGCGACGGCAAGAAGATCGTCGGCTACGGCGCCGCGGCGAAGGGGAACACGCTCTTGAACTATTGCGGGGTGGGGACGGATTTCATTGACTTCGTGGTGGACAAAAATCCATACAAGCAGAATTGTTTTCTTCCAGGCAGCCACATTCCAATCCACGCTCCGGAGAAGGTCGCCGAATTCCGCCCGGATTTTCTTCTGATCCTGCCCTGGAACATCAAGGATGAAGTGATGGAGCAGATGCGCCACATCCGCTCCTGGGGCGGTAAATTTGTGGTTGCGATTCCGCGGGTGACCGTGTTTCCGTAGGAACTATTCGATGAAGTTCAATCCCACTCCGCTAGCAGGCTCATGGGTCATCGAGATGGAGCTTTTCCGCGATGAGCGTGGTTTCTTCTCATATAGCTTTCACCGCTCGCAATTCAAGGAAAATGGTTTGCCGGAGGAGATCCTTCAATCAAATGTGTCGTTCAACCATCGGGCCGGGACTCTGCGGGGGATGCATTTCCAGGTTGCGCCCAAAGTCCAGCCGAAATTGGTGCGATGCACGGCCGGAGCGATTTTTGATGTGATTGTCGATTTGCGGCCGGAATCCGCGACTCACTTGAAATGGTTCGGCGTGGAATTGTCGGCGGAAAATCATCGGAGTCTTTTTATCCCGGCGGGCTTTGCGCACGGGTTTCAGACGCTGACGGATTCGGCGGAAGTGCTCTACGACATGTTCGCATGGCGCGCTCCCGAAGCGGAGCGCGGGGTGCGTTACAATGATCCCGCGTTCGGCATCCGCTGGCCGATGGAGGTTTCCGTGATCTCCGACCGCGATCGCAACTACGCGGCTTACGACCCGGCGGCCAAGTGAAACGAGTATTGGTCACAGGCGCGTCCGGCTTCATCGGGCGTCATGCCGTTGAAGCACTCGCGGCGCGGGGATGCGAGGTTCACGCGGTGGACCTGCGCTGCATGCCGGCGGCGGCAAATGTGATTTGGCATCAGAGGAATCTGCTGGATGCGAAGCAGGTTTTGGAATTGGTCTTGGCGGTTGCGCCGACGGATTTGCTGCACTTTGCCTGGTTCGCCGAACACGGAAAATTCTGGACCTCGCCGCTGAATCTGGATTGGGTTTCAGCATCGATCGGGCTGTTCAGATCATTCGTGGAAGCGGGCGGGCGGCGGGCGGTCTTTGCGGGGTCGTGCGCGGAATATGATTGGGCCGGGTCTCAGCCGCTGGCGGAAGACAAGAGTCCGTGCAAACCGAGCAGCTTATATGGCGTTTGTAAAAATGCGACCCGGCAGGTCGTGCAGGGTTACGCATTGCAGTCCGGGGTGTCTGTCGCGTGGGGGCGGATATTTTTTCTCTATGGACCGAATGAGGACCCCAATCGGCTGATTCCTTCGATCCTGCATCCGCTGCTGGAAGGCAAGCCTGCGTGTTGCCGGTCGGGCGATCGCGTGCGAGACCTGCTGCACGTGCATGATGTCGCATCAGCGTTTGTTGCCCTGCTCCAAAGCGATGTGACGGGAAGCGTCAACATCGGATCAGGAGACAGGATCACGCTGGGAGAGGCGAGCCGCCGGGCGGCGCGGATTGTCGGGAGGGAAGACTTGCTCACGGTGGAGCGGCAAGCGGCGACGCCGGCAAATCCCGCGGTGATTCTGGCGGATGCGACGCGATTGCGGCGTGAAGTTGGTTGGGAGCCGCGGTATGATTTGACGTCGGGTCTGGAACAGGTCGTCGCATCGATGCGCCATCCGCCCACATCGAAGTCGCCATGAGCGTTTTCGCGGAATCTCCCATGTTCAGGCAAGCCGTTGAACTGCCGCGGGGTTTTGGCCAATTCGTGCGGGACCTGTTCCGAAGCCGGCGACTCATCGCTCAATTGTCGCTGCGTGAATTCCGCAACCGATACCTCGGATCGTCCCTCGGCCTCATCTGGGCGCTGGTTCACCCCGCCAGCATGATCGTTCTCTATTGGTTCGTGCTGCAATTGGCGCTTGGAAATCCCAACATCGGGGATGTGCCGTTCGTACTCTGGCTGATGTGCGCCCTGGTTCCGTTTTTCTTCTTGTCCGAATCGATCAGCGCGGGCGCGACGGCGATTGTGGAGAACGCGTTTTTGGTCAAGAAGGTGGTTTTCCGCGTGAACATGCTGCCGGTCGTGCGCCTGCTGGCGCTTGTGCCGATCCATCTGATTTTCGTCGGGCTGATCCTGGCCCTGACGCTGTGTTATCACCGGCAGATTCCGTTGTATTGCTTGCAGATCCCTTACTATTTCTTCGCCGGGTGCTGTTTGTGTCTGGGGATTTCCTTCCTGACCTCGGCGCTGATGCCGTTTCTGCGGGATACGGTTCAGGTGATCGCGGTGCTCACTCAGTTCCTTTTTTGGCTGACGCCGGTGATCTGGTCGCCGAACACGTTATTGGTGGCCAAGAGGCCGATGGTCCTGCCGATTCTCGAGGCCAATCCGCTGTTCTATCTCGTGCAGGGGTATCGGGAGTCGCTGGGGGCAAGCAGAGGGTTCTGGTTCTGGCAGCATTGGCTGCTGACGATCTATTTTTGGGGAGTGACGCTGGTGTTCCTTGTGATTGGAATGCTGGTGTTCAAGCGTTTGCGCCCGCATTTCGCGGATGTGGTTTGATCGCGGCTATTGGGCGACATAACGGAATTCAAGACGGCCGTCGGGGGCCGTGTCTCCGCTCACATAAAAATCCATTGCGTCGCCGGGGTGTTGGAGATTGTCGGCCCATTTGAAGTCCAGGCTGACCCGACCGTCAGGAAGACCCAGCGCGGCGCGGGGAATCTCGATTTGCAACTGATCGCCGGCCACACGATAGCTCACTTCCGCGACGCCCGTCCAATTCCATCCTCCGGTGTTCCGCTCGAGGTGAGCCGTTTTCTCGGCCGGCGGCAAGCGATTCACTATGTAGTCCCAGTGGCCGCTGCGGATGAAAAGCATCATCCAATTCGCCTCGGTGCGCGGCGTGATGGGGGCGGCGGTGCGCGCGTAAAAGTATACATACCGATCGTCGTGGGCCACCTTCATCTCAAGCAGGCTATTGCGTCCGGTCCCGTTGGCGTAGTGGACTAGGCCAAAACCGTCGTAATCGCGAGCGATGGTGTTGCCTGCGTGTCCGTGATAGACAGGGGCGACGTCGTTCCATTGCTGAAAATCGCCGTCCATTCGAATCGTCTTCGCGGCCGAAGCCTCGGGGAGGGGAGGAACGCCCTTGTATCGGCGGATGTTGGCCATCATTTGCATGTAGTAATTGTCGTTGTAACCCCCCTTCATCGGCTCGATATCGCGGCTGTATTCCTCCGTGAATTGATCTCCGAACATCCAGTCGTCGTGAATATTGTTGGTGATGTTGGCGGTCCATTCGTTCCAGCCGGTCACCATGACGAACGGCGGGTCCAGTTCGAAAGCGCGTTGCCACTGCTCCTGGAAGTCATAGCCCCAATTAACGGCATCGGGCCTTGGATCTTCGTGGCCGGAATGGAAACTGCGGCCACGGCCATCGCCGAATTTCATCTGGGTGACTGCCCCGTCTCTGGCACGGAGATTCTGGGCCACGGCAACATTGACCTCCTCGGGTTTGCTTGGGTCATCGGCATAACCGTAGACTTGGGGGTAAATGGATTCCCAGTGCCAGGCGTAAGGGGTGTTCAGCAACGTGTTGGGCCAATGTGCCGCGCGAAGGGTGAAGAAGGTTTTAACCTCCGAAGTTGCCTTCTGCGGATCGCAGATCATCAGCGGCTTGCCTTCCCAGCGGAACCAGAGGTCCGGGTATAGCCCAGGCTTGTACAAATCGTCATAGATCTGCCGGGCGGTTTTGCCTGCATTGGTATTGACCATGAAGCAAATCAGCGGGGTTCGGCCGCCTTCCCGGCGCACCTGCTCGAACACCTTGCACAGGGCCATGTAGACATCGCGGTGGGTGACGGAATTGGTCGTGTCGAAGATCAGCGTGTCGATGCCGGCATCGGCGAGTAGGTGGGCGTGGCGGAGCAGGACCCACGGGTCAACGTTGCTGTAGTAACCGTAAAGCGGTTCGCCCCAATAGCATTTATGGCGTATGCGCGGCCCCCAAAAAGGGCAATCCGAAGAGGTCAGCGCTTCGGGATGGGCAGCGATGATCTTGGTCGCGTCGAAGGGGCCGTAGTCAACTTTTTCGCCCTGGTAGAGAAAATAAAAAATGCCGACAAAACGATTCGCCCGCGGCGCGCCGACCTCGTCGGCGAGGGGAAGGCTTCGCCCCAGCGCGTCAATTCCCGGCCAGGGAACGCCAGGATTGATGGATGCGGGGGCGGCGGGCGCATCGGCTCTGACGACGCCGATCCAAATGCTCGGAAGCATGACCAAGAGGCAAGAAGCCCTCAGTCGCGGTGCCAATGGCCGGTCGCCTTTTGTGCGGATATGTATTGGATTGTTCACCAGTGTTGCATTTGATATGCGCTCGTGTCGGATCAGCGATGTGATAGAATAACACGGCTATCGGCGTTGAACAAATGGCCCGTTATTGCTTGACACCCCGGTGGGACAGCCCTTTAGCCTTTTGCGATCCGACTGGGTGACGTTTTTCGGTTAAGATGGGTGGTTGCACTCTTCGCCGCGCACCTGCAAGCAAGGCAGAACTGTCATGAGCGTGATGGTCGAGGTACACAATCTCAGCAAGTGCTATCACGTTTACGCCGCGCCGGTTGACCGCGTGAAGCAGGCCATCACCTTGGGCCATAAACGATATTACCGGGAGTTCTGGGCGCTGCGGGACATATCGTTTTCGATCCAGCGAGGCGAAACGATCGGCATTGTGGGGGCCAACGGTTCGGGAAAATCGACGCTCCTGCAGCTCATCACGGGGGTGTTGACTCCCACCGTCGGTCAGGTTCATTTGAATGGGAAAGTGGCGGCATTGCTGGAACTGGGCGCGGGTTTTAATCCGGAGCTGACGGGACGCCAAAATATCTCCATCAACGCGGCGATCCTGGGGATCCAGCGGCAGGCCTTTGATGAGTTGTTCGAGCGGACGCTGGCGTTTGCGGATATCGGACTCTTCATCGACTGTCCGGTGAAGACGTATTCCTCGGGCATGGGCGTGCGCCTGGCATTCGCGCTGCAAATGTCGTTGCCGAAGGAAATCCTCATCGTGGATGAGGCGCTTGCGGTGGGGGACGAGCTGTTTCAGCGAAAATGTTTTGCGGCGTTGGAAGAATTCCGCGCCAACGGCGGTACGACTGTTTTCGTGTCGCATGCCGCGGCGATGGTGAAGGAGTTGTGTGATCGCGCCCTGTTCCTTGATGCGGGGCAATTGATTCAGGCCGGTGAATGTACGCCGGTGGTGGAGAACTATCAGAAGTTCCTTTTTATGCGCGAACCGCAGCGGTCGGCGTTTCGGGAGAATCTGCGTCAAGGTTCAGCTCCGGCGGCGGCCGGGGCGGAATTGCCGGCAGCCGACAAGGCCGCGTCCGGGCCCGAAGAGCGCGCCGATGGGGAATTTGCGCCGCATCTGAAGCCGCAGAGCCAGGTCGTATATCCTTCACAGGGCGCCGAGATTTCAAATGCGCGCGTCGAAACGCTAGCGGGGCGTGTGGTGAACATTCTGATACCACACTTCAGATATCGCTTTTGCTATGACGTTGCTTTTCACGAAGATTGCAGCCACGTGCTGTTTGGAATGGTGATCAAAAACGCGACGGGGACGGAATTGGGCGGAACGGCACACGCGGCGCCGGGGCTCGGGGAACGGAAAGTGCCGCCCGGTTCGGTTTACAAGGTCGCTTTCGAGTTCACCGCCTGTTTGTTGACAGGGATGTTTTATTTAAACTGCGGCGTCACAGGCTCACGCGGGGATTATCACGGATTTCTTGCGCGAGTGGTTGATGTGCTGGTGGTGCAGATTCGCAAGCCCGCGGCCAGGCAGGTCACGGGATTCATCGATTTCGATTTCTCCCCCCGCGCGGTGCGGGAGTCCGGCGCGGCGTTGGGAGCCGAGGCGGCCGCTTCCTCCTCTTATCCGACCTGATTCATGGCTGATACCGCAAAGACCTGTTTTCTAATCGTCGGCCTGCCTCGCAGCGGCACTTCGTCCATCGCGCAGTTCCTCGATCATCTGGGCGTATATTTCGGTGACCCAGCCCATTTTCTCGACACGACGAAGCTGAGGCACAACCCGATCTTCTACGAACTGCGATGGATCAATGATTTCAACGACCGCGTGTTTAGCGCCTGGGATTGCACCTATGACCAGGACGTTATGCCTTCCGAGACCGATTTTGACCGCTCGGAAATCAAGTCCCTTCGACTCGAGCTTCAGAGACAATTCTTGCAGGAATTCGGCGATCGCCCGATGGTGGGAGTTAAGGACCCTCGCATTTGCTTTACGTTTCCCTTGTGGCGAGACGTGCTTTCGGACCTGGGATATGCGATCAAGACGGTGCTGTCGCTTCGCGCTCCTTCGGCGATCATGAAGTCGAATCGCGCGCTGATGCCGGGGCGTTTAAGCCGCTGGCAGCGGTTCTATGCTCGCCATCTGCTGGCGGTGCGTTATTTCACTCGTGACGTTCCGCTCTACCGGTTCGATTATGACCAGTTGATGCGGGATCCCCTGAACTATGGGCAGGAAAAGGCCGCGGAACTGGGGCTGGCGATTCCCGACCCCGTGCAGGCGACGCGACATTTGTCTCGCGAACATTATCACCATCAGCCGGATGATGCGGGTACCGGAGATATCTGGGTGGATCGGATCGATTCCGAAATGCGAAACGGGCGGCTGGCGCCGGATGAATACCTGGAATTTCGCAGCATTGCCTCGCTTTTCATTGGGGACCTGCACGAGCAGGATCGGGAAATCCAGCAGGCTTTGTCGGAAAAAGATTCATATATTCACGCCGTCGAAGCGCGGAACAGAGAAGCCGCGCACGCGATTTCCGCCAAGGACCAGCACATCGCCAATCTCGAGGCGCTGATACATCAGTCGGCCGAGCAGATCCAAACATCTCAGCAGACCCTGGTAAACCGCGATACACAAATTCAATGGCTTCAAGACGAGCAGGGCCGCTTGCAGGCCGATCTGAAGCGAAATCGAGAAGAGCTGGAGCAAAAGCGAGAAGAACTGCAGCAAAAGCGAGAAGAACTGGAGCAAAAGCGAGAAGAACTGGAGCGTCGCCAGGGGCGCGTGGATTCGCTCACCGCGGAGTTCGGTGCGCTCAGCGCGAAGCACGCCGAGGTTGAGCGAAGGTGCGCTGCGCTCACGCAACAGCTGAATGAGCTTCAGGCGCGTCGCCTGGTGCGCCTAATGCACTTTCTGGATCGTGTAGGAAAAGGTCACTCCGAGCCGGCCGCGCCATGAAACCGCAACACAGCCCCCACCTGAGACCATTGAATCGGATGCTATGGGAGAGCACCGATGACAACCCGTGGTTTCTCTTCGCCGGGCCGTTTCGTCCGGGGCGTTACGTCGTTTCGTTTGTCGGCCGCGCGCTCGACGGGATGCCGCCGAGCGCAATGAAGCTGTATATTGCGGATCAAGCGGGCCAGTTTTGCGAGAGCGAGTTCATTGCGATGCACTCCCTCACGTTCAGCCCGGAAGCCGTGCCGCACACGCTGACGTTTGATCTGCCGCGGCATGCTCCCTTGATTCGTTTCGATCCTGCCGAATTTGCCGGCCGGTTTGAGTTGGGCCGGCTGACCATCAAGCGCCAGCCGAAAATCATTCGCGCTGCCCGCATATCGGCGGCGTTGGCTTCGCTGATGGTGCGTTCCCCGCGGCGATTCGTCAATTTGGTCGCGCGTTATGCCGAAGAGTATAAGCCGGGCAACGACAGCGCGGCACCTCCGATCTCTGTTGGCGTTTCCCTGCCGGATGTCGCGCCGATGAACTTACGGCCCGTGCCCGGGCGCGAACCGCGTCTCAACGTTTTGATTCCCGGCCTGGCGATGCGGGCGATGTCCGGTGGCCCGAATACGGCTTTCAACCTCACCTATCGCCTCGCCCGACACGGCGTGCCGATCCGCTACATTTCCACCGACGTCGAAATGGATTGGGACGTCAATGTCTTGTGGGACCATTTCTCCAAAGTCTCCGGCGTTGATCGCCGGCTCGCCAACGTCGAACTCGTCAGCGCCCACGACCGCGGCATCCCCACGGAAATCGGCGAGGCCGATGTGTTTTTCGGGACCGCCTGGTGGACCGTGCAGATGATCAAGCATGCGCTGCCGCGGATGCGGACAAGACAATTCATCTACATGATCCAGGATTTTGAGCCGGGTCTGTACGCCTGGTCAACGCGCTATGCGCTGGCGATGGAAACCTACTCGATGGATTTCTTCGGCATCATCAACTCCCGAACTCTGGCCGATTTTCTTTTCTCCCAAAAGGTCGGTCGATTTGCCGATCCCGCGTTTGCGCAAAAATGTCTGACCTTCGATCCGGCACTGGATCGCCGGCTCTTCTTTCCGGAATTGCCCGGCAATTTCGGCGGCAAACAGCGGCTGCTGTTTTATGCCCGGCCTGGGGCGCCGCGCAACCTGTACGAGTTGGGCATCATGGCGTTGCGGCAGGCGGTGGAACGCGGCGCGTTCGGGGCCGATGGATGGGAATTGCTGTTCATCGGCGAAAGCCTTCCGCCGATTCATCTGGGCAACAATGTCGTCATCCGCCAGTCGCCATGGAGCAGTTATGAGGATTATGCGCGGTTGCTTCGTTCTTCGACCGTGGGTTTGTCCCTGATGCTGTCACCGCATCCAAGTTATCCGCCGCTTGAAATGGGGGTGTGCGGGATGCTGCCGGTGACTACGACGTTTTCGGTGAAATCCGCGGAGGTGTTACATCGGTATTGCCGGAACATCATTGCCGTGCCGCCGCATTTGGAAGCGGTGGTGGAGGGGCTGATGGAGGCGTTCATGCGAAGCGGCGACACCGAATCCCGCCGGCTCAACGCGGCGAGCAGCTTACCCGCCACCTGGGATGAGGTGTTCGAGCCGATGATTCCGCCTATTGCCGAGTTCTGGCGCCGAAGTGCGGCGACGGCGCAACGCTGATCCGCGCACATTGAAGACAGTTCGTTTGCCGGATATTCTGCGGGAAATGGAAGAAACCTTTTCGGTGTTTGGTTTCGACATTCCGGCGCGGCTGATCAATCTGACGGGCGGGGGTCCGGATACTTTCGAGGTCATCAGTCGCCACCATATCGATGTTCTCCAAAAATACGTGGGTCTTGAGCCATCTCATGCCGTGCTTGAAATCGGCTGCGGCATCGGGCGCGACGCCATCCCATTTTTGCAGATTCTGGGGCCGTCCGGTCGTTACTGGGGCGTTGATATCATCAAGGATTCAATCGATTGGTGCCAGGCGAACATCAGCGCCCGAAATCCGAGGTTTCAATTCATTCATTACAACGTAAAGGACCAACTGCACAACCCCGGCGGCAGCACAAAGACCACAAGCATTCGGTTACCGATCGCTGATGGGTCGGTCGACACGATCTTCCTCTGGTCGGTCTTCACGCACATGTTCGAGCGGGACATCGTTCATTACCTCCGGGAATTTCGAAGGGTGCTGAAAAGACACGGGCGCGTTTATGCCACGTGGTTTGTGGTCAACGACGGCGTGCTTGAATCGGCTCGTAAGACGAACCTTACCCCCTTTGATCTGCGGTTTGAGCACCTTGCCAGTCCCGGCTGTTATATCAACGACCCGGTCCATCCGGCGGGAGCGGTGGCTTACGATGAGCGCAATGTTCAGGAAATGATAAAGGCATCCGGATTGGAACTGGTAGGCGAGGTCCTGCGGGGAACCTGGTCGGGATTTTGGCCCAATTGCCACGGAGGCCAGGACGCGACCGTCCTCGCGCTGCCCAGTCGATCCCATCAAGTGGCGAATTTCCGGATGCGCAATCTTGCAAAGCGCTGCATCGATCGCGCGCGCCGGAGTTCGACGTTGCGTCGCATCGCGGCACTGCCGGTTTTTTCGAGCGTTACCAATGCGGTTTGCCGTCGTGTCCTGCAACCACCGGGTGATTATCCGACCTGGATCGCCGATCGCCTGCTCGTGCGTCGAAGTCACTACCCCGCCCGCGGTGAAAAGGGGCTGCTCTCGTTTATCACGACCGCCTGGAACACGGCGGTTCCCTATCTCGATGCGGCTTGCCAAAGCTTGTTGCGCGCTCAGTCCGTTTCTGATTTTGAATGGGTGTTGCTCGACAATGGTTCGACCGATGCGGGGACTTGCCGCTATCTGCGGGATCATGTCGCGACAGACCCACGCGTTAAGTTTCTTCGCGTGGAAAAGAACCTGGGCCTGATTGGCGGCATGCGGCACGCGCTGAACCACGCGACCGGCCGATACGTTCTTCCTTTCGATTCAGATGACGTGCTTTACCCGGACGCCGTTGCAATCCTCACGAATTTCATTCAGAGCCGCGACTACCCGCCTGTGCTCTATTCCGATGAGGACAAGCTCGATGAGAACGGGCCCTGTTGGCCTTATTTCAAACCGGATTGGGATCCGGTCCTGTTTCTCAATTCCTGTTTCATCGCGCACCTTGGCTGTTTTGACCGCAAACTGGCGCTGGAACTGGGCGTTTACGGCGAACAGACGTGTGAGGGGTGTCACGATTGGGACACGTTTCTGCGGTTTATGCTTGCCGGCCACAAGCCGGCGCATCTTCCCGAGATGCTTTACAGTTGGCGGATGCACCCGAATTCGACGTCGGGCAACATCAACTCCAAAAGCTTCATCCACGAATCGCACCGAGCGATGCTGCGCCGGTTCCTGAGCACCCGGCCGCAGTCGGACCGTTACGAGTTGAAATCCAGTCCGCTGTTCAACGGCACGCCGGACTGGTGGTTTTTCCGCAAACCGGTTGAACCCGCTCCGCTGCTATCCGTGGTCCTATCCCTCGATCCCGACAGAGCTGATCCTGCCGCGCACCGGGCGTCGGGTGAATACCCGGACCATCGAGTGGAAATTGTCCACGCGCGGAAATCTCCGCGAGAGTTGCTTCCCCTGCTCGAGGACCGCCGCGGGTTGGTCTGCATCACGTTCGACTCGGTCAAGCTCACCCAACCGCAATGGCCCTGGGAAGTGCTGGGGCTTACCGAGCTATATCCCGACACCGTGATGATCGGCGGCTGGGTGATCGATCGGCAGGAGCGAACGGTCGATGCGCCGCGAGTGCTCGGATTCGGCGGGCTGTTTGGTTGTCCCGATCGAGGCCGGCACGTGTCCGATCCGGGGTATTCCGCGTGGATGTGGAAACAGCGGTCCGTCAGCGGAGTCTCGACGCTTCTGTGCGCAGTCGAGGTTCAATTCCTGCGGCAAGTCATCGCGGAATTTCGCGACGCCCCCATGTCGTGGTTTTTCCTGGGCGCATGGGCCGCTGCCAGCGCCAGACGTTCGGGTAAACGCATCGTTTACACTCCGTTCCTGAAGGGACAATCCGATTTCGACGTGGACCCCGGCGTGAGTCACGAGGAGATGGTCGCCTTCGCCAGAACGTGTGCCGACGTCATGCCGGATGCTCGTTTTTACAGCCGGCACTTCGGCTTGCTTCCGGAACAGGCCTATCAGCCGATCCCCGAATTCCAGCGTGAATCATTGGAAAAGCATTTATTCGCACACCGTTCCTAGCGGCAATCCGGCATGAATCCGATTTTCGCGAGTCGATTGCGAGGCATACTACGAAGACTGACCGGTCAACCACCGCCGGCGCAGCGGGCGGCTTCCCCCCGACAATATCAGCAATGGCTGGCGGATCGCATCGCCGAGCGCGCGGGACAATTCTCGGCGCCGGCTTTGCCGGGACAATTCTCGCTGCTCACCGGAGTGTATGAGCTGACGCCCCCGGAGGTTTTTCAGGGAACCGTCGATTCGGTCCTGGCTCAGTCGTCAAAGCATTTCGAGTGGATCATCCTCGCTCACGGGCCTATCCCGCGGCCGCTCGACGCCTTCCTGAACGGATTGGGATCCGATGCGCGCATCCGCATCATTCGATTGCCCGAAAATCTGGGCATCATCGGCGGGATGCGGCGATGCCTGGAAGAGGCCCGCGGACAATATGTCATCCCGCTCGATGCTGATGACCTGCTCACGCCGGATGCGCTGACGGTCCTGGCCAGCCGGTCCCAACCGCCGTCGCCGTTTGTTTATTCTGACGAAGATTCGCTCGTGAACGGCCAGCCTCAATCGCCATATTGTCGTCCCGATTGGGATCCGCTGCTGAATCTTTGCAGCTCCTACATCTTTCATCTCGTCGCCTTCGATCGTCGCATTGCCCTCGAGCTGGGCATCTATTGCGATCCGGCGGCGAACTGGTGTCACGACTGGGATACGGTCTTCCGCTTCATCGCCGCCGGCCATATGCCGGTCCATATTCCCGAGGTGCTTTATCACTGGCGCGCCCATGAAGCTTCTCAGACCAACAAGACCGATCCGCACGAGGGCTCGCTGCAATCGCAACGGCATTTACTCGAGCGGTTTCTTTCGAGGCGAGCCGACGGACATTTGTTCGACATCAAACCATTTCCAATTTTTCGAGGCGCTCAGGAATGGTGGCTCTCGCGGAAACATGTCGAGCCGGCATCGATCGATATTGCCGTGGCGTCGAACTCCGGCTCGGCACGCGCCCTGGCGGATTACCGCGGGAGTTATCCGTTTACAAAATGCGTCGAGGTCAACAGCACTGAATCGCTCACCGCAATGGCCGCGAATTCAACTTCGACGCTGCTGGCTGTCGTTCGCGGCGATTTGATGCCCGCCGATGAAGAGTGGCCCTGGGAAGCGCAAGGGCTGTTCGCCCTGCATTCGGACATGAGCCTGCTGGCGGGGCGAATCATCGACCCGAGCGGGAACGTGCTGGGCGGGCCGGAGCAAATCGATGCCGACGGGAGATGTTCCTGTCCTTATCGCGGGATGGCTGCGCAGGCGCCGGGGGAGATGGCCCTGACGCTGAAGCCGCATACGGTGAATTGCCCGAACTCCGCTTTTTTTGTTGCGCGCACGGAGTTCTTGCGGGGGGCACTGGCGAGATTGCCGCGAGAAGCGACGCTCGAATTCATCGGGCCGTGGTTGGCGATGTTTGCCCATGAGCAGGGACATCGGGTCGGGTACTCACCGCTGGTGGCGGCCGATGCGCGGGCCGGGTTCGACTGTGTTATGCGCGCGTCCGACGAGGAACGCCGTGCGTATCTGGCGCTGCAAAGCAAATAGCCAAAATCGGCCGAGCTGCCGGCAAGCGCCGGGGCGGCCAATTGCAAAGCCTGCGATCCAGCCTCAACCGTGGGACGAGCCGAGGGAATCAGCAGTGACCCCGGTTATTCCTCGGCGTCACAAAAATGTCCCAAAATGCACTGGAAGTCCCCGAATATTTTATGGGGGGGCGCTTCGCGAGCGGGTAGAACAGTAGAAAGTTGAGAGTGCTGGAAAGCGAATTACTCATTGCCGATTGCCTATTTCCAATTGCCTATTGAAGAGGAATAAAGGAGGAAAAAAGCTTCGCCCTCTATTAAAGGGTCCAGGAGGTGAAGGTTTTGGACGTGTTTTGGAGAAATCCGGGGATTTTTATGAGATATTTTTTCGGGCGTGGGAATGCCGTTAGAGCGCCCTTGCATCCATCAGTTGATGGCGGAGGAACCACTGGCAAAAACAAATGGAAGCGCCTTACCAAGCTCAACAATGATTTGGCGATGGGATGCTGATTACGATGAGACCTGATTTGAGCGATTAAACGCCGCCCCGGAGGTGCAAGTCCGCCGGGGCCGATTTTGTTTATGCTTGCAATTACACGATGGTGGTGGTACACGATCGTGTATGAAACAAGGAAAGCTATTCGGTCCAACTCGGAATGTAACCGAAGCTGTTCGGCACTTGGAGCAGCTGATCCTCTCTCATTGTGGCGAAGATGCGTTCGATGAAACAGTGAAGCTACTGCTGGTAAAACTGTATGACGAGCAGACAACCGCTGGCCGGTCGTCGTTTATCTCGTCCTTTGATGCTGAATCGACCGCCGCGCGAATCAATCGTCTTTTCAGTGATGCGATTCGAAGCTACCCTGGACTCTATCCGGCAGGCGAGCGGATATCCCAATCGTATTGACATATCTGCGAGGGCAAAAAGGGGTCATAAGCCAACTTCGCGTTGCTTGACGGGATGCCGTTCTATCCGCTGGATGGGTAATGGCTTATGACCCCGTTCCCCCTTGGCGGCGTAGGTGGATCGTCCTATGCGGGAAAGCGGCGGATGTCCGATGGACGCCTGCTTCGAAATTAGGGATAATGAGTTTAGTCAATTCGAAAGCGAGGTTGCGATGCCCGCTCGATTCCCGTTTTGGTCAGGGGCTGATTTTCCTTCGGTGCACGGCGCGATGAAGGTTGCGCTGCATACGTGGAACAATCCGGAACGACGATATGCGGCGGAAAAACTGGCGCGGGCCTTCGTGACGGTCAGCCGCCAACCGGGCGCGGGAGGCGTTCCGCTGGCGCAACGATTGGCTGAGCGGCTCAACGCGCACGCCCCGGGCGACTGGTCGCCCTGGGATCAGGAGTTGGTCGAGAAAGTCTCGGCCGAGCATCATCTGGATAAGGGGACGATCGAGACGGTGATCGAGCGACCGCACACGTGGCTGGACGATCTGGTGTCGAGCATCGCGCAGAACGTGACGCCGTCGGACATGGGGGTTTACAAGAAGGTGGCGCGGACGATCCGGGCTCTGGCGACGGCGGGACATGCGATCCTCGTCGGGCGCGGCGGGCGGTTCATCACCGAGGGTCTGGCGGGCGGCATTCACCTTCGCCTGATTGCGCCGCGGGAATACCGCATCAAGACGACGGCGGAATCGTTCAACCTGTCGTTGCGGGCGGCGGCGGAACGCATCTCGGAGATCGAGCGGAATCGGGCCATGTTCTATCGCCAGTTCTGGCGGGGGAAATCTCTCGAGCCGGAGAGTTTCACGATGACGCTGAATTCGGCCGAATTGTCGTTGGACGAAATGGTCGAGTGCGTTTTGCCGATCGTTCGCCTGCGCGACCCCGCGGGGTCAGAATCCGCCGACGAATCCGCGTTGACAGGACGGGATTGAGGGCGGGCGGATAATGGGGGGGTGAGGCGCAAGATAGCGGCGGAACGCCCCGCAAGCGGGGCCGCTAAGGGCTAAGGGAAAAAACCCTGCCGCATGAAGATTATACAGCTGGCCAATTGAACCCAAGCCAGGTATCTGCGGTCGATGCGGTCCAACCGTCGGCACACTCGGCCAAACTGATTGA
>Ga0187864_10000938_pt1 | contig 30457 bp, 25 predicted proteins | sample June2016WEW_11_4_FD_132985 | JGI IMG/M metagenome (GOLD analysis project Ga0187864, IMG submission 132985) | Peatland microbial communities from SPRUCE experiment site at the Marcell Experimental Forest, Minnesota, USA - June2016WEW_11_40 | ecosystem: Environmental > Terrestrial > Soil >...
AACTGCGCGGCGCGGACGCTGGCCCCGTAGTTGACGTATTTCTTAACGAAGTCCGGCGCCGTTCCGCTCTTGGGACGCGTGGCGCGTACCAGACTGACCACATAGCGCGCCAGGGAGTCCGCGATCGGCACCATACGTACCAAGCCTTGAAACTCCAGAATTTCCTCCGCGTTGGTCACCGCCTCAACTTTCGCTACGCGCGTGGTCGTGGTCAGGTCAATGACTTTGGCCTCGTCCTCGGCGCTCAGGTAACCGAGCAGGGTATTGAATAAAAAACGGTCAAGCTGCGCTTCGGGAAGCGGGTATGTCCCTTCCAGTTCGATGGGGTTTTGAGTGGCCAGAACGAAGAAGGGCAGCGGTAACGGATAGTGGTTGCCGCGCACCGTGCAGGAGAGTTCCTGCATCGCTTCCAGCAGTGCGGCCTGCGTCTTGGGCGGCGTGCGGTTGATTTCATCCGCCAAAACGATGTTTCCGAAGATGGGGCCCTGGACGAACGTCCAGCGCCGGTGGCCGGTGGTCGGATCCTCTTCGATAATATCCGTCCCGGTAATATCCGAGGGCATCAGGTCGGGCGTAAACTGGATGCGCGTAAAAACCAGGCCGAGCGTCCGCGCGATAGTGCGGACCATGAGTGTCTTGGCCGTGCCGGGCAGTCCGGTGATCAGGCAGTGCCCCCCGACGAAGAGGCTGATGAGAATCTGGTCGAGGACTTCTTCCTGCCCGACGATCACTTGCCGGACTTGGGAGAGAATGCTGTCCCGCACTGATTGAAAGCGCTCAATCCGGCTCTTGAGTTGAGTTAAGTCAGGTTGTACTTCCGTGATAGTCCCCATGATTCACCTTTTCGTAGAATCCTGAAGTTGCAAGAGTAGTTTCTGCGCGGGGCGGTAGCCCGGCGCCGCCTCCAGCGAGGCCAAGACGTGTTCTTCGGCTTTATCGCGCTGGCCGGCGGCGAAATAGGCCTGGGCCAGATTGAACTGCGCGGACGAGGCGTCCAGCGGGTGCATGGCCACAACCGCGCCGTATTCACGAATCGCGCCGGGATAATTCTCCTGCGTGAGCCAAAGCTTGCCGAGGCGGCGATGCAAGTCCTCGTCCATCGGGTCAATATAGTTAATCCGATCCAGCGCGGCAGCGGCGTCCTTGGGTTCGCCCAGGTCCTCCTCCAGCGAGGCCAACTCTTTAAGCGTCTGCGGGTTGAGGCCCCCGGCCTTTTCATACTCCGTCAGCGCTTCGACGGCGGCCCGTTTCTGGCCTTTGGCAAGGTGCGCGTCCGCAAGGAACTCATAAGCATTCGCGTCCTCAACATACTGTGGGTACATGCGGCGGATTTCCTCGCCTTGCTTCAGCACCTGGTCGTAATCGCCGGCCTTGGCGGAGGCCGCCAGGGCCTTCAGGCCCGCCCGCCAGGCGTCAAAGCCTGCGGCGGTCTTGCCGAGGTCCGCGTAGAGCCACGCCTGAAACTGCGTGTCGAAATCCTGCGGCGACGTGCCGAGGTCCAGTTGGATTGTCTCGGATGTAGTCTTTCGATTGGCGAACGATTGCACCATTTCGAGCAGCTTCCCGTCGCCCCAGCGGCCCTGGATGTAATCGCAGATGCGGCCTGCCTGGAAGTAGGAGACCAAGACCTGGCCGGGATATTCCGGTCGAACGAAGCCGCGGTCGAGTTGCGCAACCGGAAGCAATTTCTTATCTCGCAAGGCCACCAGGATGTCGGGCGTGACGCGGCTACTCCATTCCGGAGACACGTCCGCCTCTTCGTGGACGGCCAGACCTTCAGTGAACCAGCGCGGCACGCGGCTGTGCGTTGCGGTAAGGATGTAGACGTGGCTCAGCTCATGCCATAGCGTGGCGCCCCAGTGGAAATCACCGGGCTTGCGTGCGGAGGGGCTGTCCATGGCGACGACCTCGCCAAACGTGACTCCCTCGGCGCCCAGGCCCGGCATCCCCATGGTCCTGACCGCGAAGTCCTCGTGGTCGGGGTAGGCTTCCACTTGCACGGGACCCGGAAGCGTCATTTTGTATTTCTTCTCGTAGGTCGCCATGGCGCGCTGCAGCAGGGAATTGAAGTACGGGCGCAACAGCTCGGCTTCCTTCTTGTTCAGCCTCAGAACCGTGGCCCCATCCTTGAAGGTAATAAAGTTCTTGTAGCTGTCCAACAAACGAAGCGTGTTAACGGTTGCTGCGTCCCGGAAGCCGTTGTCGTAGCAGAGCTCGAGTTGGCGGCGGGCTTCGTTTTCATTTCCCAGGCGCATCAGGTTGACTCCCAGGGCAGAACGCGCCGACCAAAGCTTCGGATCAAATTCGACCGCCTTTCGGTAGTAGGCGACGGCATCCTCGAAACGATAGTTCAGCAGCAAGTGGTGGGCAATGATCGCGCAGCCTTCTCCGTAGGTTGGATTGACCTGGCGAATCTTCGCCAGCCAGGGATCAGGTGAGCGGTCCTCAAGGACCTCCACGGCCGCATGAACGGCCATGGCGTCGAGCGCTTCCGGGGATATTTGCAGGGCGGCGTCAGCCTGCTTCAATGCCTCCGCCCGATTCGAATCTTCAAGCGCGAGATTGGCCATCAGCTCGTGGGCTTCCACTAAACGCGGGTCCAACGCGAGCGCTTGGGCGGTCCACTTCACCGCCTTCGAGTCGTACCCATCGGCACTGACAAGTGCGAGGCCCAGACAGGCCCGGGCGTTCTTGGGGTCGCGCTGCAAGGCTTCTTGAAAGAGCTTTTCCGCTTCCACGTTATTGAAGCGCTCATGCATCAGGCGGCCCCAGCGAACGCGGTAGTCGGCATTGCGGTCGTCCTGGGCCACCGCCTGGCGAAATTCGTCGTTCGCCTCCTGATACATTCCAAGACCCCAGTAACCTTCGGCGCGGAGGTAATGATCGCGCTGCGCCGCAAGCGATTGGTAGCACGCGTGCGCTTCGTCGCGACGGCCGTGCTTGGTTAGCGCGCGGCACTCGTCGGGCGTCGCGGCCTTCGCGACACTGAGACCAAGCGCGGCCATCATCCAAAATGCTGCAATCGCTTTGGAGTGCGGCAGCTTGCTGCCGCTTTTCTTTAGGCCAGCTTGCTGGCCGCGCACCGGGCAAAGCGCGAGCAAGCTCGCGGCAGAAAAGCGGCAGCAAGCTGCCGCACTCCAAAGCGGCTGCGCCGCCTGGAAAGGCCAGGCCTTTCCGCAAATCGGAGCGGCAGGGCCGCCCCCACGGCCTAATGCCGCCCGGATCATTTATCCAACTCCTGCTGGACACGCGCCAGCTCGAGAAGCGCAGCGGTGAGTTGCTGCTTGTAATCTTCCTCAGACATAGCGGCCTTTTGATACTTCAGGGTATCGATCTGGCGTTCAAGCTCCTCTTTCTTGGCGAGCAGGGCGCGCTTGCCGGAATCGTTGGCGGCGCGTTCCGCGGCGCCGAATCTAACCAGGGTGAAGCTGGAAAGCATCAACCCTTCCCCGGCCTCGCTCGATGCCGCGCGCACCGCCTCGCCTTTTCCCGTGTCCTCGAACATGGCGTGCTCGGTGGCGAGGCGCTTTTCCGATTCGTAGTAAGCTGCGGTCTTACGTGTGGCGTACTGGAACGCTTCCAGCGCACTGATGGCTTCGTTCTTGTCGACATCAGCCTCGGGGTCGTGCAGAGCCTCGACCCAGTAGCGGCAGAAGACCGTGTCGTTCTTCTCAGTTCCCGACTTGGTGGCGGCGACGACCGCTCGTCCCGGCCGTTCGAGCGCGGGGACGGCGCCGCCGCTGGCACTGGTGGTGTTGACAATCAATTGCCGCTTGGCGGGTACGCGATCACACAGCCGCGCCAACTCTTCGGCCGAAACATCCGGGCCGACGAGGTTGAACTTGTATTCGACGCCATCGAACGTGCCGTGGCCGATGAGGATCAGCACGAATTCGTCGTCGGGCTTAGCCTGGCTTGAGATGACGCCGAACTTTTCAGTCACTCGCTCCCGCGTGGCCTCTTTGCCGAACAGCGTTTCGACATGCGCGTCCACGCCGGAGGCCTTGAGCACCTTGTCCAGATCCTTTGCCAGTGCTGTGAACTGCTGCTCATACTCCGGCTCGCCGCCCAGCCCGGCGACAGTTAGGTAGAACGTCGCGCTCTTGGCGGGAAGCACGGAAATAAGCAAAATTGCCAACGGCAATCCTGCCGACCTGCGCGCCCAGACGGACCCCCTCACCCGGCGCTCCGCGCCACCCTCTCCCCCAAGGGGGAGAGGGCATAAATCTAATGGACGGCTCGCCTTGCTCCCCAGGGGGAGAGGGTATGAATTTAATGACTCTCTCCCCTCGCCTCCTCGGGGGAGAGGGGCCGGGGGTGAGGGGGCTCTGCTGCTCAATCCCGCATCATTCAATATTGAAGAACTCGTCACACGATCCCCCACCTCCGGCGCAGCAGCCATTCCGAGCAACGCAGGAGCAAAATCAAAATGAAAACGGCCGGCATGTTCCACAGTTCTTTAATCTGACGGACGCTGATTCCCGCTTCCGAGTAGGGAATGTCGCGGGCAAGCTGGGCAGCCTCAGCGGGCTGCCAATATCGCCCGCCGGTTTGTTTGGCAAGCCTTTCCAGAAGGTCGCGGTTCTGCTCGAGATGAAAGTTCTCCGCAACCCCGTCCATCCTTTCAAAGTCCAGGTTGTCGCTGCCGAGATCGGCGTCCCCGCGCTTGGCTGTCACCAGGACCGAGTACAATTCCGGCCGCTCGGCATTCCACTCTCCCTGAAACGTGCCCGGCGAGGCCGGGTCGGGAGCGAGATCGAGCGTTGCGCTGACGCCTCCCGGTCCCGAGATGTGGGCCTGAACAAGGGCGTCGGGGGCGGGCGCGAAATCCTGACCGCGAACCTCGGCCGAGATTTTTGCCCGTCCTTCGTCAAATAGTATGGGCTTGCTGACGGACGCGACGACGTGACCAGGTGTGTCGGCAACGAGCCAGCGCAGCAGTTGCTGCCAGAAGGCGTCGTGCGTAGGGTCACCGGAGGGCAGAGCCATCTGCCAGCGCCACGTTCCGCCCGTGGCCAGGATCGCGGTCCGCCCGCGCCCATAATTCTCGGTAACCAGCAGCGGCTCCTTTCGTCCCCCGCCGTTTATTTCCACCAGAACTGCCGCGCCGGGTTTGGGCGTGCCGGAGTCCTGATAGTCCTCGAGGTAGGGCAGTTTCTTCCAGCGTGCCAGGTTGCGCGCCGGGTCTTCTACCAATCGGCAGATGACGTTGTCGGCGCCCACGGGCGTCAAGGCGACGGTCGCCGCTTCTCGGTGAAATGTACCTTTCCGAGCGGGCAGAAGCGAGGGAAGAAGGTCGGCAAGGTTGGACGCGCTCCAGCCTCCGTCTGACAAGGCGAAGCGGCCGCCTAGGAGCAGTAGCCCGCCGCCACGGCGATCGACGAATTGCTCGATCAAATCGCGCTGTGCAGGAGTGAAGTAGCCCGCTTCGACCGACCCGATAATCAGCCCTTGATAGGCGAAAAGCTCCTCGGCGGAGGCCGGGAAGCCCTGCGCGAGTTCGTTGGGACTGTCGATTCCCTGGCGATAGATTTTGTTCTCAGTCGTACGCAGCATCGAGACGAGCTGCACGATGGAGTCATCGGACTCTGCGCGGCGGATAAACTTGTATTCCCAACGAGGCTCGCCCTCGAGATAAAGAACGCGGCGCCGGCCCGACTCGACATTCACGAGTCGCGTGACGGCATTATTGGAGGGATTCTCTTCGCCGGGCAGCGGGTCAACCGAGAAGCGCAGCGCCTTGACGCCGGCGCGGCCGGCGTTGAACATCAAATTCTCGGTTTGGGCAGCACCGTCGGCGGAGAGGGTGATCTCTCGCGCTGCCAGCACTGTCGCACCATCGTGAACGCTCAGCGTAGCCTTCCGCCCTGCGTAACCGTGCTGGTGAAAACGGACAATCGCCGACAGGCGCGAGTCCGCCAAGGCGCGCGGTGCAACCGTCGCGTCGTCAATCTCTACGTCCTGCGCCATCGCAAGGCGCCCGAAGCCGACGGTGTGGACCGGAATCCGGCGTGAGCGAAGAGCCGTGATGGTGTCCAGATCGACGCCGCCGGAGTTGTCGGACCCATCGCTCAGCAAGACCACAGCCCCAATCGGCAAATCACTGGTTTCTTCCGCCAATTGTTTCAATCCCGCGCCGAGGTGCGTTACGGGCGCCGAGGCCCGCAATTCCTCCAGGCTCGAAACACGCGTCGCTTCGCGGTCGAGCCGATAGAAGCGTGTCTGGAATTGCTTCTGGAGACCGGCCAGCACTCCACCTTGCATCACTTTGATGGCGCGTTCCAGGCGGGAGGCGCCGTCCTCCGTGGTGGCCATGCTGCGCGAGTCGTCCACCACGATGGCGATGATGTTCTTTTGGGGTTCGAGTTGCGCAACCACCAGGGCGGGCCGCCAGAGCAGGATCAGCAGAAGCGCCGCCAGACACGATTGCAGAAGCCAGATGACCCCTGCCCGCCAGTTCCGCACGCTCGAAGCAGCCTGCGGCAGACGCGCGCGAATCAGCGCCGCCAAAGCGCCCGCTGCCAGCAGCACCAGCAATGCCAGGAGCCACCTCGGCCAACTGCTGAGCAGAACCAGTTCGCCTCTCGCGACTGCCAGGCGTTGGTATTTGAAGAAAAACTGAAACATGGAGTACCCGTAGGGGCAACACTCGCGGTTGCCGATATGCTCTACGTCAAGAATCTCGAAGCCCTGGTTACCCTGAGTACGATGCCCTGAACTACCCTTTGGATGCAAAAAGATCGCAGCGTGTGCGGTCATCCTGAGCGCAGCCAAGAATCTGGGCAGTTATTATTCGTTTGCAAAAGCTTACGACGAACTGCGGAGATCCCCCGATTTCTGGGGTCCGATGGTCCGATCTCAATCGGACCTGAAATCGGACTTCGCTGCGCTCAGGATGACAGGCTTGGCCGCCACGCTTCATGCATATCGGAACAGCGCCTTAAAGCCAAAGTCCATGTGCTGCTGGTTGTGGCAGTGAAAAAGCGTCAGCCCCGGCTGGTTTGCCAGCAAGTCCACGGCAACCACCCCGTAATTCGGCACTACCACCGTGTCCTTGATTACCCCTGCGGTCTTTTTACCGTTCACATCGACGAGCTCGAACGTGTGTCGATGCATATGCACGGGGTGGGCATCGTCGCTCCGATTGTGAAACACCAGGCGGTAGCGCGCGCCCTCTTTCAGGACGAACTCGCCCTCGTGCGGATATTCCTTGCCGTTGATGAGCCAGTGGTTAAAGTTCCCGGGCCCGCCGGGAATGACCTCGATGACCATGTCAATCGTCTGATCGGGCGCCGCATGGGCGGCGGGCTTGCCGAAGATCGAGTAGTCCCATTGAAGGTTCGTAGGGGCGACCCACTGTGGATCGCCGTGTCGGTTCGCATACTCGACCAGGACACCCATGCCGTCATTGCGGTCGTCGTCCTTGGTGGCGCCCAGAATCCAAATCCCCGGCCGGTTCATCTCCACCACCGCGTCCACGCGTTCGCCCGGACCCATCGCCAGGACTTCGACCGGGTGCGGAGACGGTACCGGGTTTCCATCTAGAGCCAGAACGTTGAAAAAATGACCCGCAAAGGCAATGCTGCGGTTTCCTGTGGCGCTGGCGTTGAGCACGTGCACCAGCAGGCGCTGGCCCTGCCGGACTCGAATCGGCTCTCCCGCACCGAGCGACTTGTCGTTGATCGAGAAGATCCGATAGCCGACCTCCAAACCATTTTGCCGCTTATCGGCGACGGCGGGCTTTTCGGGCTGCGGTCCCGGCGGCCCCATCTCCATTTCGTCCATATCTTCTGAACTCAGATACGGTTCCCAGTCGCGCAGTGCCAAAAACACTTCCTGGTCGTATTGGCCCGGATTCTCGGCCGGCTCGACGTAGACGAAACCGAATTGGCCGGTGTAAGTGCCTCGGTGCAAGTCGATCCCGGCCATTGCGTGAGTGTGATACCAGCGCGTGCCCGCAGGGCGTGGCACAAACTGGTAGCGCCGCCGGCCATGAGCGGGAACCATCGGCGTGCCTTCTTCTTCCGCGCCATCGACCTCGGGGGGGATGAAGAATCCGTGCCAGTGCACGAGTTCCGGCACGTCCGTGTCATTCAAGACCTCGACCGTAATCGGCTTGCCCTCGCGCATGCGCAAGACCGGGCCCGGTGAACACCCGTTGTAGCCAATGGTGCTGATGGCGCGATTGGGATCAAGCTGCACAATCACGGGGGCAATCTTGAGCGTGACATCCGCCCCGCCCGCCTCGGGCGCCGAGGCCTGCGGCATCTGCATTTGCGACCCGAGCCGGCGGGCCGCGCCGAGTCCCGCGGCGCCACCGCATCCGTATTTGAGGAAGTCTCGTCTGTTCATGCCGAAATTCGAAAATCGAAATTCGAAACTCGGAAATCAAAACCCGCCCGCTCCTGATTCACTTGTGCGCTGTCGAGAAGCTTCGAATTTCGATTTTCGACTTTCGAGTTTCGGGTTCTTCCGACTAGTGCGTCATCCCGTAGATGATGTAATTGATCCCCAGGCGATAGGCGAGCGAGGAAAACCGTTCCGGGTAGCGCGGATCATCGGCGTGCTCCCAAGCATCTCCCAGATGCATGTTGTGGCAAATGGCGACCATGATTCGGCCCTTGTCGTCCCGGATGGCCCGCCAATGCGGCTCGATACCATCCCGCTCATAAGTTCTGCCCGTCCAGATGTACTGATAACCCGGTATTTGGAAGCGTTCGTCCAGGTCATAGAGCACGTGAAAAATCTCATCGCTGTTCTTCAGGTCCTCGACTTGGCGTTCCGGAAACACTTTGCTCATTCCCTCGAGGAATGTCTGCCACTCCGCGGCGCCGTGGAAATTGTCGGCCAACAGGAAGCCGCCTCGCAGCAGGTACTCGCGCAGGCGCTGGGACTGTGCCGCGGTGAAGTTCCAGCGGCCGACGTTGACGGCATACAGCCACGGCCAGTTGAAGATCTCGTCGCTGTCCAGGTCCAGGACCTTTTCAGTGCTGCGAGCGTTGAGCCGGGTTAGACGCCGCACACCTTCGGAGAACTGGCGATCGGCCTTGGGGAAATCCTCCGACCAACCGAGGCGACGCCACCCGCCGAAACTGCTTCCGCTGGTGGCGAACCTCAGGCGTCCAAAAGTGAACTCAGCTTTTTCGTTGGTTTGGGCGGGAGCTTCTTCCATATCCCAGGGAGCGAAGCCGTCCTGTTGAAAGGCCATCAGGACGGTGCTCAGCCCCAAGGCCAGAGACACGAACAGCATGCGCGGACGGAACCCCATGGATCACCCTGAATGAATGGTAACAAAATGTCGAGGATTTTTCCACCCGACCGCGCCTTGCGAACCTGAACCCTGACGAGCAATCGCAGCGCAGACCTTGAACTGCCGGTCCGCGGCACCCTGAATATAGCCTATAGTAAGAGCCTATCACTGGTGGAGGGCCAGACGCGTGCAGCGTTTCTCACGGGCGGGCGATTTTGCCCAGCACTACGCCGCGGCGCGCCCCGGTGACGCGAGGCAGGTTGCCCGGCAAGCCGTGCAGGGTGCGGTCGGCAAGGATGGCGAAGGCGATGGCCTCTTTGGCGTCTACCGGCAGGCCGTACTGGTCGGAGAGTTCAACTGTCAGTCGAGGCAGCAATTCGGCCAGGCGCTTCAGCAGCGTGCGATTGTGCGCGCCGCCGCCCGAGACGATCAGCCGGTCAACCCTGGTTTCAGGAAAGACATAACGAGCCAAGGCGTCAACGATGGTCCGTGCGGTCAGTTCGAGAGAGGTTCGAAGCATGTCCTCAAATCGGGCACGCCGGCGCGAGAGAAAATAACTCTCCACAAAATAGCGGCCGAACTGCTCCCGCCCCGCACTTTTGGGCGGAGCCCCGGAAAAAAAAGGGTGGCGCAGCAGCTCTGCAAGCACCGCTTCGTTCACTCTTCCCCGCGCCGCCGCGCGCCCGCCGGCGTCGTAATGCTCCCGGCCGCCGGTGAAGTGCCGGACCAGAGCGTCGCTGACCATGTTTCCGGGGCCGGTGTCGAAGCCGGTTACGTCGGGCGGTTTCGCCTTCGCGGGGATCACGGTTACATTAGCGATGCCGCCGATGTTTAAGGCCACCGTCCCTTTCCGCGCGTCGCGAAGCAAGAGGTAGTCCACCATGGGCACCAGCGGCGCGCCTTGCCCTCCCGCCGCCATGTCGGCGGTGCGGAAATCCGCCACCACCGGCGCGCCCGTTCGTTCTGCGATTACGGCAGGCTCCGCTATTTGAAGTGTGCTCGGGGCTGCCGCCTCGCTGTGGCCTGGAATCAACTCTAACCTTCCCTGGTGAAAGACGGTCTGGCCATGTGAACCGATGACGGAAACACTCCGGGGAGAAACATGAGCATCGCGGCATACACCTAGGGCGGCGTTGGCGAAGAGTTCTCCGAGCAAAAAGTTAAGCCGGCTGACTCCCCCTGCGGAGGTCAATTCCCCCGCGGCAACGCCCATGAGCCATTCCTTGACCTCGCGAAGGTAGGGAAGTGTGTCGAACACCAGCAAGCGCACCCGCGGTTGATCCGCAGAGCCGCTGAGGCGCACCAAGGCTGCATCGATTCCGTCCATCGAGGTGCCGGAGATCAGGCCCACAGCGAGACGGGGTCTGCGATCCTTTGTTTTCATAGACATTCCCGGATCGTTCTTAGAAATCTGGAGTCGAGAAGTTGAAGAGTCGAGAAGCCGACTGCCGGACCCCGGACTGAGGATGCCGCATGGAGTTGGTTCTTGTCTTGTGCCGTTCGACTCTTCAACTCCTTGACTCCTCGACTTCTTGACTTTATGACCCCGTCCCTCATTTTCACAGCCCCGGCGGCCGGGCAGTTCCATCCCACAACCCCTGTAATCATAGCCTATCGTTATGGGTTTTGTCAAGAGACAAACAGTCCTAGTCACGATTTTCCGAGGCTGCGAAGACGGCGGAGAAGGCTGTGAACTGTTTTATAAGGTTTTCCAGCGAGCCGCGCGACAGTTTGTCGACGGGGGGCCGCAGGCCTCGCTTCACATGCTGAATGCGTTTGAGTGCTTGTTCGACGCGAGCGCTGGGAAGTTTCCCTGACTGCAGAGCGGCGCTCAAGGCTGCCTGAACACGCTCGGCGGCTTGCAGCTCTTCCACGAGAAGTATGTCGCATCCCGCGCTCACAGCCTGCACGGCCGCCTCCTCCAAAGTCAGTGTTCCGCGCACGGCCTCCGTTTCGAGCCCGTCGGCGATCGCGACGCCGTCATAGCCCAGCTTAACGCGGAGCAAGCCCTCAACAACCTTCGAAGATAGCCCGGCAGATTGCAGCAGATCAAAATCGTAGGCCTTATAAGCGGCCGTGCTAACCAGGATCAGGGGGAGCCGGGGCAGAAGCGCCCGATAGGGGACGAGATCCTCGCGCCACAACTCGGCCATGGACTTGGAAACCAGGGGGAGTTCGGCTCGGCCGGCGGCGCGCGCGCTGCCAAAGCCTGGGAAGTGCTTTCCGCAAGCCAGCACCTTGTGAGCCTCGAGCCCTTCCAGGAATGCTTCGCCACACTTCGCCACCTGCTGAGGGTCGGCGCTGAAGGCGCGTGTCTCTGTAGGGGCACGCCATGGCGTGCCCCTACCCGGAATCAGACTGGGCGACGCCAGATCGAGCAAAGGAGCGAAATCGGTGTTGAAACCGAGAAGTTTTAGGGCAGAACCCACAAGTTCGCCCAGGCGTTGCACCGCCGCAAGGCCTTTCCCGGCGGCCGCGCGCGGGGAGGGGAGTGGAGGCAGGAAGGCTTGCAGCGGATCCATCAGCCCGCCTTCTTCTCGGAGGGCAAGGAAGGGCACGGTTGGGACCGAGCAGGCCAACTTGGACAGGAATTCGCGGAGGGTGTCGGCACCATTGGGAAGCGGCGCATCGACAAGCACACCGCCTGGGTGCAAACGGCGCAGGGTGTGCTCGAGGGTGGACCCCCAACACAGTTCGTTCAGTTTCAGGAGCAGCAATTGGCCGAGATCGTTCTCGTGCACCGGACCCCTCACCCGGCCCGCGACGGCTGATGAGAGCGCCGTCGTGGGCCACCCTCTCCCCGGGAGAGGGCAATTGGGTTCATGTGGTGCGGGCGGGATGCCTCTCCGTGGGCGGGAGCGAGACGCTCCCGCGACTGCGGGCGGGACGCCCGCACCACAATGCGTATCAGGACTGAATCTGCTTTTTCAATTCCGCCAACAGGTTCAAGGCCTCGATTGGTTTCAGGTTATCGAGGTCGGCGCTTTCGATGGCGTTCACCACATCAGCGTTCAAGGGCGTGAAAATGGTGAGCTGCACGGGTCCGGATTTCGCCTCGTCCGGCCTGGCGGTCAAGCGCTCGCTCAGGGTGTGCTCGGTTTGTTCGTGGCGAGAGAGGATTTCCCGAGCGCGCGCGATCACCTTGGCGGGCAGGCCTGCCAGGCGAGCGACCTCGATGCCGTAGCTCTTGTCGGCGCTTCCCTGTTCCACCTTCCGCAGGAAGACGATGTTGGATCCGGACTCCCGCACCGAGACGTGATAATTGCGCACGCCGGGGAGAAGATCGGCCAGCTCGGTAAGCTCGTGATAGTGAGTGGCGAAGAGGGTCTTGGCCCGAGTGTGGGTTTGTAGGTATTCGACCACGGCCCAGGCAATCGCCAGGCCGTCGAAGGTCGCGGTGCCCCGGCCCACCTCGTCCAACAAGACGAGGCTACGTGGCGTTGCGGTGTTGAGGATGGCCGCCGCCTCCGTCATCTCCACCATAAACGTCGAGCGCCCCCGCGCCAGGTTATCCGAGGCTCCGATGCGAGTGAAGATGCGGTCGAAAATGGGAAGCTGGGCGCGCGTGGCGGGCACAAAGCTCCCCATCTGCGCCACCAGGGCGATCAGGGCCGCTTGGCGAAGGTAAGTTGATTTTCCCCCCATGTTCGGCCCCGTGATGATCAGGATCAGGTCGGTGCCGCCATTCATGTAGAGATCATTGGGAATGAACTTGCCGGATTGGCCTTCCTCGTTGAGTTGCTCGATGACGGGGTGGCGTCCGCGCTGGATGACCAGTTCGCCGTCCTGGGAAAACTCGGGGCGTTGGTAGTGGCGCTCCGCGGCCAAGTGGGCGAAGCAGGCGAGAACATCCAGTTCCGCAAGCACCGCCGCTGTCTGGCGGATGCGCCGCGCCTCATTCCCCACCTGGCGCCGGGTGGCGAGGAACAGGTCGCGCTCGAGGGCGTGGCTTCTCTCCTCCGCGTCAAGGATTTTCGCTTCCAGCGCCTTCAACTCCGGCGTGGTAAACCTTTCGGCATTCACCAACGTCTGCTTGCGTTCGTAATCCGCAGGAGCAAGGTGCAGATTGGGCTTCGAGACCTCGATGTAATAGCCGAAGATGCTATTGAAGCGGACCTTCAAAGAGGCGATGCCGGTGCGCTCGCGCTCGCGGACCTCAATCTGGGCCAGCAACTGTTTGCTGTTCTGGCTCAGGTCGCGCAGTTCGTCGAGCTCCGCATTGTAGCCCGGCCGGATCAACCCGCCCTCGCTGAGAAGCACCGGGGGATCGGGATGGACCGCTCTCTCGAGCAGCTCCCGCACGTCGCGAAGCTCGTCCAGGTCTTCCCGAAGTTTCTTCAGGCGAGCCGCCTGGAAATGGTTCAAATAAGCGCGAAGATCGGGGAGAACCTCCAACGATTGCTTTAAAGCCAGCAGGTCGCGCGCATGGGCGGTCTCGAGGGTCACTTTGCTCAGCAGGCGCTCGAGGTCTTCTACGCTGCCCATCGCCCGCCGCAACTCCTCCCGCTCAATGGTGGACTTCTGCAACTCCCCTACGACGTCGAGGCGCGCCTCGAGTTCGGCGCGGTCGAGCGAGGGGCGAAGCATCCAGGCCTTCAACTTACGCGCGCCGAGCGAGGTGACGCATTCGTCGAGGATACCCAGGAGCGTGGCGGCGCGAGATTCCCCGAAGGCGGGCTCGACCAGCTCGAGATTGCGCATCGTCGCCGGGTCGAGGATCAGCGAATCCTGCTGCTGGTAGAAGCGGATTCCATCGAGGTGGGAAAGCGATCCCCGCTGCGTCTCGCGCACATAATGGAGCGCGGCCCCGGCGGCCGCCACCGCCAGCGCATGACCCTCGAGGCCGTAGCCGGCCAGCGTCGCCACCCGGAAATGGTCGCGCAACAGCCGGGCGCCATATTCCTCGGCGAAGACCCAGTCCTCGAGAGGCGTTTGGGTGAGGGAAGCGAGGGGAACGGGGCGCGCCTCCGCCGGGCTGGTGGGGCGCGAGGCCACCAGAAGTTCGCTGGGCCGCATGCGCTCCAATTCCTCTTGCAGGCGCGCCGCAGCCTCCGAGCCTGAAAACTCGGTGGCGCGGAAGTCGCCGGTCGAGAGGTCTACGAAAGCCAGGCCTACACTACCGTCGCGCTCCGCCAGCGCCGCCAGATAGTTATTCTCGCGCGGCTCGAGAATCTGCGAATCGATCGCCGTTCCCGGCGTGACCACGCGGGTGACTTCGCGCTTCACGAGTTTCGTGGCGAAGCGCGGATCCTCCATCTGGTCGCAGATGGCTACCCGAAAGCCGCGACGGACGAGCTTGGCGATGTAACCCTCCGCGGCATGATAGGGAACGCCGCACATCGGGATCGCCACGCCCTTCTCCTTGTTGCGGGAGGTCAGGGTAATTTGCAGCTCCTTCGAAGCCACCACGGCGTCTTCAAAGAAGAGCTCGTAGAAATCTCCCAATCGAAACAGCAAGAGGGCGTTGGGGTGGCGCTCCTTAATGGCGCTGTACTGCCGCATCAGGGGTGTGGAGAAATCACTCATGGGCGCGTTCGAGTTCTTGAACCATTATAGCTTCGCTCACGGGCCTTCGCTATGTAGACTCTTCGCCCCTAATCCGTCGGTAACGACGGGCCAGACTCGTCGGGGCGCATGGCGGTGGCTAGCGTTTTCCTGCGTTCTCAGGGTAATCCCTTCGGTGGGACTGGTACTTTAGTAGTCTTGAGTCGAGGGGCGAAAAGCGTTACCAATGAAGTGCTGGCCACGAGTTTCTCCGCCGACTCGGATGGGCGAGTGGGGCTCCGGCTCGTGCTGCCAGCCGGCGGTATGCCGCTTCGGGGTGCCCCGCGCCTAGCCGCAGGCAAGCTGGTTGCGGTTGCACGATTGTTTTTGGAGGTTACTTTGAACTGCCTTCGTTTGGGGATCAGGTTTCCGGTGGAGTTCCCGGTGACGGTGCAATGGAAAACCCGCCCGGGCAAAGTGCGCAAGATACACGGAAAGATTACCACGATGAGTGGCAACGGAGTTTTTATGCGGCTGCCCTCACAGCTTCGTCCGAACACCAGGATTGTTTTGACGGTGAGTTTACCTGCCGAGATTACGAAAGTCCCCTTGAAGCTTCGCTGCCAGGCTCGTGTGGTCAGCCAAAGGGAAGCCGAAAGTTATCCCTTTGGCATCGGCGCGGTCATTGACGATTATCAAATCCGGACCGCCCGCCCGCAGGCGTGAAATCCGCGCACCCTGGCCTTCACGCCATCCTGACGATTCGCCAACAACATCGCCCCTGCCCGGCCCAGGGCTGCGAGCCCACGCCCGGCAGGATAAGCCTGCGAAGGGCTTGCTCCTGGCATGCTTCGCTACCTCAATATTGACGCGGTGTGGTGCGGGCGTCCCGCCCGCAGTCGCGGGGGCGTCCCGCTCCCGCGCCCGGGCAGGATGCCCGCGCTGCGGCGGGCGAGACGCCCGCACCACAGAGCCCGGCCTGCGCGCTCGGCGTTCATTTCTATCGGTGAGCGCGGGTCCTATGGCAGCTCAGGATGTCAGGGGGTGATGCCGGACAATAGGAGATCAGGCTGCCGTTACCGGCGGTTGCTGGCGTGGCGTCTCGACGAGGGGCAGGTCGAGCTTGTGGTGAAGGGCGTAGAGCACCAGTTCCAAGCGGTCTGAAACGCCAACCTTATCGAAAATGGAGCGCAGGTGGTTCTTGACGGTCTGTTCCGCTATGGCCAGCCGCCGAGAAATCTCACGGTTGGGGAAGCCCTGCATGAGGCAGGCGATCACATGCTTCTCGCGCAGGGTGAGCGTGTCGACCGGCCGCACCAGGGGCTTCTGTAAGTACTCGATGGTCCTGACGGGGGGGGCCGGGATCACCTTGACTGGAGCAACTTTCTGCCTCATCGCTTCTCTGACGCACTTCACGAAGCGGGAGAGCGCAGCGGATCTCGGAATCACATTGGCGGCCCCGGATTCCAGATGACGAGTGGCCGTGTCCCCTACCAGGGCCGAAGCGGTGATCACCACTTTGCTGAGCGGCGAGACACGCCGGACCTGCTCCACGAAGTTGCCGGGTGGTTCGGCGGCGATCTCTTCTTGAACCAAAAGGAGGTGCGGCTTGAATCGTTCTGTCAAGGCGGTGGCCTGCTCACGGTTTGCCGCTTGCGCGACCACGCGCAGGTCGTCCTCAAGCGAGAAGAGTTGCCTTATTCCAAGGCGAAAAACCTCTTCCCGGTCCGCCAAAAGTATACGGATTCTCTTTGGTGTGCGCGCTTGTTTCATTGGCCGCTTGGAGCGGATAACCATGGTGCCGCTAGGCATGGCGCTGGGACACTAGGCTTTCGCGGACTTGCGTCGCGAAGGCCGGAGTTTGAAATCTTCAATGATCGCTGAGATCCCTGCACTCTTGCCCATGGAGCTCTTGCGGACTACACGCCCCTTACAGGTAAGTCTGACAGGGACTTTTGTTAAATCGACGGGTAAATTGATGGTGACGTTGATGGTGGTGCCGATCGGCAGATGCTTGGGAATCAGAACAAGCAGCCCGCTCGAACTAATGTCACCAATTTCGCCTTTGATCGGCCCCGCACTCTTGCCCCGGGATGTCCAGCGGACTTCCGCAGGTAGCCTTAGGGGATAACGTATGCCTTGTCGCTGCTCATTCATAGATAAAATGCTGGTTTATATTAGCACAACGAGAGTCCAGCGAATCTAGTTATTTTTCGTGACAAATTCTCCCCCTCCCGCTGGGAGGGTTATCCAGGGTGGCCGTCGCCGCGATCCCAGCGTATTTCCGCGCCGGTACTCGTTTATGACTCCTAGAGTATTGAGTAAGTTAATAATTTGTTGTACTATATGCCCTGCTGCCATTCAGGGCTTAAAAAACTCCACGCTGGCGAAGCTGACCACGGATTGCGGATCGATGTTCCACTGCTCATAACGAAGCAAACGGCCGCGCACTTGGCCGATCGCTCTTAAGAAGGTGTAGAGAGTTGAATGACCGCACCAGTTCAATTCATCGCCGCCCGCCGATACGAGTTCGAGGAAGCCCCGGCTGTCGCCGGCGCACACCAATTCTAAGCGGCGGCGATCCTGCGCCGCCACCTCCGCCATTCGACCTTGATTGGCCAGAGCGGTGAAGGGGCTGCCGTACCGGCGGCCGAGGTGCGTCAAGTCGATTCCGAGGACCCAGAACAGCCGGTCCTTGTGCTTCTCGGCGAGCTGGGCCAACGCGTCCAAGAAACTCTCGAGTCCCTTCTCACTCTCCGCCGAGGTAGCGCTGACCTTCAGGCCAGCAGTCTCGGCTGGCGGGCTTTCACCAAGCGGTCCGCACAAAATCGGCACAATCTTTAGTTCCGGTCCGAGCGCGTACTGAAGGAATACACACTGAAACTCAATTGAGTGCTCGAAGGCATAGCAATAATCTTCCGAATTGACGGCCCCGGCTCCGTGTTGCTCGAGCCAGATCACCATCTCGTCGTCCACGCGCAGGGTGCCGAGGGGCGTGACGAACGGCTTATGGGTCAAGCCGAACTTCCCCGCGGCTCCCCAGTGTGAGGTTCCCAGCACCATGAACGTCCGTTCGGCAAGGGAGGGGAACGCGGCCAGCCGCCGGTAGGTCTCGGCGTAGCAGTTGCGTCCGCCCTCCGGGCTGACATGCGGCGCGGCCACTCCCACGAGGTTGTCGGGCGGGCCGGCGTCAATTTCCACCGAGTTGAAGTATTCTGCGAAAGTAGTGCGGATTTCCACCGCACTCGCCGGGTACCCCGAGCCCGCATGGGCCGCCGGGCGTTCGGGTAGCTCCAGGAATTCCTTGTGCCGCTGCTCGCGCCGACGCTCAAACTCTTCGGTCTCCAGGAAACCTTCCTGGCGCAAAACGCGGACGAATTCCCGAACTTCATCACTGAACACCAGCCCGCCCGTGGCTCGAGTGAGGAGCTCTTGCACGTCCAGTTCGGTGTGCTCTCCATCCAGGCACCGCAGCGCCAAAGCCCACGTCGGCGGCACGTACAGAACCGCTTCCGCGTAACCCAAGGGATCTCGAAGCAGCAGGCCCGGCCGGTCGGCTTCCGGCGAGGGCAGGATGTCAAGCGCGCGGCGGAGAGCGGGAAGCACATTAGACATGGCAAATTAGCTTACCACGGCCCGGGGATTTCGGTGCTCGCGAGGAAGAGGGATTCCGCTTCGAGCAGCGAGTGTGTAGAATATCGGGAGATCGGGTGAATTAGCTCTCAGCTGTCAGCTCTCAGCAAGCGGATATTAGCGCGACTGCCGCCGCAGACCGTTTGCTGATAGCTGAAAGCTGAGAGCTGACAGCTACGGAGAGGAGGCACGGAATGCGAAAGGCATTTCTTTGGCTCGCGTTGGGGATCATCGCTATGGGATGGTTTGCAGGGCGCGCGCTCCCGCAAGCGCAGCCTGTGGCCGGATTCGATCGCCTGAAAACCCTTGTCGGCACATGGGAAGCTCCGGGGCCGCAAGGCAAACCACTGTCCAACACGATTCGCCTGGTCTCGAATGGGACAGCGCTGGAAGAGACTTCTCAGAGCGCTGAGGCCGATCAGATGGTGACGCTCTACACGCCGAACGGAAAAGGGCTGGCGATGACTCATTACTGCGCGGCGGGCAATCAGCCGCGCATGGAAGCGCCTGCGGTCACTGGCGACCAGAAGGAATTCGAGTTCTCTCTTACCGGAATCACCAATCTGGCAAACCCCAGCGCCGGCCACATGCGTCACTTGCTGATCCAAATTGCCGATGAGGATCACTTCACGGAAAAGTGGACCTGGCGCGAGAATGGCAAGGACCAGGTCCATACGATCCATTTCAAACGAACGAAGTCTTAGAGGAATCGCGTCATCGGGAGATCGGGTGAACGATTTGTGATTGGCGATTTGTGATTGGTGATTTGTGATTGGTGATTGAAAGGCCCAATCGCAAATCAGAAATCACATATCACAAATGGCTCATCCGATCACCCGATCAGGTCGAGGCAATGTTGGGCAGGATGCGCACCTCCGGCAGGCGCCGAAACTGTTGGTTGTAATCCAGGCCGTAGCCAACCACGAAAACATCGGGAATCGGAAAGCCCACGTAGTCGGCCTGCACGGGAACCACGCGTCGGGCCGTCTTATCGAGCAGCGCGACGAGCTTCACGCTGTCAGGCTGATGGGCAGCAAGAACCCCCTGCAAGTATTGATAAGTTCGCCCCGTGTCGAGGATATCCTCGACCACCAGAACGTCGCGGCCCGCGATGCTCCTATCGAGGTCTTTGGTGATTTTCACTTCGCCGGATGAGGTCGTCCCGGCGAGATAGCTTTGGATCCCCAGGAAATCCACGGTCACCTCGATGCTGAGGTTGCGGATAAGGTCCGCCATGAACACCCAGGCCCCCATCAACACGCCCACCAGGTGCGGGGTGCGGCCGCGATAGTCGTTGGAGATCTGCTCGCCCAACTCGCGGATTCGCGAGGCAATCCGGGTCGCATCGATAAGTACTTCCAGATTCGATTGAGAAAGAGTATTGCCCATGGTCACCCATTGACGCTCCTCGGAGCGTCTGTTAAATTGAGTGTTCGTATCTTGTACAAAAGGAGATTCTGTGGCAAGTCACAAATCCGCATTAAAGCGCATCAAGCAAACTCAAAAGCGAACTGAGCTGAACCGGGCGCACCTGACCAGGCTGCGGCATCAGATCCGGAAATTCCGCGCAACGCTGAAAGCCAAGGACAAAGCCGCTGCGGAAGCGCTTTTGAAGCCCACGCTGGCGCTCATCGACCATTCCATCCACAAGGGCGTTTTGCACGCCAATACGGCAGCGGCCTACAAGTCGCGGTTGACGCTTGCCTTCAATGCTCTGGCCTAAGCTTGGCTCTCGGCTGCCTGTCAAGAATTGTCATTCTGAGCTCCGGCATGTGGGGATAGGGCTTGCCCTACCCTCGTCGGGACCAGCAGAAACGCGGGGACGGCAAGCCGTCCCCCTACGGCGGGACGGATCAGCCATCCGTGCTGGGAGCGGGGAGATCCTCCCCAATCGTGGGTATGGTTGCGCTTTCCTTGCCGACGACCACCTGCCAAACCAGAAACTCCAAAAGAATTCTTGAATCCTTCCACGAGGATTTGATTCCCAGGTCGGTACGGCGGACGGCCCGGAGCGCCTGCTGTAGTTCTTCGCGCGGATAATTCCGCTGCACGAGGGGCACGATTTCCCAAGTGGAATAAGGGTTGGCGGGACGCGACCAGCCTCCGCGCCCCCCGCCGTACTGTGCCCCGCCTCCCCTGAGCGTCTGGCGAAACAGGTCGCCGATACACCATGCAATCAAAGTTTCGGCGACTTTGCTGGCCAGAAGTTCCCGCAGGAATTCCAACGCCGGGCCGCATTTCCGTTCGCCGATGGCGCGCAAAAGCTTACCGATTTCGCGCTCTTCGCGGAAGGCGACGATCAATTCCAAGTCAGCCGCCTCAAGTCGCTTCTTGCCGGGGTTGGCCGTGAGCAGTTTCTCGAGTTCCGTGCGCATCCAGAGAAGGTTCACGCCGGAAGCTTTCGACTCGGCGCGGGAATCGTTGCTGATCTCGAACTTGCCGGCGATTTCCTCGGCCAATTCCGCGTCGATCTCCACGCCGGCCGCGTGCAGGAAGTCGCTGGCCCAGAGCGCGGCCTGGCGGCAATTAAGCGCCCGCATCTCCACCAACTGGGCTTTCTTCTCCAGCAACTGGATGAACTTCCGCCGCCGGTCCGGCTCCGAGGCCGTGAACACCACGGTGGAGAAGGGCGAGGGACGCTCGAGGTAGGCGCGCAACGCCTCGGCGTCCTCGTCGCCCGCGTGTTTGAAATCTTCCGGGTCGGCAAAGAGCAGGAAGTTGTGCCCACCCAGCATGGGCATCTGCTGCGCGGCCTCCAGATCGTGCCGCAGGCGCTGCGGCTCAAACTCAATCTCCGCCAGGCACCATTGCCGAGCCTCATCGGGAATCGAGTTCACCACGGCTTTGCGGCATTCCTCCTGGAGAAAGCGGTCAGGGCCGCGCAAGAAATAAGCCCCGCCGGCCGGGCCTCTCCGAAATGTGGCGAAGAAATCCGCAGGCTGCATGCAGCAATGCTAACACATAATCCACAGATTACGCAGATTACACAGATTGGCAAAGGCGAGAAGCAATAAGACCCCGTTCCAGGCCCGCTGCTTGGTCCGCGGTCCAACGTCGAAACCGTCTCCCGGTGAGTTTTCGGCGCACCCTGCTGGGTGTTCAGCCTACTCGGCGCCTTCGGTTTTCCGGCTTGCTTAATCTGTGAAATCTGCGTAATCTGCGGACCATGCCGAACGATCCGAGGACGTATGCGATAATCGGGGCGGCGATGGAAGTCCACCGGCAATTGGGCCATGGCTTCCTTGAGCCCGTCTATCAAGAAGCCCTGGCATTGGAGTTGGCCGCCCGTGCCGTGCCCCATCGGCGCGAGGTTGACTTGCCAGTCTATTACAAGGGTGTGAGGCTGAACGCGACGTGCTTCGGAGCCCAAGGCTTCGAATACTGCTAAGACTCCGGTTTAGAACCCACGATTGTGGACTTCGAGAGGTCCTCAAGGTGTTTGACCCTACACAGAAGGAATTGCTATATTTGAGAAGTGACTTTGGCAAGACTCGGAAGCTAGTGACGAATGGCAAACGTTCTAATCGAATTCCCTGACAAGTCAGCGAAGGAGTTCCCTCAAGGAATAACAGCGCTGGAGGTGGCGAAGTCTATTGGGCCGCGTCTGGCGTCGGAGGCGCTGGCTGCCAAGCTGGACGGACGATTGGTGGATCTGTCGACTCCCATCGAGCAGAATGCGCCAATCCAGTTCATTACGCCATCCTCGCCCGAGGGTCTGGAGATTTATCGCCATTCCACGGCTCACCTGCTGGCCGCTGCAGTCACAGACCTTTTTCCGGACGCGCACCCGGGAGTCGGTCCCGCCACCGAGACTGGTTTCTATTACGACTTCTATCGCGAGAAGCCCTTCACGGAAGATGACCTCAAGAAGATTGAAGACCGGATGCGCGAGATCATCAAGTCGGACCTCCCGAACGAGCGCGTGCAGTTTCCGAAGGAAGACGGCAAGAAGCTCTTCGCGGAGATGGGCGAGTTCTTGAAGTGCGAGCTGATTGAAGAAAAGGCCGAGCCCGTTTTCAGCGCCTATCGCACGGGCAAGTTTCTCGATTTTTGCCGCGGGCCGCACATTCCCTCCACCGGGCGGATCAAGGCCGTCAAGCTCTTGAGCGTGGCCGGGGCGCACTGGAAGGGCGATGAGAAGTCGCATCCGATGCAGCGCATTTATGGAACTGCCTTCTTCAGCCAGAAGGAACTGGATGCTTTCCTGACCCAACTCGAAGAAGCGAAGAAGCGAGATCACCGGCGGCTGGGGAAGGAACTCGATCTTTTCAGCATCCAAGACGAGGCTGGGCCGGGGCTGGTTTTCTGGCATCCCAAGGGCGGCATCATTCGCAAAGAGATCGAAGACTTCATGCGCACGGAACTGCTCCGGCAGGGCTACGAACTGGTGTATACGCCGCACGTGGCTCGTGTAGATTTATGGAAGACCAGCGGGCATTGGGGTTACTACCGCGAGAACATGTTCACGCCCATGGCGCTCGAGGACGCGGAATACCAGTTGAGGCCGATGAACTGCCCGTTCCACATCTTAATTTACAAGGACCAAAGGCGGAGCTATCGCGAGTTGCCCATGCGGCTGGCGGAGTTCGGGACAGTCTACCGCTACGAGCGCTCCGGCGTGATGCACGGTCTGATGCGGGTTCGGGGTTTCACTCAGGACGATGCTCATATCTTCGCTACGCCGGAAACCATCGAGTCCGAAGCCGGCGCCTGTGTGGACTTCGCGCTGATGCTGATGAAGACCTTCGGATTCGACAAGTACGAGGTCGACCTTTCCACCTGGGACCCCTCGGATCGAGAGAAATACTTCGGCGAACCCGCGCAGTGGGAAATGGCGGAGAATTCGCTCGAGTCCGCCCTGCGGAAGCGCGGCATCTCCTGCCGGCGTGTGCCGGGCGAAGCGGCTTTTTACGGGCCGAAGATTGACATTAAACTTCTTGACGCCATGAACCGGCCCTGGCAGCTCACGACGGTACAGTTCGATTTCAATTTGCCCCAACGGTTCGGCCTTGAATATACGGGCGCCGATGGACACGCTCATCAGCCCATCATGGTGCATCGGGCTCTGCTGGGCGCCTATGAGCGTTTCTTTGGCGTGCTGATTGAGCATTATGCGGGTGCTTTCCCGGTTTGGCTGTCACCCGTGCAGGCTGTAGTGCTTCCCATAAGTGACAAGCATCTGGCCTACGCTCGCGAGGTTCAGGAGGCACTGCGCCGGGCCAACGTTCGCGCCGGGCTGGACGATCGCAACGAGAAACTGAATGCGCGCATTCGCGATGCGCAGCTGCAAAAGGTGCCTTTCATGCTGGTGGTCGGGGATCGCGAAGCCCAGGGACGCGGCGTCGCCGTGCGGCGCCGGGACACCGGAGATGCCGGCTTCCGCGCCCTGGACGATTTTATCGGCTGGATTCGGCAGCTTATCGACACCAGAGCCACGAAATGGTAAGCTGTGTGCTCGCCTCAGAATATTTCGGGACGCATGGCCATGCGCCCCGCCGCGACCAACGCAGAAGTTTTCGGGAGTAGGGACGCACGGCCATGCGCTCCTACTGGGCCAACAGGGCCGGGAGGAAATGCCTATCGCCGACCGATTTGTTCGAGTCAATGAGAGAATTCGAGCCCGGGAAATCCGGGTGATCAATGAAGAGGGCGGACAACTGGGAATCATGCCGCCCTTTGAGGCTCTGAGAATCGCGCGAGGCCAAGGTCTCGATCTCGTGGAAGTTGCCCCCACGGCAAACCCGCCTGTATGCCGCATTATCAATTACGGTAAGTACCTTTACCAGCTCAGCAAGCGGCAGCACGAGGCTCGCAAGCATCAGAAGTCGATTGAGCTTAAGGAAGTGAAGATGCGGCCCCGGACGTCCGCGCATGATTTTGAAACCAAGCGGAACAAGGTGATCGAGTTTTTGAAAGAGGGAGCGAAGGTTAAAGTCACGATCATGTTCCGCGGCCGCGAAATGGCTCATCGCGACCTGGGATTCAAAATGATGGAGAAGTTGGCTGAAGAGGTGAGTGAGGTGGGGATGGTGGAGACGCGGCCGAAGATCGAGGGGCCGAACCTCTCCACGATTATCTCCGCCAAGAAAGCGCCGGGCAAAGGCTCGCCGACCCAGCCAGCACGGCCGGCGGGGACGACATCCCCGGCCCCGATTCGGAGCCCTCAGCCCAAGCGGGCTGCGGTGCCGGTAGCCGCTGCGCCTGCACAGCCTGCTCCCGCTCCTTCGGCAGGGGACGAGCCTGCGCGATAGGGGCTTTTGCTGACGGAACCGCGGACGCGTAGCGCCCCGACCTGGCGGGGCACCTGCCGATCTGAAGGCCGGCGCTACACACAAACTAGGACACTACGCAAGGAACCGGACTGGAGGAGAGTTGCCAAAGCCCAAGAAGATCAAGCTGAAGTTGAAGACCCACCGGGGCGCTAAGAAGCGCTTCAAGATCACGGCCACCGGCAAGGTGGAGCGCCGGCACGCCTTTGCACGCCACATCCTGACTTCGAAGGCTAGCGCGCGCAAGAGGAGACTGGGTCAATCCGCGGTCGTTTCTCCTGCCAATGCTCCCGCCATTCGGGCCATGTTGCCTTATGCGTAGGGAATAGGGAATAGGGAATAGGGAACAGATGACAGGGAACAGGCGACTAGGATCAGGTGACAGGGAACCGGGAGCGGAAGACAAATCGCTGGGGACAGTGAACTGCCGGGCTGTTCCCTGTTCTCTAATCCCTTTTCCCTAATCCCTGTTCCCTCAGGAGCGGGAAGGCCAGCGGCTGGGTGCCTTCATCCCGTCATGCGGGATCTGCCGCCCTGAACTCAATCGAAAGGAGCAAACCCATGCCTCGCGTCAAACGCGGCACGGTTCGCCGTGCCAATCGGAAGAAACTCGCCAAGCTCACCAAGGGCTATTTTCTCAACAAGAGTAAGCTCTACAAATTCATGAAGGAAGCTGCCGATAAGGCAGGCCGCTACGCCTATCGCGGGCGGCGTCAGCGGAAGCGCGATTTCCGCAGGCTTTGGATTATCCGCATCGGAGCTGCGGCGCGCTCTCACGAGCTTACTTACAGCCAATTCATCCATGGGTTGAAAGCGCTCGGCATCGAACTCGATCGCAAGATGCTGGCCGAGCTGGCCGTGAACGATCAGGCTGGTTTTGGCGAGTTGGCGGGTCGAGTGAAACAGGCTGCCGCAGCCGGTCAGCCCGCAACCGCCCGGGCATAAGCAAGCAGTCATCCCTCGGGGCGGCCCTTGCGGCCGCCCTGGGCAACCTCGAGGGTTGCCCGTCGAATCCTATGACTATTTTTGACAAGGTCAAGAAGACACTTCAACAACTGGGCGCTCCGGACGCGCAAGGAGTGGAGTTCCTCTTCGCTGAATTGCAGAAGGCCGCCGAAAAGGAACGTGCCGAATTGGTTTCCCGCGGCGCCTCCAGCCAGGCTCAGCGCGAGAAGCTCTGCAAAGCCCTCCGCGACCGGTGGCTGGCGCGTAAAGGCGGGATTCTCTCGCAGGTGGATGAGAACTGGTTAAAGCCGGCGGCGAAAGAATTGAAGCCCGCGGTAGGGCGGCAGTTTAACGAGTTGCGCCGGTTCACGGGCAACCTGGAATTCGAACCGCTGATTGAGGCGACGCCCCTGCAACCAGCTCGCAGCTTACAGATGGGACTGCCTCTTCCTCCGGAAGCCGGTCCGGCTGTGCCGAGTGACCTTACGCTTCCCGGAATTCACCGGCCGCTTGGGTCAGTTCACCCCGTGATGCGCATGCAGCGCGAAATCGAGGACATCTTTCTACACCTGGGTTTCAGGATTGAGAGCGGCCCCGAGATTGAGAGCACCTATTATAATTTCGACGCCCTCAATATTCCGGAGAGTCATCCGTCGCGGGACGACTGGGACACGCTCTACATTGATGCGAAGACGGTGTTGCGGACCCACACCTCTCCCGTACAGATCCGCTCCATGGAGAAATACGGCGCGCCGCTCTACATCATCATCCCCGGCAAGTGCTATCGCCACGATAACCCGGATTCAACACACTCGCCCATGTTTCACCAGATCGAAGGGCTGGCCATTGACGAGGATATTACTTTCGCGGACCTGAAGGGCACACTCGATTTCTTCGCTAAGAGGCTTTTCGGCGAGAAGGTTCGCACGCGCTTCCAGCCGAGCTTTTTCCCGTTCACAGAACCGAGCGGCGAAGTGGCGGTTAGTTGCTTCGTTTGCGACGGGAGAGGTTGCCGGGTGTGCAAAGAGAGCGGATGGATCGAATTGATGGGGTGCGGCATGGTTCACCCACAGGTGCTGCGCAACGGCGGCATTGATCCGGAGAAGTATTCCGGCTGGGCCTTCGGACTCGGTGTGGATCGTTTTGCCATGGTGAAGTACGACATCAACGACATTCAGCTTTTTTTCCAGGGAGACGTGCGCTTCCTGGGGCAGTTTTGAAGAGAGTTGACAGTCGACAGTCAACAGTTAACAGTTAACAGTAAGAACCTGCTGGCAAGGGCGGACTACTTGGCTGTTGACGTGATTGAACCGCACGATAACTTCGTTGCGTTCGGCATTAGCGGCCTTTTCGGACTGTCGACTGTCAACTGTCGACTGTTAACTTTATATGAAAGTCTCACTCAACTGGCTTAAAGAATTCGTGGATTTTACCGCTGAGCCCGGTCAGCTCAAAGCCGACCTGACAATGGTCGGTCTGAACGTCGAGTCGCTGGCGCAGACCGGCGGCGACTGGGTGTTGGACGTGGAGGTCACGACCAACCGGCCGGACTGCCTCAGCCATTACGGAGTGGCGCGCGAAGTGGCCACTGTTTACCGAAAGAATCTGAAGCGGTTGGAGATCTTCGCAAAAGAATCGGGGGTGCGAAGTTCAGAGGAGATCTCCATTCAGATTCTCGATCCCGACCTTTGCGCGCGATATTGCGGGCGGGTGATTCAGAATGTGCGAGTGAAGCCCTCCCCGGGCTGGCTGGTCAAGCGTCTGGAGGCGGTGGGCCAGCGGCCGATCAACAACGTGGCGGACGTCACCAATTACGTGCTGATGGAACTGGGGCATCCTCTGCATGCCTTTGACTTGCAGCGGCTCCGAGAGCGAAAGATCATCGTGCGCCGGGCGCTACCGGGTGAACAGTTGCGGACCCTGGACGGTACGAATCGCGTTCTTACCTCCGACAACCTGGTCATTGCGGATGCGCAGCGCGCGGTGGCGCTGGCCGGAGTGATGGGCGGGGAAGATTCGCAGATTTTTTCCACCACGCGCTCCGTGCTGCTGGAGTGCGCCTGGTTTGACCCACTCTCGATCCGGCGCACCGCCAAGGCTCACGGCATGCACACCGAAGCTTCGCACCGCTTCGAGCGCGGCGCGGACATTGATATGGCCCCTCTGGCCATCGGCCGCGCTGCCGAGTTGATTGCTGAAGTGGCGGGAGGTGAAATCCTCCGCGGCCTGGTGGACGTTTACCCGGTTCCGAGGCGGCGAGAGGACCTCGTGCTGCGGCGCAGCGAGATCCGGCGCGTGTTGGGAGCGGACATCCCTTGGGAAGACGTGGAGCGAACGTTGCGCTCGCTGGGGTTCATGACCGAGCGGCGAGGCACCGAAGGCTGGCGGGTGACTCCGCCTTCTTTTCGCCTCGACGTCAACAAGGAGATCGACTTGGTCGAGGAAGTAGCGCGGCAATTTGGCTACGACCGCTTGCCGGCCCGGCTGAGGCCCGCGCCCCCGCGTCCGGAGCGCGATTTGCTGCGCGAAAAGGAAATGGCGGTTTCGAATCTGCTTTGCAGCCTAGGGTACTATGAGGCGATCCAGTCTTCACTGGTGGACCCGGAGGAGAATTCCCGCTTCTCTGACCAGACTCCGGTGATTCTGGCTAATCCTCTGAGCCAGGATGCTTCTGCTTTGCGCTCGTCGGCGGCTCCGAGCATGGTTCACGCTTTGCGTTGGAATCTTGATCGGGACCAAAACGACGTACGTTTGTTCGAGCTGGGGAAAACCTATGCGTTGTCGTCGAGCGGAGCACCCGCGGAGTGCCGTGTTCTGAGCCTCGGTCTCACCGGGCCCCGGCGTCCGCCCTCCATCCACGACAGCGAAAGGCCGCTCGACTTCTTCGACCTTAAAGGCGATCTGGAAGTACTGCTGGGATTGTTTGAGATTCCGGGAGTGCAATTTGAAACAGCGGAGTGCGCCCACTACGAGTCGAGCCAGAGTGGCCGATTCTCGTCACAGGGCCAAAGCCTCGTGATCTTCGGGCGGGTCAGCCGTGAAATCGAGCGCGATTACAAGTTGCGCCAGCCTGCTTGGCTTGCGGAAGTGGACTTTGAGCGCCTCGTCGCATTCCCCTTGCACTCCCGAGTCTTTCGCCCCTTTTCGAAATTTCCAGCCGTAGAGCGGGATTTCTCGTTGGTGATCCCCGAACGGGTGACGTTTGCGCGCCTCGAAGCTGCTCTGCGAGATCTGGCTTTGGAGGAGATCCAGCGCCTTCACCCTGTCGACCTTTTCCGGGGTGGTTCGATACCCGCCGGACACTACAGCCTTCTTTTGCGAGTGACATTCCAAAGCCGGGCGCACACGCTGACGAGCGAGGAGATTTCGGCGGCAAGTCAAAGGGTAATGGCGGCCCTTGAGCCGCTGGGCATCACGTTGCGGGGCTGAGGGCCAGCGGAATTCTGAAAGATCACGAAGGCATGGCCTTTGTAATTCTGGAATGGGGGGGACCGCTTGAGCGAAACTGACGATCCATTACGAAAACTCGAAGAAAGAATTGTGAAGACCTTTGAGCTTGTCAAGCGAACCCAGGACGATAAGCTTGCCTTGCAACAGGAACTTGAGAAGCTCAGGGTGGAGTCCAGGGAACGGGCCAAGGTGATTGACGCTCACGAACGGGAACTCGTCACACTGCGGCGCGAACGGGAAGAGGTGCGTGTGCGCATCGAGAAGCTCCTCCAGCGCATCGATGCGTTGGCGGGCGCCGAGTCCGGGGGATAAGGGCTCAGCACGCGTGTAGTAGGGGCGGTTCGCGAACCGCCCCTACGTCAAGGGAGGAGCGGATCTGTCACCCGACTGGACAGGAGTCAATGCCAGCGAAGGAGGCTCGTCGCCAACATGGCCAAAGACGCGGACGGGATTCGGGTGGTTATTTTCGACCAGGAATACTTTATCCGGGGCCAGCTTGACGAGGCTTATATCCAAAAGCTGGGTGAATTCCTGGATGGAAGAATGCGCGCCATCGCCGGCCGCACCCGGACGGTGGATTCGATGCGCATCGCGGTGCTGGCGGCACTCAATATCGCCGACGAGTTCCACCAGATCAAAGCCCGCTATGAAGAGAAGACCCGGCGCGTAGATGAGAAAGTCGAGGAGTGCGCGCGGCTACTCGATCGATACCTGAAGGAAACGGATTCCGAGTAAGCATGAAAATCCTGTTCATCGGGGATATCTTCGGCCATCCCGGCCGGCGCATTGTGAAGGAGTTGCTGCCTGCGCTGGTTGGGGAATACGACCCTGACCTGGTCCTAGCCAACGGCGAAAACGCCGCCGCCGGCTTCGGCATCACGCCTCCCCTTGTGGAAGAGTTGCTCGACGTGGGGATTGCCGTTCTGACCTCCGGAAATCACATCTGGGACAAGAAAGAGATCTACACCTATTTGAACGAGCATGCAGACGGCCGCCTGCTGCGTCCTGCCAACTATCCGCCGGGAGCCCCGGGACACGGCGTGTACCTGGGCAAAACTCGATCCGGGTTCGACTACGCCGTCCTGAATCTTCAGGGGCGCATTTTTATGAACCCCATCGATTGCCCGTTCAGGACGGCGGACGCCGAGTTGGCGAGGATTCCCCCGCAAGTCAAAGTTCGCATCGTAGATATCCATGCTGAAGCGACCTCCGAAAAGATATCCATGGGTTGGTATCTGGACGGGCGTGTGACCGCTGTGCTGGGCACGCACACGCACATCCCCACGGCGGATGAGACGATCCTTCCCAACGGCGCCGCATATGTTACCGACCTAGGGATGACGGGCCCCTATGATTCGGTAATCGGCATCGACAAGCAGCCCGTAATTCAAAAGTTCCTCAATCAGCTTCCCACACGGTTTGAAGT
>Ga0187864_10000943_pt1 | contig 30360 bp, 32 predicted proteins | sample June2016WEW_11_4_FD_132985 | JGI IMG/M metagenome (GOLD analysis project Ga0187864, IMG submission 132985) | Peatland microbial communities from SPRUCE experiment site at the Marcell Experimental Forest, Minnesota, USA - June2016WEW_11_40 | ecosystem: Environmental > Terrestrial > Soil >...
AGGAGGCTCCGCGAGCTTTGCTCGTGGAGGGGGCGCTGAGCCCCAATAATTGCCAGCCTGCCATTTCTCTTCTACGGCTTTCTGGTCATAGCCCCTGATATCGTCCTTATCCATTCGCCCCACCGAGGGCTAGCGCCCTCTCTGCATTGCCCTGATGCGCAGCCGCAAGGCGTTAAGCTTTATGAACCCGCTCGCGTCTTGCTGGTTGTACACGGCGTCTTTGTCAAAGGTTGCAAAGTCCTGCTTGTAGAGGGATTTTTCCGATTTCCGGCCGACAACGATCGTGTTGCCTTTGTACAGCTTCAGCCGCACTGTCCCCGTCACCCCGACCTGTGTCTGCTCGATGAAGGCACGGAGGGCCTCCATTTCCGGGGAATACCAGAAGCCGTAATAGATCAGCTCCGAAATCCTGGTAATGAGACTGTCCCTGAGGTGCATGACCTCCCGGTCCATCGTGATTGACTCCATGGCCCGGTGCGCTGCATGGAGCACCGTGCAACCCGGCGTTTCATACACCCCTCGCGACTTCATGCCGACAAACCTGTTCTCCACCATATCGACCCTGCCGATACCGTTCTCCCCGGCCACACGGTTGAGCAGGCCGATGAGCTCGTGCGCCTTCATCTCTTTCCCGTCGACCCTTGCCGCCGCCCCGTTCTCGAACTCGATCTCGATGTATCGCGGCTTGTCGGGGGCGCCTTCAGGCGAGACCGACAACCGGAACATCGACTCGTCGGGCTCGTTCCACGGGTCTTCCAGAACCCCGCCCTCGTAACTGATATGCATCAGGTTCCTGTCCATGCTGTACGGTCTTGCCTTGCTTACCGGCACATCTATGTCGTGTTTCCCGGCATAGTCGATCAGCTCTTCCCTCGACGAAAACGTCCACTCTCTCCACGGCGCGATGACCTTGATATGGGGCGCCAGCGCATAGTAGGTCAGCTCGAAGCGCACCTGGTCGTTGCCCTTACCCGTGGAACCATGACAGACCGCATCCGCCTTTTCCGCGGCCGCGATCTCTATCTGCCTCTTCGCGATAAGGGGTCGTGCGATCGAGGTGCCGAGCAGATAGCTGCCCTCGTAGATCGCATTTGCCTTTATGGCGAAGAATACGAAATCCCTCGCAAACTCTTCTCTCAGGTCTTCGATGTAGATCTTCGAGGCCCCCGTCTTTATCGCCTTGGCTTCCAGGCCATCCAACTCCTCCTCTTGCCCCACGTCCGCCGTATAGGCAATCACCTCGCACCCATACTGCTCCCGCAGCCATTTTACAAGAACAGAGGTGTCAAGGCCGCCTGAATAGGCAAGCACGACTTTCTCAATAGTACCCATGTATCTCCTCCGTCATCAGCCATTCCAAAAGCGCCTTCTGCGCATGCAGGCGATTTTCGGCCTGCGTGAAGATCACCTCCTGGAACTGCTCGAAGACCTCGTCCGTGATCTCCTCACCCCTGTGGGCCGGCAGGCAATGCATCACGATTGCATCCGGTTTTGCAGCCTTCATCAGCTCACCGTCGATGCGGAATGACGCAAACGCTTTTCGTCGCTCCTCTTTTTCCTCCTCCATACCCATGCTGATCCACACATCCGTGTTTACCACGTCGGCTCCCCTCACCGCCTCGAAGGGGTCCGCAACCAGGGTAAGCACACCCTTCTCCTGCGCCTCTTTCACGAGGGCTTCACGGGGACGGTATGCCGGCGGCGCAGCCACGACCAGAGGAAAGCCGAAAAGAAGGGACGCCTCTATCCAGGAATTGGCCATGTTATTCCCGTCGCCCACCCAGGCTATCAACACGTCCCGAAGTCTTCCCTTATACTCCTTTACGGTAAAGAGATCGGCCAGTACCTGGCAAGGATGGTAGAGGTCGGATAAACCGTTGATAACCGGGATTGACGCCCATTGCGCCAGACTTTCAACCGTATCCTGAGCAAACGTCCGGATCACGATCGCATCCACGTATCTGGAAAGCACCCTTGCCGTATCGCGGATAGGCTCCCCCCTGCCCATTTGGGTATCGGACCGGCTGAGGAACATGGCATGCCCCCCCAGCTCCTCTATCGCGACCTCAAAGGATATCCTCGTTCTCGTCGATGCCTTCTCAAAGATCATCGCCAGCGTCCGGTCTTGAAGCGGTTTGTACGCGTCGTGGGCCCGGCGGGCCCGTTTCATGAAAAGGGCGCGCTCCAGGAGGTGAGCACACTCCTCCCCCGTTATGTCGAGGAGCTTTCTGAAATCCCTCTTCATCGGACGTTCTGCCTCTCGAAAATCTTGTGTGCTATCTCGAGAAAGATATCGACCTCCTCTTTCTCAATGATCAGAGGAGGGAGCAGCCTCACGACATTCCCTTTCGACGCGTAAAGGATGACGCCTTCCGCGAGGAAGTCCTGCACGATGGGGCTCACATCCATGACAAATTCTATCCCCAGAAGCAGGCCCATGCCCCTTACGTCGACGATGAAGGGGAATTCTTGCCGCAGCGTGGCGAGGCCTTGAGCAAGGTAGGCGCCTATGGCCTGGCATTTCGCGATAATACCTTCATCCAGGATCGCGTTGATGGTTGCCGCCACTGCCGCCGACGCGAGCGGATTTCCACCAAAAGTCGCGGCGTGCATGCCCGGCTCAAAGGCGTCCATTACCCGGTCTTTCGCGACGATGGCGCCCACAGGGAATCCGCTTCCCAACGCCTTTGCCAGGCTCATGATGTCGGGCTGTATCCCGTAGTGCTCATAACCGAAGAGCTTTCCCGTCCTGCCCATACCCGTCTGAACTTCGTCCAGGATCAGCAGGATGTCGCGGGCCTCTGTCATTTCCCTGAGCTTTTTCAGGTATTCTTTTTCTGCAACAAAAACACCGCCTTCCGACTGGATACACTCGAGCAGCACCGCGCAGGTCCGCTCTGACGCCGCCTTCTCTATCGCACCGATGTCATTGAACGGCACAAACGTAAAACCACCGAGCAATGGTCCAAAGCCGACCTGGAACTTCTTCTGGCCCGTCGCCGATAAGGTCGCGATGGTCCTCCCGTGGAATGAATTCTCCATGGCGATGATCTCCGATCTCCCCTCGCCGTGGCTCTTCCAGGAATATCGTCTCGCAAGCTTGATTGCCGCCTCGTTGGCCTCGGCCCCGCTGTTGCAGAAAAAGACCTTATCGCCGAAGGAATGTTCGACGAGTAGCTCGGCGGCCTTGACCTGGGCCTCCGTGTAGAAGAGATTCGATATGTGGAGGAGCTTTCGCGCCTGCGTCGCCAGGGCCTCGACAACACTCTTTGGCGCGTGGCCGAGGTTGCAGACGGCAATGCCGGACAGGAAGTCGAGATACCGCCTCCCGGTCATGTCCCAGAGCCAGCAACCTTCCCCCCTGGCAATGCCGATGGGAAACCGTTTATAGGTATTCGCCAGGTACTTGTTCCCTTTGTCGATCCATTCCTGCTGCATGCTATTCTCCCGCTATCTGTGTACCTATCCCCAAATCGGTGAATACCTCGAGGAGCAGCGCGTGGGGAACGCGGCCGTCGATGATGTGGGTCTTCTTCACCCCGCCGTGGAGCGCATCGAGACAACACGTGATCTTGGGGATCATGCCCCCCCTCACCGCATCGCTCTTCACCAGTTTTCTCGCCTCCCGCGTGCTCATTGACGAGATGGGCTTCAAATTGGCGTCAAGAACACCGGGGACATCGGTCAGAAGGATCAGTTTTTCTGCCATGAGCGCCTTTGCCACGCTGCCGGCCGCCGTATCGGCGTTCACGTTGTACGCAGTTCCATCCACACCGGCCGCGAGGGGCGCGATGACAGGAATATAGCCGGAATCGGAGATATCCTTTAATATCCTCCCGTTCACCTCGACAACGTCGCCGACAAAACCGATATCCTTGCCCGACACGCGCTCTGCCACGATGAGCTTCCCATCTTTCCCCGATAGGCCGATGGCCTGGCCTCCTGCATTGTGGATCGCCTGTACAATTGCCTTATTGACGGAGCCCGAGAGCACCATCTCGACGATTTCGAGGGTCTCCCCGTCGGTTGCCCGCAAGCCTTCCACAAACCGGGTCGGTATATTCAGCCTGGCGAGCATCCTCTCTATCTGGGGACCGCCCCCATGGACGATGACCGGGTTTACGCCGACATACTTGAGGAGCACCACGTCCCTTGCGAACTCTTTCTTCAGCCGCTCCTCTTCCATCGCCGCTCCGCCGTACTTCACGACGAAGGTGCAGCCTGAAAATTTCTTTATATAAGGAAACGCCTCGAGCAGAACCTCTATCTTCTCCATCAAAGTATGTACCTGCTCAGGTCCTCCTTCTCAAGAAATTCCGCCAGTCTTTCCAGCACATACTCCTTCGTGACCATTACCTTTTTCTCCTTCATCTCGGGGGCATCGAAGGAAACGTCGTCGAGGAGTTTCTCCATGACCGTGTAAAGCCTCCTCGCGCCGATATCCTCGGTCATCTCATTGATGCGCTGGGCAATATCGGCGATCTCGGAAATGCCGTCTTGACCGAATTCAAGCTCTATGCCTTCGGTAGCGAGAAGGGCCTTGTACTGCTTTATCAACGCATTCTCCGGCTCGGTAAGGATCCTGATAAAGTCGTCCTTTCTCAGCGGGCCAAGCTCGACCCTGATGGGAAACCGCCCCTGAAGCTCCGGTATCAGGTCCGAAGGCTTGGACATATGGAAGGCGCCGGCGGCAATGAAGAGAATATGGTCGGTTTTTACCATCCCGTATTTGCTGGTGACGGTCGTGCCCTCGACAATGGGGAGAATATCCCGTTGAACCCCTTCCCTGGAGACATCGGGGCCGTGAGTCTGGTCCCGGCTCGCGATCTTGTCGATCTCGTCAAGGAATATGATCCCGGCCTGCTCCACCCTGTTGAGCGCCTCGTTCATCACCCTGTCCATGTCCATGAGTTTCTTCGACTCTTCCTGGATCAGGTAGTCATAGGCCTCACCTATTTTGACTTTCCGTCTCTTCGTCTTCTTGGGCAGCATATTCCCGAACATGTCCCTGAGCTGCATATCCATCTCTTCCATGCCCTGGGACGAGAAAATCTCAATGATGGGGAGCGTCCGCTCGGGCACCTCGATCTCCACGAGCTTCTCGCTCAGCTTTCCTTCCTTGAAGAACCCCCTCATCTTTTCCCTCGTGAGGTCGTAGGACTGGTCCTCTCCGGGTCGCGCTGCAGGCTTCCTGGGTGAAACGAGCAGGTCGAGTATGCGCTCCTCGGCCATCTCCCGCGCCTTTTCCACAACCCGCTCCTGCTCTTCCTTCTTCACCATGTTTACGGAGAGCTCGGTGAGGTCCCTGATCATCGACTCCACATCTCTTCCCACATAGCCCACTTCCGTGAACTTTGTCGCCTCTATCTTCAAAAATGGTGCATTGGCGAGTTTGGCAAGGCGCCGTGCGATCTCCGTCTTGCCCACGCCCGTGGGGCCTATCATGATAATGTTCTTCGGTGCGATCTCGTCCCGGAGCGCTTCAGGGACCATCTGCCGCCTCCACCGGTTGCGAAGCGCAATGGCCACGGCCCTTTTCGCCTTATCCTGGCCGATAATGTACCTGTTCAGCTCCTCCAGAATGGCCCGGGGAATCATGGTTTTCATCTATAGCTCCTCTATGACGATCCTGTCATTCGTGTAGATGCATATCTCGGACGCGATAAGCATTGCTTCCTTCGCGATCTCGAGGGCGGGTAAATCGGTATGCTTTACCAGCGCCTTTGCGGCCGCTTCCGCATACGGGCCGCCGGAGCCGATAGCGGCAACGCCGCCATCCGGCTCGATCACATCGCCTGTTCCCGACAGGATAAAGGTGTGCTCCCCGTCCGCAACCAGGAGAAGTGCCTCCAACCGCCGCAGCAAGCGGTCGGTCCTCCAGTCTTTTGCCAGCTCGACAGAGGCCCTGGTAATATTCCCATTGTACTGTTCGAGCTTCTTCTCGAACCGCTCAAAAAGGGTAAACGCATCGGCCGTCGCCCCGGCGAAGCCGGCGAGACATTTGTCCTGATAGAGTTTTCGTACCTTTTTCGCCGTATGCTTCAAGACGGTGTTCTGAAAAGTGACCTGCCCATCCCCGGCAAAAACGACGCTGTTTTTGTGTCTGACGCATAAGACTGTCGTGCTTTTCATTTTACCTTCTCGGATGGGCCCTGTCGTATATCTCCATGATTTTGTCCAGGGAGATATGCGTATATTTCTGTGTGGTAGAAAGCTTTGAATGGCCGAGCAGCTCCTGAATGGACCGTAGGTCTGCGCCTCCATTGAGCATATGGGTCGCAAAAGAGTGCCTGATGCCGTGAAGGGCGAGGTTTTTAAAGAGGCTTACGCTCAGTTGATGTTTCTTCATCACCTTCAGCAGGCCCCTGTAAGTGAGCCTGTCGCCCTGTCTGTTCACGAAAAGGGCCTGCGTGTGCCCCCTCCGCCTGTCACCGGCCGCCTGCATATATTTTTGCAATGCCTCCCGGGCCTTCTCCCCGAAGGGAAGCACCCGTTCTTTCCCGCCTTTGCCTTTCACAAGCGCCCACAATCCATCAAGATGGACGTGGGTGATATTCAAATCGAGGGTCTCTTGCGCCCGCATTCCCGTTGAATAGATCAATTCGAATATCGCCTTGTTCCGCAAGGCTATCCAGGTCTTCTCCGGCAGGGTGTCGAGGAAGTGGAACATCTCGTCGACCGTGTAGAACTTCGGGAGGCGCTTCTCGGCCCTCGGGCTTCGTATGAGCGCAGCCGGGTTATCCAGGATGTGCCCTTTCTTCTTCAGGAATTTAAAAAACACCTTGATAGATGATATTTTCCTGGAAAGGGAGGATTTCCGCAAGCCTGCGTAAATCCCGGCAACATATGCCCTGATCGCCTGAAGGTCAACCTCGTCGTGCCCGTTCGCTTCCAGAAACCGCAAAAAGTCCCTGATATCCCCCTCGTAGGCCCTTAACGTGTGCGGCGATACATCCTTTTCGAGCGACAGATACCGCGAAAAAAGAGACGAAAATCCCCTTAAGGTCTTCAGATCCATAAGAGTATTATTCTATTACGTTTTGCCAAATAATCAAGTCTTTTCGCCCCGGCGCACGGCGCGGGCGGACCGCGCGTCAGGGTTCGGAAGGTTATTTCACATTCTGTTCCCGAACTGGATTATCATACCCCCGCAGATGATCACGACGAGTCCGGTCCAGGTCGTGACGGGCACGTCTTCTTTAAAGACGAATCGGCCGGATAGTATGCTGACGAGCGCAAATACCGCCACATAAACTCCGAGCAATTTTGAAAAATCCCACCTCACGGTGTTGACAAGCACCCCGTATGCCCCCAACGTCACGCATCCGAGCAGAATGATGGCGAGATTGCTCCCCCTGAGCCCTTGACGGACGACCGCGTCACCCCCTACTTCAAGCATTGCCGCACCCAGAAAAATGAGCCATGCGAAATATGTCATAGAGCCCTCTCCTCAACAAAAGCTGATCATAGCATGTATGGTGACGAAAAGCAGCCTAAATGAGGAAGCGCCCCAACTGCGGCTGACTTTGCGGCATTTCTCTTAAGCTCCAAGTGCAAAGGGCGTCCCCCTTGTTTCCCCACAGAACGAGACCGGCTACGGCTACGAAGACACAGATGAGGGAGGAAGTTGTAGTCCTCCGGTGGTCAGGGTAAGGGGTCTAAAGATGGCGGAGAAGAAAGCGAGATCGCGCAGCAGGTATACGCAGATAATAGACAATATTTTCTCTCCCCGTCGCCCCACCGCACTCTTCGGACGGGTGTACGTGGGCGGTCAGTATGCGTTCTTACGATGGGTGATGGTCAAAATGAAGATTATATGCCCCGTGAAATCGACTTCATAGATGATGCGATAGCTGCCCACCCGAAGGGAGAATTCCCCTTCATGATTTCCCACGAGAGGCTTGCCCTCCCGGGGAGAGGTCCCAAGAGACTCCATCTTGCGGAGTATTCGTTCGGCGAGCCTTCGGTCCGCGCGAAGAAGAGAGGCGAAGCCGGACTCCGCTTCCCGGGAAAACTCTATGGCGTACTTCATTTCAGGCGGTGTTTTTGCTTCAGGGCTTCCAATGATATTGTTTCGTGGCGCTTCACCTGCTCCTTGGCCCTCGCAACCGCCTCTCGCTCTTCTCTGGAAGAGAGGACGTCGAGCGTCTCCACGAGCCCCTGAAACTCCTCGCTGCTCAGGATCACGGCCTTATCGACGCCGTTTCTGGTGACGGTAAATCGGTCGTACTTTTCCTCCACATCCTTGACGATGGATGAGAGGTTTTTTTTGGCGTCGGCAAGGGGGATAGTCTTGGTCATAATGGTACTCCTCAAAAGGTTTAATTGACCATAATTATAGTCTATGAGGCTCTGCGTGTCAAACGCTAGTTGTACGTAACTCGCCTCTCCCTCTGGTCTTTTTTGGGACCCTCTTGAAACATTAAAATGTCACCTCATTCTTTTTCGTGGAGGAAGATGTCAACATTTCGAGAGCGTCCCATAGGAGCGCCCCCCCCCGCCTGACCGGCGGGTTCGTGTAATGAGGAACCGGCCCGGATCGGTACGCATGGTCTGCGCGGACCATTACCGTCACTCTCGCTCAGTCTTCAATAGACGAGACCGTAATAACGACTCCACTTCTCCCGACTCTCCGGAAAAATCCAAACTTCGGAGAAAGTCATCCTTCTTCACATCCTTCGCTTCGCGGAACACAGCATTGGCGCTCGCACAAACCTTTCCCGAGTCATCCTCAATGCCCCCAAAGACCTTGTAGTTTCCGTGGGTAATACCTCGATATTTTCCGACGGCTCTATACGCTGTTTCGCAAGAAACCGTTTTCCGGAATTCCACATCCATTTTCCACGTGACGCATATCGTGCCCGTTTCCATGAAGACGGTCCACCACATAACCTCGTCGAGGATGCCGCTTACGATGCCGCCGTGCAACACGCCATGGAATCCCTGAAATGCGTCATCGACCACAAAGTCACATGAACAGACGCCCTCGGCGTACTCGATTCTGAGCTTCAATCCCTTCGAGTCGCGGCCGCAGAAGAAACACTTCTCGTAGCTCGGCAAAAGTCCCAACTCACCCCTCCTTATCCTTTTTTCCACCCCAGCCGCAAGGCGGTCAACAGGACGGGCGTTCCACAAGAAAATCGACATCGCTCGCGGGCTGTTGATCCCCTCACACGAACGATCCGAAAAGCCCGATTCGTTTCACGCCGAGACTATGTAAACGAGCGGCATTCTTACCCAGCAGAACCGTTATCTCTTCCTTCGTCTTAATCGCCTTTGCCAAAGTCTCACTCCTCGTCAGTCCTCGTCAGTGAACCGTGCGACGTCCTTAAAAACATTATTACAGACGCGAAGACTTGTGTCAATCACGGTGAATCACTGCCGCATAGGTGCAGATTGTGGAGGGCGCGGTCTCACCCCCTCAAAGCAGCCACGGAGGAGAGGAAAGTGATAATTTAATGGGCGGCCCTCACGCCTCCTCCGACCTTGACGGCACAATCGGGGGCCATTTTCTCTTCTCATCCTTCCCGAATAGTGGTACTCTACCTTCTAAGGGAAGAGAATGTCGAATGATTTTATATACAAGCGCAGCCTCACCATCGTGTACGGGGACATGGCGCTGGAGCCGTACAGTACCGTCGATTGCGAGAGTCCCGACAGGGTATGGACGATCCTGTCGCACGTGAGGGACCTCGCCGATTTCGTCGAGCCCGTACCCTGCCCAATGGCCGATCTTCTCCTGTGCCACACCGAGTCGTTGATCGCTTCCGTCAAGAGGGATGGGCTCGTCTTTCAGGCGGCCGCGTCGGCTGCCGGAGGGGCGATACAGGCGGCGGAGCGCGCTCTCGTTGGGCCCGCCTTCGCGCTCGTCAGGCCTCCCGGCCATCACGCGGGCCGCGCCTTCAACGGGGGGTTCTGCTTCTTCAACAACATCGCCGTGGCCCTCAAGAAGCTCCTCGCATCGGGCGCTGTCCGATCGGCCCTGATCGTTGATATAGACCTCCACTACGGCAACGGGACGGATGATATCTTCAACGATGACAACCGCGTGACATTCAGAAACATCTCGGCATCGGAAAGAACCGAATTCTTCCATGATCTGGATGAGGCCCTGGCCGATGCCGCCCGCTATGATATCGTCGGGTGTTCCGCCGGCTTTGACACCTACATCAGGGACTGGGGGAACCTCCTTTTTACCGAGGACTTCAGGCGGATCGGCGCCATGCTCGCTTCCTCCAACGCCCATTTCTTCTCCGTCCTTGAAGGCGGATATTACATCGAGGACCTGGGGAAAAACGTGCGCGCCTACCTGGAAGGCATCCGCTCCGGTTGTTCGTAGCGGCGGTTCTTGCCCTTTGCCTGGGAATCTACCTTGAGGTCCTCTTCTGCCCGTTTCTTATTTTCCTGTTGCCATTTGTTAAAAAGGCGAGGTCATTCGTTGTTGTAACTTGCACAACTACATTATCGGTCTTCCCGGGGATGCCAGATTCGGAGCACGTAGATCGTTGGTTCCTGGATTTCATAGCGTATCTCGTAATGGCCTACCAGAATGCGGCGAACCTCACGTGGTTGGAACTCGTCAAGCGTCTCTCCGATGTGTGGGTGCTCTTTGAGACTCATTGGCGCAGCTACGAGAGTTTGGATGATTTTTCCGGCAGCCTGCTTGTTGACCGGTGCCAGAAAGTCGTAAAGCCGTGCTAAATCTGAAAGTGCTTTGTTGGTCCATTTGAGGTCCATCATCGCGGCAACGGCCTCGGCTCTTCGGTGCCGAGACTCTCTGCCCACTCTTGCACCGCCTGGTGGCTAATAGTTCGCCCGGCATCGACATCGGCCAACGCTTCCAGTGTCAGGCGCCGACGCTCTTCTTCCTCTTCTATCCACGCGGATAGCGCCTTATTAATGATCCATCCGCGGGAACGCTCTGTACGGGCGGCCAACTGGTCGACCTTCTCGGCCAATGGCAAGGGGACGTGCGCCGTCAGTACTCTTGTGTTCATAGACACCTCCTATTAATCATATATAATCATAACGCTTAATAATGATTACGTCAAGCAAGACATGTGAGTTTAAGACTATCCGCCGTACCTGATGTTAAGGAATCAGTGGGCAGCCACGGGACGCGATGATCCTATGAATCAACGGATTCATGCTTCGGAATCTAACTTGAAGGGAATTACTCCATATACTCATATTACTTCTGTAACATACTCCGTGCCTGCAAGAGTTCTCACTGTCTTCTGCCTGGCACGTAGGAGCTAACCGACTACCCCCCTCTAGAAATATTCGTGCAAAAATACGGCAGCAGTTACAAATTCTGCGCGACATGGGCATCATCACGTTTTTGGGCGGCGGAGATTATCTAAGAATCTGATTGTCATGGCAACCGGAAGTCTAATAGGGCCGGCAGGAGGAACCACCATGCGGTATCAACCGGCGGTAAGGAGCACGTTGTTCGGTACTTCAATTACTGACGGTGTCGGAAAATTGAAGGACATCCCTAAGAAGCCCAATTCAAGACCTATTCCGGGCGCTGAAGGACGAAAGTTATAATGCAATGGACGTCCCTCTATGTGCCCCATCGAGGACCAGATCTTTTACCAGTACGCGAAGATCACCGCGAAGAGCGCCTTTGCGGCCGGCGATGGCAAAGAGGCCAAAGCCAGGCACTACGGTTTCATAAAGCAGACATTCAGGGACCTGAGAAGCGGCGCGAAGAGCTGGTCGGAGATCACCCGCGAAGACTGGCAATTCGTCCAGTCGGAAGAAAAGTGCATTTATTGCGGGGCATCCCGTTTTCTTTATCATTTTTTCTCCAGATATGTTTAGATATGAATAAGGTTCATTCATGCATAATGTCGCTCACAGCGGTCAGGCTTCCCTATTTGACGGGCTACCAGTCCGAAATAACGGAAGCGCGAATAAGATAAATTCCATTGATCAGCCTGTCCACGGCTGGTATCGCTTCGTTCTCTCCTTTCCGCCGCACCTAGTCCGGCAGTACGTTGAACGATTTGGTCTGTCTAAGGACTCGGTAATCCTTGACCCCTTTTGCGGTACCGGGACGACAATCGTTGAAGCCAAGAAACTCGGCATAAACGGCATAGGGGTTGAGGCTAACCCTGTGGCCCATCTCGCCAGCTCCGTCAAAACTGATTGGGATGTCGATCCCGATGCCCTTCGCGTCTGCTGTGCGGCAATAGGCAAGAGCGCCATGGCCGAGTTGAGCACCCAAGGCATTTCCGATTCTCCGGGATCGAGCAAGAATGCGTTCGATACCGCCGGCCTCCGCAACCTGCCCCCCGAGGCCGCCGGTCTCCTCCTCACAGATTCCATCAGCCCGCTGCCGTTGCACAAGTGTTTAGTATTGCTTGATCACATAAATCGGTTCTCGGATCAGCAGTTCTTCCGTCACGCATTGTTGGCCTTTGCCAAAACAGCGGTTCTTCACGCGAGCAACCTGGAGTTTGGCCCCGAAGTGGGGGTCGCCAGGACGAAGAAGGCCGATGCCTGCGTTGTGCCAAACTGGCTGTCCGAGATTCACTCATTTGCCAGGGATATAAAGAATCTGCAGCAGTTCAAGAACACCCCTTCTCGCGTTTATCTTGCAGACGCACGCCAGTTGGCCGAATTGCTGCCTCCAAGCTCCATTGATGCTGTCTTCACTTCGCCCCCCTACCCTAACGAAAAGGATTATACACGCACCACGCGCCTTGAGAGTGTTTTGCTCGGACACATTACAACCAAAAGCGAGCTTCGCTCCCTTAAGAAAGGCCTCATACGCTCTAATACTCGAACCGTCTACAAAGGCGATGATGATGACCTCTGGATTTCCCATAACCGGGAAATTGAGGAACTCGCGGGTCGAATCGAAAGCCGCCGTATAGCTTTAGGGAAAACGTCAGGGTTTGAGAGACAGTATTCGAGGGTAACAAAGCTCTACTTCGGCGGCATGGCCCGCCACTTATCCGATCTGCGCCGAGCACTGAAGCCGGGGGCCATGCTGGGATACGTGGTAGGCGATCAGGCTTCCTACTTCAGAATAACGATACAGACCGGCAGGCTCTTGGCCGACATCGCCCAATCACTCGGTTATGAGTTGATTTCCATAGACCTATTCAGAACGAGACTGGCTACCGCTACCAAGACACAGATGAGGGAGGAAGTTGTAGTCCTTCGGTGGCCGGGATAGGGGCTAAAAGATGGCGGAGAACGAGCCAAAGCGGCGCAACAGGTATACACAGATAATAGAAAACATTTTCCTCAATCGTCACAAGCCGGGCCAGACGGAAGTGCCGTTTACCAGAAACGACATTATCAAAGCGGCATCGGAACTTAATATCGAACTTCCCAAGAATATAGGCGACCTTGTCTACAGCTATCGCTATCGTTCTCGATTTCCGAAAAGTATTACTGAATGCGCTCCACCTGATCATTCATGGATAATCCGCCCGCACGGTCCCGCAAGGTACCTCTTTGCACTTACCAAAATGCCAAGAATAATTCCGAGCGAGATATTGAGCGAAACGAAAATCCCCGAAGCTACGCCCGGAATTATCGCAAAGTACGCGCTCAGTGATGAACAGGCCCTTTTGGCCAAGCTGCGGTATAACCGCCTCATCGATATCTTCACCGGCGTCACCTGTTATTCTCTTCAGTCCCACCTGAGGACCTTCGTTCCCGGTATGGGTCAGGTCGAGACGGACGAGATCTATATTGGAATAGATCGGCGTGGAGCCCACTATGTTTTTCCTGTTCAGGCAAAGGGCGGCACTAACGACCAGATCGGCATCGTCCAGATCGAGCAAGACCTTGCCCTGTGCAAGGCGAAGTTCCCGGCCCTCATTTGCAGGCCCATAGCCGCCCAGTTCATGGCCGATGACCTCATAGCCCTTTTTTTGTTCGAAGAGACCGACAAAGGGCTGACTCTAGACTATGAAAAACACTATCGACTTGTCCCGCCCGACAAGATGACGGCCAAAGACCTGGAGAAGTATCGGAAACCAGAGGCGTAGTTTACCAAGGGTGCCTAAAGTTAGTTATTTATTTATGGTCGTCCCTAGGTTCCCTAGGTTCCAAGCTCAATATGTGCCGATATTTCGGCGTGCGGCCTATGTTCATTGCGCGTATGATGCCCAAGAGCTACATCTTTGAAGTATACCGCTCGCGAGGGTTTTCACTGATTTTGCGTAACTAGCATTATCCGCTGATGGCAGACGATTTGGCAAAGCGAGTACGCCAACGCCTGGATTTGCCAGTGCTTTGTATCAGGGAATTGCCCGACCTGACCTTGCAGCGTTTTGAGGAATGGCACGAAAACCACCTTAAAAATGGGGTTCCTCTATGACCGGTGTCTGTTGTTGCGTGAATTCTAAGATGGAATTCACATGGCTCATGTGCTAAGTGACTGATACGAAACGGCTTTTGTGTTCCCCCTATGAATACGATATTACTGGGCAGCGGCTTCTCCCCCGCGAGGGGAGTCCGCTTTGGGGGGGGCGGGCCGGACGGTACTGCCTCCGAGCAGAGTTGGTTATTTAGTTATGGCCGTCCCTCTACGCCCCCAATTACTGACGGTGTCGGAAAATTGAAGGACATCCCTAAGAAGCCCAATTCAAGACCTATTCCGGGCGCTGAAGGACGAAAGTTATAATGCAATGGACGTCCCTCTATGTGCCCTCTATGTGCCATTAAAAACGAGGTTCCTCTATAACCGGTGTCTGTTGTTGCGTGAATTCTAACATGGAATTCACATGCCTCGTGTGCTAAGTGACTGATACTAAACAGCTTTTGTGTTCCCCCTATGAATACGATATTACTATCCAACGGGTTCTCCCCCGCGAGGGGAGGCCCCTTTGCGGGGGGCTGGCCGGACGCTACTGCCTCCGAGCAGAGTTGGTTATTTAGTTATGGCCGTCTACGCCCCCTATGAGAGGGAAAAACATGAAGAACAAGAGAAAAAAGGAAATTGATGAGTTGCGCCCGGAATACGATTTCGACTATTCAAAAGCAGTTCGGGGGAAGTACTACCGACAGTTGCTTGAGGAAGGGTCCAACGTGGCCGTTCTTGAGCCGGACATAGCAAAAGCGTTTCACGATTCCGCTGCCGTGAATGAGGCGTTGAGATCACTCCTGGAACTGACTCGCTCTACGAAACGTCTCACAAGGCGGTCAACAGGACGGGCGAAGAAACTGCCAGCCGGAACATGAGACTAGAAGCCGACCTGGACGGGGACGGGGCGATCACGGTGCTGGATATCGATTTTGTGATGGGGTGAAGGCGGACGGACAAGTGGCTGTCCTGAGATTTTATTTACTTTCTTAAAATGTCCCTTACGCTCCCCGATGGGGTTTAACTTTACCGTGATTATATAATATCAAGAGCACCTTCGGTTGTGTTAACATATGTCAACGGATAGAACACCATGAACCGAGACGAGATCATAGCTTTTTTACGCGATTTCAAGGTTCGCTGCGGAGATCAATACGGCATTATTTCTCTCGGAGTGTTCGGTTCAGTAGCTCGCGGAGATATCCGTGAGGACAGCGATATTGATATTTACGTCACCACGAAGACCCCTGACCCTTTCGCTCTAGTCCATATCAGGGACGATATACAGCGGAGGCTTAACCGTCATGTCGATATTGTCCGACTCCGGGAGAGAATGAACCCGTTTCTCAAGAGACGAATTGAGAAAGAAGGCGTGTATGTTTGACCGTGACCTTATCCGCTCCATCCTGCTCCAGGTCGATGAAGCGATTGGCAAAATTAAGGCACGGACCGGACACATTCATACCTCCGACTATTTTGCCGGCACTCCCGAAGGCATGGAGAAACTTGACGCCGTCGCCATGCTTTTCATCGCCATCGGAGAAAGTCTTAAAAACGTCGACAAGATTACGGGCGGGACTCTTCTTACAAAGCATCCGGAGATCGACTGGACGGGGGTTAAGGGATTCCGGGACATTATTGCTCATCACTATTTCGACATTGACGCCGAACAGGTCTTTTGGATCTTGAAGCACAACCTCGAACTACTCTCCAGAACGATCAAGACAATGATCGAAGAATTGGCTGAATAGCAGTCGGCTTCCGGAACACTCGCCAAAGGCGACCTGGGCGGGGACGGGGAGATAACGGTGCCGGATATCGACTTTCTGATAGGCTGAGGGCGGACGGACAAGTGGCTGTCCTGAGATTTTATTTACTTTCTTAAGAATGTCCCCGACGCCCGGGGCCTAAGAGACCGCTGAGTCGGAAAGTCGGCCTGTTGATTCAGAATTTCCTTGATTTTCTGTCGTTTTATAATCTACAATAGTTTTCATATGCTGAGCTCGATAATGCTATCCGCCAACCATTCCAGAGTATAACAAATCTGCAAGGGGGGTCGGCAAGATGATGGCCATCCGGGAAATGTCGGAAAAAGAGACTTTGATTGCGAAAATAAATAATTCTTGTTGGTGGCACGTTCCACCTGGCGATAGCGATGCTTACAAAAAACGTGGCTACTTTTTTGCTTCTACTTTTGCTCAGGCTGAATTTTATGGCCGCCCAGATGATCAGCCCGAACGGGTGAACATCGGAAATCCGGTTTATGGATTTTCAGAAATGGAAATATTAGAGAAGCTATTTACGAGCGAACGAATCGCAAACTTCGCTTTGAAGGATATGGAAAATAGTACGGGCGCCAGCATGTATAAGAAGAGGATAGCTCTTGACCGGAAAATGTATGTACGAGCAAAACAACTTGGTTATGACGCTATTGTCCTGATGACATCCCAGGGAAGGAAAGATTTACAAAGAGAGAGGAAGCCTCGGTCGATGGAACTAAACCTATTACTTTGGTAAAACAAGGCAGTGGTGGTATCATCCTCTCTGGATGTCAGCATACGATGGCCGCTCGGTTCCTGGCCGACAACATCAACCTAAATAGCCCTTTTCTCCTTCGCAAAAACCGACGAGGGGGGTATATCTGCTCGACGAAAGGCATTATCGACTCGTCCCTCCCGACCAGATGGCGCTCGAAGACTGAGATCTACCGGACTGGTCAAAGATTAGCGTGAGGCCGCACGAATAGGTTGACTACAGGATCCCAGCTTGTTATTATAGCCTCATGTTCGACAGCCGGGAAATAGCGGACACATTCTCCCTGTCAAGAGACATCGTGCTCTTTCCGGGCGACTGTCTGGATCTGCTAAGGACTATCCCCGACGAATCTCTGACGCTGGTCATCACATCACCGCCTTACAACATCGGGAAAGAGTACGAGAAGAGATTGAAGCTGGAGAGTTACCTTGAGCAACAAGCCGCTGTGATTCGAGAGTGTGTGCGGTGCCTCTCTCCTCGGGGCAGCATCTGCTGGCAGGTAGGGAACTACGTCGATAGCGGAGCCATCATACCGCTGGACGCCGTCCTATACCCTATCTTTACCGGTTTGGGTTTGAGAATGAGAAACCGGATTGTCTGGCATTTCGAGCATGGGCTCCACTGTAGCCGTAGGTTTTCAGGGCGATACGAAACCATCATATGGTTCACGAAAAGCGAGAGCTATACGTTCAACCTTGATCCCGTGAGGGTGCCGCAAAAATATCCTGGCAAGAAGTACTTCAAGGGTCCCAATGCCGGCAAATACTCATGCAATCCACTCGGCAAAAATCCCGGCGACCTATGGGTCATCCCCAACGTCAAGAGCAATCACGTGGAAAAAACGGGTCACCCGTGCCAGTTTCCTGTCGAACTTATCGAAAGATTCGTGCTCTCCATGACCAACGAAGGAGACTGGGTATTCGACCCGTTCCTGGGCACCGGTACCACCGTAGTCGCAGCCGTTCGCCACAAACGTCGCGGAGCCGGTGCCGAGATGGTTGAAAAATACGTCCATCTCGCCAGACAGCGCATTCAAGAGGAGGTCGCCGGTACCCTGAGAACTCGCCCGATGCATAAACCCGTCTACGACCCTGAAGAAGCAGGAAACAGTCTCCGGATTGCCCCTTGGACGAAAAAGCAGGAAGACGACAAGCAGTTGAGGTTGCTGGACAAGGGCGGGAGATATACCACCAAATGAAGATCGTCGAAACATACTCCCATCTCAACGGCGTCGAGTTTCTCATAGTCCACCGACCCGAGTTGTGGAAAGAAATCCAGGACGTCGTTGCCGAAGTGGATGCAGAGGCTTGCAAGACCAAGGTATCCAAAGAAAAGACAATGAAGGGGAAACTTCTTTGCAGCCCTATTGCCATGAATTCATCCTTTTCTAAGCTGCTTCGCGCCCGTTCATGGGAGGAGAGCCGGGTAAGCTATTGGGTCACCAAGAACGAAAAACTCATCCGCAAGACTCTCACGATGTCGGCCCATGAGCAGAAGAAAGAGATAGAGGAGGCGGGGGAAACGCCTATATTCAGCTATAACCAAACTGACTTTATCAAAGACCGTGTCGCCATCGAGGTGCAGTTCGGCAAGTATTCCTTTGTGGCTTACGACCTATTCGTAAAGCATCTGGCCTTTTACATCGGTGACCGTATTGACGTAGGCATCGAGATTCTGCCCATGAAATCCCTTCAGTCTCAAATGAGTTCCGGTGTCGCTTACTACGAAGGAGAACTCTACAATGTCGTCAGGCAAGGCAGGGGTGTTCCGGCAGTACCGCTTGTCATCGTTGGAATTGGAGCCTAACTGAGAAATAAAGGGTGGTCCCGAGATCAGGGCCAGCTGGACGTCTTTCAGTATTGAATTACCGGGGTGAATGAATGATTGAAGGACGGTCTGATCATTCATAGGCAGAACAAGTTGCGTCCCAGCGAGTAAGGCACAGATTGCAATGCATCCAACATCACTTTGGTAACAGTGACTGTTGCGAGAAAGGCGGATTACGAGCATGAAAAAATCACGGCCAGCTATACAAAGGGTATCGGTAATAGTACCTAGGAACCCTTTTGCGCCAAGCAGCCTACAAGGCGACCGACATTGTTTGTGCGCGCTAGACGTCACCAAGCTCATGGAATGGTGGCCGGGCAAACCGCATTCTCCCCATCGCGATCCAGAAAAGGTGAAGGCTATTCAAAGGGCCTTGGACTGGAAACGCGTCGCGGCCATTGCTGCATACTTGCTTCAAGAGGAAATCATAGATGGACCGGACCGTGTGAACAGATACTTCAAGGATATCTATGAGCCGAAGAAACACGAACCCGGCAGGGAATGGCCGCCAAAAGTTGGTAAAGTGATTGGCTTTCAACGTAGTCAGTTTCCGACCTTCTCAAATGTATTGCTGCACGTAAACGGAGCTAAGATCGAAGACCTTAATATCCCGAAAGAACCCGGAGCGGCAAACCTGATCTTCGATGAGAACGACAAGAACTTGAATTTTTCGGTCATAGACGGCCAACATCGTATTAATGGGGCATATCTCGCGATCTGTATCAAGCGAGAGAAGGATAGTAGTGCGGAATGGGAGATTCCGGCAGAAGTATTTCTGGACCTGGATGCGGCGGATGGTCCGCCACGGATACAGGCGCAAATCTTCATTGACGTCAATTTCTACCAAAAAAAAGTTGATCGGTCTCTTGTAGCTGATTTATTCCCCACAGCTCGTGGCCCACGCGAACCGATAGATCAGAAGGAAAGAGCACAGGATATCGGCCGCAAACTAATGCTTGAGACTGGTCCGCTGGTAGGCATGATCCAGATTCCCGGTATACGCTACGGCGTTAAAGATGTTATTACGTTAGCGACCCTCAATGGCGCGATTGAGGATGTTCTCGTCATAATGGAGAAGCATGGCCTTTCCAGTTTGGACATGCAGACCGAATTCTTGTCCCAATGCCTAACAGCGTGGCTTGAAGCATCGGGCAGGCTAGAAAACAAGTCCAGTTCCAAGAAATATGAACTCAGTCCGCAAAATGTCGCCTATCAAGGCCGCATCCTGGTTTCAGTGATCGCTCTGACCCCGGCGATAATCTGGAAAGTAAACGAAGGGAAAATCCCACTGATTTCGGATAAAGCACTACTGACACTGACCAGTTGGTTCAAAGATATTGCGAGGCAAGCTGACCTCCTTGAAGACGGCGTGTTTATCGGCAAGAACAAGTTCAAAGAACGCGGCTACCTGGGAAGTGGTGGCATCGGACGTTTTCGGGATACGCTCTGGGCAGTTGTAACTGGCAACCAAAAGATAACCAAAGCCACTAAACCGAACGAAGTTTCGGCGCTTGCTGAAAAGAATCGCCAACTGGTGTTTTCCAAGCTTGGAAAGTAAAATACAATGCCGCCAGATGCCACGAGTCAACAGATCGAAGTCATGTTCAGTGGCCTTAGGCAGAAAAGCGCCGCCAATGCCGTTCCGCCTCCTGGCACCTTATCCGCGAAATTGACCGTTATCGCAGATACGGCCACGGGCGAAACAACCATTGTGGATGCAGGAACACTTACATTCTTCGCGACAGCATCCATTGAGATGTGGCATAGATCGCTTCATAGTTTTCTGGTTTCGGCCTCTCTCACCAAGGCCAGCCCGCTGTGGGCTTCCGTGTCAGGCTACTACTCAAGTCACTATGCAATTCGAGCGTTTGCGCACCTTTTCGGCTATTTCCAACTGCATAGTAAGAAACGAATACTTCACGTGGAGGTAAAAGGCGGTCAGTACATTTGTCACATCCTCCGAAAACAAGGGAATGACCGCGAACACAAGTTCTATTGGAAGACTGTCAAGGACCATAGTTGGTTTGTAGCTGATCCGTTTTTCACGAAGAACGAAGAGGTGCAATCCCGTTCGGACAGTGGTCATCGAAATAGAGCCAACTACACTGATCATATCAACCAGTTTACGACCTTTCAGGCGTTGGACGAAGCGTATCTGAAACAACGGATAGAAAAGATCGCAAGCATTGAGCTCTCAGATGCCCCGGTTCCAAAGACCGAGGCGTATCCAGACATCGATAGCGTGCAATTGATAGCGTATCATCGCATGGTTAAGTTCAGAAAATCTGTTGATGAAGTTTTGGGCGGAACTAATCGGTTCTGGAAAGTCCAAAGGAAACCTGGATGGTGTGCGAATTTGGTCGACTTTCAGATTGTGGAACCGAAATACTCGGGCGTCTACAAGGAACAGCTTGTATGAAATATATGGGATCAAAGCGGGCAATGCTGCTCAATGGCTTGGGTGACCTTATCGAAGAAGAGATTCTACCCGCACACCGTTTTGTGGACCTTTTCACCGGTTCAGGTGCGGTCGCCTGCCATGTCGCTGAACGGTTCCAACTGCCCGTTCTAGCCGTTGACCTGCAAGCCTATTGTGTGGTGTTAGTCGCTGCGATAATCAGCCGCGAAACCCGGATCGATTGGGAACCAATTTGGAGAATTTGGCATCGAGCTGCACGCGATAGGTTTGAAGAATTTGCCCATGTTCCTAACGCCTCAACGCTGACCTGGTCGATTGTCGAAGGTTTCCGTGCATGGTCCTCTGAACAGAATAATCTAGCTATCACCAAGGCTTACGGTGGGCATTACTTCAGTCCATTTCAAGCCGTATGGTTTGACGTTCTTCGCAACACCTTGCCTGATTCTGAACCCAGTCGAACAGTTGCACTGGCAGCCTTGATTCAAGCGGCCAGCCAATGCGTTGGGGCACCTGGGCATACTGCACAACCCTTCAAGCCCACACCCACCGCAAAAAAGTGGCTCGAAAAAGCATGGTCGCTCGATCCGGTAGACCGCACAGCAAAGGCGCTTGCTGCCCTTGGCAAACGCCATGCGAAACGGCTCGGTACAGCGGTGGTCGGCGATGCCAACGAGGTAGCCAGACACCTGAACGAGGGGGATCTCGTCTTTATCGACCCACCGTATTCAGGGGTGCACTACAGTCGATTTTATCACGTTTTAGAGACCATCGCGCAGGGGGAGTGTGGAGCCGTGACCGGCGTTGGGCGTTATCCCTCAACGGAATTTCGCCCACAGTCGAGGTTTAGCATAAAGACGCAGTCTGCGAAAGCTTTAGATGAACTTTTGTGCGTAATAGCTTCTCAGGGCGCCAAAGCCATTCTTACATTTCCCGATCAAGATCGTTCCAATGGACTCTCGGGTATACTGGTCAGAGAAATAGCTGCCAAGTATTTCCTCGTTAGCGAACAGCATGTGAAGAGTAGGCTAAGCACTCTGGGCGGCACCGGTGATAACCCGGCACGTGAGGGAAGCCGGTCCGCCCGGCAAAATACCAAAGAGCTTATTCTAGGTTTAAGGCAGCGGTAGAATATCAAAGATCATGTGTCTGTTGCCCCGAAGGTCGCTCATTTCTTAGAGTAACATGGTAGAGTTTTACACCTTCATGCCGAAGAAAGGCACGGGAAGGTTGTCTTCCTCGAGCGCAGCAACGTACCCTTTGATCGCCTCTTTGATGTTATTGATCACCTCTTCCCTGCTCTTTCCCTGGCTCACGCAACCGGGCAAGCTGGGACATTCGGCTATCCAATACTCATCCTCTCCACGATAAACAACCACCTGCCTCATTTTGCCACCTTCACCACGTGCTTCAATTATAGCAGATCCTGCTGATCGTCAAAATTGATGGTGGTGTCTCCTTACCGTACAATAATTGAAGGGACATATGAAGTCAACAAGTGCCATCTGTCACCGGAGCTATGTGGTAACAGCGGTCTCGAATGACTATGATGTGCAATAGAGGGTGAGGCGGCCTCTCTTTCCCGGAGGGCGCCATGAAGCGGAGATGGGTGACGGCGAGCGATCTGATGCAGGACGGCTACGTTTATGCCCTCACGGCCCCGGCCGGCAGAGACTTCGATCCCAGCTTCAAACCTGACCTGATGCCCGGCCAGATGCTCAGGCTCGGCATCTTTGGCGGCAAGTATATGACTGACTGCATGGATGAGTTCCCTGTGGAATGGTTTGACGGCGCCCGGCTCTGTCACGAGCGACATAACCCTGCGTTGAACTGCTTCGGCGTCAATGCCTCGCTGCCCCTGTCCGTGTGGCGGAAAAAAGGATGGATTCACCATGACGACCCGCGGGGCTGGTTTCAATGGTACTGCAGATACTATGTGGGAAGGAGATGCCCGGACGATGAGCGTCAGATCGGGAGATGGCGGGCCATAAGACGCCATGTCGCCCAGATCCGGAGGAATTGCCCGGAGAAAGACCTGGACTGCCGGCGAAGACAGCGCCAGGCCGTCCTGCACTGGGCATATGACGGCAGAAACATCTGATCTGCGAGGAGAAGACATGAAGATCCTGATAACCGGTGGGACAGGCTTCGTCGGCACGTATCTGAGCGGGCGCTTCGCGGAAGCGGGACACTCGGTGACCATCCTGGTACGGCCTGGCGAAAAAGCGAAAAGCAACACGCCCGGTGTCTCCTTCCTCGAAGGCGACCCGACCAAGAGCGGCTTGTGGCAGAACGCAATCCCCGAGCATAAGGCGGTCGTTAACCTTGCAGGAGCTTCGATCTTTACCCGCTGGACAGACGAGCAGAAGAGGGCCATACTGGAAAGCCGGATCAGCACCACCCGCCATCTGGTTGAGGGCATGAACGCGGAAGGAAAGGCTGCGCTCTTCAGTACCTCTGCTGTAGGCTACTACGGGTTCCATGAAGACGAAGATCTCACGGAAGAATCTCCTCCGGGAAGCGACTTCCTGGCGGAAGTCTCGAAGGCGTGGGAGGCAGAGGCCCTCAAGGCCCGAGAGAAGGGGGCGAGAGTGGTGATAACCCGTTTCGGGATCGTCCTGGGCGGCGCAGGGGGTGCCCTCGGCCAGATGATCCCCCTTTTCAGGAAGTTCGTCGGAGGGCCTATCGGAAGCGGCCGGCAGTGGTTCTCCTGGGTTCATTTCAGGGATTTGTGTGAGGCCTTTATCTTCCTACTCGACCATCAGGAGATATCGGGTCCGGTCAACCTCACCTCCCCGATGCCGGTGAGGAATATCGATCTGGCGAGAGCGCTCGGTAAGACTCTTCATCGGCCCTCGTTTCTGCCGGCGCCAGCATTCATGGTCAAGCTTGTTCTGGGAGAATTCGGCTCCGTCATACTGAAGGGGCAAAGGGTGCTGCCGCGCCGGCTCCTCGACGCCGGTTTCGTCTTTCAATATCCGGAGATCGACAACGCTTTGGCGAGCATAGTGCATCCCGGCGGAGAAGCGCAGAAAATGTGAAGACCGGAAGAGACATGAACAATCGACGCGAGGGATCGAATCAGGAGAAAGTGCAGGATCTTGCGCTAATGCTTGCGCCCTTCGACGACCTCCGGTTCGCCGTTCTCGCCACCTCTGATGATAAGGGGAGGCCGTATGCCTCTCTCATCGCTTTTGCCTTCGCTCCGGACCACCAAACGGTCATCTTCGGCACCCCGAGAGCCACGCGCAAATACAGGAACATAAGGGACCAGCGATACGTTTCCATCCTCATTGACAACCGCTCCCAGACCCCGGAGGATCTGAGGCGCGCGGAGGCGGTCACGCTCGTCGGTACGGCAAGACCCGTAACAACGGGAGAATACATCAAGGTTTTCACAGACAAACACCCTCAGTTGGCCGGTTTTATCGACGAGCCCGGAACGGCGCTCATAGCCGTGACTATAGAACAGGCGGTTTACGTGACCCGGTTCCAGACTGTAACCACCTGGGTAAGACAGGTTTGACCTGCGTCAAGGCGCAAAAACTTTCAATCTCAAATCCTTGATCGACCTGAAGTGCTTCGCATTAGAAGTGGCGAGAATGAGATTGTTCTCGGTGGCCGTCGCCGCGACTATGGCATCGCCGGTCGCCCCGGAGGTCGCTCATTTCTTCGAGCACCGTGGTAGAGCTTTTCGCTTTCATGCCAAAGAAAGGGTGATCCGCAATCTTCTGTTTTCGGCTTTCCGATGCGGGAACAATCTTTCCCTTTACCTTTCCGTGATAAATTATCGTGACGGTCTCTTTCCTTTCCAGAGCTTCGAGCACGTCTTTCATTCTGTAACGCAGATCAACCACTGATGCTTCCATGGCTTAGATTCCTTCAAAACGTATAGTATTGTGCATTATCACGAAGGAGCAATCAAGCACGCGGCAGCCCGCTCATACGGCGACCATGAGCGCGTCGAACTTCTCCTTCGGGACTGGAAGGTTGTCTTCTTCGAGCGCGGCGACGTACCCTTCGATCGCCTCTTTGATGTTATTGATCGCCTCTTCCTTGCTCTTTCCCTGGCTCACGCAACCGGGCAAGCTTGGACATTCGGCTATCCAGTATTCATCCTCTCCACGATAAACAACCATCTGCCTCATTTTGCCACCTCCGCCACCTATCCCAATTATAGCAGATTGCCCGCCCCTTCTACAGCTTCTTCGCTCTTCCCGGCCGGAGGAAATTTCGATACATAACGTGGGCATCGGCAGCAACGGGCCGGGCGGCAAACCTGGATTCCGGCTTTCGCCGGAATGACGGAAGGAAGACAAATGCCACCCTCACCCTACCCTCTTCCCTCAAGGGGGAGGAGAGAGAAGGCATCGCTTGGCGCGCTCTTCCTGGCCGGAGGAAATTTCGATGGATTTCCCCGAAATCGAGGGGTCGCCGCCCGGAGGCGTACTACCTGTACGTCGAGGACGCGCGGCCCCGAGATACAGGGGAAAGGCGCGAAATTAACCCGGCCGCCCCCTGGTTAAGTTAAATAAAAAGGCCAGGAGGTCTTCCTCCTGGCCTTTTTATTTAACTTACTCCCGGCAACGACCTACTTTCCCACAGAGTCACCCCTGCAGTATCATCGGCGCAGGAGGGCTTAACTACCGTGTTCGGGATGGGAACGGGTGTGACCCCTCCGCCGTGGTCACCGGGAAAGTTTAAAGACGATTTTGGATTCTCGATGTTGGATTTTGGATTAACAACATAAGAACCAAGAGCGCCTTATCTGTCAAAGATCTTTATGCTTCTCAATTCAAAATCAAAAATTATTTTGACAACCGAAATGAAGTAATGAAATATGATCAAGCCCCTCGACCTATTAGTATTAGTAGGCTCAATGCATCGCTGCACTTACACCACTAACCTATCAACCAGGTAGTCTACCTGGGATCTTAGCCCGGTATTACTACCGGACGGGATAACTAATCTTGAGGCGGGCTTCCCACTTAGATGCCTTCAGTGGTTATCCCTTCCGAACATAGCTACCCGGCACTGCCACTGGCGTGACAACCGGTACACCAGAGGTCCGTCCATCCCGGTCCTCTCGTACTAGGGACAGCCCCTCGCAATTATCCTGCGCCCACAGCAGATAGGGACCGAACTGTCTCACGACGTTCTAAACCCAGCTCACGTACCGCTTTAATTGGCGAACAGCCAAACCCTTGGGACCTACTTCAGCCCCAGGATGCGATGAGCCGACATCGAGGTGCCAAACCTCCCCGTCGATGTGAACTCTTGGGGGAGATAAGCCTGTTATCCCCAGAGTACCTTTTATCCGTTGAGCGATGGCCCTTCCATCTGGAACCACCGGATCACTAAGACCGACTTTCGTCTCTGCTCGACTCGTTTGTCTCACAGTTAAGCTGGCTTATGCCTTTACACTCAGCGGCTGGTTTCCAATCAGCCTGAGCCAACCTTCGTGCGCCTCCGTTACACTTTTGGAGGCGACCGCCCCAGTCAAACTACCCACCAGACAGTGTCCTCGACCCCGATAAGGGGCCTGAGTTAGAACCTCAAAGCAACAAGGGTGGTATTTCAACGTTGGCTCTGCCCCGGCTAGCGCCAAGGCTTCACAGCCTCCCACCTATCCTACACATGCTACCCCGAAGTTCACTGTCAAGTTATAGTAAAGGTTCATGGGGTCTTTCCGTCTTGCTGCGGGTTGACGGTATCTTCACCGCCAATACAATTTCGCTGAGTCCCTGGTCGAGACAGTGGGGCAATCGTTACGCCATTCATGCAGGTCGGAACTTACCCGACAAGGAATTTCGCTACCTTAGGACCGTTATAGTTACGGCCGCCGTTTACTGGGGCTTCGGTTCAACGCTTCGCCTTGCGGCTGACATCTCCCCTTAACCTTCCAGCACCGGGCAGGCGTCAGACCCTATACCTCCTCTTGCGAGTTAGCAGAGTCCTGTGTTTTTAGTAAACAGTCGTCACCCCCTCTTCACTGCGACTCCAGCCAGCTTCGGGAGCAAGTCCCTACACCAGCCGGAGCACACCTTCTCCCGAAGTTACGGTGTGATTTTGCCGAGTTCCTTAACCAGGGTTCTCTCAAGCGCCTTAGGATTCTCTCCTCGCCCACCTGAGTCGGTTTGCGGTACGGTCACCAAACAGATTCACTACGAGGCTTTTCTAGGAAGCATGGGATCAGCCAGTTTATTCCCGCATACGCGAGATCCTCGTCACGTCTCGGGGTTATGATCCCACGGATTTGCCTATGGGATCCCCCTACACGCTTGAACCGGGACATCCATCACCCGGATGACTTACCCTTCTCCGTCCCCTCTTCGCTCAAACACCTGCCTGGTGGTACAGGAATATTAACCTGTTTCCCATCAACTACGCCTTTCGGCCTCGCCTTAGGGACCGACTAACCCTGAGAGGATTAACCTTGCTCAGGAAACCTTGGGCTTACGGCGACAAGGTTTTTCACCTTGTTTATCGCTACTCATGTCAGCATACTCTCTTCTGCTTCCTCCAGCGCCCCTCACGAGACACCTTCACAGGTGGGCAGAATGCTCCCCTACCACCCGCACCATAGGTGCGGATCCGCAGCTTCGGTACTGTGCTTGAGCCCCGTTACATTTTCGGCGCAGGTCTACTAGACCAGTGAGCTATTACGCTTTCTTTAAAGGATGGCTGCTTCTAAGCCAACCTCCTGGCTGTTTTAGCCTACCCACATCCTTTCCCACTTAGCACAGTTTAGGGACCTTAGCTGGCGGTCTGGGCTCTTTCCCTCTCGACGACGGATCTTATCACTCGCCGTCTGACTCCCCCGCTTTGGGTTATGGCATTCGGAGTTTGGTTGGGTTTGGTAGCCTTGTAGGACCCCTAGCCCATTCAGTGCTCTACCTCCATAACCGATCACAGGAGGCTATACCTCAATATATTTCGGGGAGAACCAGCTATCACTGGGTTTGATTAGCCTTTCACTCCGATCCACAGCTCATCCCCTCAGTTTTCAACCTGAGTGGGTTCGGACCTTCGTCCCGGTTTAACGGGACTTCATCCTGGCCATGGATAGATCACCCAGCTTCGGGTCTACTCCGTGCAACTATTCGCCCTATTCAGACTCGCTTTCGCTACGGCTCCACCTAACGGCTTAACCTCGCTACACAGAGTAACTCACTGACTCATTATGCAAAAGGTACGCGGTCACCCGGAATTGCTTCCAGGCTACCACAGAATGTAGGCAAATGGTTTCAGGTACTATTTCACTCCCCTCACCGGGGTTCTTTTCACCTTTCCCTCACGGTACTTGTTCACTATCGGTCGCCAAGTAGTATTTAGCCTCAAGAGATGGTCCTCCTAGCTTCCCACAGGGTTCCACGTGTCCCGTGGTACTCAGGATTCCATCCAGGAAGGCTGCTCTGTTTCGACTACGGGACCATCACCCTCTATGGTTAACATTTCCATGTTATTCGTCTACAGAACAGCTTGGTAACTTCCCGAGGTCTCCGTGAAGACCTCCAACGGAATCCTACGACCCCGGGCATGCAACGCGCACGGGCTATTACGCATGCTCGGTTTAGGCTCTTCCCATTTCGCTCGCCGCTACTTTGAGAATCGAATTTCTTTCTTTTCCTGAGGGTACTGAGATGTTTCACTTCCCCTCGTTCGCCTCCCCCCGACTATGTATTCATCAAGGGGATATCCAGGCATTACCCTGGATGGGTTGCCCCATTCGGAAATCCTCGGATCACAGCCTGCTTAGCGGCTTCCCGGGGCTTATCGCAGCTAACCACGTCCTTCATCGCCTCTTGGCGCCAAGGCATCCACCATTTGCCCTTAGTAGCTTGATCATAAATCATTACTCCATATTCAGTTGTCAAAGAACAATCGGATCAACTTTTCTGACTGGTGGAGGTGAACGGGCTTGAACCGATGACCTCCTGCGTGCAAGGCAGGCGCTCTCCCAACTGAGCTACACCCCCAACATACACTTTATAGTCCAGAGTTCGAAGTCGGAGTCTGAAAACTCTTAAGCCCCCACCCGTCAACCCATCGTTGCCAGTGGTGGGCCTAGATAGACTTGAACTATCGACCTCACGCTTATCAGGCGTGCGCTCTAACCACCTGAGCTATAGGCCCAGTCGATGTATTCTCGATAAATTCTTCAAAAAATAGCAGGCCCCTATTTTGTTTTTCCCTTAGAAAGGAGGTGATCCAGCCGCAGGTTCCCCTACGGCTACCTTGTTACGACTTCACCCCAATCACCTATCATACCTTCGGCGCCTTCCTCCCTTGCGGGTTGAACCAGCGACTTCTGGTACAACAAGCTTTCGTGGTGTGACGGGCGGTGTGTACAAGGCCCGGGAACGTATTCACCGCGGCATGCTGATCCGCGATTACTAGCGATTCCAGCTTCATGAAGTCGGGTTGCAGACTTCAATCCGAACTAGGGACGGCTTTTATGGATTGGCTCCCCCTCACGGGTTTGCAACCCTTTGTACCGCCCATTGTAGCACGTGTGTAGCCCTGGACATAAGGGCCATGAGGACTTGACGTCATCCCCACCTTCCTCCGCATTAACTGCGGCAGTTTCCCTAGAGTGCCCACCTTAATGATGGCAACTAAGGATGAGGGTTGCGCTCGTTGCGGGACTTAACCCAACACCTCACGGCACGAGCTGACGACAGCCATGCAGCACCTGTGCTGGAGTTCCCCTTACGGGGCACCCCGGTGTTTCCACCGGGTTCTCCACATGTCAAGCCCAGGTAAGGTTTTTCGCGTTGCGTCGAATTAAACCACATGCTCCACCGCTTGTGCGGGCCCCCGTCAATTCCTTTGAGTTTCAACCTTGCGGCCGTACTCCCCAGGCGGAGTGCTTAACGCGTTAGCTTCGGCACAGAAGGCATTACACCTCCCACACCCAGCACTCACCGTTTACAGCGTGGACTACCAGGGTATCTAATCCTGTTTGCTACCCACGCTTTCGCGCCTCAGTGTCAGTGTCAGCCCAGGAAACCGCCTTCGCCACCGGTGTTCCTCCTGATATCTACGAATTTCACCTCTACACCAGGAATTCCGTTTCCCTCTGCTGCACTCGAGTCACGCAGTATCGGATGCAGTTCCCGGGTTAAGCCCGGGGATTTCACATCCGACTGACGCAACCACCTACGCGCCCTTTACGCCCAGTAATTCCGAACAACGCTTGCACCCTCCGTATTACCGCGGCTGCTGGCACGGAGTTAGCCGGTGCTTCCTC
>Ga0187864_10000944_pt1 | contig 30358 bp, 25 predicted proteins | sample June2016WEW_11_4_FD_132985 | JGI IMG/M metagenome (GOLD analysis project Ga0187864, IMG submission 132985) | Peatland microbial communities from SPRUCE experiment site at the Marcell Experimental Forest, Minnesota, USA - June2016WEW_11_40 | ecosystem: Environmental > Terrestrial > Soil >...
CAACCGAACCAACAACAGGTGCATTTTGACTGCTGTTCACTCGATCGTCGGATCCCCCGGTCTCCCGATGCCTCACCACTGCACGCCGGGGTAGAGACTGGGCAGGTGGACGGCACGGTAGGCGTTCTGGCCCGTAACCTCAATTTTCAAGACGACTTGGGGAGTGGAGTCGTCCGTGACCTCCATGTAACGAGCGCCGCTGCTATCATCCGAGGGCGTAGTTATGCAAAACACCAAGTTGGAATCGGGCAGTTGTTGCGCGCTTCCGCCCCAGAAGGCGTAAACTGGAGATAGATTGTCATCCCAGACGATAGTTGCAGTCATGTTGGAATCATCGAGTTGGTAGATCGGCACGCGGCTCCAACAGTTAGGCTGGCCAGGGCCGTTGCACACATCGCCGGCGGCGTCGAGGACACGATTATCGCCATCGTCAAACATTTCGAGGTTAAAAACTCCGGTAGTGTTAGGGCTCACGACGTTTGCATAGTGTTGAGCTGAAAACCAGTCCGGGATTTGGCCGTTGGTAAGCGTGAAATCCCCCTGATATCCGAGCCGCCAGAGAATGTTCCCTGTCCCTTGCCCATTCTCATAGTCGATTTTGAGTACCCAGGATTGGTTCCGGACGGACATGATGATGTTGCCGTCGTCCGGTGAGTACTGGAGGGAGTTAGAGTGCATCCAGTCCGGGAGATTCAAAGGATGCCTGTTGATGTCGAGGCAGGGGCTGGTGGGGTTGGCAGGACAGAGATGGTCAAATGAATCCCACAGCCACACGATGTTGTGATTCTGATCAAGCTCGATAAGAGCATCGCCGAGCACTGCCGTCGTGCCGGGATATCCCGTGAGGTCCGTAAAGTTCTGGTAATGATTAACCAGCAACAGCAGGTGTCCATTGGGCAATTGGAGAAGATCGTGGTGAATACCGTTTACGACTAGGTTGTAGCCTGCCGCGCTGAGCCAACCGTTGAGGTCAGCGAAGGTGAAATTAGTGATGATATTTCCGGCCAAATCGATCTCTCGAACCGTTCCCCCGGCGAGCGTCGGCGGGCCGAGGTTCATCAGCATATGCCCGTTTGGGAGAAGCTTGATCGGCTGTGGGAGGCCGAGCCCCTCGGGGTAATCGTAATACCAGATCACGTTACCGCCGTTGTCCGTCGCCACAGCCTGGAGTTGCTGGTTGGCGCCTTGTGTCAGATGATAGAGGATTGCCCCCGGGCTCGGCGCCAGGCCGTTAGGATTGGTCGCCGTAAACGTAGGTATGCGAGAAGCCGGAGGACTGCCCGTAGTAAACATATGGTCTTGATCGACGCCCTGGGTGCCGTCGGCGTAGGTCACATCGGCGCGCATGTGATAGGTCGCATTCGCCATCATGCCCGCGACAAGAATCTGGACCGCACCACCCCCTGCCGGTATATTCTGGGCCCAGGTGTGCGTGCCATAGGTTGTATCCGTTCCGTATTCGACGGAGACGGAGGCAGCCTGCGGCGCCGCATACGCGTACAACGCCACTTGTGGATTTGCCGTGGCGAACACCCCCGCCTGGATCGTAAAGTTAACTGCGGAACTCGTCCCACCACCCGGTCCCGGCGTCGTCACAAGTACCGGCACGGTCCCTGGCATCGCCAACATGGCAGCAGGGATTGTCGCTGTGAGCGCGGTCGGATTCCAGAATACCGTGGGCAGCGCGGTGCCTCCTAACTCCACGACTGACCCGCTTGCAAATCCCGTTCCGCTCACGGTCACCTTCGTGTTGGCGCTTCCCAAAGGAATAGTGGCGGGCGAAATCGAGGAAATTGCGGGTTGCGGGTTTACAATCGTCACTGACGCTGATGCGGACTGCGCCGAGTTATCTACGCTCACCGCTGTCACCGTGACGGTGTTGGGCGAGGGAAGGATCGTGGGCGCCGTATAAAGTCCGGAACTGCTGATCACCCCCACGTTAATGCCCCCGCCGACCGAGCCATTCACCGACCAATTCACCCCTGCGCTGCCTCCTGTCACCGTGGCGGTGAATTGGGTCTGCCCCAGGAGCGCCACCTGTGCCGTTTGCGGACTAAGGGACACTGTGACCGCGGCAGGCGTGTTCCCATTCGGTGCAGTTGTCGAGTTTCCGCCACAGTCGAGCATGAAAGCGCCGCTGACGAGAATGATCGTCGCTGCAAACCAACCCGCAAACCTGAACTGGTTGCAATAGGTAAAGCTCTGATTCCGCTCCACGGTCATACCAGTGGGACTCATCGCGAACTCCTCCGCAAATTGTTATTGGTCTAGATTTCGTATGTTAACTGAGTTAAACCCGTAACTACCCATCTCCGAGACTAACACGCCGATTGAGATCGCAGCAACACTTTATATTCTGCGAGCCATATCAAAACATTGCGATACTTGCCCTGAGTGGGTATTTCTCCCGAGGCGTGAAAAAGTTCCATGAAAAGCTTAAATCTCGATGGTCGCTCATTTCTGCGCAGGAGTGAGGCGGACGTCATCCAGCCAAACTCTACCGGCGATGAGATTGTCGATCTTCTGGCTGGGCAAGCGCTTTAGCCGCACCACGAGAATTTGGGTCTTGGGTCCAGTAACGAAATCCAAAAGCAAGGTAGTCCAAGCGTCGGTGGTGCTGGTGAGATCGTCGGTCAATTTGTCGAGAACGGTCGGGTTATAGGCGTCGTACACTTCCAGGCGCGGCCCGCTGTCGGTCGTAATCCCTTCGGTTTTCATAAGCGCCTGAAGGTGATAGGCTTGCCCCGAAGCCACCTTTACATACTGATAAACATGTTCAAACTGGAGGTTGCCCTTTCCCGAGAATTGGACCATTAAGGAATGGGAAGGAGAGTGATAAGTCGAGCTGTCGACACCGGCATAAACTCCTTCCACAGGAACGATTCTCCAAGCGAAGCCAAAATTCAGAAACTCGTCCTCAAAGTCTCCATCGAAAATGAGATTCGATCCCGAGAGCGTCGACGAACTTCGAATCAGTCCCCTCTTTTGGAGATCAGTCCAAACCTGGTAGGCCTCCTCCGGCTTGTGTCCGGCAATCAGGGTGTCGATGTAAGGAGAAGCGTCCTTTGGAGAGAATTCATCGCTGCCATCTAGAATTCGCTTCCAGACTGGCTCTGCATCATCCAGACGATGCCGGGAAAGAAGGAAATTCAGATAATTGAATTCAGTCTTAGCTCGCTCCGGAATCAATTCCTGCAGAATCTTCCCGGCGTCGTCGGTGGCTTTCCACGCCAAGGTGAAGACGTTAGTGTCATATTGCGAAGTACCGGCCAGCACCATCTTAAAATGCCGCAGGGCTTCCTCGGTGTTTCCCTGCAGCAGATAGAAATTGGCGAGGGGCCATTGATAGGCGGGGATTTTGGGGGCCAGCAGATCGACGCGGCGTCGGCAAGCCTCGGCCTCATCGCTCCTGCCCTGAAACTGCAAAGCAGCCGCCAAGTCCAACCAGGTCTGCGGATCATAGGGATTAAGATGAGTGGCTCGGCGGAAATCCTCTTCGGCCTTGCCAACCTGCATATCGACAGGGCTGTATTCATACAGACTGCCCAATCGCATTTGGATTTCGGCATTGCCAGGATCCAGTTTGACCGCGCGTTCGAGATTGCCGACGGTCGGCTTGTTCGCGAGCATGTCTGCGACGCAGCTCCTGCCTACCCAAACTATAAGCACCACGAGAACAGCAATTTCGACGACAATCAGCAACCACCTTACAGCTTTCGCTCTGATGGCAATCTGCATATTTTCCGTCCCTCAGGAGTTGACACAATTTGTGCGATTAAAGCGACCCCATTATACGCCAGGCGCCGGATTCAGCCCACCAATTGCAGCGGACGAGGACCGGTTGGGATCAGCGGCGGCTTCACGGCGCGAGGATTGTCCCACCTTGCCGCCGCGTACGGGCACGCCATGGCGTGCCCGTACGAAGTCGAGCGGGGGTGATTTTCGGGGGTGCCGCAGGCGACGAAGAATCTCGCACTGGCTTGAAAACACCCAGGGCGAGATTCCTCGCTTCGCTCGGAATGGCACCCACATAGACTCGTCCGGCGGGACGCTGCCACTCGTGTAGCCAACTTGCGGTCACTGACTTGGCTCCACTTTGGACCCGGAATCCTTACTTCGTTTTGCGCGATACGATGCATTTTCGCTCGTTTTGGGGTCATATTCGTGTGTTTTTGCGGCAAAGGGCTGCGAAGTCTGCAGCCTTCAAGAACGCCATGTTATTTGTTTTCAACAACTTATAAGATTTTTTCCAGCTTATCTCTAATAACCCATTTGTTTTCATATACTTCTTAGCTTCGTTTCGACTGCCTCCCTGTGTTTTCAATAACATACTGGCTTCGGTCGTATTATTTTTTGTTTCTTCCCGATCCCTCTTTCCCCCCGCACGCCAGGACGATCCCACCTTTACCTTCCCGTCCCAGCATCACAGCGCTCCCTGGCGACAAAACGTCCAACATTGACCATCACAATAGGCTATCACGGGCCAGCGCTCTTGTCAAGCGAAAAGCGCGCAACGGGCTTGTCCCCTTCCTGAACAGGCTGCAAAACCCCTTCAGTTGTCATTCCGAGCGGTCGTGGACCGCCCGCTGAACACCGGGGCGGTGTAGGGGTAGGGCTTGCCCTACCCGCCCGCCGCGGGTCTGGCAAAAGGGGACGGCAAGCCGTCCCCCTACGCCGTCTGCCATCACCGACGGATGGGGGACCGCCTGAGACGGTTTCTGCCATTTTTCAGACGCCGGTCCGGCTAGCAAGGAGAACGTTCATTTTGAAGCCCCGGCTGCTGCGCTTCTTGACCGTGAGATGTCCCGGTTTGTAGAGTGGGCGAATGAGACCGGCAGGACGGATCCGGTTCTGAGGTCCGCACTCGCGCATTTGTGGTTTGTGACCATTCACCCCTTCGACGATGGCAACGGCCGCATGGCGCGGGCGATTGCTGACTGGCTTTTGGCAAGATCAGAAAACAGCGCGCAGCGGTTTTACAGCATGTCGGCGCAAATCCGGCAGGAGCGGAAAGCCTATTACGAAATCCTCGAGAGGACGGAGAAAGGAGCGCTCGACATCACGCCCTGGACGGAATGGTTTTTGGGCTGCCTCGACCGCGCTTTTGACGCGACCGAAAAGACCCTGGCCACCGTGCTGCGCAAGGCGCGGTTCTGGGAGAGGCTTGCCGGTACGGCGATCAACGAGCGGCGACGCATGGTCCTCAGCCGAATGCCAGGCGGATTCGAGGGAAAGCTGACCTCCACCAAATGGGCGAAGATCGGGAAGTGCTCACATGACACCGCGCTGCGCGATATCCAATATCTGATCGAGAACGATGTTCTCGCCAAAAACGCTGCCGGTGGCCGGAGCACAAGTTATTCTCTCAAGGGAATTGACAGATGAGTTCAGACATGAGGAAACGGCGTACCTGACCGTTTCCACCCGAGTTTCGATCGGCGTTCATCAATTTCACCAATACGCCGATTTTCAATGCTCCGAGTGCAGGGATTGGCGCAGGGTTCGGCCAAATCACCAGCTCACAAGGAGCACGCGACATTCAGTTCGCCCCGAAGTTCTATTACTAACAGTCGCTGAATCTTCAGGGCTCAAGCTCAGCCGCGGAGCCGCCTGATAGCCGGGTGACTCCGCGGCATTTTATTTCAGCAGCGTGACGACCTCGGAGGCAAAGGAGGCTTCGCGAAGAGAATCCCGCCGCTCCGGCAGCCGACTAGGACTGTCGAAACGTGACGAAAAACTCGGGCTAGATGTGTGCATGGCTGGCAGCGGTCCTCCAGGCCCCCCCCCCAACCTGGTGTTCTGTTTGGGCCCAGATTTCCATTTTGAGCGGGGCCTTTGAATCTCCGGATGGCCGCCGTCATCAGTATTCATGTGGGTGTGAACCCAGTGAAGACACTCCGGAAGTCAATACCCAGTAGTTGAGACACAGATTCAGCCTTTTCAGCTCGCCTTCAGCGCCTCGCTGCTGCATCCGGTACCAGCCAGATGTATGCTCTGGTGCGGCGTCGGAGTCCAAAATGAGAATTCCCCTTGGCAGACGTTCGACGCTCCAGTATAATTCAGTTCGTTTTTTGGCCTCTCAGGGTTGCGTCGGGAATATAGGCTAGGGGGGATGAACCATGAGGCTGAGGTTGTCATTTCTCGCTGCATTCGCCCTGCTGCTCGCTTCCTTCACATCGACTAGCCTCCCTTAGTCCTGCGGCCAATCCACTATGGGAGAGCCGCGCTGGAGGGGTATGAGGTTACTTTCCGCCAATGTCCTGTTGGCAGGGCTTCTCGGCGCAGGTTCCCTTCTCCTTGTGGGGGGAGCCGGACTCTCGCAACCTGCCGGCAGGCGCCATGCGCCGCCCGCGAGCCCACCGGCCAAAATCACTTTCGACTACCCACTCGAAGGCTCTGTTTTTCCTCCTGAGATCACCCCTCCCACTTTTCTCTGGCGCGATGCCAGCGAGACCGCCAAACGTTGGGTGGTTGAGGTCTCCTTTGCGAAGCACTCCGGTAGAATCCGAGTGGAGGCGCCCGGCGAGCACATGCAAATCGGCGAGATCGATCCACAAGCCGGCGAGTTCCTCCAACTGAGTCCAGAGCAGACGGCCACGAGGACGTGGAACCCGGACGCGGCCACGTGGGCGAAGATCAAACGGGGATCCGTGAAATCGCCGGCAACTATCACGATCACGGGGTTTGCGGACGACAGTTCAAAACTGCCGGTGTCGGGCGGCAGGGTGACAATTTCCACGTCACGGGATCCCGTTGGCGCCCCGCTTTTCTACCGCGATGTCCCACTGATGACGGTGCCCAATACCGAGAAAGGCTCGATCCAGCCGCTGCCGACATCCGCCATTCCCCTCATCAAATGGCGGTTGCGGAACATCGGGGAGCCCCAGAGCCGAGTGGTAATGGAGAAGATCTACAGTTGCGCCAACTGCCATTCGTTTTCGCGTGACGGCAAGACGCTGGGGCTGGATGTCGATGGACCCCGCAGCGACAAGGGGTTGTACGCGCTCGTTCCGGTGGCCAAAAACATGGCCATCCGCAATGAAGATGTCATCCGCTGGAGTTCCTTTCAGGAGGACCTCGAGGCCAGGAGTTCCGAGCCCGCCGTGAAGCGGTTCGGATTCATGTCGCAGGTCTCGCCGGACGGCCGGTACGTTGTGACCTCGATCGCGCCTCCCGCCCTGGCTAACACCCAGCAAAAGGAAAACCCCGATTTCGCGCCAGGGCTCATGGATCGCCTTTTCAGCACGAACTATAACGATTTGAGCTTCACCCAGGTTTTTTATCCGACTCGGGGCATCCTGGCCTGGTACGACCGGGAGGAACGGAGCCTGAGGCCTCTGCCCGGCGCGGCCGACCCGCAGTTCGTGCAGACCAGCGCATTTTGGTCGCCGGATGGAAAGTACCTGATCTTTAGCAGGGCAGAGGCCCGTGATCCCTATCCGCCCGGGGCTGCGAAGCCCGTGCGCGCCAATGATCCGAATGAAACGCAGATCCAATACGACCTCTACCGAATTCCTTTTAACGAGGGCAGAGGTGGCAAAGCGGAGCCGATCGCCGGCGCTTCCGGGAACGGCATGAGCAACAATTTCCCAAAGGTGTCCCCAGACGGCCGCTGGATCGTCTTCGTGCAGAACCATAACGGGTTATTGATGCGCCCGGACAGCAAGCTGTACATCGTGCCTTTCGCGGGCGGGAGAGCCCGGCTGATGAAATGCAACACGTCGCTGATGAACTCGTGGCACTCGTTTTCGCCGAACGGGCGATGGCTGGTGTTTTCGTCGAAGGCGCGCTCGCTCTACACGCGGTTGATGCTGACTCACATCGACGCCAAGGGCAACGACACTACTGCGATTCTCGTGGACAACACGACCGCCGCCAATCGCGCAGCGAATATCCCCGAGTTTGTAAACGTGCCGGCGGATGGCCTGGAAAAGATCGACCCGCAGGCGATGGAAATTTACCGGGTGGCCAATGGGGCCTTCGACTTAATGGAGAAGGGGCAGATGGCCGAAGCCGCTCAGGAGTGGCGCAAGGTCGTGCAACTGGATGCGGACGATGCCAGTGCGCATCTCCACCTCGCTTTGGCGCTGACTGGAATCGGCCAGGGGGGCGAAGCCGCGGAGGAGTACCGCAAGGCCTGCGATCTCGACCCTCACCACCCGGGATGGTTTGCCCGCCTCGCGGCATCGCTGTTGCTAACCGGCGATGTGAACGGGGCAGTGGTCAACTTTCGGAAATCGCTGGCGCTCGATCCTTCCAATCCCGGGCGGGAGGCGGACCTGGGGGCGGCGCTGTTCCAAAACGGGCAAGCTCAGGAGGGATACGAGCACATGCGGAAAGCAATCGACATCGCTCCCAACTTCGCCGCCGGCCACAGTTACCTCGGGAGGGCGCTGGCAGCGATGGGACGAATGGACGAGGCAGTCGCCGAACTGCAAAAGGCAATTGCCCTCGCCCCCACTTCCGTGGAGGATCACTTCAATCTTGGTTTTGTCTTGGGATTACGGGGGGACTTCGCCGGGGCCGTAGTCGCTTTGCAGAAGTGCGTGGAGCTTAGCGAAGGCAAAGATAGGCGGTGCCTCGCCGCACTGGCTGACGCCTATGACAAGACTGGCCGTTCCGCCGAGGCCATACAATCCGCACATCAGGCGCTCGATCTGGCCATCCGGGATCACGACGAGAAAATGGAGAAGGATCTGCGGGGCGCTCTCGAGCGCTACGAAGGCCACGCCGCAAAAGGACAGCCCCAGTAGCGAGCCGATTGCGTCTCTAGGGGAGTCTCCGTCGGATTATGAGAAGAAGGAGAGGGTGATTTCGTGTCGCACCAGTCCTTTCCGCCCTTCAGGAAGCCAAAGCGAAAATAATTATTGGGAGTCAATCGTCGTGGGATGAATGCAAGCGGTCAGTGGCTGTCCTCGCGGACCACTTTCTCCATGGCGTCCTGTACGCTTTGGTCTCGCTCCCAACGCAGCTTTTCGATAATGGCCACTTCGGCCTTGCGCTTCTGATCATCGTTCAGGCGCGCGTAAACCTGTGCGGTGGGAACGGTGCCAGGGCATCGTTCTCGGCGTGGTACAGCGCGGCAGAGCCGCGATGCGAAATTCAAGATTCCAAATTCAAGAAGAAATCTCGGCAAAATAACAACATCTCATGAACTAGTGCTACAGAGCGTTGAGTGCCAAGCCCGCTGCCTTTCAGAGGTTGGCAAACTCCTTGTTGGCTCCCAGGCACGGCGCCCGTCCAAGGTAGATTTTGCTCCTTATTCTGAGCTCGTGTGTCAACTGGGGGGCTGTGGTCATCAGCCAGCTAGCCGTCTGGCCGAGAGCGTCACGCTCTTATGGGGCGCGGGCGAGGACATGTCAATTGCGACGCAGTGCAGCTTCAACTTGACATTCGATGGGCTGAAAGGTAAATTTAAAGAGCAAAGGTTTCACGTGCGCATATACTTGAGCTGACCTCATGGCGAGGCGTCGACACGGGGGAACGAGTTGATTCTATCGGGGTGAAAATGAAGGGTTTCGGGGGACGTCCGTCTGTGCGGTTAACAATCTGCTTATCACTGCTGGTTTTACTAACACCGCTGCCGTCGGGCGCGCAGAGCAGCACGGATCAGCAGGCCTCCCAGGCTGTGCCCGCTCCCGCTGCCAACACGGATACGACAACGGCGAATACGCCGGGCGACTCCGACTCATCCGCTACCGCCACGGCGGGCCCCGATTACATACTGGGACCTGAGGATGAGATCGACATTGAGGTCTTAAACGTCCCCGAGCTGAAGCAAACCGTCCGCGTAGCTGCCGATGGCAAGATTTCCGTTCCCTTGATTGGCCGCGTTCCGGCCTCCGGCCTTACTCCCGAGCAGCTCCGGCAGGAACTGGCGGAACAGTGGGGCGAGAATTACCTGCAAGATCCCCAGGTTTCGGTTTTTGTCAAGGAATTCAAAGCAAGGCCCGTTTCTGTGCTGGGGGCCGTGGAAAAGCCCAACCTTTACTACCTTAAGGGCCAGCGCAACCTCATTGAGGTGCTCTCGATGGCCGGAGGCTTCGGCAAGGCATCCTCCTCGGGACGCACCGTAATCGTAACACGCAAGGGGGGATTTGGGGATTTGCAACTAGCGGAAGGAATGCACGTGCGTGGGCCGGACCAAATCGAAATCGACCTCAATCGGCTGATCTACACCAGGGATCCGGGCCTCAATATTGAGATCAAGCCTTTCGATATTGTTTCCGTAAGTAAGGCTGACGTGGTTTATGTGACCGGGGCGGTCAAGAAACCGGGCGGGTTTGTTCTCGACGACCGGCCGACGATAACGGTTATTCAAGCGATAGCAATGGCGGAAGGCTTTTCGGGGACGGCTTCAAGGGGAGGCGCTCGCATCTTAAGGACTCAAAAGGACGGCTCCAAGGTCCAAATCCCTGTCAACCTGACGAGGGTCATGAAAGGGAAGGCAGAGGACCTAACGTTGGCGGCGAATGACGTCCTGTATGTTCCCGACAGCAAAACGAAGGTCGCGGGGCAACGGGCTGTCGACGCGAGCGTATCCACTTTCTCAGCGTGGCTCATTTGGGGGGTCCATTGAGTTGGCCGACCCAGCTCCCACTTGGTGATAAATGCCGAACACAGAAGTCCCGACTACGACAGAGCACACTCAGAGCCTGGTAATTTCAGGCCCTCAGAACTTGCGGCAGCCCTTCGAGACGCTGGATGTCTCAGCCGAAGAGGTCCAGCCCCTGCTTGATTATTGGAACGCCATTTCCAAGCGGCGTTGGCTGGTGCTGTCCTGCCTTTTGATCGTCTTCAGCACCGTAGCGATTGGGACGCTCAAGAAGAAGCCCATTTACGAAGGCAAAGCGGTAATTGAGATCAACCCCGAGCAGCCGAACGTTCTGGATTTTAAGGAAGTTGTCGAAGCTCATGAGATCGATATCGATGCCTACCGCGGGACCCAGTACGAGATTCTGCAGAGCCGAAGCCTGGCTCAGCATGTCGTCGATAGTTTGAAACTGTACCGCTTGCCCGAGTTTTACAAGGGGCGGATGTTCTTCGGATTGGTCCAGCGCGATCCGGATAGGATTCCCCAGCCCTCGGATCCGGAGCCTCCGGACCATTCGATGGGCGCTTACCGGAACACGATATCGAATTTCATCGGCGACATCGACGTGAGTCCGGTGCGACGCAGCAACCTTGTGGAAGTGTCCTTTTATTCCGAGGACCCGGAGTTGGCGGCGCGCGTCGCGAATGAACTCTGCAAGGATTACATTTGGCAAAACTTTCAGGTGAAATGGGACGCAACCACCGATGCGTCAGATTGGCTTTCACACCAACTGGTGGACCTGAAGGCCAAGCTGGAGAAATCCGAAGATGCTTTGAACGCGTACGCGCGAGCCAAAGGGATCATCTTTGTGGAAGAAAAGCAGAATCTGGTCACCGAACGGCTTAAGCAGCTTCAGGAAGAGTTCACCAAAGCTCAAACAATGCGTTTTGAGAGGGAAGCACTTTATAGCCGGGTGGAAGCAGGCAGAGTCCAGGATTTGCCAGGGTTCCTCGAGAACAAAATGATTCAGGATATGTCCGTGGAACTCGCCAAAACGCAGCAGGACTACGCCGATCTGACGGCCACCGTGAAGCCGGAATACCCGAAAGCCATTGCGCTCAAGAAGAAGGTTGACGCAATGCAAGCCGCCCTGGATCGGCAGAAAAAGAATTTGGCGCAGAGTGTTGTAGACGCCTACCGCGCCTCGTTGGCCAACGAAAAGTATTTGTCACAAGAACTGGAAGCTCAGAAGAAGGTTGTCAATGATATCGAAGAGAAATCCGTTCAATACAACATTCTGAAGCGCGACGTGGATACCAACAAGACACTGTATGAGGGAATCATGACGCGCATGAAGGAGGCTACGGTCGCCGCCGGCGTACAAGCCAGCAACCTCCGGATTGTGGATGCGGCGGAGGTTCCCAAGGGTCCGGTCAAGCCCCGAGTGTTCCTCAACCTGGCGCTGGGATTTATGCTGGGCCTGGCCTTGGGCATCGGTCTGGCATTTCTGCAAGAGTATCTTGATAACACGCTCAAGACGGCCGACGAGGTGGAGAGGCTATTGCGGTTACCCTCACTGGGCCTGCTTCCGGATTGCATTGGCGACAACGGCAAGGGCAGCGGGGAGGAACTGGCCGTCGTCAATCATGGCAACAACGGCGTGGCTCCGGCGCTTCAGACCGGACGTGAGCCCATCGAAGCCTATCGGACGTTGCGCACGTCGATTCTGCTTTCGGCCAACCCTGTACCCAAGATGTTGCTGATTACCAGCGCCCTGCCCTCGGAAGGCAAGACCACCGTAACGGTCAACCTGGGTGCGACGCTCGCCAGCTTGGGAAGCAAGGTGGTGATAGTGGACTGCGATATGCGCCGTCCTTGCTGTCACCGCTCGACGGGGGTGGAAAACAGGCCTGGATTTGTCCGTTGCCTGACCGGCCACATCGACTTGGCGGACGCCATCCTGCCGGTGCCCGGGGTTCCGAATTTGAGCGTGATTCCCTGCGGACCCATTCCCCCCAACCCTGCGGAAGTTCTTTCTTCGCCGGTTACGGTCGACTTGCTGCGCAGGCTGCGGGCCGAGTTCGAGTACGTCTTGCTCGACTCACCGCCCTTGTTGACGGTATCCGACAGCCGCATACTTTCAACCTTGACCGACGCGGTGGTGCTGGTGACCAGGGCCTACAGTACGCCTTTCGACCTTGTCCGCCGCGCCCGGGGATTGCTTTACAATTCCGGCGCCCGCATTCTCGGCGTGGCGTTGAACAGCGTGAGCGTCCACAAGCAAGGCAGTTCGGGATATGGCGTATACCGATACGGGTACGGATATGGGTACGGGTACGAGCCGGATTCCGACGAAGACTCCGCCAGCCAATCTGAATCGCAAGGCTGAACACGCCACTGACTCCATGAAAGCTCAAGTCGTGATTCTCTGTGGTGGCATGGGAACCCGTTTACGGGAAGAAACAGAATATCGTCCCAAGCCGCTGGTGGAGATCGGGGGCAAGCCCGTCCTGTGGCACATCATGAAAATCTACTCCCATTATGGGTTCAACGATTTCATCTTGTGCCTGGGCTACAAGGGCTCGATGATCAAGGACTTTTTTCTGAATTACCATCTCATGAACAGCGATTTCACCTTGCGCCTGAATTCGGGCAGGGAGCCGGAGTTGCACAACTCGCTCCGGAACGACCAATGGACGATCACCTTCGCAGACACCGGCGCCGAGACGATGACCGGCGCGCGCATCAAGCGCATCGAACGGTACGTAACCGGCGATCAATTCATGATGACTTACGGCGACGGCGTTGCCGACATCAACCTCTCGACGCTCTGGGATTTCCACCTCGCCCACGGAAGGATCGCGACGGTGACGGGCGTTCATCCGCTCTCGCGCTATGGTGAATTGTCAATGGCGGGCTCATCCGTGAAGGAATTCAATGAGAAGCCCCTCGATCAGAGCGGATTCATCAGCGGCGGCTTTTTCGTTTTCCAGCGCAAGTTCTTTGACTATCTCTCTGACGACGATAATTGCGTTCTTGAGCGGGAGCCTTTGGAGCAACTAACGCGCGAGGGCCAATTGATCGGTTACCTTCACCATGGATTCTGGCACTGCATGGATACGTACCGCGATTTTCTGGCGCTCAACGATTCCTGGAAGAAGGGCGCACCCTGGAAGGTTTGGGATCAATGATCAGCAGTTCCGGTTTTTGGGAGGGGGAGCGAGTCTTCGTCACCGGCACAACTGGCTTTGTGGGACGCTTATAAGCTTCGGAAGAGCGGAATCATTTTCACGCCAGGAATAGAGCGAGTATGGAAATAACGCCGCGGCGACTCAACGGGACCTACCAGATCGTACTCGCCCCGCATGGCGATGAGCGCGGCTATTTTATGCGAGTTTGGGACGAGCAATTATCGCGCCAGCACGGCTTGACCACTGCGTGGGTGCAGGAGAACCAATCCCTTTCGCGCCGTAAAGGTATCATCCGCGGACTACACTTCCAAAGGCCGCCCCATGCCGAAACCAAATTGGTACGCGTTGCCGCCGGCGCAATTCTGGACGTGTTCGTAGATCTGCGGAAAGGTTCGCACACCTACGGGCAATGGGATTCGCTGGAATTATCCGCCGAGAACCACCGTGTGGTTTACATTCCCAGGGGCTTTGCACATGGCTTTTGCACGCTTACGGATGAGGCTCTGGTGGTTTACAAAGTAGACGCCTACTATGCGCCCGAGTCCGAAGGCGGACTTCGCTGGGATGATGAGGTGCTGCGAATTAACTGGCCTACGCGTGACCCCTTGGTGTCTGATAAAGATAAACGCCTGCCTTCTTTCAAGGAGTTTGTATCACCTTTCGAGTGAGTGGGTCGGCCCCATGCTCCGGCTGCGCCATGGGCGGAGTGGTGTTCGTTCGGCCACGACGGTCGTGGCTGCGTCGCCGGCGGAGCAGAGGGCAAGGTGATGGGTTTAGCGCCTAAGGTTAAAGGGTGTAAACAACCATGAAAGTGCTGGTGACCGGCGCAGCCGGATTCATTGGCTCGCATTTGACGCGCCGAATCGCTGGCGAAGGTAATTCGGTTTGGGCAGTGACTTCTCCCGGTGAATCAACAGACCGGCTTTCCGATATCTTGAACCGCGTGTCGGTCATGCCCGTGGACTTACGCGACGCGCGTGCAGTTCAAGAACTTGTGTCCACCGTCCACCCCGACTGCGCCGTGCATCTCGCGTGGTATGTCACGACGGGTAAGTTTTGGATGGCCCCTGAGAACCTCGACTGTGTCGCTATGAGTCTCAGGCTGGCCCAGGCGTTGGCTCATTCAGGGTGCAAGAGATTCGTAGGAATTGGCACGGGCTACGAGTACGATTCGGATTACGGCTTCCTCTCCGAAGACATTACGCCTCGCCGGCCTAGCAGCCTGTATGGCGTGTGTAAGAATGCCACCCGCGAGATTCTGCAGGCATACTGCCAGAAAACGGCCATGCAGTTTGCCTGGGCGCGCATCTTCCATCTTTATGGCCCCGCGGAAGCTGAGGTACGACTGGTTCCTGCCATTATCCTGGCGCTGCTGAACGGACAAGTGGCCAAGTGCACACACGGCGAGCAAATCCGCGATTACCTTCATGTTGAAGATGTCGTTTCGGCGCTTTGGGCCATCGCAAGAAGCGAGTTTTGCGGTCCGGTGAACGTCGGCTCGGGGCAACCCGTGAAGCTTCGGAAAATCGTCGAAACCATCGCACACTATCTGAACCGGGAAGAAAATCTCACGTTGGGAGCTTTGCCCGCCGATCCCCAGGAGGCGCCGTTATTGGTTGCGGACGTTCGAAGGCTGGCCAAGGTGATCGGGTGGAAGCCCTCCTTCACGCTCGAGGAGGGCTTGAGAAATACCTGTGAGTGGTGGAGAGCACGAGTAGGGCATTAGCGGGCACCACCACCCCCTGCCCCTCTTCAACGAGAAGGGGAGTCGGGAGTTGTTCTCCTTCTTGTTCAGAACACACTGGCTGGTGCTGATTCCCGTCCTTGGTAAGGAGGGGGTAGGGGGTGGTGGGAACGTCTAAAGGTCCATGACCATGCGCGCTTGCCCGCTTTGTGCGAACCTGTTCCCGCGGCTCTTTTTCGAGCGCCGAGGCGTCCCGGTTCACCAAAACCGGGCCTGCCCAAGCGCTGAGGAGGCACGCCAGTTTCGACGCGGCGACCTTCTCCTGGCGTTCTGCCCGGACTGCGGATTCGTCTTCAACTCAGCATTCGATCCAGGATGTCTCAGCTACTCTGCGGCTTACGAGAACACCCAGACCTGCTCTCCCTACTTCCGGCAATACCTTTCCCAGTTGGGGAGTTCTCTGGTGACGAAGTATGGCCTTCGCGATAAGGTGGTCATTGAGGTTGGTTGTGGGAAAGGAGATTTTCTTCGCCAGCTTTGCAAAGATGGCAGAAACCGCGGCATTGGTTTCGACCCAACCTACGTCGGCCCGGAGACCATTGAGGGCGGAGCGGTGCAGTTCGTCCGGGGTTTTTACGATTCACAACAGACGCACTACGCTCCCGATTTTGTTTGCTGCCGTCATGTCATTGAGCACGTGCAATCACCTTTGGAGATGCTCAGGGCTGTTCGAAAAGCAATAGGGGACCGGCTGAACTCAATCGTATTCTTCGAGACTCCGGCGCTTCCTTGGACTCTCAATTCTTTATCATTCTGGGATTTGTTCTATGAGCATTGCTCTTATTTCACGGCGGAGAGCCTTGCCTGGGCCTTTGAGCAGACGGGATTTCACGTCCTCGAGGCGGGCCCGGCGTTCGACGAGCAGTACCTGCACATCGAAGCCAGACCTGCTCCAACCGGCAGCACACAGGGAAAACCTCGGCCGCGGGCCCTACCTGAGTTATGGACGAGAATCCAAGCGTTCCTGGCCAGAGTCGAGCAGCGTATGAAAGCGTGCGAAGAGAAGATTGATGCTTTTTCGCAAGCGGGGGGTTGCGCGATTTGGGGGGCAGCTGCCAAAGGCACAACGTTAGCGAACGTTATGGACCCTCAGAATCAGCGCATTCGCTTCCTCATTGACATTAATCCCGCCAAGCAGGGGAAGTATGTGCCGGGAACCGGGCATCCCATCGTGCCCCCTGAGTACCTGAAAGACAGGAACGGGCGCATCGCCGGAATCGTGAATATGAACCCCAATTATCTGGAAGAGAACAGAATCATGCTATCGCAGATGAGTCTCGACATTCCCATCCTGCAGTTGTAGGGTGAGGATGGCTATATTCCAGAGGGCGAAGGCGCAGCGGCGTGGGCGGAAGGAGGGTTGGTGAAGAAGATTCGAAGCCTGACTGCAGATTTGGCGAGTCAGAGTCTCTCGGTAACATATGCGGATAATCAATCGCAAACGTTACCTCTTTACAGCCCCGAAGCTTTCCGGGCTATTTCCAGGCTGTGGATAAAGGCAGGTTGGGCGGCGAAATACTCGTACAACTTCACCTGGATGGGACGCCCGGTAATTCAATTGCCGGAAGACCTGGTTAGGATTCAGGAGTTGATCGTCAAGGTCGAGCCCCAGGTGATCATCGAGACCGGTGTGGCGCATGGCGGCTCGAGCGTGTTTTATGCAAGTCTGCTGGAAGTCCTGGGACGAGGCCGCGTGATCTCCATCGACATTGAGATCAGGGCGCACAACCGTAAGGCCATCGCGGGCCATCCCCTCAAGAAGCGAATAACCTTGATCGAGGGGAACTCCGTCGCGCCCGAGACCCTTCAAGAGGTACACAAACTGCTCTCACCGGATGAGAAGGTGATGGTGATTCTGGATTCAAACCACTCCAAAAAACATGTCCGGGAGGAGCTCGAGCTCTACGGTCCGCTGGTCTCCTCCGGAAGCTACATCGTGGCTTCCGATGGCATCATGGAGGACCTCGACGACGTGCCGGGCGGGAAGCCGAATTGGACGCGAGATAATCCTAAGGCAGCAGCGCATGAATTCCTGGCCGAGTACCCTGAATTCGAGCTCGATCCGGAGCCGACTCGGCTCGGGGTGACGTATTGGCCGGACGCGTACTTACGCCGAAGGTGATGCGACAAGCTCAAGGCGGTTGAATGTCAAGGGTTTCCAAAAATATTCTTTACAATGTGGTTGGCCAGGGTATCACGATCGTCCTGAGCTTTGTGGCGGTTAAGTTCATCTTCAGGCGATTGGGCCAAGATGCCCTGGGCATCATCTATTTCACCTTCACCCTGAACGCCCTTCTCACCGCGCTTTTGGCTCTGGGAATCAACGAAACCACGGTTCGTGAAGTCGCTGCCTTTCATGAAGATGACCCGGCGTATATAAGACGCCTGCTTCAAACCGCCTCCTCGTTTTATTGGGGTCTCTACGCCTTGGCGGCAGTGGCGCTTTACGCGGCGGCTCCCTGGCTCGTCACCAAGTGGATCAACCTGGATACGCTCAGCCCTTCTGCCGCCACCACGGTTCTGCGTCTGCTCGGAATCGCCACCCTCCTGGCGCTGCCTCGCTCGTTCTGTGCCAGCATTCTGCGCGGCATCCAACGCATGGAATTCATCAATCTCATCGACGTGGCCGCCAGCGCCCTGCAGCAGTTTGGCGCCATCATTGTCCTCTTTTTGGGAGGCGGATTGCTTCAGGTCACCTTGTGGATGGCAGCCTGCTACCTTTTTGGCCTGGTCCTTTACCTCAGCGTGTGCGCCCATTTCTTCGGCGCGCGCGCGTTTATTCCAAGCATTTCCACTTCAGTGATCCATCGCAATGCCGCTTTTTCGTTTCGGCTTGCTGGGATCACGATCCTCTCTATCGTTCACACGCAAACCGATAAAGCCATCGTGAGCAAGCTTCTCCCGCTGGGGATATTCGGGTATTACGGCATGGCCTACAGCGGCGTTTCGCGAGGGATGGTGGTGACGGCTTCGGTTTCCCAGGCGGTTTTCCCTTCCTTTTCCGCCTTACACAAGCAAGGCGATCGGGACGGGCTTATGCGCCAGTACGGCAAGTTGCAGGATCTTCTCTGCTATGCGATCATGCCTTTATTCGCAGCCATTCCATTTGCCGCTCGCCCTCTCTTCACTTTCGTACTCAATGCGCAAGCGGCGCAGATGCTGATTTGGCCGGTCACGTTCTTGAGTATCGGTTTTTGCATGAATGCAACACTGAGTATCCCCTACGTCTTCACGCTTGCAGTGGGCAAGCCTCAAATCGCCGCCCGGACAGCCTACTACGCTCTGTTCGCCGTTTTGCCGGTGACGGGGTGGCTTGTGTACAGATTTGGGATCGCCGGGGCAGGGTTCTCCTGGATCTTCTACCACCTCTTCGCCTACGCGTATTTCGTACCCCGCGCATGTTCGGAATGCCTGGACATGCCTGCCTGGAAATGGTATGTCCACGTGTTCAAGGTCTTCGGGCTGGCCGGCTTGACCTACGGCGGTACGTGGGCTATGATCACCTTAGTTGGGCCTTCGACGATTCTGTCGGTGGTTCTAGGCTACTTCTTTGCTTCTGCCGCGTATGGGGCGGCCGCTTACCGGTTGCTGGGTGATGAGGTGCGCGAGGCATTGCGACGCATGAACTTCCCGAAGCCGGCGCCAGCGAGATCCCTGATTTAAGTACTGGGAAGCCGGGTGTCTATGGTTATTCCGTAAGGCGCTTGCACTGTGAAACGATTCCTGTTGGAGCGAGGCCGGTGGCTAAAGAAGGAGGTTCTGGGCGCGGCGGGGTGGCTGCTGAAGCATATGCCGGGATGTCCTTGGGAGTTAATTCCAGGATCGCTCACCTATAACCAGGACGGCTTGGCCACGGTCACGAATTGTGACTTTATCAACGACCCACGCTTTGCCGAAGCGTATCGACTGGGGGAGCAAACCGGGTCATGGAAGGATGCCCGAATCCACTGGCGTATCCATGTGTTGTGCTGGGCGGCCGACAGAGCGAGCCGCCTCGAGGGCGACTTTGTGGAATGCGGAGTGAATCGAGGCGGCTTCTCGCGCGCCGTCATGCACTTCGTCGATTTCCCCAAACTCGGCAAGACTTTCTATCTGCTCGACACATTCCGCGGGCTGGAAGAAAGCTTGATTTCTGATGCCGAGCGGGGGCGGGGAATCGGAGCCGGGAAATGGTTCAAGTATGAGGAGTGCTACGAAGCAGTGTGCAAAACGTTCGAGGGTATGCCCGTCGTCATCGTGCGAGGTGTGGTTCCGGAGACATTGCCTCTGGTGAAAGCATCGAAGGTATGCTACCTCTCTATTGACATGAACTGTGTGGCCCCTGAGATCGCCGCCGCTGAGTACTTCTGGGACAAATTGGTCCCCGGCGCCGTAGTGGTGCTGGACGACTACGGTTGGGACGCACATCACGAGCAGAAGTTAGCATTCGACCGCTTTGCCGCCCGGAAGGGTGTGAGGGTTCTGGTGTTGCCTACCGGTCAAGGTCTGATTTTCAAGCCGTAAGCGCTTGGCGCGTATTCACTTCCTCAGGGGCGACTCGCCAATTCGAGAGGCAGCTTGTTGAAATTGGCAGGCTTGACCTACGGTCGTGGCCGGGGCTATTTTAGTAGGGGAGATCAGGTAACGCGAAGGTTCCGACTTTGAAGTCTGAAATTAATGGAGGGCAGGGCAACCGTTGAGCGACAGCACCCATCCGCTGCTTTCAGTTATCATTCCCACCCGGGAACGCGCCGAGACCTTGGGGTATACACTCAGAACGGCGCTCGACCAGAGAAGCCGGAATTTTGAGGTGATTGTCAGCGATAATTTCAGCCAGGACAATACAGCGCAGGTTGTGAAAAGTCTTTCCGACCCGCGCCTGCATTTGATCAATCCTGGCCGTCGCCTATCCATGAGCAATCACTGGGAGTTCGCCCTCCTTCGCGCCACCGGTGATTACATTATGTTCATCGGCGACGACGACGCGATAGTCCCAGGCGGGCTTGACCAGTTGGAAGCTTCCATATTGACCACGCGTGCGCTCGCCTATTGCTGGCCAAGGCCTATTTACAATTGGCCCATGGATGGCAAGCCCGCTAACATCGTCCGTCTCCCGCCTCCGCATGGCCCCTCGGAGATTGATTTGAGGAACGCGGCCAAATTGTCCGCCTCAAAGGGACTGTGGGACCCACTCATCCCCTCCATGTATCACTCAGCCGTGGCGAAAGGCATTCCCGATGCTATCCGAGAAAACACAGGTCGAGTGTTCCATTCCACTCAGCCGGACGTTTTCATATCAATGGCCGTTCCGGTTTTCGCCGGCAAGGCCCACGATGTTGGCCACTATGTCTCCGTGGCGGGCCAGTCGGAGAAGTCTAATAGCGGGGTTAATCAGAGGTCCGGCCGCCTTGAGTACTTTGACAAGTTTATTCAGGAGTACGAAGGATACAAGATCCATCCCACTCTTTTCCCCGAGATTCCCATCGGTCTGAATTTGACTCCAGATAGCCTCTTGCTTGCCATGGACAAGTTCCCTGATTTCTATAGCGGCATGACATTCAACTATGATGCCATGTGGGCTGTCCTCCTCCGTGACAATTCAACTGTGTACAGGTACAAACTGAGTACGTGGGACATCTTGCGCAAAAGGCGGCAAATCCGGCGTTATCATCCTTTCCACGCTAGCCGTTTCCTGCTCTATTCGGCCTCACACAGGTTACGGGGGCTAAAAGGAACGGCGCTCGAGCGGGTTCGAACCTTCCACCGGCAAGTCACGCCCCTACCGGACGATATCTACGGCTTTGTGAAGAAACTCACTGACGTGAACTGGCTTCGACATTGCTCGGATGGGTTGAACTGATCTGTTATATGCTGTGACACAGGCCAGTCTCATCAGGGGTACTGAAATGTTCAGTGTGATCATTCCAACTATGAATCGATGGGTGAATTTGCAGAGGGCGCTGGAAGCTTACTTGGGACAGACAGCGTTGGGAGAGATTTCCGAGATTCTTGTGAGTGACGATGGATCCACTGACAAAACCCCGTTCGTCGTTTCGCAGATCGCCAACGCGTCGCCAGTGCCGATTCGTTACTTCCGGCAGCAGCATCGCGGGGCCGGCTCGGCTCGCAACCTGGCCATAAGAGAAGCCCGGGGAGACCTTCTGCTTTTCACCGACGACGATGTAATACCGTCACCCACTCTCGTTGAAGAACACTCGAAGTGGCACCGGCAAAACCCTGACCCGTGTGTGGCGGTCTTAGGTTCCGTCCCATGGCACCCGGCAGTCCATCCTACTCCGTTCATGAACTGGCTCATCATGGGCGGTCCCATGTTGAATTTACGCGAATGCTCAAAGCGGAGGGAATTGGGTTTCGAGTTCTTCGCCACGGGCAACTTGAGCTTGAAAGCGAAGTTCCTCCGAGAGCACGGAACATTCGATGAGGACTTTCGAGCCTACGGGTATGAAGACTATGAACTCGGCTACCGCTTGGCAAATAAGGGATTGCGTTTGCTCTACAATCCCAACGCTGTGGGCTACCATCACAAGTTCGTGTCGTTTGCGGACGTTTGCCGCCGGGCACAACTGGTGGCCGAGGCAGAAAGGGTTCTTAGCACCAAAGATGCCGGAGTCTATTTTTCCGAAAGGGCTGCGCGAAGGCAGCAATCGTTAGGGATTCGGATCGGAAAGTCTCTCGCGAGACGGCTTGCTTTTGCTCTTGCTCCCCTCAAGCCCCTGCTGGACACGCATGTCCCACTTCCTCGGTTCGCCTACCGTGCTTTGTATTACGCCTATTGTAAGTCGCCGGCACGGCGATCCAATGCTTCGGTTTGGAAGGCTGAAAAAGGCCAAGCGACAGTCCGCTGAATGCCGCATCGGAACGGCGAGTTTGGCCTTGCGGACATGAACCCTTTCCTGCTGCAGGCGGCGTTTCATCAGTCGGGAAGTTGCCGAGGCGGACCTTTCTGATGACGCCAACGTTTCGTGGACTATAGCCAGGATGGATCTGTCAATCTGCATTTTGACTCGCAATCAGCCCGATCTGCTCCCACGCTGCGTGGCTTCCTGCCTTGCGGAAATCCAAAGGGAAGGAATCGCTTCCGAAATTATCATCATTGACAATGCCTCCACAGACGGCAGCCCTCAAAAAGCTGCGAGCCTGTCTCCGCTGGTCCGCGTTATCCGCAACGAAAAGAATCTGGGATTTTCGGAGGCCAACAATATCGGCATTCGCGCCAGCAGCGGAAAATACGTATTGATTCTGAACGACGATACGGAGTTTCGCCCAGGTGTTCTCGGCCTTTTGATTGCCACGATGAATGCCAACCCGCGCCTGGGGGGTGTGGGGCCGAAATTCCTGAATGCCGATGGGTCATTCCAGCGGGGCAACGCTCCCAAGCGGTTTCCGCGCTTGCGCGGGGTGGTTTCAGAGCTTCTGAATCTTGATGTCGTTTTCGAGAAGTTCCCCGTGACGCGGGATTTGCTGACTAATCGCCGCGATGAAAACCGCGGCGGCGAGGCGGAACAGATCGACTGCGCCTGCCTCCTGGCGCGACGGGAGGCCCTGGAGGCGGTCGGCCTCTTCGACGAAGGGTTCTATTTCTTGTTCGAAGACACCGACCTGTGCTATCGCCTTGAGAAGGCCGGCTGGAAGTTGTGGTATATCCCGGACGCCCAGATAACTCACTACGGCGGCGCGTCCTTCAAGAAAGTCATGCGATCGGAACGGGCAGGCATGTATTTCGAGGGGCTTATTCGGTTCTTCAGAAAGCACTCCAGCCCTAGCCGGTTTCTGCTCTTCCGGTTAACCTTGGCAGGAACACTTTGTCTCAGAATGCCGTTGGCCGTTCTGTTCTCGTTGAGCCCTTTAGGCAGGGTCCGCCAGAGATGGAAGGGGACCGTTCCGATTTACTCGAAGGTTCTCCGGTCACTGCTATTCGCATGATGTATTGCCTTGTTGGCCCTGCCTGCGCAAGCTAAGCACAGGCTCTTTCGGTTGAGGTAACCGTGGAATTGTTGGCGAGGCTATTTGCGCCCGAACAGAAACCTGTAAGTTCCAAAGTGGTTCGTAATACACTTTTTTCGGCGCTTCAGAACCTACTGGTGTTTCCTATTCCCTTCCTCCTTATCCCGTTTATTCTGGGGAGAGTTGGGATTTCCGAATATGGAAGCTATGCGGTTTTCATGACGATCCTCGGCTTTACCTCGCTCACTGATCTGGGCATGTTCGGGACTCTTACCAAACATGTGGCCGAATATTACGCCAAGGGTGATTTCGCGGCGCTGAAGCGGTTACTCGATACAGGTCTGATGTTTTATCTCCTCATTTCAATTTTGCTGACGGGCAGCCTCTGGGTTTTCGCCGGCCGTTTGCTGCCCATCCTCTTTCGAAACGTGGCCACACCTTTTACGGAGCTTCGCACCCTCTGGCTGATCATGATTTTGACCATGGGAACCAACTTCCTCACAGCGCCCTTCTCGTCAGTTGTCCTCGGCTTGCAGCGGATGGACCTCAGCAGCGTTCTCGGCTTTGTTGGTGTGGTTAGCAACGCGCTCTTCACAGTCGTTTTCTTAGTCCTCGGCTGGCAATTGCGGGGTTTGATCTACGCCAACTTAGCGGGCGCAATCGTTAGCCTTGCACTTCTAATGGGGTCGGCGCACAAGCTGCTCCCACAGGTTTCCGTAAACCCCCTTCACTTTGATCGGGAAGAGATGAAGGAGATTTTCAGCTTCAGTTGGCGCCTCTACTCGACCCAGATCGGCTCCGTGGTCCAGAGCCAAATCGAAAAGGTTTACTTGGCCTGGCTTGTGGGTGTTACTCCGGTGGGATGGTACAACATCGCGAACTCTGCCGGCATGAGGGCGCGGCGCTTGCCGTAATTATTGCTGTCGCCGCTCCTAGCAGCGGCGTCAGAACTCGATGCCAAGGGTCACGGCGAGAAACTGCAGGAACTTTACTACCGGGCGCACAAATATATGGCCGTCTTCAGCGTACCGATGGTTGTGCTGGCCTCGCTTCTTTGCCGCCCGTTTGTGAACTTGTGGCTGGGCACCCATTTGAGCGTCGTTGCCGTTCCGCTGGCGCTTCTGGTTCTGACCAACATTGTGGTCGTGACGACAGGTCCGGGGGTTTATGTCTCCGTCGGCCAAGGGGAGCTAGCTCCCGCAGTAAACTCGGCCGTTTCCTCCACGGTTCTAAACTTGGCAATGAGCTTCTTCCTGATCCGGCATTATGGTTTTGCGGGCGCCGTCATGGGGACTCTCGTCTCAGCCTGTGTAGGTACGACGCTTTTCATGTACCTTTTTCATCGATATAGTGGTTATCCCTACAAACGCCTATTCACGGAGTCGTACCTAAAACCAATGAGTGCTTCGCTGGCCGGCGCGGGAACGTGTTTACTGATCAGTTCGCGGAGAACCCTCGGTTGGGGCGGGCTGATGTTAGAGGTCGTTGTCTTTGGGGTGGTTTACCTATTGGCTTTGGTCATAACCAGGTTCTTTGACAAGTTCGATTTGAACCAGGCTGCCAGATTATTACCTGTACTCGGTCCAGCGGTGCGCCGAGTGTCCGGGGAGTGACAAACAGTCGCTAAGGGTACAGTCAGCGAAATGAAAATTGCCGTGTTTCACAACTTGCCGTCCGGGGGGGCCAAAAGGGCGTTATACAATTCCGTCAGGCACATCGTGCAAGCCGGCCATCAGGTGGACCTCCATGTGCCATCCACGGCTGACGAGGAGTATTTGCCGCTCAAAGACATCGTGAGCGGTATTCATGTTTATCCCCAGCGAGGCACACGATTGAGCATTGTTTTGTCCTCCTTCCGAAAAGTCTTCCGCCTCTTTCACTCCTGGGCTGACATTGAATGGATACAAAAGCAGATTGCCGAGGCGATCAACTCGGGCCCCTACGACGTTGTGTTGTCGGAACAAGACCGATTCACCAATACACCATTCATCTTGAAGCATCTCGAGAAACCGACCGCGTACTACTGCCAGCAGCCCTTTCGCGGGCACGAAGCTTTCATCGAGAGAGTCGCGCAGGCTGCACCCACCCTCCCCGTGCCGATGTACAAGAAATTCCGACAAGCCCATATGAGGAGCAGGTTGGCGAGGCTCGACAGACAGAATGTGTCTTGCGCAAAATACATCCTTGCGAACTCCTACTTTTCTCGAGAGGCTATTCTTAGATCATACGGGCTCAACTCCTTCGTTTCCCAGCTTGGAATAGACACCGCCCTTTTTCGACCCCTCGGTTTGCCCAAAGAGAGTTTCATTCTGTCAGTGGGGACCTACTTCCCGCATAAAGGGTTCGACTTCGTCATTCGGGCCTTGAGTCTCATCGAGAAGCAGATACGGCCGAGGCTGGTAATCGTGGGGAACTCCGCCCTTCCGGGGTGGCAGGCGTATTTGCAACAAACGGCCGCCGAGCTGGACGTAACGCTTGAAACAAAGACCGATGTCCGGGAGAGCGAACTTGTCAGTCTGTACAATCAGGCAAGACTCTTTGTCTATGCAGCCATTCTCGAACCTCTAGGCTTAGCCCCCCTGGAGGCCATGAGCTGCGGTACGCCAGTCGTTGCCGTTAAAGAAGGCGGCGTCAGAGAAACGGTCCTTCACAATGAGACGGGGATCCTAACGGAACGAGATGAAGAAGCTTTTGCCCAAGCGGTCAGGGAATTACTTGAGGATGAAGCCCGCGCACAACTGATGGGGGGTAGGGGGATCGAGGTTGTCAGGCAGGGCTGGACGCTCGAGCAAGCCGGAGAGAGGTTGCTCTGGCATCTGAAGCGTGCGCGAGGCCTGCGTCCGGGGATATGTGAGGATGCGCGGTCATGCACAATCCGAAGGTAACTGTCTGCCTTCCAACCTTCAATAAGGCACGTTTTCTGCCAGCGTCCATTGAAAGCGTGCTGTCCCAGGAGTTTCGCGACTATGAACTCCTCATCGTCAATGACGCCTCCCCGGACCACACCGACGACGTGATCCGGGGATTTCGAGATTCCAGAATCAAGTACGTCCGCAACCCCCAGAATATGGGGTTAGTAGAGAACTGGAACCGCTGCCTGAATCTTGCGCAGGGCGAGTACGCCATAGTCTTCCATGACGATGACGTCATGCTGCCGGGGCTGCTACGGCGGGAAGTGGAGGTTCTAGAATCAAATCCGGAAGTGGTGCTGGTCCACACCGCCGCCCAGGCAATTGATGCGGGTGGGACCGTTCTCTGCGTAACTCGCCCGCATTCTTGGCCCCCGCTTGCCGGTGGCCTGGATTTTGTTGCCGGCTACTGGACGAGAGGCTATATTGTTATGCCTAGCGCCATGTTCAGGCGATCGCTCGCGTTGAAACTCGGGGCATTCGACCCCAACTTGAGACTGAGCGCGGATGCGGACCTGTGGCAGCGCCTGGCATTTGAGGGACAAGTAGCGTTCCTAGACGAATTGCTCATCTCAAATCGTGTCCATTCGTCGCAAACCACGCAGAAGATTCTTGCCAATTCTCTGCAAATGTTGGATGAGCGGCTCAAACTCGCCCGAGCGACTCACGATCTGGTAGCCCTGCACGGGGGGAACCTGGACCGCGAGATCGGCCGCCACGTAACACGGGAGCTGGCCATCGACTTGCCAGAGCTCCGCAGATGGAACGCTTCGCTTCCGCATGTCTTGCAGTATGGCCGGGCCGCCGCGCGTGCTCATCCGCAGGTCCTGCATAATCTGCGGTTTATGTTATATTTCGGATTGGCACTTCTTCCCCCATCCCTAATTCGATGGCTGAAGAGGCTTCACATTCGATGGCTCTCGTCGGTTTGGTCGGCGGCGCGAGCAACGCCTAAATGAACTCCGAAACGCACGGAGAGGCAGCGATGGCTGCTCAGCCAAGAGAATCGCGACACTGCCGGCCAGACAGCGAACGGCCGTCAGCTTGGGTACGCCGAGGGGACTGAATTTGAGACAGCTAGTACGGTGCAACGAGGTACTATCTAAACCCGACTTTTCTGCGGGGGTGCGCGCGTGAGTCGCCGGCTGGGCAATGAAGAGATTGATCTCGTCGACTTCGACGGTTTGAAGCTCTTCATGTTCAAGGACGACTACTTGTATGACCACGCAATACCCCAAGGACGAAAGAGCCAGTCGCTCCAGGACTACCAACACTTCATCCGCCAACATGGCTACCCTCCTTCGGTGGTCACGCCCGAGAACGTCGAAAGACTCTCTCTAGCCCGGTACGGGATCTATGTTTTTATGCACCATTTGTGGAAGCACGGAGTCGACTTTGTGGCGCTGGACATTGGCAGCCATGTTGGGGAGTTCAGCCTGAAGATAGGAAATTGCATTCGAACATTCGCGCGAGCCAACCGAGTAATCGCCTTTGAACCTACCGAAGTCGGAGAGTTGGTGCGCTACAGCATCGAGCTGAACGGCTTGGGAGACATTGTGAAGCATGAAGATCTGGCCGTCTCAGAGTTTGACGGCCTGATGTTATTCGCCTATACGAGCGGGTACTCCGACGGGGGCCACATCATTCAGGAAGATACACGCGCTCAAGGAGGGTCCGGCCGGCTAATCCACTTCTGGCGCCAGTCGATGAAAGGGAAGTCTCTGAAAAGCAAGATTGAATGCGTGGGAAAGGTGCTAAGGAGCAAACTCAGCCGATTGGCACCGGGACGCCGGCACATCTCATCGAGCACCCTGATCGTCCAAAGCGTCGATATCTTAAGCTACCTGGAGCGGCACCATTGCGACCAACCCCTATTCGTAAAGATCGACGTGGAAGGATCCGATTCGGTAATCATTAGTCGCCTGTTGCAACTCCTTCCCACGCGGCTTGTCTCCATCATTTTCGAACTCGCGCCCACCCAGGTGGCCGGCGGTTTCGAGCAGGCGCGATCCTATTTGGAGAGTCTAGGTGAATCGTTTCACCTGTTCGACCTCTTCTATGTGTCAAATCCCACTCGGTTCAACCTCATAGCTCCCACTGAAATTCGCCGTTTTGTGACCGAGGTTTCCGGCCGGGAGCCTGGGTATACTGACGTCTTTATGCTTGACAAGCGGATTCCCGAATGCGACCAACTGCTCCGCCGTTTGTCCTCTTTGGGCGCGGAAGCCGACCGGATGGTATTGTGAACCCAGCCTTGGGAATCGCTTGGGGCTGCGGAAAAACACGGACGCGAGACGATGCGCCCAAAGGAGTTGGTGTGCTCGATGAAAATCGGCATTAGCGCTCTCCCTTTATCGCGCGTGCGCGCAGGGACGGCTCGAGTAATCCAGTGCGTCATCGAAGAACTGCACAAGATTGACTCCGAGAATTGCTACTACCTTTACTCCGACCGCGACTTCGAACTCCCTTGGGAGGGCGGCCGTTGGCATAAACGGATCGTCCCCGGGCCCCCTTTCTTGCCGGGAACGTTGTGGCTGCAAACCGTAGGCCGGCGGGTGATCATTCGTGACCGGCTCGATCTATTCTGGGGCACTGTTGATATGCTGCCTCTCAGGCTTCCCTCGGAGCTCGCGAAGGTCCTCACAGTTCATGACCTTACCTGGCCTCTCTACTCCCACATCGCGGGCCTTTTCCACCGATGCATGTTCTGGCTCTTTTTCGAGCGGTCGACGCAGCAAGCGGACAGGATCATCGTGGAGTCTCGCTCCACAGCGAGAGACCTCGAGCGGGTCCTGAAGGTGCCTGAGTCAAAAATCGAAGTCATTTATCTTGGGGTCGGCACAGCCCACCAGCCACAGGACCCTCGAGCCGCCGCCGAATTTATAGCCGCCAAGTACGGGGTGTCGAAGGACTATATTTTGACCCTGGGCACGATTGTGCCGCACAAGAACCTCATCACCCTCGTTCGAGCTCTGAAAATCCTGCGCGGGGCCGGCGAAATCTCCTTGCAGCTTCTGGTGGCGGGCGCAAGGGGCGGCAGATTCTCGGGTTTTCTCAATGCTGTCCAATCTCTCGGCCTGACCGACAAAGACATTCGTTTCCTGGGCTTTGTGCCGGATGAAGACCTGCCCATGCTATACTCCGGGAGCAGTCTATTCGTATTTCCTTCACTTTATGAGGGATTTGGTCTCCCGCTGGTGGAGGCAATGGCTTGCGGGGTCCCGGTCGTTGCCTCAAACACATCTTCTATTCCAGAGGTTGTGGGTGACGCCGGCCTGCTGGTTCCACCTACCGAGCCGGAGGCATTCGCGGAAGCGATCCTGCGAGTGAGAAGCGACGAGGGCTTGCGGAGGGCGATGATCGAGAAGGGACTGAAGCAGGCGACCGGCTTCCGCTGGGACACATCAGCTCGCCACCATCTGGCGTGCATGCAGAGTGTAGTGACACGCAAAAACTCCGAAAGGCGATAAGCCTGGTGGTTCGGATAGGCTGTGCTTCCACGCCCGGCCCTCGGGGCGCCACGTTGGGTCGCTGTAGAAGCCCTCGAACGGCCACAGGGTTCCATCCAGGACATAGGAACCTCGAGCAAGTTGGAGCCGACCGAATGCGGGTGTCTCAGAAGCTAAAAAGATTCGTGCCTAAAGCCGTTCGCTGGAGACTGCGAAGAGCCTCCGAGTATCCGGCGGAAACCGATTGGTACTGGAAAGTCTTCAGCCCGGGGAACGACAGGACGGCTTACCTGATTGGATTGTTCGGCACGGGAAGGCTCTACATCAACGGCTTGGTGATGCAGTACACGGGAAGAAGGGCGAAGTACTTCAGGGATACGATCCGCCACCATCAACGTCCAACCTCTATGATCTATAGCGGCCATGCCACGATCAGTCACGTTTCTCGCCACCAGGCTTTGCCATCGGTCACGCGCCTGGTCCTGGAAGCGGTCCGATCGAGAATCGCCGACTTGATTTTCATCTATCGTCACCCCCTCGATTCTCTACTGTCCAATTGGGTTTATTGGCGGACCTTCCTTCACGAC
>Ga0187864_10000947_pt1 | contig 30342 bp, 25 predicted proteins | sample June2016WEW_11_4_FD_132985 | JGI IMG/M metagenome (GOLD analysis project Ga0187864, IMG submission 132985) | Peatland microbial communities from SPRUCE experiment site at the Marcell Experimental Forest, Minnesota, USA - June2016WEW_11_40 | ecosystem: Environmental > Terrestrial > Soil >...
GCCTCGTGCATCGTCGCCGGCGCCAACGGCAGCCGGCGGAGCGTGAAGCTGGAATTGTCGGACGGTTCCCGGCGCATCGGCATCGGCAATGTCACAATTTCCCCCAATCACCCGATTCCCGCGGTGAACCAGATCGTCGAGGTCCGGTATCTCTACGCCTATCCCGGCGGAAGTGTTTACCAGCCGGTCTATCTGGGCAAACGGGATGACGTTGACCCGGCAGCCTGCACGATCAAGCAACTGAAGTTCAAGTCGAGCAACGGAGTAGATGACGGATAGGTCGTCCGCTCACGTTCACAGGCAGATGTTTGTCCATGCCGCTGGGCGTTCCAGCGGCTTTTTCGTCTTTTCAAAATCCACAAGGAGATTTCTATGCCACATGAGATTGATACCACTACCGGCTCCGCGGCTGTCTTCGTTGCCGGCACGCCACCCTGGCACGGTCTGGGCCGCAATGTTCAGGAGGCCGTCACCAGTCAGCAGGCCATTGAATTATCCGGCCTGGACTGGCGGGTGGACCAGTGGCCTATTTCCGCCAGCGCCCCGGATGGCTGGGGAACTGTGCTGGCCAAGGATTCAGTAGCCAACGTCCGCTGCGACACCAAAGCGATCCTGGGTGTTGTCACCAAGAAATACCGTCCGTTTCAGAATGCCGAGGCCTTTCAGTTTGCCGATGCGGTCGTGGGCCAGGGTTTGGCCAGGTACGAGACCGCCGGAGCACTGCGCGGCGGCAAGCGCGTCTGGATGCTTCTGAAGTTGCCGGATCAGCTCAAAGCCGGCCGGGGCGATTCCATCCAGCCTTATCTTCTGATCTACAACACCTTCGACGGTTCTTCCTGCCTGCGGGCGATCCTCACTAGCGTCCGGGTGGTCTGTCAGAACACCCTGAACCTGGCTTTGGCCGGCGGCAAGGGAGAGGGAATCACCATCCGGCACCGCGGTGATTTGCAAGGTCGCGTCGAGGATGCCCAGCAGACTCTGGGCCTAGTTAAGAAGCGGCTGAAGACTTTTGGCCAGGAGATCGAGGTGCTGAGATCGGTGGAGATGGCCAATGGGCGTTTGCAAAGGTATTTCGATTCCCTACTGGCGCCCGTCGCCAACGATGCCTCGGATCGGGAGCGTGCCAACCGCCTGCGGGCGATGGACCAGCTCCATGCCAACTTCGCCGACGACCAGAACACGTTGCCGGGGATGCGGGGAACCCTCTGGGCGGCGCTGAACGCGGCGACGGAGTTTGCCGATCATCAGCGCCGATTCCGGGGCACCAGCGACCTGGCACGAAGGGAAAGCCGGCTCGATTCGATCTGGTTTGGGTCCAGCAATGATTTCAAGCAAGGGGCGTACCGCTCGGCGCTGGAGTTGGCCGGGCTGAATTGAAAGCTGTGGTTTTGGCTCCCGGAGCGGATGCGGTATTCGATCTTGCTCCGGGAGCTTTGCATTGGAGTGAACATGCGTTTTGCCGTCATTGTTTTGATCGTGTTGTATCTGTTGCTGGCATTCGTGGGTTGCTGGGATCGGGATCAGACAATCCGCGATGCCGGCGCAAGGGAGGTTCATGAGGACAATTCTAAAAATACTCGTGACGTTGGGGCTGGTATTGGGCGCGGGGATTCTGGGATGGTTCATGCGCGGGGAAATGACGACGGATCGACCGCCATCCACGCGCACCAGCGACGTGGGGCCGATTCTGGACCGAATCCATACGCTCTCTTCGCTGACAACGCTGCGCGTTGACGTGGCCGATGCCGTGGTAACGGAATTGCGGGGCAAGACGGGAGGAATTTCAGCGGTTTTGGTCGTGCATGGAGAGGCGACATTGGCGGTGGATCTGTCCCAGGCGAAATTCCAGGCCGTGAGTGAAGCGGATCGGCGGGCCATGCTGGTTCTGCCCCCACCGCGCGTGCAATCGGTGAAACTGGATCATCAGAAAACGAAACTAATCGGCCTGACCACCAGTGGCCTGTGGCTGATCGTGCCGGGCGGCGATGACGCGGATGCTGCCCTCAGTGATCTGACTTTCCGGCGCGGAGAAGAGATTGTTGCCGCGGCTGCGGCCGATCCGGAATTGGCCGGGCAAGCGCGGGGTCAGGCAGAACTGGTCATCCACTCGTTCATTCAGCCGCTTCACTGGACAATTGAGATTCGATGGAGCGGCTGAACCGCGGGCAGCGGCACCGTCGAGAAATTCTGGCTCGGTGATTCCCGTCCGGTCTCTGGCTGCTTAATGCGGCGAGTGACCGGGCGGGATCGCGGGTGGCGCGTGCATCTTCAACGGTGCGTTTTCCCTTTACCTATTCGGTTAGATCCATATCGGCATTGTCAGCGTTTCGGCACAGACGTGATTGCCCTGCAGATGGACATTGGTTGCGGTCACTGGCGCCTCGCCACATTTTGTCGGCGCGCGACTATGAAGGCGCCCAGGTTAGCCGGTTCATAAAACACTCTTGAGCCGATGCGGACGTGGGGTAAATCACCGGCCATCCTCAAACTGAATAGGGTCCGCACAGATAAGCTTAATCGCCGCGCCGCCTCAATTTCCGGTATCAACATCCGATCATCAACAGGCACGTCATTGGGCATGGTCGCCTCCAACTTTGTCGTGCGATAGTGCCAGCGGAAGAATCCGTCATAGGAGCTCTAATCTCAATGGATTTGGGCGGCAATCTAGGACTCCGCCCATGATTTTCGTTCCACAACCCGTTTTCAAAGCAGCCAAAGCTGTCCCGCCTTTCTATTTCTGAACCACGGGCTCGCGCGCTGGGCGGATGATCGCAATTATATGTCTGGTAAAATTTATAAAGGCCACCACGGCCAATAAACCACACGTCCAACTGATCCCAATGCGCGCAAGATCGGGTAGCCCACCCTGAAAGACGTGAACCAACATCAGGAAATTCTTGGCGACGCCAATCGCGAGGACGGTCGGCGACATGACCCGCACGATTGTTCCGCGACCAACTCTCAGATAGGTCGTCAAAGATTCCTTGGAAGCGTCCGCAGCCTTCAATTCGCTCAGCCCATCGCTGTCAGCAAGCGTTGATACCAGTGCGACCTCTTTCGGAGCCGTTTCTGCAATCTTGGTCACTTTTTCAAGCTCTTCGGTCGTGTTCACTTCCCGCATCACGTAGCCGATGCTCCCTTCGGGAACACGGTGGTAAAGTTTGACAACATCGGTTGTACAAGCTGCAAGCTCCTTCATGTGCTCTGCCGTTCTCGCACCCTTCGCAAGTGCGATTACCTTTTCCGCAAAATCAGTGGTCATTGCGCCGGCACGTTTTAGGGCCTTAAGCAGGCTGAAACCCGCTTCGGCGGGCGCGCCCTCTTCGATAGTGGGCGGAAAATAGGTTGCCACGTCGGCCACCAATCCCACTGTGGATAGCGCGACCACTAACCGGTCGACCGGCTGCCCGGTGACCTTGTTGTAACTTTGCTTGGCCAGGTCTCGCACGTTCCCGTAAACGAGAAAATTTGCCGCAAAGTCACCGATCATTCCTTGTGAACTGTCCGTGTTCCCGGTGAGAAAGCCCGAGGCCAGTCGCATGGACCGAGACCACCACGAGTTGTATTCCTGTTCAGCCCGATCACGTAGAGCAATAATCTCTTTCGCCTGCGGCAGGTCTGGGTTTTCCTTAATAAAATCACCGAGGTTGATCACGGCGCCGTAATCCCCGTCCGCGACGAATTTTTGCTCAATGGACAAATAGTCCGTCGGTGGACCGAAGCGTCGCTCAAAATGCTCCAGACTGACCGATGTGTCGCTCGGGAAAGCAGCGGCGAGAAACAGAATGCCGAAAACGAGAGCGACTAACAAACTGCGCATCGACCACCAAAGCCGTCGTGAAATCAGTCGAACGCGTGATGAACCTAATCCGATTGTCATGTTCTCCCGCTTTTGGCAACGTGATTGCGGACACGGCGCAACGAATCACCGTTGATTCCATCCTGACACGCATCCCGTGTCAAGAATTGGTTGCCGCATAGTTGGGGCATGGCGAAGGCCCAGCATTTTCCCAGCTACCGCCCAATTCCAGTTTTGCTGCGACATTTGCGCGAGGAGGCGGGGCTGACTCAGCGGGATTTGGGTAAACGAGTCGGCAAACCCCAATCATGGGTCTTCAACTGCGAAAGCGCGAACCGCCGGGTAGATATCGCCGAGTTCATTGTATGGTGCCGAGGATGTGGTGCTGATCCTGCCGCCGCTTTCAAACGCGCATTGGCCGCCTGCCGGTGACATTCAAGCGTAAAGATTGAAGACCTGCGGTCGGGACGCAATTTGCACGATTTGCGGATCTGACTCAACGCACGCTTGCCGATCGGATTGGGCAAAGCCAATGGTGGGTCGCCAGGAGCGAGTCAGGGAGCCGCCGGCTCGACGTGGCCGAATTCATTGAGTTCTGCATCGGCTGCCGCGTGGCGCCGCCGGCGGCGCTGGTTGAGCTGATGAAGATGCGACGATGAAGGCAGTTCGAGATGCGTAGCTGGCCGCGGGTTCGATCGCCAGAATCAAGATCCGATCGAAACCACCGTGCTGGCATTTTAGAATCGCTTTTAGAATCGCGATATGTTCTTTGAAACAACCTCGGTGGTCACACTTCGGCGATCCTTTCCAGCCTGACCAGCACTTGCCACCGGCGCGGAATCGACCCGCAGCGTTAGCCGAGTTTTGAAAACTCGATTTGGTCTCATCAGCAGCCTCGGTCGAGGCGGCGAGATCGGAGATTTCGAAATCAGGTCCTGTTCTAACCTCGCGTGCGCGACGATTCTCAGATCTTCCCGGATTTGTCGACGGCTTTCGCCATTCCCATCTGATCGAGCACCCGCGCCGCGTCCTCTACTTTCGGGTGGTAAAGTCGTACCCACTCGTCAAAGGCAATGTTCGCCTCATCAAGCTTTTGAGAACGAGCCAGACTTACGGCTAGCAAACATGAAGCGGTTTCAGCATATTTGAACTCGGGGTCGCTTGCGACGCTTCGAAATTGTGCGGCGGCGCCGGGGAAGTGGGCCGTCGAATAAAGTGTGAGTCCGCGAATCCAAGCAACGGCACGCTTTTCCTCATCGTTCATGGATACAGTGTCGATCGATTGAGCGGCTGAGAGCGCCTCATCATTCTTTCCGATGACCCAAAGACATTCCGCCGCTCCCACAAAGCCGTGCGCCTTTGCGTCCCGTAGACTTGGATCGTCCTTAGAAATCCAATGAACCAAATCGGAGTTCAGGACATAAAGGGCGTCGACGAAATTGCGGTCGCCATTATCCACGATTGACCAGAGGGTGGGTTTGGCGCTATTCAACGCGACCAGAATCGGACGCACTTCTCGCGCCCCAGCCGCAAAACTCCTAAGCTCTCTGTCTCCCCTCAACACAGCCGACGCATAGAAGGCTGCCGCAGTCCAGTCGTCAATCGATTGCATGGAAACGGCCCTGCCAATACCAACCAGCGTCAGACACGAAAGCGGAGTGTCTTTCAAAAGTTGTTGAAGCTCGTCTCGCCGATCTTTTGAGATTTCCGCGCGGAACCTCCTCCTTTGCCATTCCTCCAACCAAGCGGCGAGTCTCGCGTCTCCGGAAGCCTTTACCGATGGATCCTCCGGAGACTCGCACAACGCTAGCACTGGACTGTTTGCAAATATGCCGGACGGCGCCAAATTAGCGGCGGCTGCATGAACACGAGCCATTATAGAATTATTGGGAACATTCGCTGGAAGGTGCGGATCGCCTTTTATAGACAAAACAAACGCATCAGCCGGGATCGCCGAACCATCTTCATCCCGGATTGCTCGTGCGATACCCTCCAGTGCATGGCGCGCCTTTACTCGCTTTCCAGCCTTGCCCCTCACCGCAAGTTGTAAAGCGAATTCAAAACACTCTCGCGCATCACGCGGACGATCGGCCAGAAGTAGCAGATTGCCGCATCCAATCATTGATTCAATATTGTCGGTCTTGTCCTGCAGCTGGTGGATCGCCTTTTCGTAAACGGAAGAATCCACGGTAATTGTTGGCAACACTCCGCTTCGGTGAGCTACTCCGCTGAGTTTTAGAAGCGTTAGCGCGGCCGGAGATTGCTCTCGCCGGAATTGGTTGGCTATCGCTATTCCCCGCGCCTTGACCAAGGCGTTGCTCATTACCTCTATCGCGTCTCTCGTTTTCGCCAGCTCGGCAACATTGTAGTAGCTCTTCGCTTCAGCCAGGGCCATTTCATACTTACGTTGGGCCATCAACTCCCGTACCTTGGCGCGCTGAACTGCGCACACAGCAGACACTTCCCACGGTTCCGATACAAATGTTGATGAATCGCGGGATGCGATCCTGTCGCTTGGCGATCGGTTTGATGCCTTGTCCATCGACAATGACATTGTGTCTGAGCCCGCGCGGTTGTCGGAGAGAAACCGTAGAAGCTGAAACCCAGAGAAACAAAGACTCACAAACAGTACGATCGCGGCAGCCGAGAGGACCGCAATAACTGCAACTCGTCTTGAACCATTGTTTGGCATGTTGCAATCCAGCCGTTTGTGTCGCCTTCATTGCAGCGGAAAGGCCGCGTGAAATATTGAAAGATTTAATGACTCATTCGGCCGAACCCGACTTCCATCGTCTCGCCCTCAAAATCGACCAAAAGACTCACATCTTTGCGACGCAAACACGCCCAATAGGCTTCCGCTTGCTGAGTTTGGAAAAATCGACAACAAGCTTGCGTGGGGGCAAACTCATGATTTCTCGACCGCCGCGGCTAGTGACTCTTGCAATCGCGCCAGGACCTACAATTATGCTCCGAACCTTACGAATCGTTGTGCTTTCACCTAGACCCAAAAGCCTCCCACGCCCACCGAAGGTGATCTCGTCAAAGACATGAATCCAGCAATCATCTCGTACAAGGCTCTGTCGCATAATGCCTTTCGAGGATGCACCGTGCGAGAAACGGATGCCGCTATCAGTGAATAACGATAAAACACGGCTGGCCTCACGTCGGGAAAAATATTTCTTGGCTTTGATTGCCGGGAGGGCATTGGGTCGCTCCGTCACTTCAATTCGACTTCAGCCGCCCGGCATTCCGCGCATTTGGACAGGTTCTGATATCAATCGCCGATAGGTGCGCGGCACTGCGGCCAAATTAGTTGGGGCTGGAAGACTCACAAACTACGCGAAAGCCAATAAATGGCGTGGAAGTTGCCGGCGGGTATTCCCTTTCCAACTCTGACGGCGAAAGGCAAGCGGAGGCCGGCGCCATATAATCGGCACCTTCCACCCGCTGTGCATATTTGCCTGTCGCCTCGATGCGGGTCGTCGAGTTTGAAGATCGCAAGTCCGAAAAGGAACACCATTGCCGCACGTCTCCAACCATATCATAGAGCCCTAAACGATCTGGAATTTTCTGCGCAACAGGATGAAGATGATGGCCACTATTGCCAGCATACCAAGCCGCAGCGTCTAAAGTCGTTTGGTCCAAAGTTGACGACCCTCCAAGGTCCCACGCAAATTTCCACTCCGCCGCCGTTGGCAGCCTGTACCTGCGTTGTTCTCGCCTGCTGAGAGCGTTGCAAAACTCCATTGCGTCATTCCAGGTGACGCATTGAACGGGAAAGTCCGGCTTTGACGGATGAGACGGGTTTCGACCGGTAACTCGGAGGAATTGCACTTGAGTGACTAAAGTGGCGGAAATATAGAACTCTCCGTCGCCCAAGCTCGCGGCCAGTTGATGGTGGTCGATTTCGTTATGCTCGTTGGCGAGAACTGGCAACGGCATTCCACCCGGTGGAACTCTCACGAAACGCATCCCTATTGAATTCACAAATGACGGTCTGGAAATGATGGCGGGATGCTGGTCGAAGGAAACCAGGGAGAAACCTGCCAACAGGCCCAACATCACTACAAATCGCACTTTTCGCAACGCGAATTGCCGTAATGATCGTGGTTTCCCGGCCAGCCATGCTTCGAGGTCCCGCGCCAATGGGCCAGCGGATTCATATCGCCCGCTCGGCGATTTACAAAGGGCTTTTAGAACGACGCTTTCCAGGGAGCGAGGGACCCGTTTGCCATACCGTCGCGCAAGGCGCGTCATCGAGGCGGGTGGCGTGTTGGCGATGTGATGAGTAATCGAGCGCAAATCCCCATCGACCGGATATGGGAACTGACCCGCAAGTGAGGCAAACAACATGACGCCCAACGCGTAAACATCGCTACGAGCGTCGATGGCATCCCCCGAGGCTGATACCTGTTCGGGACTGGCCCACGGAAGGGTCCCAAGCACCTGCCCGGTCCGCGTTATGTCCCTTGGGTTGATGTCCCTTTCGCTGCCCTCGTCATCACGGAGCAACCGAGCCATGCCGAAGTCCAAAATATGCGGCTCACCTCGACTATCCACCAGAATGTTCATTGGTTTGAGGTCTCGATGGACGATGCCCTGCCGGTGCGCATCGCCAATCGCAGTAGCGATTTTAACAAACAGGTGTACGATTGCCGCAGTGTCCTTGCCCAATTCCCGGACAAAGCAATCCAGATTGGGTCCATCGATAAAGTCCATTACGAGAAAAAATGAACCATCTGCGGTTCGGCCGCGATCCAATATGGTCACCACGTTTGGATGATTCAAACAGGCCAAAATTGTGGACTCGCGCTCAAATCGTGTTCGGCTGCGCGAACCCATAAACGGTCCACCGTGCATGAGTTTAACAGCCACCGTTCGGCCGGTTCGCTCTTGGAGCGCCTTGAACACGGTTGCTTGACCGCCCGAGCTGATTTCTCGCTCGATGAGATATCCTTCAAGCCGCAGCCCCTTATGGGGATCGGTTGCCTCAAAAGCGGTTTCCGGTGCCTTGCGTTGCGCGAGGACTAACTCGTTTGAGCTATCGATTGGAGAATCCGAAGTGCCTTGTCCTTGGCCGAGAATAACCGCCTTATGAATCTCTCCGACGGCTACGAGCTCTTCGCGCAAATCCGGCATCAGTTCGGGGTGGGAAGCGATCACCTGCTCATTGGAAATCTGCTCCCCTCGCGCTCGGCGTTCTACCAGTTCCGAAATAATCTTAGCGATGATGTCGCTGTGTCTCCCTGTTCCAGCCGACGCCTGCATATCGGCAGTAGCGGAATCGTGCGGAAAGTTCGCCCGCGACATATCGCCTCGACATTCATTTGTTGATTGCGATTCTGACACTGGCGAGCCTCGCGACGTATAGTGCCGAATTTGCGATCAAATATAAAGCGATGCGGAGCGCAATTCCATGCGAAGAATCTTCAGGCCGCGATTGCAAAGCATTGAGATCGATCCCTCGGTCCGATGCATAAGCTGCCCAGCTTCCCTCGTATTCATACCCGCCAGATATCGAAGGCCCAGCGCCCGCGCCTGGTCCGATGGCAGCCGTTCGATTGCACTTTCCAGTGCGGCCATCAGCTCATGACTAGCGGCTGATTTGCTGGGCGTCCTTCGATAGGTTGCCAATTCCGAAAGCAATCGCACCATCGAGTCGTTATCATTGGCCCCCTCGGTCGGAATGCGTTTCCCCGCGCGCTTCGCGGTCCGCACATATTTTAAGTGGTCCGAAATCAGATGGCGGGCGATTGTCACAAGCCAGCGATACACCGGATCAGAGGTCTCTGGACGAAACTCGGAAATGGCACGAATCGCCCTAAGCCAGATGTCCTGCAAGATGTCCTGTGGTTCAAAAACGCCGCGCAATTCCGACGGAAAATGCAGCTTTACATACGCCAGAAGTTGCTTGCGGTACCGATACAATAACAATTCCAAAGCGGCGGAATCGCCCGAAACCGCCCTGGAAATCAAGTTTGATTCATCGTCCTTTGATGACATTGGTGTTTCATGCAAGCCAAGCTGCAGAGCATAGCCGACCGGCAAATCCGTTCAAGCAAGGGCGGGAAAAGCGTTGAAGCGTTGACGGTTGAAGCTTGACGCGGGCTTCCCACGGTGTTTGAGAAGCGGACGGCCAAAGGTATTTCCTCGGCGGCACGACAATTCATTGTGCCCGAGGGACAATCGATGGGAGCGGTCGTCAATGGACACCTCCGAAACGGCCGATGAAAAGTCCACGTTGTGCACAAAAATTAAGAGCGCTGCGTGAGAACGAACCGGCAATCTCGTTAATCTCAGTAAAGGCCAACGCAATGACGGATCGCTTTGCTCAACTTCGCCGTAAGGTATGCACGATCGCGCTTCTCGCGCTCGTTCCTGGGGCGTCGGTTTTCCTCCTGGCGCGCAGCCGCATGCGTTCGGAGATTCAGCCGGCACAGAGTCTGGATCTCGATGGGTTGCAGATTCCCGAGGCGACCATCGATATCGGAACTGTCTGGTCCGGGGGCCAGAGTGTTCAGCGCGAGTTTACCTTGACGAATCGCACGGGACGTCAAATCCGGATCGAGTCCGTCGTATCCGACTGCGGCTGCACAGTGCCCACAATTATTCACGGCAAAGTCGAGAATGAGCAGTCGACGAAAATACGCGTTGCATTTTGGCCGCCTGCTGTCGCTGGCGACCGCGGAGTCGATTTCCGTCGAACGATTTCCGTCGCGGTTGACACATTCAAAGGCAAGGAGTCATTTCATCTCTTCCTCACGGGACTGGTGGAGCCCGATGAATCACTGCGAGTGTTTCCGGTCAACGCGGAGATCGAAACGCCGGAAGTGGGAGCGATTCTTCATTTCAAAGGATCGGTGAGTCTCCTCACGAGTATCCCTGCAGCCCTGGTCGTGTTCACCGACCGCGACCAACGAATATTGGTAAAAGTCCCCCCAGCGGGCCGATTAGATGTAATGGGAACCAAGGACGTCAAAGTTACCGTGGCTGGGAACCCGAGCCTCAACAAAAATGGCGATTGGAGATCGGCGATTACATTCGCACCAGACGCGTTATCAGATGGATTGACGATCCATTTGAGCAGCCATGCGCCGCGATATGTTTTGGCCACTCCACCAAGCCTCATTCTGACCGATGACGCGGCCGGAAGTGAGGCAACCGTTCGGTTGACCTGTAAGAGCGGGACAATGCCCATTCTCGACGCTGTTAAGACGGATTTGCCGTTGGCGCTGGATTTCCCGGAAACAATGCCACATGGCATAAACTTCCGTACCCTTCACGTTCGAGTTGAGGGACGAGTGTCTGAAAATATTGCGGGAACAATACATATTCGGGCGAGCCCGCAGAACGCCCCTCGCGAAACGATGTCAATTCCAGTCGTGCTCCTTCAGGGAGGAACAGGCCGCCTTTAACCAATTAACCAGCCGGGCACATTTTACATAGGAGAAACTTGCCATGCGTCGCGTCAAACTACTGATAGCCATTTTCAGTTTCGCGTTTCTGGTGTCCGCATTGACCCTCCGGGTCCACGCCGTCGGCACTACGAACACCGTGTGTTTGCCAGGCGGAGGATGTTGGGCTCCATGTGTAAACGCGCAGGATAAAGGAAGCGGCAGAATCATTGGCGCTTCTCAGCTTACGCAATGCAGCCCCGAATACCTGTCCAATTGTTCACCGAGCAGCGGAAATTGGGGCATCTGCGGCGTCAACTACACATATTCAGGACCTAACTGTGATCCCACAACGATTGATAATTCATATTACGAATATGGCTCCTACTGCACGGCTGGCTAGCGGGCAAGTATGACTGGACATCAGTCTTGTACACCGCCGTTCAAGTCCGTGGCTGATGGTCCCATCGATCGCGCAACAATTCAACCCAACCGCAAAAGAGGCGTACCAAGATGAAGGCTTCTACCTGCATGTCCATTTTGATTGCCGTATATACGCTTTTGATCGACGTTGTCCGCATCGGTTTCGGAGACGCATTGGAACGGGAAGCGATCGCCGTGCACCACGACCAACTCCAGAACCTGCAAGTTGAATGCGAAGAAGTGCGGGCGTATGACATAGATCCTGCCGTGGCCGCAAAGGAGCCACTCAATTTCCGACAAGTGCAGCTCGAACTTAAGAGGACCGAAGCATCAACCCTGACATTTCAGTTTTTGAACGGCAGCGCATACTATGATCGAACGACGGCAGGAAGCACCCTGAGCTATTGGGCCGCGAAAGGTTTGCCGGCAATCGCACGGCAAACCCAAATAATATCGGCCACTGGCAGAATGGAAGAACTGACAACTCAGGTACTCGCCAACGGCAAGAAAGCCTCATTTGGAGGGCTGCGACAGCTCAGTGAATTCTCTCCGGACGTCACAATCGACATCGCCTTAGGTCTCCGCCTGCTTGCGAACCGCCAATGGCTTAACAAGGACGATCTCGGCGCCATGGAGGAAGTCCCGCAGAATGATCCGTCGATTGTAATTCTCCATGCACTGGACGGCAGCGGTCACCTTCACGAAATGCGGTTTGACAAGCGACTTCTTTATGCCATGGTTTATTATCGTTGCACGGGCACGCGCGGGAGTTACGTTGAGATAATGAATTCTGATTTTCACCGCTACGGAAATGTATTTATTCCCGGCAGGATGATTCGGAATTCAAATGTCGTCGATTCAAAGGGACAGACGAGACATCCCCTGACATTCACATTGACCGTCAGAAGAGTCTCGCTAAACGATCCGAACAACACTGCGGCTCGGTACGTCATAGCGTGGCCAGCACATCTACATCTATTTGACGCGAGGACAAATGATCAAATCGAGATTGGCCCCACGACCCGTCCGCTCTCGGACGATGATATTCGCCAGCAAATTGCGGAAAGGCGAATTCGCGAGGCAATGCTGGAGGCCCTGGCAGCCCAACGCGTTCACAGGGCACTCGACGGGGAGCCAACGACAAGGCCGTAGAAGCGAATAGGAGGCCCCATATGAACGTGCAAAGATGGCTTCAAATTGTGGTGCGGTTCGGCCTCGCGGCGATCTTTCTCTACGCGGCCACGGCTAAAGCGCTGCGGTATGATTCCGGTCAAATAGCATCCAACAACATTTACGGCGAATGGTCGCGATCAAACCCCCTTGGCCATGTGTTGATTTGCGGGGAGGCTGTGTTGGCGATTTGGTTATTTTCCGGATCGGAGTTGAGCATGGCAGGCGTATTCACGCTGGCGATTCTGTCCGCATTCAGCGGTTTGGTCGTTCTGGAACTCGGACAGGAACACCCCAAGCCATGCGGCTGCATGGGATCGCAATCAGCTGTGGCCACGAATCCAAATACTATTCAATCCTCGTTGCGCCATGATTTGGCTCGCAACGTCGTCATGATGATCGGTGCCGCATGGCTGTATTCATCGGCGCGTGGACGAAGACGCCCGGCTGAATTCTCAAATCGTGCCACGCTTTTTCCCAAGTCACTCGGCAATGATGGCGTAGGAATTGCCGACCAAACCAATTACACTGGGCGTCATCTTATCTCAGGCCCTAGCAATTGCTGACATGGCCCAACTGCTGACGAACCTGCCGGCGACGCCGATCAGCCAGATCGAGCTGTGGTTGCCAGATAACTGGAAACGGCGAAATCCATCTCTGTCAGGGTAGCAGTGCGGCGTGTGCATCGCTCACCTTATGGCTGAGCAGCGGGCGGCACTGAATGTTCGTCACGTCACTCTGGCACGAGGCATTGTCAAATGAAGAACGAGGTTCGTGGAGCGGTTACCTCACAATGATGGCCCGCACCGCCAAACGAGTTGGCTTACAGCCCACCTAGAACCACTCGTTACCCACGTCCGCAATGAGATGTGGGGTTCGACCTTCGTGAAAATCGGACTTTCACCTCCATCCCATTAAGTCCACATCCATAAGCGACGATCCGAGTACAAATTGGGGCTCAGCAGTATGAGTAATTCTTCGGTCGTAGGCACAATGGAGGCAACTCCACTTGCACATCCTCGGGTGATGGGCTGGCTTGGAACAACCGCCTTGGCAATGGGCGGCAGCAATCAGATGGTGTTTCTGGTAGGCGCTCTGATCATTGGTCAGGGCAGCATTCCGGGTCAGGGCAGCGCCGCCGTGCTGTGCCTAATCGCGGGACTGATCCTTGGTTGGATGGCAATGCCGGGCTGGACAGAGTTGATCCTGATGTGGCCCAACCGAGTCGGTGGGATCGCCGCCACGTGCGGCGAAGCGTTTCGGCCCTACGCGCCTGTTCTTGGGAATCTTACCGGCATGTGTTACTGGTGGGGTTGGGTTCCCACCTGTGGGCTCTGCGCTTTGCTTTCCGCAGGAGCCATCCATAGCTGGTTCCTACCCTCTGTCTCTGTCTCGGTCGTGGCGAGTGGACTCGTGCTCTTCTTTATGACGGTGAACTTATGCGGCGTGAAGTGGATCGCCCGGCTCACTGTTCCAATCGCGGTCATTTCGGCTTCTCTCGCGTTTCTGTCCGCCGCCACACCGATGTGGACGGGCAAGGTCGATTGGCATCAGGCATTCAATTTCCAGTTAACTGTTCCCTTTCCCGGGTGGTTCGGCAAGGTCACCAGCGTCATGGCTGGACTCTACCTCGTCGGCTTTGCCGCGCCAGCGTTCGAGGCTGCAGCTTGCCACGTGGGTGAAACTGTCGACCAGAACAAGAACGTTCCTCGCGCCATGTTCGCGGCAGCGATCATGGCGACGCTCTACTTCCTCGTGCTGCCGGTAGTGTGGTTAGGCGTCATAGGCTCAGACGCCATGGCCGGCGACCTGACCGAGACACTGGGGCCGACATTTGCGCCGCTATTCGGCGGCGGCGCCAAAGCCGCGGCGGTCGGCTTCATGGTCTTCAATATGTTTCACGGGACGATCGCGCCATTAACGGGCGTATGCCGCACCTTGTCGCAGCTTTCCGAGGACGGGCTTCTACCACGGTTCTTCGCGAAACGCATTCGGCGCACCGATGCCCCCTGGGTGGCGACCGCTTTCACCGCCGCCTGCGCCATTGTCTTCCTATTGATAGGCGATCCGGTGTGGCTTATTGCCGCGGCCAATCTCACGTACTTGATTGGGATCGCTCTGCCCAACGTGGCCGTTTGGCTCCTTCGCCGCGACCAGCCGAATATGCATCGCCCTTACAGTGCCCCGCGCGGCATGATTTGGGCGGGCTTGATTGCCGCTCTTACCTGGGGCGTCTCGACGATTCTGGGGTTCCAGCAATTTGGTCTTCCGACCGTCATTTTTGGATTGGTGCTTACCTATAGCGGCGCGATTCTCTATGCCTGGCGGAAGTGGGAGGATCATCGCCGTGACGGCGGGAAGGGGGTCCCGCATTCGTTGCAAGTCAAGTTGACCGGCGCGATGTTGGCAGTGCTCCTCTTCGACGGCATAGGTTATTACATTGCCGTTTGTAATAACAGCAGCGGTAATCCGGCGCTCATTGCGGTGCTGGAGGATATCTTCGTGATCGTCGCCCTGCTCACCATCACAGTCGGATTGATACTGCCCGGCATGGTCGCGCACGCCGCCGTGGAAGTGAGGAATGCCGCAGGCAAACTAGCCACCGGAACGCTGGCGGACCTTTCCAAGGCCATGCAGGCCCTGGCGGCCGGTAATCTAGACGACGCCCATGCCCGCGTGGATATCACGCCGGTGGTGGTTCACACGCGCGACGAACTCGGCCAGATGGCCATGAGCTTTAACACCATGCAGGAGGAAGTGAAACGCGCCGCCACGGGATTGGACGGTGCTCGCGATGGCTTGCGCGATTCCAGGAACGCGGCCGAAAGAATCAAAGAGCATTTTCAATTGCTGTTGAATTCCACCGGGGAAGGGATTTATGGCATCGACAATCACGGCCACTGCACATTTGCCAACATCGCTGCAGCGAATCAACTTGGTTACAGGGTTGAGGAGATGATTGGGCACGATATGCACGATCTGATCCACCACAGCCGCTCGGACGGCTCTCCTTATCCGGTATCTGAATGCCCGATATATAACAGTTTTCAATCGGGAACCTGTTGCCGCATGGACGAGGACACGTTTTGGAAGAGTGACGGAACTCCATTTCCGGTGGATTACTCGACTCATCCGCTGCTCGAATCGGACCGGATCATCGGTTCGGTGATCGCGTTTTCCGATATCAGCACACGCAAGAGGGTTGAAGACGAGCTTCGCCAAGCCAAACAATCCGCCGAGCGCGCAAGCCAGGCGAAGAGCGAGTTCCTTGCCAACATGAGCCATGAAATACGCACGCCGATGACGGCAATCCTCGGCTATGCCGACCTGTTGCTCGAACCAGGGCAATCCGCCAGTGACCGCGTGAAATTTATCAACACCATCCGACGCAGCGGCGCTCACTTGCTGACGGTAATCAACGACATCTTGGATCTGTCCAAGATCGAGGCCGGCCAGATGAGGATGGAGATTATCGGTTGTTCTCCCTGCCAGATCATGGCGGACATCGCTTCCACCATGCGCGTTAGGGCCATGGAAAAGAACCTGAATTTCGAGGTGAAGCTCGAAGGAATGATCCCCCAGACCATCCAGACTGATCCCACCCGTCTGCGGCAAATCCTGACGAATCTCGTCGGCAACGCCATCAAGTTTACGGAGACGGGCCAGGTAGGCCTGATTCTTTGCTTGGCTGATCCGGCGGACAACCCCAACCCGCGGCTGAAATTTGACGTGATCGACAGCGGGATCGGAATGACACCCGACCAAATCGGTCGGATATTTCAGCCTTTCGCTCAGGGCGACAATTCCACGACGCGAAAATTCGGAGGGACCGGACTGGGTTTAACCATCAGCCGACAGCTCGCCCACGCTCTGGGCGGGGGAATTACCGTGAATAGCACTCCGAGGGTGGGCAGCGTTTTCACGTTGACTATCGCAACTGGCTCGCTGGCGGGGGTCGAGTTGCTCAGCCAATGCAGCGAAGCTATCGCGTGCGCAGGCCGACAGCAGTCTTGGGAAAGGGTGAGGCTCAACTGCCACATTCTCCTGGCCGAGGATGGCCCGGAAAATCAGGTTCTGGTTTCCCATTACCTGCGGAAGGCCGGGGCAGAGGTAACCGTTGCGGACAACGGCCGAATCGCCTTTGAAAAGGTTGTCCAGACAATGGATGCGCCAGACGCTGTTGGCTTCGACGTGATCCTCATGGACATGCAGATGCCTGAGTTGGACGGATACGGCGCCACCGCCAAACTCCGCGCCCGGGGATACCAAGGTCCGATTATCGCGCTGACAGCACACGCAATGGCCGATGATCGAACCAAATGCATTCAGGCGGGCTGCACGGATTATCTCACTAAGCCGATCAGCCGCCAGGCACTGCTGGAAACCTTGCGGCGGCATCTGCCTGACTCTACGACATTCGGGCCGGCAGTCGCCGGCGCACGTACCGAACAGACAGCCGTATCTCCCGCGTCAACCTCACCCGCCTCAGACGGTGTCGCCACGGGCGAATCACCTAAGAATCCGATTGACGTTGCGTCCCTGCTCCAGCGGTGCATGAATAATCTATCACTGGTCGAGCTCGTCAGCCGGCAGTTCCCATCACAGGCAGTGGAAAGTGTGGCCGCGATCGAAAAATCGTGGCAAGCCGGTGACAAAGGCGCCATCAAACAGTTCGCTCATAATCTCAAGGGAAGCGCAAGCACGATCAGCGCAACCGGCCTGGCAGGGCTGGCGGCGCAAATCGAACGTTTCGTGCTTGACAGTGAATTGGACAAGGTCCAGTCGGTGCTGGAGCAACTTAAGCAGGAAGCGGATCGAGTGATCGACTATCTGCCCAAAATCATCACGCAGGCGCGTTCCAGCGAAACATCAGGCCCCAACGCCCCACAGAAGGGAATAGAGCCATGAACGTCCTTATTGTCGACGACGATCCGACCAGCCGTTTGATTCTGGAATCGCTGGCGCATTCGCTCAAGCTCGAAACGGTCACTGCTGCTGATGTAGCCAGCGCGAAGAGACTACTGACCCAGGTCGTTCCGCACATGGCGATTCTGGACGTTATGTTTCCAGACGGGGACGGCGTTGACATTCTCCTTGATATTCGCCGTGCTCGAATGCCAACGGCTGTCGCACTCATTTCGGCAACCCTTGAGGAATTTCCCTTCCACAAGTGTACGGAGTCCCAGCCAGACATCATTTTCAGCAAGCCCATCGATATCGAAGCGGTCCGTGCGTGGATTGAAAAGCAGGTTGGCGTCTGATGTTGAGACGAACGAAGCGATATACAGGGTTCGCGAAGCCGCGTCCAAAACTCGCAAATTCAAAGCCGAAGAAAAATGGGCCAACCACTTACGATGGATTCAATCGCCTACGTTCTTCTCGAAGATAAAGAGCTTAATAGAGTGAGCGGTACGTAGACCGCATCTTTCTTCTTTGACGAACGGTCGGCATGCTGTCGCGACATGAACAAATTGCAACGTCTGGGGACAGGATCAATGACAGCGGCGGAATCCGACGCCATCAGGGTAGGATGCGGTTCGCAGCGGACACAGGCAGCCGTCGGCTCGATGTGGCCGAATTCATCGAGTTCTGCATTGGCTGCCGAATGGCCCCGCCAGCGGCGCTGGTTGAGCTGATGAAGCTGCGGCGGTGAATTTTGGTTCTGCTCGCGATACGCGAATTTGGCCAGCATTGGGCCCCTTGGCCTGGGCGTACCCAATACCCAGACCTCTTTCTTCGCCACCACCGCTGCGAATTCAACCGCGCAAAATCCATCGCAGCACGGCGGCATAGTTGGCGCCCTTTCCCTGCATGAGTATCCCAACCCGGAAGATTCGCCCCGCCGCCCAGACGAACCCAACCGTCGCCGCCAGCGCCGACGCTCCCGCGACAATCGGCTGCCACGCCGGCACGCCCGGCGGAATCGTAAGCCGCATCACCATCACCATCGGCGCCGACAGCGGGAAAAACGACAACGTCATCCCCACCGCCCCTGACGGGTTCTGGAGCACCGGACCCAGCACGAACATCGGCAGAGCGATGAACAACATCACAGGCATGATAAAACTCTGCACTTCCTTGATGTTCGAACAAGCCGCGCCGGCCGCCGCGAACAGCGAGCCGTACATGAATGTCCCCACGATGGTGAAGAAAAAAAACCAGCCGATCGACTGCCCGGAGACATAACCGGACATTCCAAATGAATAAGCGAGATAGTATGCGCCACCGAAGAAAATCGCCGCCAGCGTCAGCGACACGCACACCCCGCCCAACAGCTTTCCGATCATCAGCTCAAACGGCGTCACGCTGCCGAGCAACACCTCGGCGATGCGGAGTTGCTTTTCCTCCACGACGTTTCCGGCGATCGGGCTGGTTCCCATCAACGTCACAATGAATAAGAGCATGATCATCACAATCGGAACAGCCAAGTTGACGAGCTGACCCGATTGCGACTGATATTTGATTTTCCCGTTGCTGCTCTCGGCCAGTCCGCACTCCACGACCGCCGGGGGTCTCAGGAGGGATTGAAGTTTTTGATATTCCGCGCCGGCACTTGCGACTCTTTTCTGCACGACGGCGGACGGCAACGCGCTTTGCAGAAGCGAGAGGAAGTCCTGGTAGGTCGGCCGATTGGTGGAATACCGGATCGTCGCCGCGTCGCCCCCGCCGGACTTCGCGGAATTCAGCACCGCTGGACCAATTTCCACAAACGCCAGCAATTGGCCGCCACGGACGCGATCCGACAAGCTCAGACGCGCGCGGTCCAGCGCTGCCGGATCGCGCCAATCCACCGGCGCAACCGGCTCCAGCACGAATCTTCCGCGCACCTGCCGGCCGGAGCCGTCGAAAATTTCATGCTCGTTGTGCCGCCGCACCGCCCCTGCGACCGTGACGTAAAGAGATGCGCCCGGCGAACAGTCCATCACCGCGATGTGGTAGGTTGATGTGTCGCCGATTTTCTGCCCGAGCTTTTGCGCGATCAGGCCGCCGCTCATCATGATTGGCAGAAGCACCAAGGTGATGAGAAACGACTTGCTCCGCACGGCGGCGAAATATTCGCGGGAGGCGATGATCCGCGTCTTGCGGCTGTTCACGATTCACCCCCCCCGGCGATCTGAAGGAAAATATCCCTCAGGCTGGGGCGGGTCAGCTCGAAATGCTCGACTTTCCCCCGCCGCATCAGCAGTTCGAGAATCCGCTGCCGATCGGCGCCGGCCAAGAGGCAAAGCTCCTGCATGTTTCCCAAGTCCGTCACCTTCGCAACGCCGGGCAGGTCCCGGAGCTGCCGGTCCGATCCACTCGGCCAGTCGAGCCGCACGCGCAGCACGTCGCCGCCATGTTCCTGCTGAATCTGTCGCAGCGTTCCGTCCAGCACCTTCCGCCCCCTGTAAATCATCAGGATCCAGTCGCACAGCGCCTCGGCCACGGGCATGTCATGCGTCGAGAAAAGCACCGTCGTCCCCGCTCGCACCAGCTCCAGCAGAATCTCCCGCACGACTTCCGCGTTGATCGGGTCCAGGCCGCTGAACGGTTCGTCCAGCAGCAGCAGTTGCGGCTTCGCGATCACCGTCGCGATGAACTGCACTTTTTGGCTCATTCCTTTGGAGAGAGCCTCCACCTTCCGATCGGCCCAGTCGGAAAGCTGCATCCGCTCCAGCCAGCGATTGATTTCGGCGCGCGTGGCCGCGTGACCCTTCAGTTGCGAATGAAAGCGAAGGAGTTCGACGACTTTCATCTGCCGGTAAAGCCCCCGCTCCTCCGGCAGATAACCGACACGATCATTGGCGGCGGCGCAGGTTTGCTCGCCAAGCACAACGATTCGCCCCCGGTCCGCGTGGAGGATGTGCATGATCACCCGCAGCGTGGTCGTTTTGCCCGAGCCATTGGGGCCTATGAATCCGTAAACGCTTCCCACCGGCACGCGCAGCGACAGTCCATCAACGGCGGTATGGGCGCCGAATGTTTTGGTCACGTTCTCCAGTTCGATGGCGTGCATGGCCCGTTTATGGCCTCACAGACCTTTCATTCCCTTCTGAACACCCGGCCGGGGGTAGAAGATAACACAATTTGGAGACCGCCATTATTTGATGAGGGATTGGGCATTCACCGGAGCGAGACGTCCTGGCTCCTGGCGGCACCGGATTCCGCCGCGATATCGCTCATAGAAAAAGATGTGGTTCACGTATCGGACAGTGCGCCGGGAAGACCGGCAGGGAGTAGTGAATGAAAGAGTCACACGATGAAGGCCCAGGCCGCCACATCGACCCCGAGTCGTGCGTCGGCAACCGCAAGGCGGCCGGCGAAGCGTTGACAGGGGCACACGCAGGCCAGGTATTGAGCTGTGAAACAGCATCCGGGACGCCGACGCCGTTGTGCGAAGCGGAAGGCAAGATCGAAGGTGTCGATAAAGGCGAGCCATCGACGAGTCCCGCGCAGTCGCAGACCCTGAAGGAAGGCTCTGCCTTCCGTGGCACGCGTGAAAACTTCTTGCACGGGAACCGGGAGACCCCGAGGACATCCGCCGAAAAGAATGGGGCGGCGGATCGGTCGGAGAAGGCATTATGCCGTACGTCCGACATGCACGTCTTCGGGGAGTCGGATGATCGCGTAGTACCCGAGCAGCCCGCGAACCACAGCGAAGGTTTTTTGGTCGTAGTGGGAGCGGGTCAGTGCGGCGATGGCTCAAGATAACGAACCAACGACGGCCGGGGGAAGGCGATCAACTGAGGGAAACACGGACCCGCCTGCCGCGTCCCGGACACAGAGCCGGGAAACATGCGCGTCGTCTGGGCTGATTCGTGTGCGCGAAGCGGCAAATGCTTCTGCGCCACCACCCGAAGTAAGAGCCGTATGCGGTAGCGCCGCACGTACGGATCTGTGCGGGGGGCCGCTCGCAAGAGCGGTCCCTACCGCGACCCTGATTCTCTTGGGGGAGCTGGATGTTTGGAATGGTTGGCGATCTACGCCATGGCGTAGCCGGATTCCGCCGCCGCCCTAGGGTCAGCATTCCCGGGAAGTGGGCTGTTCGTGTATCCCGATTTGGATATTTTCTTATGTGCTGTGTACCAGAGAATGCCGATCTTTGCGACGGGTGAGGCTAATAAATGAACTATGATCGAGGTCCCATAAGAGCACTAATCGCCGACGATGACCCGACAAGTCTCTTGCTTCTAGAATCGCTGGCGAATTCGCTTGATCTCGAAACAGTCACGGCTGTGGACGTCGCCAGCGCAAAGAGGTTGCTGTCGCAGTTTGTCCCGCACATTGCGATTTTGGACGTCATGTTTCCCGATGGCGACGGCGTTGACATTCTCCTTGCAATTCGCAATGCTCGACTCCCAACCGCCGTCGCGCTCATTTCGGCAACGCTCGAGGAATTCCCTTTCCATAAGTGTGGGACGACCCACCCAGACATCATTTTCAAGAAGCCAATAGATACCGTTGCGATCCGAGCGTGGGTTGAAAAGGAGGTCGCGAGTCTCCAGGGATGTATGGATCCGTCGGAACGACTGCATATTATTCGATAGCGATTGGCTTGATCGTCGGTCCCCCTGAGTAACCACATCGTTAGCTGCGGACAAGGGCGTTGAAACAACTGCTCCGCCTGTATATTCTGTATCGATTGAGCCAAGGCGGCCATCAAAAGTGGTAGGTAAGGCTGGCCAGAAGTTGGGGATAGGGATATCGCAGGGTCGGCTCGATCTGGTCATACTGGTTGTCCCGCGGGATACGGGCGATGTTCCCGAACAGGTTGTACAGACCCAGTTGCACATCCAGCCCCTTCACGACTTCGCGGGAGGTCAGCACGATATTGGTGATGAAGGTGGGGTGGGTGACCACGTCCGCATCGGAGTTCATTGGACCAACGACCTGCGGCGCGATGGAGAGGAATGTTCGGTTGGTGAGTACGGGCACCACGGTGGACAGGCCGACAATCCACTGGGGAGAGTGAGTCAGTCCATCTCCGTCGCGTTCGGCGCGGTCGACGCTGCCATAAAGCCGGAAATCAGCGCCGCTCTTCCATTTCTTCTCGATTTCGCCTTCAAGTCCCCGAGCCACGTCGGTGCCGACGTTTTGATACTGCACGGAACCATCCGGCAGGCCCACTGCATCTATCGCATGGTGAAGCTGCCAGATGTAACCATCCAGCGTGGTGCGCCAGCCATTCTTGAATTGGCGATCCCAGGTCATTTCAAAGGTGTCGCAGATTTCCGGGGCGAGATTGGGGTTGGCTGTCGATGAGCCCGGGACGGCGTAGAACTGCTCATAAAGATTCGGCTCCCGGAAGGCGCGGCCATAGAGCATTTTGAGCGTATCTTGGGAGGATGGGGTCAGCACGGCCGCGAAGCGCGGGCTGAAACTCGTCCCCACCCGCTGGACCTGATCGACACGCCCTCCGACCGTCACGTCGAGCCAATTCGTGATCTTGTCCTCAGCTTCGGCGAATGCGCCAGCATCGTTGTACGACTCGCGCGTGTCCAGAAGGATACCTGTGTTGCTTGTGTAGTCTTCCTGATGAGTGCCAAACGCCTGGGTCCCATTGGCTCCGGCCAGAAGGTGGAAGTGATCGGTCGCCTGCCAGTCGTAATCGATCTCTTCTCCGATCCAGTTGTCGTAGCCGCTGGTGTTATAGATGTCGTCTTGGGCGTCGTATGCCCAATGCTGGTGATAGTCATAATCGCCGTAGTAGGCCATGGCGTGGAGTTGCTGATCGCTGGCAATCTCGTGGTCGAACCTGAACGTGGCGTTGGTGCGCGCTTCCTGCATGCTGCCGGGGTTGAAAAATTCCGCGAGATAGGTGGCGTCGTCATTGTCTTTATCGCGGCTTTCGGAATCGAACGCCGCGGTGAAGTCGCCCTTTTTGAACTTGAGAAAACCGGAATAGACGCCCTCGTAATCGGAATTGACGATGTTTCCATTGTTGTTGGCGGCCCCGGTCACACCATCAAATTGGAGGTGGTTGTCACCCTGGGAGGAGTAACCGCTGACATCGCCCATGATGTCCCATCCATCATGGGTTTCGAATCCAAACAGGGCATTGATTCGGCCGGTCCACTGGGTTCCGCCTTCGGCTTTGACCTGGACGCCGTCGATATCGGCTCCGCTTTTGGTGACGACATTGATCACGCCAAATACTGCGTCGGCGCCATACAGTGCGGAGCCGGGCCCGCGAATCACCTCCACCCGGTCGACCGCTTCCATGGGAACGACAAAATCCTCGTCGATGTGCGTTTGACTGTAAATCATGTCTCGGGTGGGGCGCCCGTCCACCAAGACGAGGATGCGGGAGTTCCAATCATCGGGAAATAGGAATCCGCTGACGCCGACGAACCAGTTGAGCCCATCGGTATTGAGATAGAATCCGCGTTGGGTGCGAAGGGCATCCGCCAGGGAGCGATAGCCGTAGAGTTCGATATCCTGGCTGGTGATGACGCTGACCGAAGCGGCTGCTTCGCGCTGGGTTTGCTCGCGTTTGCCGGCGGCCACGACCGGCGGCATATCCTGGAACAGCAGCAGTTCGGGGGCATCCTCAGCCGACTGCGATAACCCGATGGCGCTTCTAGTGGTGGGTGAATGGCGTGTTGTCGGCACCGGGGGCGAGCTTGGGGTGTCGTCAAAATCGCTGAGCGGCGCCGATGGACATGTGGTGCCGCCGTTAACCACGGACGCCATCAGGACGCAGATTAGCCCTACCCTCATGGTAGTCGTCTTTGTGCTCATGGTTCGTTACGGGCACGGCCATTGAAACCACTGCTCCGCCTGTATCGTCTGTATCGGTTAAGCCGAAGCGCCTATTTAACCGGCTCTTATGGAAATTCCCGTTTAACCGACATTCCCACCACGTCGATGAAGGCTTACAGCATCATGGAATTAACCAAGCGGCATCCGCGGTCGGCTGCGCGGGCAGCGCTATGGCTAACAGCTCTGGCGGCGTTGCTATGGCCAATTCATGTCCGCGCCGCCACCCTGGTCATCGTTCTGAGCGGCGATGCCGCGCCCTATGCCCAGGCCGAATCGGGTTGCCGCGGGATATTGGAAGAGCAGAAGCACACCGTTCGCACGGTGCAACTCAAGGAACTGACTGATAACGGATTGGACGCAATCGGCAAGCCTACCGATGCGGTGATTGCAATCGGCACGCCAGCGGCGGTGTATTTGCACATGCAGCTTCCCGCCAGCATACCGTTGCTTTATTGCATGGTCTCCAACCCCGCTGCCGCGCGGCTAACCGAGGGAAACAAGATCTGCGGCGTCACCACGGACATCCCGATGAAATGTCAGATTCCCCTTATTTCTCAGGTTCTGCCCAAGGCCCGAGAGTTTGGGATTCTTTACCGTTCCGACACGCCTGATGGCCAGCGCCTTCTTAAGTCCGTCCAGAATAATCTGCCCAATGGCTGGAAACTTCACGCGGTGGCTGTGGACAAACACGATTCCATGGCTACGGCAATCGACGATCTGGTAAGCCAACACGTCGATATTATCTGGACCGCGTTCGACCCCCATGTGTACGACACTGCGGCCGTGCGATCGCTGTTGCTGGCGGCACTGCGCGCCGATGTCCCGGTTTTCGGGTTTTCCCCTTCTATCGTGCATGCCGGAGCTTTGCTTGGAACGGGTGTCGATCCCAAGGGACAGGGACAGCAGGTGGCGGGGCTGGCGCTGCGCTGGCTGGCCAATCCCAGTGATCCTACTCTTTTGCCGACCCAGCCAGCGGACGGGTTTCTCATTGCCATCAACCAGATCGTGGCCGACAAACTATCAATTCAGCTTCCCGCTGACTTGCTGGAACGAGCCGCCTTCGTGTTCAAGGGAGACGAATGACCATGCATAAACCCGGGCCTGACATGCTGACTTTTCGAATGAAGGCTACGCTAGTGGTGCTGACGGCGATCCTGCTGGCTTTGTCGATTGTGTCCGTCTTCGGCGTGGTGCAGATGAGAAGCACCATCGCCTACGAAGAGCGCCGCGCCATCGAAGCCTTGGCGCAGGGGGTCAGTCACGCCTCCGAGCTGCCGCTGGCCGTTCACGATAAGAATGAACTGTCGCGCGTTGCCCAGGGCGTTTTGGAGAACGATGAAGTGATGTTTGTCGCCATTTACGACAACGCCCAAAAGCTGGTGGCGCACAGCGTGCATGACGACAAAGCCTGGCAGGCATATCAGGAGCACGGAGAAGGCAACGAGGCATTTGTTTTGGGAAGCCAGAGCGTCCGCATGTTTGACCGTTCCGACGAGTTTTCCGCCGTGGGATCTGACGGCGCCATTGCATCGTCGCCACATGCTGCTGGCGACGCCGGCGCCAAGCAAGTCGGCACTGTAGTCGTCGCGCTCTCCAAGGCGCCGATGCTTGGCATGGAACGACACTTGGCCAACTTCACCGCACTCCTCACTTTCATCGTCGCCAGCATCGCCGTGCTGATTACCAATATATTGGTGGGGACCTGGACGCGGCGGCTTAATCGCTTGATGAGCGCTTGTGATCGTCTCTCGGGCGGCGATTTCGCCCACGCCATTCTCGACTCCCGCGCCGACGAAATCGGCCGCCTGTCTCAGGCTTACGATTCCATGCGCGAAAACCTGCAAAAACGCGACATTGAACTGCGGCAGTTTAACGACAACCTGCAAGATCAGGTCCGCGAACGCACACGCTCGCTGGAGGACGCTCTCCAGGCCGCTGAATCCGCCGATAAGGCCAAGAGTCTCTTCCTGGCCAACATGAGCCACGAGATTCGCACTCCACTTAACGGTGTGGTCGGCATGGTCGATCTGTTGTGTAAAACCGGCCTGGACGAACATCAGCGCCGCCTGGCCGACGTGGCCCGCACGTCGGGCGATGCCCTGCTCTCGGTCATCAATGACATCCTCGATTTCTCCAAGATCGAGGCCGGACGTCTCGATCTGGAATCAGTGGAATTCGATCTGCACACCGTGGTGGAAGACCTGATCGAACGGGCGTCGATGATGGCGGCGCGCAAGAACCTGGAAGTGATTTGCTATATCGCCCCAGACGTCCCCGACAAAGCCCTCGGCGATCCCACACGCATCGGCCAGGTGCTTACTAACCTTAGCAACAATGCCATCAAGTTCACCGAAAGAGGCCACATCGTCGTTCGTGTTACGCTGGAGAATGAAACCGCCGAGAAGATGGTGATCAAGTTTATGGTGACCGACAGCGGCATCGGCATTCCCGCCGATCGGCGCAGCCGTCTGTTCCAATCCTTCTCACAAGTAGATGCGTCCACCACACGCAGGTTCGGCGGCACTGGCCTGGGACTGGCCATCAGCAAACGTCTGGTGGAGATGATGGGTGGCAAGATCGACGTCGAGAGCGAGGAAGGCAAAGGTTCCACCTTCTCGTTTACCATTTGCCTGGAGCGTAGCAAGTCACAGAAGCCCGCGGCCACGCCCAAGCTAATGGCCGCCCGGCCCACGCGCGTACTTGCTGTTGATGATAATGCCGTCAACCTGGAAATCCTCGCCCAGCAGCTGTCCGCCTGGAATGTGGAGGTTCAAATCGCTTCCGACGGACCCGCCGCCTTGCAACTGCTCAAAAAGGCCAATGCCGCAGCGCGAAGTTTCGATCTGGCCATCCTCGACTGGCACATGCCGGGAATGGATGGCATCGACTTGGCCAAGACCATCCGCGCGGAAGAATCGCTGCGCGGGCTCAAGCTGGTCATGCTCAGCAGCGTGGATGATCGGATCAATGCCAAGGAACTACGCGCCGCCGGGTTTTCGGGATACATGGTCAAGCCGGTGCGGCAATCTAGGCTGCTGGCAACTATCACCGAGGTCCTCGGTGGCGACGACAGTCGCATCGAACAAGCCCCGTCGCTGCCGCAGCAAGGGTCGGCACACGAGCCGGTGACGGGAAAGGCTCATGTGTTGCTGGCGGAAGACAATGAGATCAACCAGAATGTCACCACTGAAATCCTTAAATACGCCGGCTATACCTACGACATCGTCGAGGACGGTGAAGCGGCGCTGCACTCGGTCTTTAGCAAGAGCTACGGCGTGGTCCTTATGGACTGCCAGATGCCGAAGATGGATGGCTTTGAGGCCACCCGCGCCATCCGAGAGCGTGAGGCAGATCTGTCCAAGAGCGGTCCAGGGCGGCATATCCCCATCGTTGCCCTGACCGCCAACGCCATCAAAGGCGATCGCGAAGTCTGCCTCGCTGCCGGCATGGACGACTACGTCACCAAGCCGATCAATCCGACCAAGCTGATTGCAGCGATAATAGCGGCCACGGAGACTACCCCGCTGCAACAGTCCACTCCCGCCGCAGTGAGCGGGCCCCCCGCAGCCCCGGTAGCGCCGGCCACCCCAGTATCCAACGTCCAGATCGATTTGCAGCGCCTGCGTGAACGTTGTATGTGGAATGACGCGCTGGTCACCAAACTGCTTGGCCGCTTTGAATCACAGGCAATTGGTGATCTGCAGAAAATCCAACAAAGCCTGGCCGAGGGCGATGTGCAGAGCCTGACGCGTCTAGCGCACACCATGAAAGGCGCCGCCGCCAATCTCTCGGCCGAACCGGTCCGGCAAGTCGCCGCAGAGCTGGAACGCCTGGCGCGCGAGTCAGACCTTGCCCACGCATCACTGAAACTGGAGGTGTTGAGGGTGGAACTGGATCGCTGCATGAACGCGATTCACCAACTCAAGACACAGAGTATTGGATCACCGGCCAGCCAAGGTATGGGCCGATAGACCAGCGGCATGATTGTGCCCGATAATCCTGGCGAGGATAAGTTCCAGTGGGATGCGGCTTATAACGTTATCATCGTCCCATTGTTGCCGGCGCCGCAACGCTGCCCATGCCTCTTGATGCGATCCGTCGTCACTCGGCATGCTTAAGCAACAGCTCGTTGCGGCCGATGATCTGACCGATGCGCCACTTATTATCGCCGCGATCTCGGTTGGCATCGGTGACGTCATGAACAGCAAAGAAGTATTGGCGGGATCCGTGATGGTTCTCGCCCACGATGACAAGATCCGATGTTGCCTGACCGCGTGCCTGACGTCCAACCCGCAACTTCAGTTTGATGTCACCACCGCCGTCAGCGATCTGGCCTACCGGCGCGGCGAGGAGATTGTCGCTGCTGCTGCGGTCGATCCACAACTGGCCGGGCAGGCGCGGGAGCAAGCGGAGTGGGTCATCCAATCGTTCGTTCAGCCGCTTCACTGGACCATTGAGATTCAATGGGGCGGTTGAACAGCTGGCGCCGCCGATGTTCCTGGTCTGGATATTCCCGCCTGGTCCCTTGGCCGCGTAAAGCGGCGAGCGACCGGGCGGGATTGCTGCATCGGCCAACTGAAATCGATTCCTCGTGGACGCCAGAGATTTACGAGGCCGTCTTGCTGAAGTGAAATCTGATGTTGGCGGCGACGGCGGTGATAAGCAGCGCTTCAACGGCCTTGAGATCGCGCAGGATCGGATTCGGTTGCTTAAAGTCATTCATGTTCGCGGTCACGTACTCGGCCAGAGTGCGAACGGTTTTTAGTCCGTCGGCGGCGGGAAACCATTGCTCCGGCGCAAGCCGCATCTTCGAGGGATCAAAACCCTCTTCGCGGAGCTGTGCGGCGAGCACGGCTTGGCTCTCGGACAGCAGTGACGTCGGCGGCGACACGCCGCGGTGGCGGGCGGCGGAGTCGAGCCGGTCTGATTCCCGCGCCAGCGCCTTGCCCGACCCGGCTTTGGCGTACGCCGCCGCGGCGGCGGGCAATTCTTTTTCCAGCGTGACGACGATCATCTGTGCCACGAATCCATCATACCGCATCGTAAGATGCGAGGTAGCCAATCCAGCCCACAAGAACGATCGCAATGGTTCGATGAAGTTGGCGCCGGCGCATCAATGCCCAGCAGAAGAGCGGAAAACCCGTTCTCGGCCGGTGCAAGGCCAGCCGCTCCCGTGAACATTCCGTCTACTGGCGGCGCGCCCGGCTCGGTTTGTCATCAGACAAGCGGCAGCGGCGACGGCCGGGCAAACCGATTCCCTTCGCCCAGGTTGTGGTCCATCCGCCCACCGCGCTCAGGGCTTGCCCTTCGCTTGAGCCGCTTCGTCTTCGATTCGCCAGCGGATCCGACGCCCGCCACGGCATTAGCGACTGATCCAATTGCCACCAATGTGATTGCCGACTCGACGATGCTCGCCGCGGCTGGCTTTGACCAGCAAAGAGGCAGAATAGTCAATAACGTTATTTATAATGTGCTTCCAGGCGGCCATTGGGTATCTGGGCCCGGCGGACCGCCATTAGGAAACGCTACGATGGCCTTTGCGGCTTCTGGCTGAGCCCTGGAGCGCGTTTTGGGGCCGCGACCGAGCGTTGGCACCCCCGAAAAGAGAGGGGTCTATGTCCTGTTTTGCGATAACGGCCTTCTCAAAAATGAGTTGCGTTCAATCGTTGAAACCGCGGCTGCCTGAGTTTCCCAATAGGAGCGATTCTGAGCGAGTTTGCGGTTTGAGGGGCCAGCCTTGGTCATGCGCCGGTTGATCGGAATCGGCAGACCCCGGCGTCCGCAGGGGCTTTTTGCGTCGCTAAGCATGCTGAC
>Ga0187864_10000948_pt1 | contig 30303 bp, 21 predicted proteins | sample June2016WEW_11_4_FD_132985 | JGI IMG/M metagenome (GOLD analysis project Ga0187864, IMG submission 132985) | Peatland microbial communities from SPRUCE experiment site at the Marcell Experimental Forest, Minnesota, USA - June2016WEW_11_40 | ecosystem: Environmental > Terrestrial > Soil >...
CCCCGGGTAATCCGCGGCACACGAACCGCGCCGCTACCGTTGCTTCCTTCCGGACCTGGCGGGGTTTGCAGCCGCCCGTTGCACGGAGCCCGAGACCTGACAAGACATTATCGTAGCATGGGCATCGGAATGTATTAGCCACGGATGAATACGGGGCGGCACGCCGCAAACGACGTGCTGACTTGCGCCCTGCCTCGGGGTGGGTTTGCACGGCGGAGAAGGTCGACCAGGGGGTCGACCGCAGACCTGGGGGTCCGCCCCACAAAACCGTGGCTCAGACCGGTCTTACGCCGCGGCTGATAACGCGGCCTCGGGAGTTTCGCCGATGGCGGCCGTGGCGGAGGTTTCGAGCGACGAGGCGTCGCGGGCGCGGCCGATCCACAGAGTGATGTCATCGAAACGATGGCCTCGGGAATATGCTTCGACAGTTTCGATGACACCCTCCACGATGTCGCGCACCGGCCGGTCGACAGCTTCGGTAATATATCTCACCAGGCGTTGCCATCCCCATTCGGCGCCCTGCGGATCGGTCGCGTCGCAGAGCCCGTCGGTGTAGGCCACCAGAAGGTCGCCGGGATTGAGAGTGAGAGCGCCTTCCCGCCACACCGAGTGCCGGAGCATGCCAATCACAGGACCGGTGGGATCGAGCTGGAACGGACGCCAGCCGGCGCGGGCGCGCCGCAGCACAAAGGGCGGCTCGTGGCCGGCGTTGATGTAGCGCAGCCGGCGTGTTTGGGGGTCGAAGCTGGCCAGGAAAAACGTGGCGAAACAACTGTCCGGGCAGATTTCACAGAACAGCTTGTCCACGCGTTCGACCAGCTTGGGCAGGCGCTGCCAGCAGGCACCCTCGAGGGCGCGTACCGAGGCGTGAAGCGAGGAGGTTAGCATGGCGGCGGGCAGGCCTTTGCCGGCCACGTCGCCCACCGCCAGGCGGAATTCGCCCTCCGCGGTGCGGTAATAATCCAGATAGTCCCCGCTCAAACCTCGCGCGGGCCGCCACGCCGCATCGTATTCGAGCCCGGCAACGAAAGGCCGGGAGGCTGGGAAAAGACGGTTCTGAACCTGGCACGCGGCATCGACTTCCCAGTCCCGCGCTTGGAAGGGCGGGAGTACGGGCAGCGGCCGCGGACACGGAATGAAAGGATGAATGCTGGCCATGAAAATGTTTTCCCTTACACCAGGACAGACGCTTTGGAGGGCGGAATCGCAACGCCGTTTGGCGAGGGTTTACCCAATTTTACGTTTTGCAAATTGTTGACCAAAAAATACATTGGGCCGTTGCGTCACAGCGGAAAAGCCCGAACCCCGCCGCGGTTGCGTTACAATGGCGACTGCTTCACAATGCAGGTACTGCAGGCTGGCCCTTACAAGCTGATCTATCTGGAGCTCCAGACGGAGATGGTCGCCACCATTGCGCGCCAGGCCGGCTTCGAGATCAAGACCAAAGAGAACCCGCGCACCATTCAGGTAGACCTGAGCACGCCCGGACGGCAGGCGCCGCTGCTGCTTTTCGATGCGGCCGACCCCGCCAACCTGGGATGGTTTTCCCGCTGCCAGTTTTATGTGGATGGGCGGTCCGGCGCGGTGATGCAAACTCCGTTGACGCTCGCCAACAAGCGGGACCGCAGCGGGGTGCCATCGCGGAGCTCGGTGCGGCTGACCATCGCCAAGGAGCTGCCGGCGAGTTTCCGCCTGCCCGGCAAGCAAGCTCTCAATGAGCCGGTTTTTTACCACCTGCTGGACAATTTTCTGAACGCGCTGATGAAGACGGGCGTGGCCGTCTGCGGCACTGGGGCGGTGGAACCTCTAGCGGGGCGTACGGAAAGCGTGGGAACAAGGAACTGAGAAGCTTTCAGCACTCAGCGGTCAGCTTCGAGCTTTGCCGGATCGCTGGGCTGAGCGCTGAAAGCTGAGTGCTGACGGCTCAGCCTGGCAGCCAATAGTCCTACGTTACGGCCGCTCGGGCTTGCTCTACCACCTCTTCCACTTCACGCCGGTACTCGGCCAGCAGTTCGGGCGTGGTCGCTTCGAAGCGCATCACCAGAACCGGCTGCGTGTTGGAGGCGCGCACCAGGCCCCAGCCGTGGGGAAAGAGCACACGCACGCCGTCGACATCGAGCGTCTTATGGCGCGCGCGGAGCACGGCGGCGACGCGCTCGACCACGTCGAACTTGATCTCGTCGGGACAATCGAAGCGGATCTCGGGAGTGGTGACAGTGGGCGGCAGGCCGGCCAGATGGGCCGAAAGAGGGCGGCCGGATTGGGCCACGATTTCCATCAGGCGGCAGGCCGCGTAGAGCGCGTCGTCGTAGCCGTAGTAGCGATCCGCGAAGAACATGTGGCCGCTCATCTCGCCGGCCAGCTCGGCGTGGGTCTCTTTCATTTTGGCCTTGATGAGCGAGTGGCCGGTCTTCCACATGATGGGATTGCCGCCGCGAGCGGCCAGGTCGTCGTACATGGTTTGCGAGCATTTCACCTCGCCGATGAAGGTGGCGCCGGGTTTGCGGGTGAGGATTTCGCGGCCGTAGAGAATCATGAGCTGGTCGCCGTAGAGGATGGCGCCGCGATCATCGACCGCGCCGATGCGGTCCGCATCGCCGTCGAAGGCGATGCCCAGATCCGCGCCGGTCTCGCGCACCTTGGCGATCAGAGCGTCAAGATTGGCAGGCACGGTGGGATCGGGATGGTGGTTGGGGAAGTGGCCGTCCATCTCGAAGAACATTTCGGTGGCGTCCACATTCAGCCGTTCCAGGATGCGATGCATCACCGGGCCACCGGTGCCGTTGCCGGCATCGAACACCACCCGAATTCTGCGCGAAAACTGGAACTGGGACGCCACTTCGTCGACGTACGGAGTGACGACGTCGGCCGCGACTTCGGAGCCGGCGCCGGTGAGAAAGTCGGCAGCTTCGATCATGCGGCGCAGTTCCTGAATGGCCGGTCCGTAGATGGTGGAAGCGCCCGAAACCGCTTTGAAGCCGTTGAACTCGGGGGGATTGTGGCTGCCGGTGATCATCACGCCGCCGTCTAAATCGAGGTGAATCACCGCGTAATAGAGCACCGGCGTGGGTACTACGCCGATATCCGTTACGGCGCAGCCGCTGGCTTTGAGGCCCGCCGCGAGGGCATCGCGCAGACGCGGGGAACTGAGGCGCGTGTCGCGGCCCAGAGCGATATGGGGGCCGTTGTGACGCTGCAGATAGGTGCCCAACGCGCGGCCTAGTTGTTCGATGCCATCGTCGGTCAATTCCGAGTCGGCGACGCCGCGAATGTCGTACTCGCGAAATATGGTTGGTTTCAGCATTTGGTTCGCAATTCCGGCAACATGTCGAGCAACCGCTCCCTTACGGTCGCGCCTCGGAAAATGCTGCAGGTCCGAGCCGCGACCGTAAGGGAGCGGTTGCTCGCGAATACGTTATTGTGCGTTCAGGCGGGCGATGAACACCTCGTTCTAAGATAACAACAGGGGGACGCGACTACGCCGCCGGGCAAAATGAAAACCGCCGAACGCCAGTTTACGACAATTAGCGGCGTGCCGATCGAGCCGCTCTACGGCGCGGGCGATTATCCCACCGAACCGCCGGGTGCGTTCCCGTACACGCGCGGTATTCATGCCGACATGTACCGGGGCAAGCTGTGGACTATGCGCCAGTTTTCCGGTTTCGGCACGCCGGAGGAAACCAATCGTCGCTATCACTATCTGCTCGCGCAGGGCCAGACCGGCCTCTCGGTGGCTTTCGACCTTCCCACGCTGATGGGCTACGACGCCGACCACGCGCTGGCCGAAGGCGAGACCGGCAAATGCGGCGCTTCCATCTGTTCGCTCGAGGACATGGAGATTCTGTTTCGCGGCATTCCGCTGGCGGACGTCACGGTTTCCATGACCATCAATTCGCCGGCGGCCGTGCTGTGGGCCATGTACCTGGCCGTGGCGGAACAGCAGGGCGCGGGCTGGGACCGCATTTCGGGAACCCTGCAGAACGACATCCTGAAAGAGTACATCGCGCAGAAAGAGTTCATTTTCCCGCCGCGGCCCTCCATGCGGCTGGTCACGGACACCATTGAATTCGCGGCCTGCCAGACGCCGCGCTTCAACCCGATTTCGATCAGCGGATACCACATTCGCGAGGCCGGTTCCACCGCTGTGCAGGAGCTGGCCTTCACCCTGCGCGACGGCTTCGAATATGTGGACTGGGCGCTCGAACGCGGTCTCGCCATCGACGAATTCGCTCCCCGGCTGAGCTTCTTCTTTAACGCGCACAGCGATTTCTTTGAAGAGGTCGCCAAGTACCGCGCCGCCCGCCGCATCTGGGCGCATGCCATGCGGGAGCGCTATAGTGCGCGTGAGGAACGCAGCCTGAAACTTCGCTTCCACGCCCAGACGGCGGGTTGCTCGCTCACCTGGCAGCAGCCATATAACAATGTGGTGCGCACGGCGGTGGAGGCCATGGCCGCGGTTATGGGCGGCGCGCAATCGCTGCACACCAATTCGCTCGACGAAGCCTACGCGCTGCCCAGCGAACAGGCCGTCACCATTGCGCTGCGGACGCAACAGATCCTGGCCCACGAAAGCGGCATCGCGAACACGCCCGACCCCCTGGGCGGCAGCTATTTCGTGGAGAGCCTGACGCTAGAAGCCGAACGCGCCGCCAACGTTTACATTCAAACCATCGACCGGATGGGCGGCATGATCGCGGCCGTGGAAGCCGGATTTCCGCAAAGCGAAATCGCCTCGGCCAGCTACCGGTTTCAGCGGGAAGTGGAAACCGGAGCCCGCGTGGTAGTGGGAGTGAATCGCTTTCAGAGCGACGCCCAGCCCATCGAATTGTTGGCCATCGACGAACGGGCCGCGGCGCATCAGTGCCAAAAACTGGCTTCGCTGCGAGCCCGCCGCTCGAACGACCGCGTCACCGCCGCGCTGGATAAACTACGACGAGCCGCCGAGGGTACCGAGAACACGATGCCGTATCTGCTCGAAGCCGTGCGCGCCTATGCCACATTGGGCGAGATCTGCGACGCACTGCGGGAGGTTTTCGGAACGTATACGGAAACCGCGCGGTGGTGAAGAGGAGCGATCAGTTGTCAGTAATCGGTTGTCAGTGGTCAGTTGTCAGTCGTCAGTTGTCAGTTGTCAGTAATCAGTTGTCAGTGGTCGGTAATCAGTTGTCGAGCCGCCGATGAACGGGGATAAACGCCGGTAAATCAATTTTGTTTTTATCGGCGTTCATCGGTGTTCATCGGCGGCCATATTCTTTTGCGGCTCCTTACTCCTACCTCTGCACCGCTTCCAGCTTGGTCCAGTTTCCATTGAGCGACGAATTGGGATTGAAGTTGGCCGAATCCGTCACCAGGTAGGTGCCATCCGCACCCGCCCAAGCGTGCCCGTACTGGTTGCTCAGCTCCACCGTGTCGCCCGTGTTGGGGTTGCGGAACGTCTGCACGCCGCGCATGTACTGGCTCCAGTTTTCCATGGAATGCTCGCGGCTGTCGGTGGCGTTTTGGTAGGCATCGTGAATCGACTTGGCGGTGTCGCGGCCGGCTTGGGCGATGATGGCCGAACGATCGGCCGCGCCCTTGCTGTCCTGCGCCTGCAAGTTCGCCATCACCTGTTGCACGCGCGCCTGCCACGCGGCGTCGACCCGCACCGTGCCCATCAAAAGCTGGAAGAGTTTCTCCTGCGCGTCCAATTGGCCCTGGGGAGCGCGCATTCCGAATACATGATCGGCGCTGCTGCTGTAGTATAGCGATTGCCCCATGCGGCCCATGCGCATGTTGAGCGATGGGCCGGCCATGCCGACCGAAGTCGTCATGGCGGTAAACCATTCCTCCACCGGCTGGCCGCCGAGCGCATAGCCGATGCGGACCCGCGACGCCGAGGTGCGCACGTTTACCCGCATCCCCTGTTGCGCGGCAATCCGCTGCGCTTCGCGCGCTTCTTCCTGCATCCTCGCTTCGGCGTCGGGCATCGTCTCGGAACCCGCTACCGTGGCGCCGCGCCGCGCGGAGGGAAGCACGTTCCGCCGCAGGAATTGGTCCGCCGTCATGGGCGGCATGATGTCGCAACCGCGCCAGCCGAAGCGGGCCATCTGCTGGTTGCTGGTCTGCATCATGTTGCGCATGTTCGGATCGTCGGCCCACTGCCAGGTATTGCCGGGGAGTAATTCCATGGCCAGGCGCCCGTCCGCACTGGAGGCGCGAAATACCAATTGCACGATGTTGGCGTGGCACCCGGTCTTGGCGTCGTATTGCACGCTGCCTTGGAATTGCCAATCGGTGGGGATCAACAGCGTCAGCGCCGTCATGGGGCGCTCGAAGCCGCGCTCATCCACGATCTTCACGAGTTTCATCCGGTAGAAATTGCCGGCAGCCGGTGCGGACGCGGATCGCGTGGAAGGTGGCGGTGGCGAAGAAGGACGCGCTGCGCGCGCTGGGGCCGGCGGTGGAGCGGCGGTGTCGACCGCGCCGGCCGGCCCTGGGGGAGGACCGCCGGGAGCCTTCGACGGAGCAGTCAGGGTGAAGCTCTGCTCGATTTGGTCGAAGGCGCCCTTCATGCGCGTGAAATCCACCTTCGGCGCCGAGATCAGCATCAGAAACGTCAGCGAGCCGTCGCTCACGCCGAGGAGTTCGAAGTACGAGTCCGAGCCCATCGGATTGATACCCGAATAGGTTGCGTATTTCCCGGTTCGCCCGCCGAAGTTCGCATCGCCGCGCCGCGCCTCCGCGAAGTTCTTCCACTGCTTGCCCGTCGCGGTGGCGATGGAGCTCAGCATCAGGTCCGGATCGCTCGACGACAGCGTTAACAGAGTCACGTAAGCCGAACCGCTGGAAAACTGCACGGCGTCGCCATTCATCTGAGCGGTTTTCCAGCCCGGCGGAATCCGCAGCGTGAAGCGCCCTTGCGGGTCGCGGTAATTTGACTGATTTTGCGCCCATGCTCCGTGGGGCGCTGCCGCCAGCAGGCAGCCAAGCAATCCCGCCGCGGCGGCGAAGCGCACGATTCTCAGGCGTGAAAAAAATGGGCTGAGAGACACTATCGCCCTCCAGATGTTCGTCAGCTCCATGGTAGCATTCTGTACGAAATCGCACGCACGGCGCCGATCTGAGCCGAACTGGGCAAGGTACCTAAATGCGGGACGGTCAACCCTTAGGAGGGGCGCGAGATTAACTTCACAACCGCCGCTTGCGTGCCGCGTCGAGTACAGTTCTCCGCACTCCCGATCTCGTGGAATTTGAGGTGAGCCATGTTTGGGCGGCCCAGAGGTGGGACAGACCATCGTTCTTCGTGGTCTGTCAGGCCTTCGCCAAACCACAACAGCCTGACAGACGACAAAAAACGATCGTCCGTCCCACCTGAAAATGGCCGGCGACATCAGGAGTGCGCACGAGTGCGCGCGCCACATTTGCCGGCTGCAGGCGAAAACGCCTGCTCCACATGGCCCGCGCCCTGCTATTCTGGCTCCTGATCCGGAGCGAAAGACCACCACATGTTAGTCGAACAACAGATTGCCGAACGGCGCGAACGGGCGCGTGACGCCATCGGCAAGGTTCTCGAACGGCCAAGCGGCGAGCCGTACGGCGATTATCTGGTACAGTCCGCCAGCGGAAAGACGTATCGAGTCGCTATGCGCGGACCCGGGCTGTTCGAGAACTACTGCTCATGCCCGGACTTCGCGGTCAACACTTTGGGCACCTGCAAGCACATCGAGGCCCTTCTTTTGCGGCTCCGGAAACGGCACGGCCATGCCCTCGAAAACAAGGCGTATGCGCGCTCGCGCGCTTCCATTTCTCTACAATATGGCGAAACCATCGACGTACGGCTGCGCCTGCCGGCCTCTCCGTCCCCAGCTCTCCGCCAGTTGGCCGAGGAGTATTTCGATTCGGAAGGGTTGCTGCGGCAAGAGCATTTTCGCGGCTTTCATCGGGTAATCGAAGCCTTCCGCAAGGCCGATCTGGAAGCGGTCATTTACAGCGACGTGCTGGAGCATCTCGACCGCGAAAACGAGCTCGCGGAGGGACTCGACCTGGAACGCCAGCTTCTCGCCAAGATTCGCCGCGGACAGAACCCCTTACATGGAGTGCTGAAGACCAAACTGCTGCCCTACCAGGAGCGCGGCGCCATTTTCGCCGCTTGCCGGGGCCGCGTGGTTCTGGCCGACGACATGGGTCTAGGCAAGACCGTCCAAGCACTGGCGGCGGCCGAGTTGCTCCGGCGGCGGCGGGGCATTGCGAGAGTCCTGGTCGTCGCTCCAGCCTCGGTGAAGTACCAGTGGAAAACCGAAATCGAGAAATTCACCGATCTTCCGGTCCGGGTGATCGACGGGTTACTGCCGCACCGGCGCGAGCTCTATGCCTCGCCCAAGTTCTTCAACCTTTCCAGCCACGAACTGGTGTTGAAAGACGTGCGCTACATGCACGAGCTGGGGCCCGACCTGATTATCCTCGATGAAGCGCAACGAATCCGAAACTGGACCACCGCCACCGCCCGCACCGTGAAACAACTGAAGAGCCGCTATGCCTTCGTGCTCACCGGAACCCCGCTTGAGAACAAGCTGGAGGAGCTGTTCTCGGTGGTGGAGTTCATCGATGGCCGCCGCCTGGGCCCCGCGTTTCGCTTCCTGGCCGAGCACCGCACGGAGGACGAAACCGGCCGCCTCATCGGCTACCGCGGGCTCGACCGGATTCACGATCAACTGGCGCCGGTGCTTCTGAGGCGTACCCGGCAGGAGGTCCTCAAGGATCTGCCCAAGCGCACCGACCGGATTCTGCACGTTCCCCTCACCCCGCAGCAGGCCGAGCCGTATTGGGAACAGAACGACATCCTGGCCGCACTGATGCGCAAATGGGAACGGCAAGGCTGGCTTTCGGAAATCGACCTGCGGCGGATTATGTGCTGCCTGCAGAACATGCGGATGCTCTGCAACTCCACTTTTCTTTTCGACAAACAAACCAACCACTCGCCGAAGCTCGAAGAGTTTCGCGAGATTGTCCGCGAGCTGGCCATGGAAGAAGACCGCAAGGTGGTGGTCTTCAGCGAGTATGAGCGGATGAATTACCTGGCCGGCAAGGAACTGGAGAAGCTGGGAGTGGGATTCGTCTCTCTGCATGGCGGCGTCCCGGCGCGCAATCGCGGCGCGCTGATGGAGAAATTCCGTCGCGATGCCGAGTGCCGCGTGTTTCTCTCGACCGACGCGGGAGGCGTTGGCTTGAACCTCCAAGCAGCTTCCGCGGTGATCAATTTCGAGCCTCCCTGGAATCCCGCCCGCCTGGAACAGCGGATTGGCCGCGTTCACCGTATGGGCCAGGAACACCCGGTTCACGTGGTGCACCTGCTCACCAAGGGCAGTATTGAGGAGCGCGTATGGGAAACGCTCAAGCTGAAAAAATCCCTGTTCGCGGGAGTCTTCGATTCGCCGACCGCGGAGGTGAGTTTCGCCGCGCTGGGACGAAAGAGCGTCCTGCAGGCGGTGAAAGAGATCTTCGCCGAACAACCCGAGCGGCCTAAACCCGTGATCGACCAACCTCCCGCCAAGGCCGTTCCCATTCCGGCTGTGGCACCGCCAGCACCGCCGCCGGCGCAGCCAGCGGCGGCAGCTACAGCGGCATTCGAACCGGCGGCATTCGAACAAGCCGCGGCTGGGTTGATCGAAACCGGCGTGCGATTGCTGGAATCCTTGGCCGCCGTAGCAAAAAGCGCGCCTGCCGGCGAGGGCCTTTCGAGCCTGGTCTCACGCGACCCGCGCACGAACAGCCCGGTGCTCGCGATTCCGCTGCCCCAATCGCTCGATCAGGGCCGCCTGATGCGGGCTCTCTCGGCGTTTGTGGGCGCGTTCGGGCAGCGGTGACGTGCATTCGATGTCAGACCAGACGGTCGTATAGGGCAAATCGGAAAACAAACGCCAAAACTGCCGGGTCGTGCGGGACTGGATCAAAGCAGATCGTCCAACGGCAGCGTCTCGCCCCTCTCGTCTTTCTCAAGGGCTTCTCGCGCCATGCGACGGATCACTTCGCGCTTTTCGGCAAAGCGCTTCTTCCAAGCGTCTTCGTCGGCCAGCGACGCCAGGATCTGGGAAGCAATCGCGTCCTGCTCATCCTGAGGAAGCGCGACGACTTTCTCCAGAGCTTTCTCCAGCAGCGTCGACATGCCTCAATCTTACCAGTGAACCGCCTCGCCTCCGTTGGGCATAGTTGTGGGCGAGTCATCAGCGCGGCAGGCAGGGCGCCACGCCCGGTACCTCCTGCCGAACGTGCTATCATCGGCCCATTCGATACATGAGGTTCCCTGCACGAGTATTTCTTGCGGCGGCTGGGGCGCTGGCCTTATCCGCCGGGGCGCTCTCCGACGTTGAAAGCCGCATCGCTGCCGCCGTCAATGCCAACCTGGTGGAATCCAATGCATTTCTGGAAAAACTGGTGGACATCAATAGCGGCACGCTCAACCCGGCCGGCGTGCGGCGGGTGGCGGACGAGCTGCGGCCGCGCTTCGAAGCACTCGGATTTTCGGTCCGCTGGATTCCCATGGATGAAGTCCATCGCGCCGGCCATCTTGTGGCGGTGCGCAAAGGGACCCGTGGCCGGCGCGTGCTGCTGATCGGCCACATGGATACCGTATTCGAGCCTTCCAGTCCGTTTCAGAAGTTCGAGCGGCAGGGCGACAAGACTCTCGGGCCCGGCTCGAGCGACATGAAGGGCGGCCTGATGGTCATTTTGTATTCCCTCAAGGCTCTGCAGGCGGCCGGAGCGCTGGACGGCGCATCAATCACCGTGTTTCTGACCGGCGACGAAGAGAAACCCGGCGAGCCGCTCTCCATCGCGCGGCGCGACCTGGTGGATGCCGCCAAAAACAGCGACGTCGCGCTCGAATTCGAAGGTGGCACGGTTGCGGGCGGCCACGAATACGCCACCATTGCCCGCCGCAGCGCTTCAAGCTGGCATCTCACCGCCACAGGTAAGACCGGCCACTCCGCCGGCATTTTCAATCCCAGCGTGGGCAGCGGCGCAATTTATGAGCTGGCTCGTATTCTGACCGCCTTTCACGACCGTTTGCGCGAGCCCGACCTTACTTATAACGTCAGCGTGGTGCTGGGTGGGACAACCGTGGAGTACAACCCCAAGGAGAACACCGGCACGGCTTCCGGCAAAACCAATATCATTCCGGGTACGGCCGTGGCCTCCGGCGACATCCGCACCATTACCGACGAGCAGCTCCAGCGCACGCGCGAAAAAATGCGGCAGATCGTGGCCGAGCATCTTCCCGGCGCCGGCGCCGAGATCCGTTTCGAAGACGGCTATCCTTCCATGCCCGCCACGGCCGGCAATCAGCGCCTGCTCGACCTGCTCAACGCCGTCAACCGCGATTTGAATTTCGAAACCATGGAAGCGCTGCCGCCGGCCAGGCGCGGCGCCGGCGACTTGTCGTTTGCCGCGCCCTTTCTGGACTCTCTCTCCGGGCTGGGCGCCGTGGGTTCCGGCGCGCATGTGCCCGGCGAAACCATCGACCTGCGCCGCCAGCCCATCCAGATGAAACGCACGGCGCTGTTGATTTACCGCCTCACCCGATAAACCTCTTATGAACTCTCTCCGAACTTTGCTCCTTTGTTTGGCCTGCTCCGTAGCCGCGTTGGCCCAGAGTCCCGCCGTCCTGGTGAACGACGCGTCCATCCGCGCGGCCTTTGCCGCCATCGAGCGTAACGAGCCGCGCATGATCGAGGAACAGATACGCGTCTGCCAGATTGCCGCGCCGCCGTTCCATGAAGAAGTTCGTGGGCGCGAGCTGGAGCGCCTTTTCCAGCGGGACGGCTTGAATGACGTCCGTATCGATAAGGCCGGCAACGTCATCGGGGTTCGCCCCGGGCGCTCCGCCCACCCCAACCTGGTGTTTGCCGCCCATCTCGATACCGTCTTTCCGGAGGGCACGGACGTGAAGGTGACGCGCGATAGCACGGTGTTGAAGGGGCCTGGCATCGGCGATGATTGCCGCGGACTCGCCGTTCTGCTGGGCATGATTGCCGCGCTTGACGAGGCGCACGTCGAAACGCCCGGCGCCATCACCTTCGTGGCCGACGTGGGCGAAGAAGGCCTGGGCGATTTGCGCGGCATGAAAGAGTTGTTCGGCGTCACGCTGAAAGGCCAGATCGATAAGTTCGTTTCCATCGACGGCATCGGACTGGGAATCACCAACATTGGCGTGGGCAGCAACCGTTATAAGGTGACCTTCAAGGGGCCCGGCGGGCACAGCTACGGCGCGTTCGGTATGGCCAATCCGATTCAGGCCATGGGCCGGGCCATCGCCAAAATCGATGCCTTCGAAGTACCCACCCAGCCCAAGACCACCTTCAACGTGGGCCGTGTGGGCGGCGGCACGTCGGTCAACGCCATTCCATTCGAAGCCTGGATGGAGGTGGACATGCGTTCGGCCGATCCGGCCTCGCTCAAAGCTGTCGACGACAAGTTTCAGGCGGCTCTGCACGCGGCCGTGGAGGAAGAGAATCAGCGCTGGCACAATCGCGGGCCAGTCTCGGTTTCGGCCGAGTTGGTGGGTGTCCGCCCCGCCGGACAGACGCCCAAGGACAATCCCATCGTCCAAACCGCGCTCGCCGTCTCGCACGCCCTCGGTATTCCCGAGACCTTGCACGAGGGCTCGACCGATGCCAACGTGCCCATGAATCTCGGCATACCCGCCATCACCATCAGCGGGGGCGGTTCCGGCACGGGCGCCCACTCGCTCAACGAAACCTTCGATACCCGCGATTCCTGGCGCGGCACCCAGCGGGCGCTGCTGCTGGCGGTGGCGCTGGCGCGATAAAATTGGACGATACAGGCACGGCCGCCCCATGCTAGAACACACCCGAAGAAAAATCGCCGCCCCTGAGCCGGCGCCCGCTCCCGCCGCGCCCCCGACGGCTTTCCAGTGGCTGACGCAGCGCATCGGCGAGGAACGCGACCGGCGGCGGCGCGAGGCCGAGATTCAGGAGCGATTGCCCGAGGCCCTCCGCGAGCTTGAAGAGGTTCTTTCCCGCTGCGTGGAAACGTATCGGGATGCGTTCGGTCCGGAATCCGCCGATATTTCGTTTCTGGCCTCGAAGATCCGCATCACGATCGCGGAAAGCAAGTCCATCAAAGCAGGCCCCACGGGCGCACTCCAGGTGGACGTTGTCATCGACCCCAAGATCCCCGGCTTCATGGTTCACCACGGCGCCGACTCGCTCGAAATCAGAGTCGACATTCTCTCCGGCGGCAAACCCTCCTACCGCGACGGCGATCGCTATCTCAACATGGAAGAACTCACCCGGCGCATCCTCGACCCGGTCTTCTTTCCCAAACTGCCGGATTGAAACTCGCAGCTATCAGTCGTCAGCGGTCAGCTTTCAGCTTCTGCAGGAGCGCGGCGACCATGCTGAGAGCCGGTCGCTGACAGCTCCTCGCTATTTTCCCGCCGCATACTGCTTCCACCTCCCCGCGATGTCCGCGCCGGCGGTGTCGTCCGGGTGAATGATCACGCGGTAGCGGAAGCGCAGTTTCTGCCCGGCTTCCACCGTGGTGGGGCTCTTGGGCAGCGACCGGTCGAACGTCGAAACGCCGAACGAATTGGCGGCAAATAGTCCGTAGGCGCGCACGTGCCACCGCACGGGATGGTGCGGGTTTTCGGGATTATCCAGGATGGCGATGCCGACTTTCTCGCCGTCGATCGTGCCCCAGTAATCGCACCAGTTGCTGGGCTTGCCCCACACCTCCTTCTCCCCTTTCAACCCATCGGCATTTTCGATATGGCCGGCGCCCTTGTCTTCCTGCAGCACCGGCCGCAGGCGAATGCCAAAAACGCCGTCCTTGCTATCGCCGAAAACCACTTTTTCGAGCGGCGTCAGGGTAATGTCGAAATCCATCATCCGCACTTTGTCGCCGGCATAGAACGTCATCACCCGCGATTCGGTAAGTAGCTTGTGGCCATCCAGGCCGGTCCAATCGAAAGTCGCCGCGATGGAGCCGGTCTTCTTGCCGCTCATCACTTTATCCACTTTGACCAGCACGATCTTGCCGCGGTTGGGAGTGGTGTAGGAGGCTTCGTTGTTCCAGAAATCCAGCCCGTTGACGCTGTCGTGGGCGAACCACAAGCCGCGCTGGTGCGGATGGTCGGGCCTCGCGATGGAAGCTTCTTCGGCTACCTTTTCCATCGGCCACATGCGCGTGACATAAGTGCCGCTGGCCGCGCGCAACGGATGCAGGTAGGGTTTCATGACATCCTTACCTGCCATATAAAAGGTCGTGAACGGTTTGCCGTCGATGTCGATGGCAATGTTCTCAGCCGAAGGGGTAATTTTGACCTGAGCGACCGCCGGCATGGTCAGGGCCGCGGCGGCAACGAGGGAATAGATGGCGTTTCGCACCCTTCTATCGTAATCCCGAGGCCGGCGGGATTGGGCGGAAGTCGAGTCCGCGGGAGACGCGGTGCCATGAACTACGGGCCCACCGTTGATTTGTGCGTAATCGCTCCGATCCCACGGCGGCACATTCTGTCCCATAAGCGGACACAGCCGGGCCACCCTAACCTTTTTGGGGCCTATGGCGTCATAGTGTTACAGTTATCCCGGAATGGCAGGCGCCATGCCATCTTCATCTCCGGGAAAGCTTACATGGACATCGCTCGCAAGAACGTCGGTAGGAGAAAACTGATCCGCTGGATCGTCACCGGCGTCCTCACCCTGGGCGCCGTCACGGGAATCAGCTTCGGCGTCAGGCGGTTGAAGCCGGCCGCGCCCGGCGTGGATATGTCCACCCTGTGGCCCGATACGGTGCGCCGCGGCCCGATGGTTCGCGAGGTCAATGGACTCGGCACGCTGGTGCCGGAAGACACCATGCTGATCACGGCGATGACCGATGCCCGCATCGAGCGCATCCTGATTCGTCCCGGCACGCCCGTCCGAGCCGATTCGGTGGTCATGATCATGACCAGCCCTGAACTCGATACGCTGCTTCTGAGCGCTCAATACACCCTGAAAGCCTCCCAAGCCGATTACGACAACTTGAAAGTCACGCTTCAAAAGGGCCTGCTCGACATGCAATCCAAGGCCGCCGAAGTGGGAGCCGATTACCAAAATGCCAAGCTGCAGGCGGATCGCGACGCCAAGCTGGCCAAGGATGGGCTGGTCTCCGATATCGACGCCAAAATCTCCGCCACCAAGGCGGAGCAATTGTTCGAACAGTCCCAGATCGAAAAGAAGCGCCTCGAAATCAACTCGCAAGCCGATCAGGCTCAGCTTGCCGCAGCCAAGGTGAAAGTCGATCAGCTCCAGGGCGAATACGATCTCAAGAAGAGCCAGGTGGACGAGCTCAAAGTACGCGCCGGATTCGACGGCATGCTGGAAGCACTGCCCGCGCCGCTGACTCAGGTCGAGGAGGGCCAGAAAGTAACCGCCGGTTCGCCCCTGGGAAAAGTGGCGCAGCCATCGCACCTGAAGGCGGAATTGAAGATCCCCGAAACCCAGGCGAGGGACATCACCATCGGCCTGCCCGCGGTCATCGATACCCGCCTGGCGGGAGGGGGTTCGAACGGCCTGATCGACGGCCACGTGTCGCGCATCGACAACTCCGTGATCAACGGCACCATTACGGTGGACGTGGCCCTAAAGGGAGCCCTGCCGCTCGGCGCCCGGCCGGATTTGAGCGTGGATGGCACCATCCAGCTCGAAAAACTGAACGATGTCCTCTACGTGGGCCGCCCCGCCTACGGCCAGGAAAATTCGACGGTGCAATTATTTAAGCTGGAACCGGATGGCAGATATGCCAACAAGGTGAAAGTGACGTTCGGCCGCAGCTCGGTGAACACCATCGAAGTGAAAGACGGCTTGAGGGTGGGGGACCGGGTCATTCTGTCCGACATGTCGAACTACGATAATACGGACCGGATCAAATTGAATTGAACGAAATGGCTGCAATTCTCGTCCTTCAAGGAAACGCTATATGGAAAATGGATCCCAGCCGCTAATTCGATTGGAGCAGGTCAGCAAGGTATTCGTGACCGACGAAGTGGAGACGCACGCCCTGTCCAGTATCCACTTTGACGTAAAGAAAGGAGAATACCTGTCGATTGCCGGCCCGTCCGGCTGCGGCAAATCGACACTGCTTGCCATCCTGGGTTTGCTCGATACGCCCAGCGACGGCACCTATTATTTGAACGGCAAGCCGGTAACCGGCTTGAAGCTGAGCGAGCGGGCGCGGATTCGCAACCGCGAAATCGGCTTCATTTTTCAGGCGTTCAACCTGATTGGAGACCTCACCGTCTACGAAAACGTCGAGCTGCCGCTGACCTATCGGGGAATGCCGTCGAGCGAACGCAAGCGCCGCGTGCAGGAAGCGTTGGAGCGGGTGGGAATGTCGCACCGTATGAAACATTACCCCTCGCAGCTTTCCGGCGGCCAGCAGCAGCGCGTCGCGGTGGCGCGGGCATTGGGAGGCGATCCGCTGATTCTGCTGGCGGACGAGCCCACCGGCAACCTGGATTCGGCCAACGGCGAGGCGGTGATGACGCTGCTGAAGGAATTGCATCAATCCGGGGCGACTATCTGCATGGTCACCCACGATCCCCGCTACGCTGAGTTCGCGGACCGCACCATTCGGCTTTTCGACGGCCGAATCGTGGAAGAAAAACTGGAGACCGCTGGACACAGCGTTTGACCTCGCGCCCCAGTGCGAGCAACGCCGCGAGTGAGCAAGGAGGACGCGATGGCCTCGTCGCGCAAGGCCCCGAGGATAATTATGGCCGCCCTGGCCGCCGCCGCTATCATGCCGGCGCGATCGCTGCCCGCTCCGCAGGTAGCCTTCCGCCAGATGTATGCGCTCGGTCCCGGCGGCCGCGTCGCCATCCAGAACCTGTATGGCGACGTCACCATCACCGCGTGGGACCGCAACGATGTGCTGGTGGAGGCGGTCAAGCGCGGCGTTGAGGCGCGGCCCGACGATGTCCGCATCGTAGTGGAACCTGGCGCAGGCACGCTTTCCATCCGCACCATATATAACGATGCCGGCAGCCATCAGCCGACGCGGGTGGAATATCGCCTGATGGTTCCGCGTTCGGCGCGCCTGGAAGATGTCCGATTGGTGAACGGGGGTCTGGAGATCCGCGGCGTGGAAGGGCCGGTGAAAGCGTCGGCCGTCAACGGCGCGATCCGGGCCGAGCACCTGGCGGGTTCGGTAGAGCTCTCCACCGTGAACGGCATGGTGGATGCCGATTTTAAGCGTTTGGACCGCGCGCGCCCCATCGTGCTGGCGTCGGTGAATGGCGCCATTCGTCTCTCGTTGCCTGCCGGGGCCAGCGCCAGCGTATACGCCCACAACCGCAGCGGCGGCATTACTTCGGCCTTCGGCAAGGCCAGCCGCGGCCAGGGAGGCCACACTCTGAAGGTCGAGGTGCATCGCGGCGGGGCGCCGATTCACGTCGACAACGTCAATGGCGGCATCTTCATCTGCGCTCCTGGAGAAACGGGTGGCAACGTCTGATCAGCGCGCCGGGCTGACGCGGTTCGCCAAGATTTGCTAATCTGTCAGGCCATGAGCCGCTTGCGCGTCGATCTGGTTCGTGCCTTGCGCATCTTGAGGACCGCTCCGGGCTTTGCCATGGCTAGTTTGCTGGCTCTGGCCCTTGGGATCGGCGCCACCACCGCGATTTTTGGTTTCGTGGACGCAGTCTTGCTCAAACCGCTGCCTTTTCACGACCCCGGCCGCCTGCTGCTGGTTTATGAGCGCAATCCAGCCAGCAAGAAGTATAAGGTGTTCGTCGCGCCGGCAAATTTCGGCGCCTGGCGCGACCGGAGCCGCTCGCTCGAAGCGATGGCGGCCATTTCCGATACCCACCTCAATCTCACCGCCGGTCCCAACGGCCGGGTGGAACCGGAAGAGCTGAAAGCCGAGCGCGTTTCCGCCAATCTCTTCCAACTTCTGGGCGTCGAGGCGATTGTGGGCCGGGTTTTTCGCCCCGAAGAAGACCAGCCGGGACACGCCAATGTGGCCCTGCTCAGCTATTCGCTTTGGCAGCGCCGTTTCGGCGCCGACCCGGCCATTTCCGGCAAGCCGGTTCGCCTGCGCGACCAGAGCTACACCATGGTGGGCGTGTTGCCGCCGGGCTTCGCCGTCAAGGAGCCCGGAGTCGAAATTTTCCTCCCCCTGGTTCTCAATCCCAACGACCCTCGTTCGGGCGGCGCGCGCACCCTGGTGGGGGTCGCTCGCTTGCGGCAGGGAATCTCCCTGGCCGCGGCCCGCGGTGAGATGGATGCTATCGGCCGCGGGCTGGAGCTTTCCAACCCCGCGCTCGATCACGGCTGGGGTCCGTCTTTGTTTCCGCTGCAGGATGAGCTGGTGGGCGACGTCCGGCAATCGCTGCTGGTGCTGCTGGGGGCGGTCGGTTTGCTGCTGGTGATTGCCTGCGCCAACGTCGCCAATTTGCTTTTGGCCCGCGGCTCGAGCCGGCAGAAGGAAATCGCTATTCGCACGGCGCTGGGCGCCACGCGCCCGCAGATCGCGCTTCAACTGTTGGGCGAAAGCGTCGTGTTGGGCCTGGCCGGGGGAGTTCTGGGCGTGTTGCTGGCGCGGTTGGCCATTTCGCTGCTCAAGTATTTCGGGCCGGCCACATTCCCGCGCCTCGAGTTCGTCGCCATGGATTGGCGCGTGCTGCTGTTTGCGCTCGCGATTTCGCTCGCGAGCGGCGTTCTGTTCGGTTTGGCGCCCGCCCTCGGCGTCTCCCGGGCCGATTTGAGCGAGGCCATGGCCGAAGGCGGCCGCGCCGGCACCAGTTCGCGCGCGGGACGCTGGCTGCGCGACGCTTTGGTGGTGGTGGAAGTAGCCCTGGCTTTGGTGGTGCTGATCGGTGCCGGTTTGCTGCTGCGCAGCTTCGTGCGCCTGCGCGCGACCGAGCTCGGCTTCGGCTCCCAGAACGTGCTCACTTACCGCTTGCCCATGGCCGGCGGACGGAATGCGACGCCCGCGCGCGCCACCGCGTTTCTCGACCAGGTGCTAGCGCACATCAAGGGTCTGCCGGGTGTGCGCGCGGCCGCGGCGGTCAACGCCTTGCCGCTTACCGGTCTCGGCACGGGCGTGATTTTCACTATCGACGGTCGTCCCGCGCCGCCGCCCGGCGAGCGGCCCATGGTGCTCACCCGCTTCGTCACGCGCGATTACTTCCACGCCATGGCCATCCCCCTCGAAGCCGGCCGCGAATTTGCCGATACGGACAACGCGGGCGCGCCGCGCGTGGTGCTGGTGAATCGCACCATGGCGCACCGCTTTTGGCCGGAAACCAGTCCGCTGGGCGAACGCGTGGTGATGGAAACCGTTCCGCCGCGCACCGGCCAGATCGTGGGCGTGGTAGGCGACGTCAAGCCCGACCGCGTGGAACGCGACGACTGGCCCACCATTTACGCTCCTTTCGCCCAGATGCCGTCGCCCACCATGGTGCTGGTGGTGCGAACCGAAGGGCCGCCGGAAACGCTGGCGGCAACCGTCGAGCGCCGCGTTCACGATCTCGATCCGGATCAGCCGCTCGCTGAGCGCCGTACCATGGCGCAGATCGTGGATCGCGCGGTTTCGGGCGCTCGTTTCAACACCGTCTTGCTCACCGGCTTCGGCCTGGTGGCGTTCTCGCTCGCCGCCGTGGGCATTTACGGCGTGATCTCTTATGACGTCGGCCGCCGCACCCGCGAGCTCGCCATTCGCGCCGCGCTGGGCGCGCGTCCCGGCGATTTGCTGCGCCAGGTTCTGGGCGAAGGCGCCCGCCTGGCCGCAATCGGAATTCTCATTGGCATGGCGGCGTCGTTTCTGCTGACCAGGTTGCTCGCGTCGATGCTGTACACCGTCCGGCCGCGCGATCTTACCACTTTCGCCGCCGTCCCGGTGCTGCTCGCCCTGGTGGCGTTGGCCGCCTGTTACATCCCCGCGCGGCGCGCGCTGGCGCTCGAGCCTTCCGCCGCATTGCGGCACGAATAGACATCATGCTTACCCTGCGAAACTTAGAGAAGTTTTACGAAGCCGGCTATGGCCGCACCTATGTGCTGCGGCGCATCAACCTCGAAATCAAAGAGGGCGAGTTCCTCACCATCATGGGTCCTTCGGGTGCGGGCAAATCGACTTTGCTCAGTATTCTGGGCATGCTGGACGCTGCCTGGACCGGGGAATTCGAGTTCTTCGGCCACTTGGTCCACCGCATGAAACCGAAGGACCGCGTGGAGCTCAACAAGCGCTACATCGGCTTCGTGTTTCAGAGCTACCACCTGATCGACAACCTCACCGTGTACGAGAACCTGGATATCCCGCTCTCTTACCGCAACGTGAAAAGCGCGGAGCGGGCGGCGCTGGTGTGCGACGCGCTCGACCGCTTCCACATCGTGGGCAAGCGCGATCTTTATCCCAACCAGCTTTCCGGCGGCCAGCAGCAGCTCGTGGCCGTGGCCCGCGCCGTCATTGCCAGCCCCAAGCTGATTCTGGCCGACGAGCCCACCGGCAACCTGCACTCGACCCAGGGCAAGGAGATCATGGACCTCTTCCAGAAGCTCAACGAGGAAGGCACCACCATCATTCAGGTGACCCACTCGGAAGCCAATGCCGCCCGCGGGCACCGGACCATCCAGCTTGCCGATGGCTGGATCGTCAGTTAGCGCGCGGTGGACTTCTCCCGCGTCTCGCTGCGCTTCCGCCGCCGCCGCATGGCCGCCTTCGCGCGCCGCATGGGCATCACCGCCGGCACCAGCGTGCTCGATATCGGCGGCACTCCGGACGTCTGGGACCTGGTTGAAGTGAAACCGCGGGTGACGCTCGTCAACATGCCCCGCGCGGGCGAAGCCATGACCGCGCAATGGGTGGCCGCCGACGGCTGCGCCCTGCCGTTTCGCGATGGTGCCTTCGACGTGGTTTTCAGTAATTCGGTAATCGAGCACGTCGGCAATATCGATCGGCAGCGGCGCTTTGCCGCCGAGGTTCGCCGCGTGGGGCGCGCCTATTGGGTCCAGACGCCCAATCGCTGGTTTCCCGTCGAACAACACCTGCTCACGCCGCTCGTGCACTGGCTGCCCCAACCCTGGCAACAGCGCCTGGTTCCGCGCTGGAATTTGTGGAGCGTGCTGGTTCCGGCCCGGCCCGACCAACGCCAATTCTATATCGGCCACTATCTGCGCGACGTGCGCCTGCTCGGCCTGCGCGATCTTCGCGTGCTGTTCCCCGATGCGCAAATCCTGCGGGAGCGCTTCTGCGGCTGGACGAAATCGTGGATTGCGACGGGCGGCGAGGGGTAGTCGCGTGGGACAGGACTCCCGGCCTGTCAGCCGCGTTATCATCATAGAAATCTCGGAGACTGCCGGCAACCGTTTGGAGGCAACATGCATCGAATCGGTCGAATGCGTCCCATCGTCATCGCGATTGTTCTCTCAGGTGTGCTCGCGCCTCACCTCCTCGCCCAAGGCCGCCCGGTCACACCGGCCGACCAGGCCGCGGGCGAGGCTTGGTGGGCGCATGTCAAGGCGCTTGCCGACGACAGTATGGAGGGCCGCCTGACTGGCTCGGAAGGCTATCTGCGCGCCGCCAAATATGTCGTCGCGCTATTCGACTCCGCGGGACTCCGGCCGGCCGGCGTGAACGGTTACTACCAGCCCGTCAAATTCGACGTGACCCGCGTCCTTGCCGCCCGCTCCTCGATGACTTTGATTGCCGACGGCCGCCCGGAACCTCTCCAACTCGGCCGCGACGCCATCCTCAGCTCGCGTGCGATACAGCCGAAGTCGATCGCCGCTCCGCTGGTCTTCATCGGTTACGGTCTCCACCTGCCCGAAGCCCATTACGACGATTTCGATTCGCCCGAAGTGCCCTTCGCGTCGCTAAAAGGAAAGATCGTCGTCTACATCAACGGAGGGCCCGGCGATCTGCCCGGAGCGCTGAAGTCTTTTGCCCGCACCGCTCCGCTGCAAAAAGCCCTGGCCGATGCCGGCGCGGCGGGATCCATTTCCATCCCCACGCCCAAGTCGATGGATTTCCCGTGGGATCGCGTCGCCGCCAACGCTTCGCAGCCGGGCATGCGGCTGGCGGCGGATCCGCGGGATGCCGCCGTGGCAGCCCGTCACCCCGCCCTCGCCGATCTGCACGGCACGATGTTCTCAGCCAACTTCAACCCCGCCGAAGCGGAGAAACTCTTCGCCGGCACGGGCCACACTTTCGCCGAACTATTGGCTCTGGCCGACGCGCAAAAACCGCTGCCCCGTTTCGCCCTGAAAAAGAGCCTGATGGCGACCGCCGTCACCGAAAACACGAAGGTGGAATCGCCCAATATCGTAGCCAGGCTCGAAGGCTCGGACCCCATCCTGAAAAACGAATACGTGCTGCTCTCCGCGCACCTGGATCATCTTGGAACGGGCGCGCCGACCAACGGCAGGACCGTGTTCGCCGGCGCCATGGACGATGCTTCGGGAGTCGCGTCGGTCCTCGAAATCGCCAGGAGCTTCAGTCGAAATCGCGAGCGGCCGAAGCGCTCCATCCTGTTCGTCATCTTCACCGGTGAAGAAAAGGGACTGCTCGGTTCGCACTATTTCGCCGGACACCCAACCGTGCCCGAAAGCGGCATCGTCGCCGACCTCAACCTCGACATGTTCATGCCCCTCTTCGCGCTCAAGAAGCTGCATGTTCAGGGACTGGGGGAATCGACGCTCGCCCAGGACGCGCGCGCCGCCGGCGCCGAGCACAATATCGAAATCGCCGGCGATCCCGAACCGGACCGCAATTCCTTCATCCGCACCGATCAATACAGCTTCGTGCTGGCTGGCGTTCCCGCCCTGGCCATGAAGTTCGGCTGGGCGCCCGGTTCGCCCGAATACAAGGCTTGGCGCCAGTGGCTGGCCCAGCGCTACCACTCAATGGAAGACAATCTTTCCCAACCTGTCGATACCGCCGCGGCGGCGCAGTTCGATTCCTTCCTGGGCGACCTGGCGCGGCGCGTGGCCAACGATCCCGGCCGCCCTCATTACCTCGAATCGAGTTTCTTCCACCGCTTCGAAAAGTGAGCGCGGGTTTATCTGGCCCGCTCCGCATGCATGCCGCTGGCACGAAAGCGGTTAGGCTTCAGCGCGGAATGTCTATAATCGGGCGCGATTTCTGCCGATGATAACAGATAGATGTGCCCATCGACTCGGATCGCGTGGCTCGCCGGTCTGCTATGGCTGCTGTGCCCCGTTCGAGGTGTGGCACAACACTGGTCGTTCCAGATGTATGGAACCGACCAGGGGTTGACGAATCCCACCATCCTCGCTTTGCACCAGGATCGGGAAGGTTTTCTTTGGGCCAGCACGGAAGGCGGCCTTTTTCGCTACGACGGAGACCGCTTCCGGCCCTTCGGCGCGAGCTCCGCCGCCAAGAAGGCGAATAGCAACTCCATCTATAGCTCAGCCGACGGGACGCTCTGGACGGCGTCGAACGCCGGCCTGTTGCGATGGACCGGAGACGGCTTCGTTGCAGTCCCCGGACTTGAGGACGTCGAGCTGCCAGGTGGCCAGGCAATCGCGAGCGATGCCGCCAACCTCTATGTGGCCTCGCCATCGGGGCTTCGCTCGCTGCCTCTCACTGGCCACGGGAAACCGCGCCTGGTTTCGCCCAAGGCGGCCCATAGCGTGTTCGTGGCGCCGGATCGAACGGTTTGGTTCGGTTGTGGGCTCTTGCTCTGCTCGCTCAAGGAAGGCCGTCTCGAGGAGTGGGCCGCCGATCGCGGCGTGACCGACGGCCCTTGGCGAAGTATCGTGGCGGATACGGCCGGCCGATTGTGGATTCGCTCCAACGAAAAACTGCTGCTGCGCGAATCGCCGGGCGCGCATTTTCACGGCGTGCCGAATCTCTCGAAATTGAACTCCACCCACGGCTCGCCGTTGGTAGCCGGTCGTCTGGGCCACGTCCTGATCCCGCACAACGCGGGTTTGGCGATTTGCGCAGGCGCCGATTGCCGGAATTACGGCACGGAAAGCGGCCTGCAGCATGCGGAAGTGCTTAGCGCGCTGGAAGACCGCGAAGGTTCGATTTGGCTTGGTTACAGTGGCCACGGAGTGGCGCGCTGGCTGGGGCGCGACCAGTGGCAAAGCTTTGCCGAGCCCGAGGGACTCTCCAATCCGTCGATATGGCGTATCGTTCGCGGCGCCTCGGGCGAAATGTGGATCGGCGCCAGCCGCGGCTTATTCCGGGGCGCCCTGGAGGGCGGCCGCTGGCGGTTTCGGCCTTCGGACGCCGCCGCTGAGTTATCCGTCTACGGACTGGCCGCGGAACCCGACGGCTCCCTCTGGGTGGGGACCTTTCAAAGCGGGGCGCGGGGGCTGGTGCGATACGATCCGCGCACCGGCCGGCGGCTGGTTTACCCTCCTTCCCAACCGATTGCGGGGTTTGCGATCAATGGCATCGACCGCGACGAGACCGGCACGATCTGGGTTGCGACGCCGCAGGGCGTCATGCGGCTCGCTCCGGGCGCAAAGCAACTCGAGCTCGTTCCTCTGCCGATCGCCGGCGCGAACGTCTCCGAGGTCCGCTCCGCGAATCGGGGGTTGTTCGTCGCCTGCTCGAAAGGGCTTTACGTCGAGCAAGGGCAGGTGCGCCGTTTGCTTACCGTGGCCGACGGGCTCAAGGATAATTCGGTGCAATCGGTGACGATCGGTCCGGATGGGGCGCTTTGGATCGCGTACTTTTCGCCGGTGGGCATCACGCGCATCGAAATCGACCGCGGAAATGTCCGATTGCGGCATATGACCATCGCCGATGGGCTCCCTAGCGACGTGGTCTACTCGCAGTTCTTCGACGCGCGCCGCCGCCACTGGATCGCCACCGACAGCGGCGTCGCCGTGCTCGAGGGCGGCCGCTGGATACCGTACGACACCAGTGACGGCTTGGTCTGGAACGACTGCAACGCGCATGCCTATTTGGCGGAACCCGACGGTTCTTTCTGGGTGGGAACCAGCGCTGGCCTCGCCCGCTTTCATCCGGCGGCCCTGCCGAAACCCGCGCCGCCCGAAACACGGATCACCTCCGTGCTTCGTAACGATGTGCAGGCCAACAGTACGGACTTCGACGCCGCCACGCAATCGTTGGCGATTCGTTTCACCATGCTCACCTATAAGAGGCGGGCCGTGAACTTCCGCTACCGGATCGGGGGCGGATCAAGCCCCTGGACGCGCACACAAATGCACGAGGTCCGTTTCGCCGAACCCCCCGAGGGTTCCCATCGCTTCGAGGTGCAGGGCGAATTTGAACCGGGAGTCTGGACTCCGTCCGCGGTCCTGCTGTTTCGAATTCGGCCTCCTTGGTTCCGCACTTGGCAGGTTCGGACGGGGGTATATCTTGCGCTGGTCATCGTCTTCTGGCTGTTGTGGAGGCAGCGGGAGATTCGCCAACGCACGGTTCGCGCCAAACTCGAACGGGCGGTAGCCGAACGCACCAAGGATTTGAACCAGGCGCGGCAGCGGGCGGAGCAGGCGAACCAGGCCAAGGGAGAGTTTCTGGCCAACATGAGCCACGAGATTCGCACTCCGATGAACGGCGTCATCGGCATGACGGGCTTATTGCTGGACACCCAACTCACCCCGCCGCAGCGGGAATTTGCCGAGATGGTTCGCCAGTCCGGGGAACACTTGCTCGGCATCATCAACCAAATCCTGGATTACTCCAAAATCGAGGCCGGCAAGGTCTATCTCGAGACCTATCCGTTCGATCTCTGCGACGTCATCGAAGAAGTCAACGATCTGCTGGCGTCTCAAGCTTCCGATAAAGGAATCGATCTCTTGTTGGCATATCCCGCGCAAGCGCCGCGGAGGTTTATCGGAGACGCTTCGCACATCCGCCAGGTGCTGACCAATCTTGCGGGCAACGCCGTCAAGTTCACATCGGCGGGCCATATTCTGGCTTCCGTGGGTTCGACGGGCCGGGATGGCGCCAGCCTTCGCGTACGAGTCTCCGTGCGGGATACGGGCGTGGGGATTCCCCAGGAGAAGATCGGATTGCTTTTTGAAAGGTTCAGCCAGGTCGACGGATCGAATACGCGAAGATATGGCGGCACGGGGCTTGGCCTGGCAATCTCGAATGAGCTGGTGAAGCTGATGGGCGGCGCCATGGGAGTCGAAAGCCGTCCCGGAGAAGGATCGGTTTTCTGGTTTGAGCTGCCTTTGCAGCTCGATGAGCGAGCCTGTGCCCCGCCGGCTGCGGTAACCGGGATCGCCGGCCTGCGGGCGCTGGTTCTGAGCGACAGCCCAGTCAACCGCCACGTCCTCGAAGAGCTGCTCGCCGGTTGGGAAATGCGCCTCGAAAGCCTTGCCGCCAATGAGCGGGTTGTCGAATCGATGCGGGCCGCGCAGGCGGGTGGCGATCCGTTTCGATTCGTCCTTCTCGATTTCCCGGCCTGCCCAGGCGACGGGATTGCAATCGCGCGGGCGATTCACGCCGATCCGCCCTTGAGCGGCGCTGTGACCATTATGCTGAGCTCAGCCGCGCAATGCCGCGAGATTGAGGCGCAATTGACTGGCGTCATTCACGCGTGCCTCGCCAAACCGGTGCGGCAGGCGCAACTGCTCCAGGCTATAACAACCGCCTGGGCCAAACGCCAGGGAGGGGAGCTTTCCGCCAGTCGTCGAGCGAGGTCGAAGGCGGCGGATTCGAAACCCGCGGCCGCCGGGGAGTTCGCCGGATGTAACTGCCGGGTGCTGGTGGTGGAAGACAATGCCGTCAATCAGAAGGTCGTCTGCCGCCTGTTGGAACGCCTCGGCCTGCGCACCGACGTGGCTGCCAATGGCAGGGAGGCTCTCGAGATGTCGGCATTGGTGCCATACGATCTGGTGCTCATGGATTGCCAGATGCCCGAGATGGACGGTTACGAAGCCACCCGCCTGGTCCGCGCCCGCGAAGGCGCGGCCGGGCAAATCGCGGTGGTTGCCCTCACCGCCGACGCCATGCCGGGCGCTCGCGAAAGGTGCCAGCAAGCGGGGATGAACGACTACCTTACCAAACCCGTGAAACGCGACCAACTCTTCGAGGCTCTGAGCAAATGGCTGCCGCAAAAGCAACTGAGCCCGCAATAACCGGAGTTCTGCAAACTTCTGGGCGCCCGATATCGTATTCCGATATGAGGACCCTATGGGTGAGAAAAGGACCGATCTTCTGCGTGGAACCCTCGACTTGCTGATATTGAAAGCGCTGTCCCTAGAGCCTTTGCATGGCGTGGGTATCTCGCGGCGCATCACGCAGATCACAACCGGAGCCTTTCGGGTAAGTTTCGGTTCGCTCTTTCCCTCTCTGCACCGCATGGAGGAGAGGGGATGGGTGGAAGCCGAGTGGCGCACGTCCGAAAACAATCGCCGGGCTAAATACTACAGGCTGACTTCGGTGGGGCGCACGCAACTTAAGGCCGAAGAGCGGAATTGGAGCCAGACGGTCAGGATCATGACGGCAGCCGTCGAATCCGCTTGAGCGCAGATTGGAGACATCATGCTAAGACGAATTCTGAACTTGTTCCGGAACCTCTTGCGCAAGCGTGCGGCAGAGCAGGCGTTGGACGACGAACTGTGGTCTTCCGTGGAAATTCTGACCCAGGAGAAGATCAGGGATGGGTTCTCGCGATCGGCAGCCCAGCGGCAGGCACTCATCGAGCTCGGGGGCGTGGAGCAAGTGAAGGAGGAGGTCCGTGCCATTCGGACTGGGCGCTTTCTGGAGGACTTCGTTGCGGACCTCCGTTTCGCATTCCGCACACTGGCCAAGTCGCCCGGCTTCACTGCCGTGGCTGTGATCACCCTGTCGCTGGGGATCGGGGCGAATACCGCCATCTTCAGCATTGTGCGCGATCTGGTTTTCAGCCCACGGCCCTACCCGGACGGGGCACAGGTGGTTCAGTTTTACACGCAGGACAAAAAACATCCGCAAAACTTCCGCGCGTTCTCCTATCCGACCTATGCCGACATTCGCGAACAGCGCGCCGTCAACGCCGTTTTCTCCGGCGTCCTTGCCTACAGCATGGCCATGGTAGGCGTCGCCGAAGGCGAGGGCGGGGTCTCCCGCCGCACGGCCGCAGCCGTCGTCAGCTCCAACTATTTCCGCACGCTCCAAGTGCCGCTGGCCGAGGGCCGCGGCTTTCTCTCCGAGGAGGAAAGACCGGGCAGCGCGGCTCCCGTCGTCATCGCCAGCTTTCCTTACTGGAAGAAGACCGGCTTCGACCCTCATCTGGTCGGCAGCGCGATTCACGTCAACGAACGGCGGTTCACGGTCGTCGGCATCGCGCCGGAACATTTTGCGGGAACGACGATTTTCTTCGGCCCGGAGCTTTATTTCCCCCTCGGCGATTTCGATCTGCTGACAACCGATTTTCAAGCCGAGGCCAAGCGTAGCCTCGAACGGCGGGATGGCTATGATCTCATCCTCCTGGGCCGTCTGCAGCACGGGGTCACGGCGGCCGCCGCAGGGGCAGTCGTCCGAACCGTCGCCGCCAATCTCGAAAAAGCCCTGCCCGTGGAACAAAGGGACCAAACCTTCCTCATCCGAGTTCCGCCACGCATGAGCATAAGCACCTACCCGGGCGACGATGCCGGTCTGGCCGCGGTTGGCATCATGCTGTTCGCCTTTTCAGCAATCGTGTTGCTCATAGCCTGCCTCAATCTGGCGAACGTGCTGCTGGCCCGGGGCCTGGCGCGCCGTAAGGAGATCGCCGTTCGCCTGGCGATTGGCGGCGGCCGCGGCCGCATCATCCGCCAACTTCTGACCGAGGGCCTGGTGCTTTCCCTGGGGGGCGGCGCCGGCGGGTTCCTGATCGGTGTCGCGTTTGCCGATCTGCCGGCGGCTTCGATCAGTAGTCACATGCCAGCAGCCATATTCCTCCGCGGCGGCGCCGATCCGACCGCGTTCCTGGCCACTCTCGGCTTTTGCGCTCTGGCTACTCTGTTCTTCGCCGTGGGGCCTGCGCTCAAGCTCACGCGCACCGACATGGTTGCCGACCTCAAGGAGCACGCTGGAGAGGATTCCGCTCCTCGACGCTGCCGATGGCTCCCGCGGAACCGCCTCGTCGTGGCGCAAGTCGCGTTATCGCTCGCGCTGGTCACCACGGCCGGACTTTTTATCCGTGGCGCGCTCCAAGCTGGCAGCGTAGAAACGGGTTTCAAAGCTGACTCCACCATGCTCATTGAGGCCGACGCCAGTCTCGGCGGCTACGACCAGACCCGCGCCCTCCAGCTTTATCGAACCGCGAGCGACCGTCTGGCCGCGCTGCCGGGAGTGCAGTCCGTCAGCGTCGCTTCTCTCGCGCCCTTCGGTCTTGCTACCGTCAACCGTCCCGTGCAGCGCGCTGGAGCGCGACCCGCGCCAGGCGACCATCCCATGACCGCCGCCGATGGCCTCGCTTTCAATGTCCGGTGGAGCAGCGTTGGCGCGGATTATTTCGCCACCATGGGTCTGCCGCTGTTGCGCGGCCGGGCGTTCACCAAGACCGAAGCCGAAGTTGTTGGCGCTCCGGCGGTCGCCGTCATCGACGAGGTACTCGCGAAAAAGCTCTGGCCGCAGGGTGACGCCCTGGGCCAGCGCATTCAATGGGCCGAACGCGGCGATCCCAAGGCCCCCGGAGGAGGTAGCGGCACCATGGGGATCAGTGACGATCTGGCCAGAACCGCGCAAGACCCCCAGTCAGTCGAGATTGTGGGAATCGTGCCCGTCACACGCTGGGAGCTCTTTCAGCGGGGCGCCGGCGGCCAGGTTTTTGTGCCCTTCGCGCAAGGCTACCGGACCGGCGTTTTCTTCCAGGTGCGCACCACGCCAAATGCCGCCCGGGCGGACGCTGTTCTACGCGATCTCCTCCGTCGTGAGATTCGCCTCGCCGCGCCCGGAGTCCCGGTTTTTTCGGTGAAGACCTTCCGCCAGCACGTCGATACCAGTCCGCAGCTCTGGATCGTCCAATCCGCCGCCACGGTGGTTTCCATCTTCGCCGGTCTGGCGTTGGTTCTCGCTATGGTAGGCGTCTACGGGGTCATGGCATATGCGGTGGTTCGGCGCACGCGTGAGATCGGCATCCGGACGGCGCTAGGCGCCAAGCCGGGCGCGGTGCTACGCATGATCGTGCGCGAAGGTCTCCTTATGACGTTCGGAGGTGCGGCCTTGGGTATGCTGCTCGCACTCGGCCTCGCCCGGGCGTCCAGCGCCATGCTTTACCAAGTCAGTCCAGCGGATCCCGTCACTTTCACTCTCGCACCCGTTGTGCTCGTTGTTACCGCGCTGTTCGCCTGTTGGCTCCCTGCCCACCGGGCAGCCAAAGTCGATCCTATGGTAGCGCTGCGAGCTGACTGA